>Ga0181516_10001791_pt1 | contig 16038 bp, 14 predicted proteins | sample PEATcosm2014_Bin_25_FD_121104 | JGI IMG/M metagenome (GOLD analysis project Ga0181516, IMG submission 121104) | Peatland microbial communities from MTU Mesocosm Facility, Houghton, MI, USA - PEATcosm2014_Bin01_10_metaG | ecosystem: Environmental > Terrestrial > Soil > Wetlands > Peat | place... | reverse complement strand
TTGTTCAGACAGATCCACCTGCTTCACTTCCACACTGATGACCTTCACCCCGAACGGTTCCGTGCGCTGGTCGATGATGGTCTGGATCTTCAGGTTCAGCTTGTCGCGATGGCTGAGCACCTCATCCAGCTCCACTTCGCCGAGTACCGAGCGCAATGTAGTTTGCGCGAATTGCGAGGTCTGGTAGATGAAGTTGACCACCTTGACGGCGGCGGCATTCGGGTCCACAACATAGAGCGTGACCACGGCATTCACTTTGATGGTAACGTTGTCGCGGGTGATCACGTCCTGCGGGGGGACTTCCAGCACTTCCTGGCGCAACGAGATGCGCACCATCTGGTCGATCGGCCGGAACACGAGAATGATGCCCGGTCCCTTGGGCGTCCCCAGAACGCGCCCCAAACGGAAGATGACGCCGCGCTCGTATTCGCGCAGAATCTTGATTGAGTTCAGCAGGTAGAGCACGACGATAGCGATGATAACCAGCGTCGGAATGGACATATCACCAAAGGACATTGGACTTTCCTTTCCTCACTCAGCAGGGATTCTACTCCACTACTGCAATTGCGGATGTTCACTTGTGGGCACCGCTGGCTCAACTTGCAGGAGCAAATGATCGTGCCCCGTCACGCGCAATGACGTTCCCTTGACCACGGGAGCATTCGCTACGGCCTGCCAAATCTCGCCTTCCACCAGCACATGGCCCTGGGGATCGAGCGCCTCCATCGCGGTCGCCGGGGAGCCCACCAGGGCATCCGCGCCGATGCGCGCCTTCCTCTTCCGGGCGCGAACCGCCAGGCGCACCAGAAAAACCGTAATCGCGCCAAACGCCGCGCTCACCGCGATCGCAACCAGCGGGCTGATCCCCATCTCCGGCACCGGCGCAGCCACCAGCGTTAGCGTTCCAAAAGTTAGGCATACAATTCCCGCAATCGCTAACGCGCCGTGGCCGCCGAACTTGGCCTCCAGCAGCAGCAGAACCATCGCGGCTACCAGCAGCAACACGGCGGTGTATCGGATGGGCAGCAGGTTGAGCGCGAAGACGGCCAGCAGAACCATCAGCGTGCCCAGCGCCCCGGGAACAATCGTACCCGGCGCGTTGAACTCGAGATAAATCAGAAGCGCTCCGCCGACGAGTAAGAGAAGCGCAATGTTTGGGTCCACGAGCCAACCCAGTACGCCGTCACGGAGCGACTTGCGCAGCAGTTGAATGCGCGCGCCGGCCAGATGCAGCGTCAACTTCGACCCGTCCATGCGAGTGATATCGCGTCCATCGAGCGCGTTCAGCAATTCCGTGTCGCTGTTGGCGATCAGGTCGATCAGGTGCTGGTTCAGCGATTCCTCCGCGGTATAGGAGTGCGACGATTGCACCGCGGCAACCGCCGCATCCGTTCCTCGATTGCGCTTGGTCACATAGGAGCGCAAAAAAGCTTCGGCGTCGTTTTCCACCTTTTGCATTTCGGTGTTGTCGGGTTGCCCGCCGAACTCGAAAACGGGATGAGCTGCGCCGGCCTCGGTGCCCGGAGCCATCGCGGCCACGTCCGCCGACTCCAGAATGAAGAACCCCGCCGAACCCGCGCGCGCTCCCGATGGGGCTACATACACGATGACCGGCACACGCGAGCGCAGAATTCCGCCTACCATGTCGCGCATTGAGTCCATCAGCCCGCCGGGAGTGTTCATCTCGATCAGCAGCGCGCTCGCCCCGTCGCCGTTGGCTCGATCGAGGGCCCTCGTCACCTCATCCGCGCTCACCGGCTGAATCGTGTCGTCCAGAACCAGCTTGTCCACAATGGGCTGCGCAGGCACCGGTCCCTGCGCGAAAGCCGAAACTCCGAATCCCAATCCGAGAAAAATCCATGATGCCGCCGCAATCGCCCGGACGGCAATGCGGCTTCTCGCAAAAATCTGTTCCATAGCTCCCCTCTTTGCAACGGGAACATGAACTTGGTTGTCCGAGGTCAGTGCGGCGAAATCTTCAGTTCTATCAGCCGGAAACAGCACGAACCGCCTCGCAGCACTAAAGACTGATTCCTATTCACTGACCACTATCTTCCCTTCTTCGCTTTAATCTGCCTCATCAATTCCTGTGCCGTCTTGTTCTCCGGATCGAGCTTGATCGCGTCTCCGGCTTCGGTTTCGGCCTGATCCAGTGACCCGGACGCCAGGTCCAGTTGCGAAAGCACAAGATACGCATCGGCCGAGGGCCCCAGTTTCAGAGCCGCATTAGCCTCCTTGCGCGCTGCATCGGCATCGCCGCTGCTCTCGCGCACCTCGGCCAGTCCGGCGTGAGCCTCTGCGCTTGTGTGATCGGCGGCGACGGCATCCTGATAAAGCCTCTCGGCCTCCAGCAACAGCCCCCGATCCAAAAAGCCCTTCGCCTGCGTGCAAAGCGTTTGCGCCCGCTCGCGAGGCGTAAGCGAAGCCAGCCGCCCGGCATTCATCTGGTCCAGCATCGCCGCTGCCTGCCGGAACGCCGATTCATCGAAGGTGCGCACGATCCGTTCCAGCGGATCTGCGCTGGGATCCGCATCTCCTGCCCCACTAGCCCCAGCGGGCTTTCCTTTCCACGCCTGATCGAGCGCGAGTGCCTCGCTGTCGTTTGGGCGTAACCTCAGGCACTGCGCCAGCTCATTCAAGGCTCCCGAAAGATTCCCTTCTCGCTTCAGACTGACCGCCAGGTTGAAGTGGTAATCCGCCGCATCTGGATCTGCGGCAGCAGCCTGGATGAAAAGTGATATTCCATCCTTGCCCTGGCGGCTTTGCGCCACGCCTTCATTGTTCACCACCTCGGCCAGCGGCAACACGCGCGCCACATCCGCAAACGCCCCCTCCGCGTGCGGATAGTCGCCGGAAAACATCAGCGACAGACCGCGGTAGAAGCCTGCTTCGAGTCCATCGGTCCCATTGCGATCCACTTTGGCGAAGGCCGCGGCTGCGTCCTGATACTGTTGCCCGTTGTAGTCTTCGCGGCCCAGCGCCATCCAAGCCTGCCCGAATTCAGGGCTCAGCTTCACCGCACTCTGCAGGTGCCGCAAGCGCTCCGCCTGGTCCGGCTCAGTGATGCCGCGAATGTACTGCTCGAACGCGGTCAGCGGAATCCCGCTCCCCGCCGCCGCAAACGTCTCCTCGGACCCGTTGAAGTTGGGATCAAGCTGCTTTGTCAGTTTCCACGCCAGCTCGCCGAACACGGCGACCAGATCCTTCATTTCGCCGCGCGCGCTCACTTCCGGAAGCATGCGCAACTCGGGCACGTCCACCAGAGTTGCCTCAGCCACGATCCCGCTGCCATCGGTCGTATAACTGCCCACCACAATCGAATCAGCGTCCAGCGTCTCCGCCAGCTTGATCGCGCTCGCCCGCGAAGGCTGAAACCCCTGCGGAAGACCCAGATGGTCCAATGCGTACACGCGATCGGCGCGGCTTGTTGGCTGGAAACCGGCCGAAGCGAAGCGCATACCTAAAATCTGCGATGCCGCCTCGCGAATCCACTCCAGGCTCGGCTGCCCCGTGCGGTTGTCGAACGGTAGCACCAGCAGGACTCGCGATCCGCCGGCCCAAGAGTCTGTTCCGTCGCCGCCCGACGCATCCCCGTTCGCCTGCCCGCGTGCCGGGATCGCGGCAAACAAAGAGCAAAAAACAATTGTCGCCGCGCCAGCGCCCATCCGCCGCACCCGCCGCGACCGCATTGCATTTCGTTGAAGCACTTCAGGGAGATTATAGGCGTTATCGCCCTCATCGGCGCGTCGCACGCGGGGCTTTGTGCTGCGCCGTCCATCCGATTTTGCTTGGTCACCCGCAACCTCGCCATTATCATCGCTCCATGACGCCCCTCACTCCGCCTCCGCGCGTGAAGCCGCTCTGGCGAGCACTGGTTGAGGTTGCGTTTATTGTCTTTCTCTTTTATTCGAATCTGCTGATGGGCGAATTCACAGGCGTCAACGGCCAGAACAAGACGTTCGCATTTGCACTACGCGACATCGTCACGCCTACCAACTTCCTTATCGCCATCGTCAGCGCCTTCATTGGCTATGGGATCTTCGAGTTTCTACGCAAAAAGCTTTAGAGCCTGCTCCGAATACTCTCGCAGCCGCCGCGAAAGTTCGTCACAGGCTCTAAACAACAAACCACTAACCACCAGCAATTGTCTTTGTCAGTCGGCAAACGCCTCTTCTTCCACCTTTGCCGGCTCAGGCTGCCGCTCTGGGTAGTATGCGTTGCGTGCATACTGCTTCACCATTCGGTTGGTGTTGAAGTACGATCCATTGAACGCAAGCGTCGTCCGCATCAGCCGCGCCCACTGCTCCGGCGCATCACGATAAAGCGGAACTATCGCCGTCTCCAGCTTGGTATAGAGTGAGTGCGCCTCCTCACCGTCGTTGGCTCCGTCCTCAATCGCCCATCCCGTCACGCCCTCGATGCACCCTTCGATCCACCATCCGTCCAGGATCGACAAGCTGGGCACGCCGTTCATCGCCGCCTTCATTCCGCTCGTGCCCGACGCCTCATAAGGCCGCTTTGGCGTGTTCACCCACACATCCACGCCTGCGGTCAGTTGCGCGCCAAGGTCCCACGCGTAGTTTTCGAGGTAAACGATCCGCAAGTCGCTGTTCGAAAGCTTGCTCGCTTCCGCCACCACCTGCTGGATCAACGCCTTCCCCGGCTCATCCTGCGGATGCGCTTTGCCTGCATACAGAATCTGCAAGCCACCGGCCTTGGCCGCGATCTCTTTCAGCCGCTCCTCATCGGTAAACAGCAGCGTCGCGCGTTTGTAGGTCGCCGCGCGTCGCGCAAATCCCAGCGTCAGTACCTTTGGATTCAGCACCAGCCCCGTCCGCGAGCCGACTTCGGCCAGCAGCTCCTCCTTGGCTCGCGCGTGCGCCGTCAGCATCTCGGTCTCGGGCACGTCAATCGCGTTGCGCAAATACAAATTGTCCCGCCGCCATGCAGGAATTCGCTGGTCCAGCATCCGTTGCACCGGATCGCTGATCCACGTCGGCGCGTGCACGCCGTTGGTGATCGAATCGATCGAAAACTCCGGAAACATCGTCCGCGAAACTTTGCCGTGCTGCATTGCCACGCCGTTCGCAAAGCGCGAAAACCTGAGCGCCAGCAGCGTCATGTTCAGCAGTCCGTCGCGGAAGCACCCCAGCTTTTCCAGGCGCGCCGTTCGTTCACCGCCCAGAATACGAATCGCCTGCTCGGTCGAGAATCGGTCGTGTCCAGCAGGCACCGGGGTGTGGGTTGTGAAAACGCACTTTCGCCGCACCACCTCAATGTCCGAATCTGTAGCCGCGCCCTGCGGCCCGCCGCCCAACTGGCTTTCAAGCAGCGCCAGCGTCAGCAGCGCCGCGTGGCCTTCATTCATGTGGTAAACGTTGATACGCAGACCCAGAGCGTGCGCCATGCGCACGCCGCCCATCCCCAGCACGATCTCCTGCTGCAAGCGGTAGTTTGTATCCCCGCCATAGAGGTGGTCCGTCAGGCCCCGGTCCCATCCGGAGTTTTCGCTCAGATCCGTGTCCAGCAGATAGATCGGGACCACGTGCCCGAATTGTCCCCTCAGGTCATACCGCCAGGCACGAACAGTGACAGTGCGACCTTCCACTGCCACCGTCACCCGCGCCGCCTCTTCCGAGCAATAGTCCGCCGGGTTCCATGGCTGAGTCTCTTCGGTCTGCGCCCCGTGCGGGTCAAGATGCTGCTGGAAGTAACCCTTGCGGTGAATGAGCGAAAAGGCCGCCAGCGGAATACCCAGATCCGCTGCCGAACGAAGCGTATCCCCGGCCAGCACACCGAGGCCGCCCGAGTAAGTCGGCATCTCCGGCCGGATCGCAACTTCCATGGAGAAGTAGGCCACCAGGCCGGTCCCGGGAATTGTCTCGTGCAAGGATGATTTCGAGGGAGTGGGTTCCATATATTTTTCTTTCCGGCGAACCGGCCGGTACGGCGAATCAGTCCCGGAACAAATCGAACCCGGCAATGCCGGAACAGTTGCCTAGTTCATCGGGGCAAATACCACACAAGTTTAACAAGGAATCCGTGCCGGAGAATGTCCCGTCCCAGTTGCGAACATGGTTCTTTCGTGTCAGTTACTCGCAGAGCTCCGCCCAACGAAATAAATGATTTCAAATCTATTTCGATCGGCCCTGCGTGGCGGCTGCCCGCGCGAAACGCTGCCCTACTCCAGCCTGTGCGCTCCGCCAGACGCACGACAAATGTGAATCTGAGGAGTGATTCCTGTCTTTGCCGCGTAACGAACGCACAAAGCCTCAGCAAACGTGGCCGCTTCGCTCTGTTCGACGAGGTTGATGGTGCAGCCGCCGAACCCTCCGCCCGTTAGCCGTGCGCCGATCAGCCCCGGCAAATCCTGCGCCAGCTCCACCATCGCATCGGCCTCAACGCAACTGCCCTCAAAGTCCTTGCTATAGCTTCGATGTGCCTCGGCCATCAGCCGACCCAGCTCCTTCATATCGCCCTTCAGCAGTGCCTCGCACGCCGCCACCGTCCGCAGATTCTCGCTGATCACATGCCGGGCGCGCATCAAGCTCTTCGGCTCCATTTCGCCGCCCCATTTCTCCAGGTCCTCGAGCGTCGCGTCGCGGAGAAAAGGTACGCCAGGCCGGTGGCTTGCGATCACTGCGCACGCCGCCTCCGACTCTCGCCTCCTCGTCGGATAATCTCCTCCGGCCACCGAATGCTTCACCATCGTATTGGCGATAACCAGCGCCACATGGTCGGGAATCGGCGCAAGCTTGTAGCTCAGATCGCGGCAGTCCAGCAGTAGCGCGTGATTCTCTTTGCCATTCACGCTGATGAACTGGTCCATGATTCCGCAATTCGCGCCCACGAACTCGTTTTCGGCCCGCTGGCATAGGCGCGCCAGCACCGGTCCCGGATAGGTCGCGCCAATCAGGTCCAGCACCGCAATCGCTGTTGCAACTTCCAGCGCCGCCGAGCTGGAGAGCCCCGAAGCGAGCGGCACATCACTCCAGATGCTGAGGCTGAACGCGGGAATCTTGTGCCCCTCGCCCGCCAGGATCGACACCACCCCCATCGGATAGTCGCTCCAGTGCTTGCTCCCTTTTGCTGGCAGTGCGGCCGCATCAAACGTCTTTTCCTCGCCAATGTTCTCAGAGTAGACAACGATCTTGCCATCCGTCCGAGGCGAAATCCCCGCCAGCGTGGCAAAGTTGATCGCCGCCGGCATCACAAAGCCCTCGGCATAATCGGTGTGCTCGCCGATCAGGTTCACGCGCCCCGGCCCAACAAAAATCGCCGGCTCCGAACCAAAGCGCTGACGGTGCATGGAACGAAATACCGCTTGATCGTGCATCTTTCTCAACCCCTTCTTGATTTCAAGTCTTCAAGCACTGCAAGAGACGATTCCGTACTCCCTTGCTCCCTGCCCAATGATAACGTTTTCTTACCAACCTCTAGGATAACGTTTTCTCGCCAACCTCCAGCCTTCTCCCATTCAGCCGATGTTCTCAAGTCCATACAACCTCACCGCACGCCGCGCTCAGCCGATCCCAAATCTGCGGTATCCACGCCTCGTGTTCTGGCTTCATCAGCGCGCTCCGCAGGCAGGTTATAGCGCCGGAGCCTTTGTCCATGCGGTCGCGCGACCCAAACCACGATCCCGGCAATTGTACTAGCGCCAAGTGCAATCCGCGAAGAGCGGATGCGTCGAACACCTTTTGGGCTCGTTCCGAGGCTTCGTTGGGGGTGGTCGCGCGCAGTGCCCATACCGCGATGTCCAGTTCTGGCCCGCCTGCCGCCAGCCCTTCAAAACGCGCATCGCCGCGCACCCTTCGGTCCAGCTCCACCGCGGCGCGCCGCCCCTTCGCCAACCCCTGTGCAAACGCACCGCCCGGCATAAGCGGCAACAGCTTTTGCGTCGCCCAAAGTGCAACAGCCGCCGCTCCGGCGCGCGAGCACTCCAGGCTGATCTCGCCGAGATGCAATTCCTTTGATGTGAAGTATGTGTACGGCGAGTCATGCTTGTAGAACCGCCCGATAGCCGGCTCCCGAAACAGCACGCATCCGCAGCCATACGGCTGCAAGCCGTGTTTGTGCGGATCGATCACAATCGAGTCAGCCTGTCCGATCGCCGAGTATGCCCGTCGCACCGGCTCCTCGAGCGAATCCGCAATTAGCCCGAAGTAACCGCCATACGCGGCGTCGACATGGACGCGGAATCCATACCGCTCCTTCAGCCTCACAATCTCGTCAAGTGCATCCACAGCGCCCATCGCCGTGGTGCCCAGAGTCACCACCACGGCTCCCACATCGCCCTTGCGCAATTCTTCTTCCAGCGCCTCCAGGTTCATGCGTCCACGCTCATCGGCGGCCACGCTCGCATATTCGACCTTGAGCACGCCGCTGATTCGCCGGTGCGTATAGTGCGCCTGCTCCGAGCCCACAATTCGCCGCCCCGGAGCCATCTGTCCCGCCATCCACAGAGCCTCCAAATTGGCGAACGTTCCGCTTGATGTCAGGTGGCCCAAAAATTCCTTCCACCCGAACATCGCGGCGATCTCTTTCACCGCCTCCACTTCCATTGCGGAGCTTGCCCGACCGCCGTCCAGCGCGTGGTTGTTGGGATTGATGTTCATCGCCAGTGCATAGGCGGCACGTGCCAAAGGATGCGGCGGCTTCAGCATTTGCCCGGCATATAAAGGATGGAAATAGGGATAGTTGTCGCGCAGGCGGTGCGCCACTGCCTCGAGCACCCACCCCATGCCGGCCAAAGGAAGGGGCTCATCGAAGGGAGGCAGCGTCCCAAACTCGGCCTCGAGCTCCTCGGTGGCGCGAGCCAATAACTCGGGAACGCAATCCTTCGCCATGGCGACCTCTCACCTTATCATAGGTCGCGGCGCACCGCTAAACATCCATGGTTCAACAGCTTCCGAGGTGTAACACCAATTGGTGAGATGGGACACACAATTCCTGCTGACTATTTTGACGAAAATGATAGAATATCGTCAGCGTTAGAACCGAACCGGGCGTGAGCAGTACTCGCCCAAAAGCAAGATTCTGCCAGTGTTCGCTCCGATTCATCCAGCGCAATTCAATACAGGAAATACGAACAAAATGGAACAAGGTACTGTGAAGTGGTTCAATGACGCGAAGGGCTTTGGCTTCATCTCGCGCCAGAACGGCGAAGATGTTTTCGTGCACTACTCTGCAATCAACTCAAGTGGTTTCAAGAGTTTGCAGGAAGGCCAAGCGGTGCAGTTTAACGTGGTTAAGGGCCCCAAGGGATGGCAGGCTGCCGACGTACAGCCTCTCTAACCTGATCGGCAGGATTCCGGCGGAATCTGGTTCGAAACAGCAGTAGGGCTGAGCGCTCCTGAGCACGATCTGGAGCGGACTCAGCCCTTTTGCGTTTTTCGGCTTCTCTCGGCTTCCCAACCGATCGAGGCCGCCGGGCCACTGCCGCGGCTCATTCATTCAGTGTTGATTCACTGTTCGCCTCAATTCAGCCGCCAGAATGCAGCGTTGAGCACGCAAGCGAAGGTCACCCAGGCTAGGTATGGAGCCATGAGCCATGCTGCATCAGGCTCAGTCTGGCTGAATACCAGCGTCGTTGCGGCAATGGCTGCCCATAGAACTGCAATCTCAATCAGCGCCGCTCCCAAGGCATGCTTTAAAAAGAAGATCCACGACCATGCCAGATTCAGGGCGAGTTGCGTCACGAACAGCCCAAGCGCCCAACTGCGCGTCGGCGATGGCGGCGCCAACCAGATGCGCCAGGCCGCGATGGCCATCAACCCATAAAGCAGCGTCCACACCGGTCCAAATACCCAGTTAGGAGGTGCGATTGCAGGGCGCGCAAGTGTGCGGTACCAGCCGGCAATCTCGCCGGCTGTCCATCGTCCGCCAACGCCCGCCACAGCAAAACAGAGCGCGAACCAGAAGACCAATCCAAGCCAACGCACAACGGTGCTCCCTTCCTTTTCACCCCGACATGGTCGATGTTAATCCTCACAAACGCACCTCCAAGGTCCGCGCCGCGCACCGATCGGGCCCGCTTGCCCTCGACTTCGCGCCTTTAACCCTCTATCCTCGATAGTTGGCCGCATTTTTTGTTCATTCCACGGCCGCTGCGGAATCCACCGAACATATGAGCACGAACATGATTGCCGTACACCTGCCCGACGGGGCCATTCGCGAAGTGCCGTCTGGCACAACGCCTCTCGAAATCGCCAACTCCATCTCGCCTCGCCTCGCAGCCGCCTCCATCGCCGCGCGCATCGCGCCCGTCGCTCCAGCCACCGTCCGAAGCTCCGCCGCCGATGGTCAATCGCACGGTGAGTCAGCTTCGGAGGCATCGATGTACGCCACGGAAGACGTGGCCGCACCGCGCCTCGTCGATCTCTCCGCGCCACTGATCTCCGACACGCGCCTTGAGCTCGTCAAAGAAAACGATCCTGACGCTCTCAAAGTCCTGCGTCACTCGTCCGCGCACGTCCTCGCCAGTGCAGTTCTCGAGCTTTTCCCCGAGACCAAGCTCGGCCACGGCCCGGCCACCGATTCCGGCTTCTTCTACGACTTCTACCGCGAGAAACCGTTCACGCCTGAAGACCTCGCCGCCATCGAAGCCAAAATGGCCGAGGTCGTCGCCCGCAACGAGCCCTTTATCCGCGAATACGAACCGCGTGAGCAGGCCCTCGCCGAATTCGAGCACGGCGGCGACTTCATGAAGAGCCACTTCGTGACGAAATTCACTGCGCCCGGCGACCAGGTCAGCTTCTACCGCAACGGCAACTTCGTCGACTTCTGCCGCGGTCCACATGTTCCTTCAACCGGCCGCGTCAAGGCCTTCAAGGTCACCAGCCTCGCTGGCGCATACTGGCTCGGCGACGAAAACAATCCGCAGCTCCAACGCGTCTACGGCACAGCCTTCTTCTCGAAAAAAGATCTCGATGACCACTTCGCCCGCCTCGAAGAAGCCGCGCGCCGCGACCATCGCGTATTAGGAAAACAATTAGACCTCTTTAGCATTCAGGAGCTCGCCGGCGCCGGCCTCATCTTCTGGCACCCTAAAGGCGCCATCATCCGCAAAGTGATGGAAGACTGGATGCGCGACGAGTGTCTCCGTCGCGGCTACCAGCTTGTCTACACGCCCCATGTTGCCCGCATCAATCTCTGGCAGACCTCTGGCCACGAAGGCTTTTACGCAGCCAATATGTACACGCCCATGGAGCTTGACGATGCGCTCTATCGCCTGAAGCCCATGAACTGCCCATTCCACATCCTCATCTACAAGAATTCGCCCAAGAGCTATCGCGATTTGCCCGTGCGTTACGCCGAGCTGGGCAACGTCTACCGCTACGAGCGCTCCGGAACCATGCACGGACTGCTGCGCGTACGCGGCTTTACGCAGGACGACGCCCACATTTTTTGCATGCCCGCGCAGATCGAAAGCGAAGTCGCCGCCTGCATCGATTTCGCAGAGGCGGTCCTGAAGACCTTCGGCTTCTCTGAGTTCAAGGTCGAGCTATCTACTTGGGATCCAAACGACCGCGCTCACTACGCCGGCTCCGACGAAAACTGGGACCTCGCCAGCCGCTCGCTCGACAACGTTCTCAAGGCGAAGGGCATCCCATACAAGATCATTCCCGGCGAAGCTGCGTTTTACGGCCCCAAAATCGACATCAAGCTCGTTGACGTCCTGGGCCGACTCTGGCAGTTATCAACGGTCCAATTTGACTTCAACCTTCCCGCGCGCTTTGAGCTTGAATACGTCGGCGAAGACGGCGAGCGTCACCAGCCGGTCATGGTTCACCGCGCGTTGTTCGGCTCTGTCGAGCGCTTTTTCGGCGTCCTCATCGAGCACTACGCCGGAGCATTCCCGCTTTGGCTGGCGCCCGTGCAGATCGGCCTCGTCCCCATCAGCGAGAAGCACCTCGCCTACGCGCAAAAACTCGAGGCCGAGCTCAAAGCCACCGGCCTCCGCGTCGAAACCGACGCCCGCAATGAAAAGATGAATGCCAAGATACGCGACTTCGCTAACCAGAAGACGCCCTACATCCTCGTCTTCGGCGACAAGGAAGAATCATCGGGCTCGGTCAGCGTCCGCACTCGCGGCAAAGGCGACCAGGGCTCCATGCCCCTCGCGGCATTCATCACCAAAGCGAAGGAACTTGTCGCGACGCAATCAACGGAGTTGTAAGCTTCGTATCAGCGCACAACAGGTCCGCTTGCATCAGACGATTGCTGGAGGCCGCCATGCTTCGCACCGTCCGCCCCGACGACGCACCTTCGATAGCGGAGATCTACAACCACTACATCCTCAACTCGCCGGCTACGTTTGAAGAAGTCCCAATCAGCCCCGACAAAATGCGGCAGCGAATCCTGGAGACTGCGCCGGAATATCCGTGGTTCGTGTGCGAAGAGGACGGAAAACTCCTGGGGTACTGCTACGGTCGCAAATGGCGAGAGCGCGCGGCCTATCGCCATTCCGTTGAAGTCTCAGTGTATCTGCGCCCCTCGGCGTTCGGGAGGGGAAGAGGCTCCGATTTGCTCGACGCTCTCCTCGCTGAGCTGCGCGTCCGCGCGGTTCACTGCGTCATTGGCGGCGTCTCCCTCCCGAACGACGCAAGCGTGGCGCTCCTTGAGAAATTCGGATTTCGGCCCGTGGCGCACTTCAAGGAAGTCGGCAACAAATTCGGCCAGTGGATCGACGTCGGCTACTGGCAACTCCTGCTTTGAGTGCGATATTCACGCAGAGCGTGCCCAACTTCGCCGTCTAGGCGTTGATCCTTATACCCTCCACCGCACCATGCCCATCCAGCATTGCCTCGCTAGCCCATTCTGGGTTCAAACTCATTCCCCTCAAATTCACCCCCGCCGCGTCCGCCCGCCCCCAATCGCTCAAAAAATCTTTTGCGCTTTGCATCGTCCACAACCATGAAGCGGTATAGTAGGCTGCAAGGGCGCCTGGCTAACGATGGAATAACGTCGAGGTGAGCCGCGCTCATTCCCTCTCGATTCATACTCAAGTCAAGTTTCCTTAAGAGATCACTCACTATTTCGCGAGAGAAAGTTGAGACTCAGCATGGAAGGCTTCTGGACGGTTCAGTTTGTGGGCGTGCAAGGCTGGGGTACTGGCGTTGTGGTCTATATCGGGGGCCACGTGTTCGGCGGCGACAGCGCAGTCATGTTTACGGGCACTTACGATCAGCAGGGCGATGCCGTGACCGCTCTGCTTCACGTAAAGCAGATTGCGCCTGGACTGATGAACGTGATGGGCCGACCGGAATTCGATTTGGATTTGTCTGGAACCCTGGCCGGAGACACGCTGAAACTTGCAGGAAACATACCCGGAACAGAGCTACGCTTGAAATGTACCCTTACGAAGCAGTGCGACCTGCCGGCAAGGGCTTGAGAAGTCCGGGGACGAGAAGCGCGTTCGACGCTTTGATTGGCTTGCTGACCTTCGAGCAACAGTTGAGACTGACCGGCAATCCGGAAGTACGTCTTCGATTCGGCGACTTCATTGATGGATAATCTGTATCGAGCGCGAGTGTGTTCTCTCGCGCAAATCCTTACGCGTTAATCGCCATCCCCTCCACCGCGCCGTATCCATCGAGCATTGCCTCGCTCAGCGTTGGGTGCGCATGGATCGTGAACATCAAATGGTCGACGGTTCCTTCCAGTTCCATTACCGCAACAGCTTCAGCGATCATCTCCGTGGCCTGCGGCCCAATGATGTGCACGCCCAGAATCTCGCCGTACTTCGCGTCGGACACAACCTTCACAAACCCGTCATGGCTGCCAACAATCGTCGCCTTCGAATTGCCCGCGAAAGGAAATTTACCCACTTTGACCTCGTGGCCTTTTTCCTTAGCCTGCGCCTCGGTCAGTCCTGCCGAGCCAATCTGCGGCTCCGTGTAGGTGCAGCTCGGAATGCGATCGCGCCGTACCGGCCTGTAGAACTGCCCCGCGATCTTCGCCATCGCGACCATGCCGCTCATCGCGCCCACGTGCGCCAGTTGCGGCAGCCCCGCCACAATGTCGCCAATCGCAAACACGCCTGGCTCCGCCGTTTCCTGCGCTTCATTCACTTTCACGAGCCCGCGCTCCAACTCGACTTTCGTCTTCTCCAGGCCAATCCCGCTGGTCAGCGGCCCTCGCCCCACGGCAACGAGTACTTTCTCAGCCTCTTTGACTTGCGCGTTTCCGTTCACATCCGTGTAGCTCACGCGAACGCCGTCTGTCGTCTTCTCCACCTTCTCCACTTTCGCGCCGGTGCTCGTCTCGATCCCGCGCTTACGAAACACCCGCGCCAGCTCCTTCGAAATCTCCTCATCCTCCACCGGAACCATGCGCGGCAAGAACTCCAGAATTGTCACTTCTGTCCCGAAGCTCCTGAAAATGGACGCAAACTCCACGCCCACCGCGCCCGCTCCAATCACGATCAACGACTTCGGAGGCGCGCTCATGTCGAGAATCTCGATATTAGTGAGGATCGTCGTATCCGCTTTCAACCCGGGCAGCAGCTTTGCCTCGGACCCCGTCGCGAGCACCAAATTCTTCGCCTTTACTTGGCTTTTCACACCGTTCGAATCTACCTCCACGGTGTGAACGCCCTCTTTCGCGCCACCCAGCAGTCTTCCAAAACCGGGAAAAACCGCGATCTTGTGCTTCTTCATCAGGAATTCGAGGCCCTTCACGTGTTTCGTGATGATTGCGTTCTTGCGCGCGAGCACCGCCGTCCAATCGAGCGACCGCGCCTCGACTCCCTTGATGCCAAACTCTTCCGCGTCCTTCAGGTAGTCCCACAGTTCGGCGTTGAACAGGAGCGCCTTGGTCGGGATGCAGCCTACATGCAGGCAGGTCCCGCCCAGCTTAGGGCTCGCGTCAATTAAGGCGATTTTTAGCCCATACTCTGCTCCGCGAATCGCCGCCGTGTAACCCGCCGGTCCACCGCCGATCACTGCCGCGTCATAAATAGTCTCTGGATTCGTGTCTGCCACTGGGAAGCTCCGTTCCGTGCGCTCGTCACAGCAAGCGCTGCCTCAATACGCTTAGTTTAAATGGCTGTGCGATGGTGCAACCACGCTCTCAATCAGTTCCGCCGCCTCTCGCACCGTCTCCGCGTCGTCACCGAACGCTTCAATCCAGCGCACTTCCGGCTCGCGACGGAACCACGTCATCTGCCTCTTCGCGTAGTTGCGATGGCCCTGCTGCGCGGCCTTGATCGCATCCTCCATGCTCATAGTCCCATCCAGTACCCTGCGCGCCTGCTTATATCCAAGCGAGTCGAGCGCCTTCACTGGACCGTAGCGCTCGAGCAGCCCGCGCGTCTCCTCCGCCAGGCCCGCAGCAAACATCGACGCGCAGCGATGATTCAGCCTGTCATAAAGCTCCTGCCGCAGCGGATCCAGCCCGATCCGCAACAGCCTGAACCCCGTCAACGGATCGCGCCCGATCACCTCTGACATCGGCTTGCGCGCTGCCACGCAAACTTCAATCGCGCGAATCAGCTTCGCCGTGTCGTTCGTATGAATGCGCTCCGCTGTCGCCGCATCCATTCTCCGCAGCACACGATGCAGCCATGCGCTTCCGTGCCTCCCTGCACTCCGCCGGAGTCTCGCCCGCAGATCTTCGCGCCGTGCCGGCCCCGCAAACAGTCCCTCGGTCAGCGCGCGCAAATACAAACCCGTTCCGCCGGTCACAATTGGCAGCCGCCCACGTGCAGCAATCTCGCTCAGCGCCGCCCGCGCCCGCCGGCTGTACTCGCCCGCGGTAAAGGCCTCATCCAGCTCGGCCACATCGATCAGATGATGTGGCACTCGCGCCCGCTCATCCTTGGTAGGTTTGGCCGTGCCAAGCTCCATGCCGCGATACACGGCCACCGAGTCGCAGCTGACGATCTCGCCGCAAAACCGCTCGGCCAACTTGAGCGAAAGCGCCGTCTTCCCGCTCCCCGTCGGCCCGAGCAGAATCACAACAAGCGGCTCATGCATTGGCGGAATCGTCCTCGGATGCGCAGTCCATTCACTCCTCGATCTCCAATGCAAATAA
>Ga0181516_10001790_pt1 | contig 16039 bp, 15 predicted proteins | sample PEATcosm2014_Bin_25_FD_121104 | JGI IMG/M metagenome (GOLD analysis project Ga0181516, IMG submission 121104) | Peatland microbial communities from MTU Mesocosm Facility, Houghton, MI, USA - PEATcosm2014_Bin01_10_metaG | ecosystem: Environmental > Terrestrial > Soil > Wetlands > Peat | place... | reverse complement strand
GGCGGCGCGGCGGCGCTCGAGGCGGTCGTCGAGGCCTGGAAGGCCGGTCGCGCCGCCGATCCAACGAAGGCGCCGCTCCTCCTCGCCCGCACCAACCGGCAGGTTGGCGCGATCTGCGATCGGGTTCGCGCCGTCATGCGGGCCGAAGGCCGGCTGACCGGCGAGGATGTGTCGATCGCGACGACGACGCCGTCCGGTCAGTCGACGCAGATCTCCCTCGCCAAGGGCGATGCGATCCGATTCCTCGTCCGCAACGACGCGATCGGCGTAATCAACGGGACCGAAGCGACAGTCGTCTCCGTCCGTCGCGAGGCCGCCGCCAACCCGACCGACGCCGCGCGCATCGTCGCCAAAATCGGCGATCGGCGCGTCGAATTCCGCACCAGCGACCTCGCCGACGCCAAGGGGCGCGCCAAGCTCGGCCTCGCTTACGCGGCGACCGTGTTCCAGTCGCAGGGCGCGACCGTCGACCGCGCCGTCGCCCTCTTCGACGACGGCTTCGATCGCCGCCAGGCCTATGTCGCCGCCTCCCGCGCCCGGCTCGACACGGTCCTCGTCGTCGACGGCGCGGCGATCGACAAGCGCCTTTCCGCCGACCAGCCAATCGATCGGCAGAATGAAGATCGGCGCTTCTCCGCCTCTGAGCGTCGCGGCTGGCTCGCCGCCCGGCTGTCGCGCGCCTCGACGAAGGAGACGACGCTCGATGTCATCGCAGCCGGTCAGGCTGAAGCCGGGCCGGCCGATCTCGCGCGCGGTCGTTTCGCAGCGCGCACGCCCCGGCGCGAGCGGGTCAGGTCGCGGGAGCCCTCCCGTGACTAACGCCTCCCACAAACCGGATGGCGGCGACCGTTCCGCCGTATCCCCCAGCAGAGCCGCTGGCGGAGAACGGCGCGTTAAGCGCGCCAAGCGCTGCGGCGAGCGTGACTGGCGCGTCGTCGACGACATTTCGACGCCTGTGCCGATCTCAGCGCGCGAGCTCGACGTGATCGAGCGCTGGCTCGCCGCGATGGGCATCCTCGAATTCGGCGGGTCCTCCGCCGAAAACACTCGTACGGCGCCGAATCGAATCGGCGCCGGCGAGAACCCCGAAGCTGTGTCATCAACGAAAGGAGACACGCCATGGACAAACTGAACGCAAACGAGGCTTTGTACGTTCTCAATGGCGACCGTCGGGCGCGGAACGACTTTACCCACAACTTGGCGGAAACGATCGGCGGTCGCGACTTGCGGAAAGTTGGCGACCGTCTGCTGACGACCATCGTCTTCGATAAGCAAATCGAGGGGCAGGAGGCCGCGGAGCTACAGGTTGACGTCGCGGTCAAGGTCGTCGCCGACGACGCAGTCGGCCGCTTGCAGCGGGCGCTGGACAACGGGAGTTTGGCCTTCCGCGCCGAATTCGAAGCGGTCAAGCCGACCGACGATGATTGGGGCGATTTCGCTGCTGAGCCGCGACGGCTCAGCGCGCTGTCCGGATGGGACGGTCGCTGGGCTGTACTCTACATCAGGTCCGATTTCGGATTCGATCGACTCGGGGTCGAAATTCACTGACGTCGCGCTACGGAAGGTCAGCGACCGATCTGAAGCGAGCGTCGGCGCCCGCTTCATCGACCGAAGCCCCGCCCGAATTCGGGCGGGGCTTTTGGCGTCGGCTCAGTCGCCGCTGGCCTTGCGATTGCGGGACCAAATGAGGCTGTAGCCCTGGCCGTCCTCGGCCTCGAAGAGGTTCGCGTAAATCGGCGCGGTGAAGCTCGGATCGTCCAACTTGAGCGAGAAGTAATCGCGGCCCTCGTTCGACTTCTTCGACCAGGCGGCCCCGATTTCCGCTTTACCCGCGTAGACGCGGTGACTGGGGGCGTTGTCGGCGCCGCGGCTAGGCTCCGGGGCGATGCGGACATTCTTGGTCTGGAGCGTGAGCGTCACGATCTGACCCTGGAACTCGCCGTTGACCTTCTTGAAGGTTCCGATGCTGGCCATCTTGATTCTCCTCGGCTGTCTTTGAGCCCGCGACCACCGCGGCCTCGATGGCGATCGCGAGGCCGAGGACGATCGACGACGCATCCGGAACGGACCGCAGCATAGTGAAGGACGCCGGCGCGGAGACTTTCTTGGTTCGCGAGGAATGGGCCGTGTCGGCCCAGGGGAAGAAAGTCGGAAGCTCAGGCGTTGCGGCAGAGGCGATCGAGGCGCAGCCGATCCTCGGCCAGATCAAACCAAGAGAGGCAAGGGGTCCCTGGGCGGAAACAGCCGCGGAAGGAGAAGCCCGGCCGGCGAGGATATCTGCGGAAAGAAGGTCGTCGACGATTCTCTGGCGTCAGAGCGACTATGGGTCAGGCCATCTGACCGCCACACGCATCGCCGCGGTGCCAGCGGCTCCCGACGCCCGCTGCGAGTCTTCGTCGGTCGCGCTGAGAATCGGAGCCGCCTGATCGAAACGGTCAACGAGGGCCGATCGTGTGCGAAGTCGAGAGAGACTCCCGGGGGAAACCGCATCCGCCGATCCGCCTAAGCAGATGTGCCGAGAACGGCTTAGCTACAGCCTCGTCCGGTCCTGCAACGGTTGGCGAGCCGCGGCAAAGCTCGACGCCGAAGGCGCTGTCTGATTGCTCTGGGGCGAACCCGGCGTTCGAAGACTGTCTCACGGCATGGACGCTGGGCGAGGCGTTCAGGCGACGCTTCGCGCAAACAGTGAACGCGAGTGTCGCGTCGGCGCGGCGAGCGCTCGGAGCCGCGCGCCGCAGCGGCAGAACGGACGATCGCGTGGCGGCGGCGCGGCGAATGGTCGGCGACGTTTGCGGCAGCGATTGGGCGCGACGGAATCGATGTTGCGCGGAAACGCGCTCATCCGTTCGCCCGGCTCGCGGCCCGGCGAAAGTGAGTGGCCGTCAAGAAGTTCGTCTCAGGCTGTCTTGACAATCCGGCACACGGGAATGCCGAACTTGCGCGCCTTGTCGGCGAGGTTGTCCTGGATGCCATTGCCCGGAAAGACGAGGACGCCGATCGGCAGCGTTTCGAGCATTGCGTCGTTGCGCTTGAACGGCGCCGCCTTCGCATGCGCCGTCCAGTCGGGGCGGAAGGCGATCTGCGGAATCTTGCGGGCAGTCGCCCATTTGGAGGCGATGAGTTCGGCGCCTCTCGGCGAGCCGCCGTGCAGCAGCGTCATGTCAGGATGCTTGGCGAGCGTTGCATCGAGCCGATCCCAGATCACGCGATGGTCGTTATAGTCGAGCCCGCCGGTGACGACGATCTTCGGCCCGCGCGGAATGAGAGCTTCGCGCTCGGCGCGCTTGCGGGCGGCGACGAAGTCGCGGCTGTCGATCATCGCCGCCGTCAGATGCTTGTGGCTGACTTTCGAGCCGGTGCGCGGCCGCCATGGCGACCCGGTCTGACGTTCGTAGTGGTCGGCGGCCTCGTCGCGCAGAAACTCCATCGCGTTGCGTCGTTCGACCAGCGAGACGCCCTGCGCCGTCAGTCGCTCGAGTTCGACCGAGCGGACTTCGGAGCCGTCCTGCTCCTGCTGACTGCGCCGCTGCGCCTGCTCGTTGTCGTCGAGCTGGCGTTCGATCCGTTCGATCGCACGGTGGAAGAGGGCGACGGTCGACCATTGCAGCTGGGCGAGATCGGGTTCGAGGCGCGTGTCGGCGAAGATGGCGACGAGCGCGTCAAAGATATCGGCGACGGCGGCGGTCGCGATGCGCGGCTCCGGCAAGGGGCGCGGATCGGGTTCGTCGTCGAAGGGTCGATGTCCGTAAAGCTGAAGCTCGTCGAGCAAGTGTGCGATCGGCGAAGCGGCGTGGAAGGGTTCGTCCCGGTCGTCGTCGGTTGCGTTCAACGTCTTCGTCCTCGTCTATGAGGCCGCGCCCATCGCGGCCTTCCCGGCGACGAAAGGCGGCGAGCGGAGCGGCCCCGCACCCGAAGAGAAGCGGAGGGCCGAAGCGAATGCGGAGGATGGCGGCAAGCCGACCCTTGTGGCTCGTGACGGAAAGCGCCCACGTGGCGCGCTCGACAATTGGGCGGCGACCGCCGTTGCGGGGCCGGGCCGCTCGCCGCATCCGTCGCGGTAGAGGGAAGGCCGCGGGCGCGGTTTCGGTCTAGGCGAAGATGGCGACCGGAGAGAAAGCGACCGGGCGTCCGTTCAAGGGCGCAGCTCTTCGCGATCATTGCTCGCCTTCGCGAGGAAGCGGTCGACATCCTCGGCGGCGAGCTGGCGGGTGAGCCATGCTCGAAGACCCGCGACGCCGAAGGCGCGGAGGTCGTCGTTGAAATCACCGAGCCGGGGCGACAAGGCAATCGCCTCGACGCCCTGTCGTGCGGCGCGCTGGCGAAGCGCTGAGGTCGCCCGGGTGCCAGCTTGGTCGGCGTCGCAAGCGACGTAGAGTCGGCGCAGCGACAATGGCAGGAGGATCGCCGCGAGGTTCGAGGCCGAGAGGGCTGCGACCATCGGCATGGTCGGCAGGACGCACTTGAGCGATAGCACGGTCTCGACGCCCTCGCCGGCGGCCAAGATGTCGCCTGTTCGACCGAACCATGCTCCGTGACCGAGGATTGCGCCCAAGGATCGGCGCGGCGTCGCGACCGGCGCCTTGCCGCCGCCATCGCGAGCGAGATAGGTGCGGTGAACACCGGTGGTTGCACCGGCGAGGTCGCTGACGACCGCGATCAACGCGGGCCATCGTTCGCAGCGGCCGGTTTCGCCGTCGCGATAGAAGCAGCGAGGATGAAACCGCAGCGCGGCATAGTCGGCAAAAGCGCAGACGCCGCGACGACGCAGATAGGTCTCGGCGATCGTGCCGCCTATCGGTAGCGAGGCCGCGATGATGCGGCGTGCAGCCATTTGGCGATCAAATGGCCGCGAACGGCGCGTGCGATCTCGGATCGCCATCGTTTCGCACGCAGGCAGGCGGAGAAACGCTCGCGCCTCGTCGACCGTCTCGGCGAAGGTCGCAAGACGGCGGGTCTCGCGGATGAGGTCGAGAATATCACCGCGCTCTCCGGTCGCCATGTCGGCCCACCGGCCCGCCGCGCCTTTGCCGGCGTCCATCAGTCGCACGTAGAGCGAGCGGCCCGGCGTATTGCGCAGGTCGCCGACGCGCCAATGGCCGCCTTCGCGGCGGCCGGCGGAGAGATAGCGCCGGCAGACGGCTTCCGCTTGATCAGCGAGCCGGCGCGCAAGTTCGGAGAGTTCGCCGGGCATGGGAAGCGCCTCAAACGACGAAGGCCCGCCGTTTCCGGCGGGCCCTGCTGGAGATGTTGGTGGACTTGTCCGGCCTATTCGGCCGCCGCGAGCCGAGCGACGCCGTCCGCAGACCCTTCGGACGTGTCCGGACGATCGTCGCCCTCGCGCGGGGCACCGTCGCCGCCGCCCGCCAAATGATCCGAGGCGTCGGCCGACGGGGCGTTCGATTCCAACGGCGCCGCAGTTTGGTCAGGCGCCAGAGAACCGTCAGGCGCCGTCGGGGGCGGGCTAGCGACTACTCGTCCCGGCGTGCGCAACGACTCCGGCAGCCAGCCGGCGCCGGCGAGCAGGGTTTCCGCGGTCTCGGCCATTTCGCCCTTCTTCATCCCCTCCAGACGTCGCACGGCGTCGTCGCCTCGCGCGTCCCTCACCGCGGCGAGGATGCGCGCCTTGGTGACGCGGCCGAGATAGGTCTCGACCGTGGCCTCCCAGCCGGCCGCCGCCATGTCGAGATCGAGCGCCTCAGCGAGCGCGTCGGCGTGGGCGAGCGCCCGGGGTCGACGGTTGTAAGGATCGAACAGCGCGTTGACCGAAAGCGCGACGCAGTGGGCGAACAAGGCTTCGCGGCTGTCGTGGTCGAGCGCGGTCAAGGCCTGCCACAAGTCCTGCGGCTCCTTCGGCAGGGCCGCCGCCCAGCGCCGATGGCGATGGTCCAAGCGGCGGGCAAGCTCCGTATTGCCGAGCCCGTAGGCGCCGCGCTCGCCGACGCTGACGCTGCTGAGTTGGAGGTCGAGGCAGGAATCGACCGCGTAGCGATAGAAGAGCTTGAGGCACATAGCGTGCAGCGCCGAAAGGAACGCGACGTCGGGCCGCTCGCCGAGCGCCTGACGAAGCGCCAGCGTGCGATGGGCGGTGAGCTCGGTCGTCAACTTGTCGGGAATCGGCTTCATGACGCCGTCGTCCTCAGGCTCCTCGGGCTCGGCCGGCGCTGCGGCGATGACGTCGGCGTCCGCTCCCGCGCTGACGGCCGCCGCAGCAGAGACGGGGTTCGTCTCAGGCTCGGCCGACGCCGCGATCGGCGGTTCGTCCTCCGGGTGCACGAAGCCGCGCTCAACGCGCAGTCGGCCGTCGCCGTCGACGCTGACGAAGGCGCCGGCAAGGGCGACCTCGTCGGGATCGAAGCGGATCGGCCGATTGTCGAACGCCGCGAGCGCCGTCTCGAGTTCGCCAAGCCGACGATCGACCTCTTCGGAGAGGTCGTCGTCGCTGGCGTGGGCCTGCTCGAGCCGATCGTATTCGGCTTGAAGCGCGGCCTTCGCGTCCGCTTCCTCGGCCGACAAAGGCTGGGTCTCGCCGCGCAGGCGTCGCAGACCGTAGACATGGCCGTAGGGCAAGTCAGGAGCGACCTGGACCCATTTCCACCCCTCGGCGCGGACGGCGTCGCCCTCGCTGTCGAGCTTCTCGGCGACCAGGCGATCGACCAGCGCGACATCCTGGAGCCAGCCGCCATTGTCGCTTTGGAACAGGTCGGTCATCACGGCGCCGCCGGCCGCGACATAGGCCTCTAAGCCGACGAAGACGGCGCGCTTGTCGCCGGCGCGGACCGCGCCTTCGGTCAGCATGCGGCGAATGGCGGCGGGCTCGATGAAGCGCGACTGGCGGATGCGGTCGAAGACCTGCTCCTGACGCTCGGGATCGACGTTCACCGTGAACGCCATGAGCTGGTCGAGTGTCATCTCGTCCGCCGCGTAAGCGTCGAGCAGCTTCGGTGACGCCGCGGCGAGCCGCAGGCGCTGACGCACCATCGCAGGCGAGACGAAGAACGCCGCGGCGATCTCCTCCTCGCTCTGGCCCTTCTCGCGCAGAGCCTGAAAGGCGTGGAACTGGTCGAGCGGGTGGAGCGGCGCGCGCTGAATGTTCTCGGCGAGCGAATCCTCTTCGGCGATCCCGCCCTCGCGAACGACACAGGGGACGGGAGCGGTCTTGGCGAGGCGCTTCTGCTTGACCAGGAGTTCGAGGGCCCGGTAGCGGCGACCGCCGGCCGGGATCTCGAACATGCCGGTCTCGCCGCCCTGGTCGTCGAGGATCGGGCGGACGGTGAGGCTCTGGAGCAGCGTGCGCCGCGCGATGTCCTCGGCCAACTCCTCGATCGACACGCCGGCCTTGATTCGACGGACATTGGCCTGAGACAGGACAAGCTTATTGAAGGGGATATCACGCGAGGGGCTGAGCGCGATCTTCTTCGGGGTCTTGGTCATAGTGAGATACTCCGTGACGGGTCCCCGAGACCTCTCTCGGCAATCGGAACCGTCGCGAAGCCCTCCCCCACCCTCTGACTCTCGACGGAACCAGAGGCAGAAATGCCGTCGATAGCGCGCCCCATCCCCGGCCCGCTTTGGTTGGAAACTGCTCCCCCCACTGGAGGACTCGCGGGATTGCTTGCCGCTACCAGCGACCGCTCGGCGGGCAGGAAGCCGAGGAGATAGTCGGCCGCCTTCGACGCGGCGCTCGCGGCGCGCACGATGGCGCGACTGTCTTCGCGCAGGACATCGAGCCAGGCGCCAAGGTAGTCGGCGTGGCGGACGGTCGGTACGACGCCGAGGGTCGCGCAAGTGAACGCGGCGCCCATCTCGGCCACCAGCTCCTCGAACGCGTACTTTTTCGTGCCGAAGGTCCCGGAGAGATCGCGCTTCAACCGCGACGCATGGCCACTCGCATGCGAAAGTTCGTGCAACGCTGTCCTGTGCCAATTGATCGGTTCGAAATAGGCCTGCGGCGGCGGCACGCGGATGTAGTCCTCGGCCGGCGCATAGAGGGCCCTGTCGCCGCCGATGCGGAAGTCGATCCCGGTCGCTCCGATCAGCGCTTCCACCTTCGGCTCGATGAGATCGGTCTCGACCGGCGCAGCGCCCACCGTGAGCTCGGCGGGCAAGCCCTCGCATTGCTCGACGTTGAACACCGTGAAGCGCTTCAAAAATGGGATGGTTCGCGGCTTTTCGCCCCTTCCTGCCGGGTCGCGCTTTGCGTTTCCGGCGTGTAGCGGTCTGCGAAGACGACGGTCACGCCGCGCTCGCCCTTGCGAACCCAGCCGCCGAGGCCGAGCGCCTGCCGGAAGGTTAGGAAGCCGTGGCTCGAGAAGCCGCGCTCGATCACGGCGCCCCAGAGAATCAGGACATTGATTCCCGAATATCTGCGGCTGGTCGCGACATTGGTTGGCATCGCGACGCGAGCGTTTGTCGCCGACGTTCCCCACGGCTGGGCCCAAGGGGCGCGCCCCGCCTCGAGCTCGGCGACAATCTTGGCGGTGATTTCGTCGTAGAGACTGCGCCGCTCCGAACCGGAACGGGCGCGAGCGGAAGGACTGAACATCGCGATTCTCCGCGACGGCGCCGCGAGCCTCTCTCGCACGCTTAAAACCGTCGCAAGAATCCGGCCCTCTCTCGATCTCGTGGCGCGGTGAGGCGCGCGAAGTCAGGGACGCCAACGGAAGACGGCGCTTCGTCTATTGGGAGCGGTAGACCGGCCAATTCCAGTTGGGACCTCACATGCATTGCTGGCGCGCCAGCAGGTAGTTCAGTCCCGACTGCGCCATCGGCAGGGAGGCAACCCGAAGAGTACGCCCGAATCAGTTCCTCGTGCGAAAGCGCTCCCCCCCAGGATACAATCTTGCCCCCGGTGATTCGTCCTGCGGGAGTTGAGTATGAACGCACAGCGCAAATTCGAGCGCTCCCGGTCCAGTTTCACCATCTACGAGGATTCACGAATCGGCGTACCCGCGTTGATGCTCGGGTACGGACCCTATCAGCTTGACTTGCTTAGAGGTGAGCGTCGCTGGGATCACGCAGACACTAGATGGGAGGAAGGCTATCGGCAGTCACTGATTGATCGAATTGGAGAGCGCGGATTGCGGTTTGAGCGGGACGGAGCCGCCGCGCGCATCTCGACCGGCTACGGCCCGCCCAGCAATTTACTGCTAGCGCTTTGCAAGGAGCGCGGGTTGGTCGATCCATTTCAGGTCGTTCTCGAACTGCGTGAGGACAAGACGATTGATTGGGTGCGCGTGCACAAGGTCGCGCTGTTCGGGACCACGCACCGTCGATTTGGCGGCGGCGATCTCAAGGTTCTCAAGAGCGCTTACGCTGTCCCGCACGAGAGAGGCGGTCATCTCTTTTGTGGAACCCTCGCAAGAGCGCGCGAATTGATCCAGGAAATGCAAAACGAGAAGAAGCGCATTGCGGCTCTCAAAGCCGAGGCAGAGGCAACGACTCAACGCGCAAACGCGGAGGCGGAGGCTGCTCGTGAGCGAGAGAGCGAGGAACAAGCTATTCGTTCGGCGTTTGAATGAGACGGATGGGAGAGCTGCCTTGCGCGCGTGAGTACCGCGGATGGGCTCCTCTGCGATGTCGTCGCCTTCTGACGTCTGCGGATGATGATACGCGAATTGCGCCAATCGCTCTCGCGTTCCGCGAGACCAACATTGTATTGGCAAAGTCGCGGTAGTCTGGACGTCGGCGAGATCGAGCGGGCCCGGCGCGCCGACGATAACTTACCGCCGGATCGGTCCGGTCGCTCGGCGATAGCAGGCCACATCTGCCGCTCACCGTGCTCGCACGCGATCAAGCTTGCTTTGTCGCGCGGGATCCTCATCATAGAGAATCGTGAACTCGCCGAACGGCGAGGGATTCTCGGTGAGAGCCGCGACATGAACGATCTGACCCCTTCCACTGACGCCTGCGCCGCCGTGGTCGAACGGAAGAGCCCGAAAGCATGCGGCTACGGCCGCGTGTCGACGGCGCGGCAGGCGGAAGGCGAGCTCTCTCTTCCCGAACAGCGTGACGCCATCGCCCGGCATTGCGCTACGCGGACTTGGGAGCTGGTCGATTATTACGTCGACGCCGGCGTATCGGGGACCGAAGAGGATAGGCCCGAATTCCAGCGGATGATCGAGCGCGCGCTCGACGATGATCGTCCGTTCGATCTGGTCGTCGTGCATTCGCTGTCGCGCTTTTTCCGCGACTCCTTCCACCTCGAAATGTATGTGCGCAAGCTCGCCAAGGCGGGCGTCCGCGTCGTCTCGGTGACGCAGGAGCTTGGCGAAGATCCTGCGCAAGTGATGATGCGGCAATTGATCGCCATGTTCGACGAGTATCAGAGCCGGGAAAACGCCAAGCACGTCCTGCGCGCCATGAACGAGAACGCAAGGCAAGGTTTCTACAACGGCTCCCCCATGCCGCTCGGCTACCGAACGGAGGAAGTCGAGCGGCGCGGCGCGCGGATCAAGAAGCGGTTGGTCGTCGACCCCGTCGAAGCTGAGCTCGTGAAGTTGATATTCCGGCTCTGCCGCCTCGGCGACGCCATGTCGGGGCCGATGGGCGTCAAGGCGATCGCCTGCTGGCTGAACGCGCGCGGCCACCGCACCCGCACTGGCGGGTTGTTCGGAAACGGCGCCGTTCACACGATCCTGACGAATCCCGTCTATGTCGGCAAATGGACTTTCAACAAGCGCTCGTCGAAGACGCTGCGCCAGAAGCCGATCGGCGAGCAAATCGTCGTCGACGTGCCGGCGATCATCGCCACGAGCGAATTCGAGGCGGTCAGCAAGTCGCTCAAGAGCCGCGATCCGCGCTCGATCGCACCACGGATTGTCACCGGGCCGATCCTCCTCACTGGCTTGGCAGTCTGCGGCGCCTGCGGCGGCGCCATGACTCTGCGCACTGGCACCTCGAAATCGGGCGCCGTCCATCGCTATTACGCATGCTCGACTTGCGCGCGGCAGGGCAAGACGGCGTGCCACGGCCGCTCGATTCCGATGGCTAAGCTCGACGCTCTGGTGACCGACCATCTGATCGATCGGTTGCTGCATCCGCAGCGGCTGACGGAAATCCTCGCTTCGATCAACGTGCGCCGCGCCGAGCGGGCGCTCGAGCTCGATAAGCGGGTCGCAACGCTTCAAAGCGAGGTCGCCGACGCGGACGACAAGTTGCGGCGGCTCTATCGGATGGTCGAGGAGGGCGTCGCGGAAATCGACGACGTCCTCAAGGATCGGCTCGACCACCTCAAAACCGACCGCGAGCGGGCGAAGGCGGCGCTGGATCGCATTGTCGGCAACTCGAACCGATCGGCGGCGATTGAACCGGAGGCGGTGGAGAAATTCAGCCGCTTGATGCGGGAGAACGTCGCCTTCGGCGACATTCCCTTCCGCAAGGCGTATATCCAATCGGTGGTCGACCGGGTCGAGGTCGACGACGGCGTAATCCGCATTGTCGGCGACAAAGCGACGCTTGAACAGGCGGTTGCAGGCCGGGTCATGGGGTCCGGCGGTGTTCGCAGACGTGTACCGAAGTGGCGCACCCGACAGGATTCGAACCTGTGGCCTCTGCCTTCGGAGGGCAGCGCTCTATCCAGCTGAGCTACGGGTGCAGGCGCGGCGACGCGCTATCCCTGATTAGACGATTTTCGCCGAATTGAAAATGGCGGGCGGCGCCGGCTCAGGCGGCGAGCGGCGCGGCGCGGTCCGGGGCGAAATATTCGAGATAGCGCGGCTCGATCTCGGCCACCGGCATCACCGCAAACACATCGGTCGCGCCGAAGTCGGCGTCGACCACGGCTTGCGGTCCGAACTTTGCGCCGAGGCGCCAATAGCCCTTGATCAGCGGCGGCAGCGCGCGCAAGGCGGCGCGCGCGTCGAGCGGCGCCTCGAGCGCCGGCCCGAGGTCGGCGGCGCGGCCCGCGACCGCATCGACGTCCCACAGAGGATCGCCGCCGCCCGCCGCGCGCAGAAACCTGAGCGCCGCGGCATGCGCGGTCGGCTCGGCGCCAGGAAAGCTGGCGCAGCCGAAGATCGCGTCGGCGCGATGGTGGCGCGCGTAGGCCCAGATGCCGCGCCACATCAACTCGATCGTACGCTTGTTGGAGCGATAAGCGGGCGCGACGCAGGCGCGCCCGAGCTCGAGCAACTTTTCGCCGGGATGACGCGCGATGAGCGAAGCGACGTCGAATTCGCCGGCGCTATAAAAGCCGAAATTCGCCGCCGCCGCGTCGTCGCGCATCAGCCGGCAGGCGCCCACCACTGTCGGCTTGCCGTCGATCCGCAGGACGGAATTGTCGACGACGATCAGGTGGTCGCAAACGCGGTCGAAGCGGCAGACGTCGCGGCGGATGAGCCGCGCGGTCGCGTCGGCCTTGGCGCCGCCTTCCTCGAAAAACACGCGATAACGCAGTTTCTGAGCCCGTCGGATTTCCGCTTTCGTCGTCGCCAGGCGGACGTCGAGCTCGCCGATCGCCGCGAGTGTCTTGGGCAACCCCATCAGATCGCGCGTACGACGACGGAACGTCGGCCGGCTGGGCGCCGCGCCGGCCAAGGTCGCCAAACTCATCGAACAGCCCCCCGATTCGAACCCCTCGAATCGCCGTCAGATCATTCTTGTCGCACGGATTTATGACAAGCGGGCGCGCGCCGGCGCTGGGCCTCGCGCCTCGAGCACGGCCTCGATCGTCGCTTCGAGCCGCCCGGCCTCGACCGGCTTGGCGAGGAACGCGTCGAACCCGGCCGCGGTGGCGGCGTCGGCGTCCTCGGTCGTGGCGCTCGCGGTCAGCGCGACAATCGCGGCGCGCGGCGACCTCGCCTCGGCTTCGGCGCTGCGGATTCGCCGCACCGCCTCCAGACCGTCGACGCCCGGCATTTTGATGTCCATCAGCACGAGGTCGAAACGCGTCGACGCCCCGCACGACGCGGCGACGGCAAGACGCGACGCCTGTTCGCCGTCGCGCGCCCGTTCGACTTCGAAGCCGAGGCGGCGCAGCGCCTTCTGCGCGACGAGAGCGTTGATGTCGTTGTCCTCGGCGAGCAGCGCGCGCCTCGCTCGGCGCCGGCGGGCGGACGGGAAAGCGGATGGCGCCGGCTTAGCGGCAGGCGCGAACTCACTGGCCAGCCGCTCATAGAGCGACCGCGCGCGAACCGGCTTGACCAGCCAGCCGTCAAAGCCGCTGAGCGAGACCGGGCCGAAGGCGCGCCGTTCGAACGGCGAAAACAGCACCAGCGCCTTCGGCGCGCCGGCGGCGCGCGCGGCGCGGGCGAGGCGGTTGGTCGATTCCACTCCGAGCGCGCAATCGACGATGACGAGGTCGGGACGGTCGCCGCTCGCCAAGGCGGCGAGGCCCTCGTCGAGCCCGTCGACGCGCACGACGGTCACGCCCACCTCGACCAGTCGGGCGGCGATCGCCGGCGCCTCGAACGGCGAACTGGCGACGATCAACGCGCGGCGGCCGGCGAGCGCCGTCGGCGCCGATTCGTCCGGCGCGTTCGCGCCCGTCGGCAGCGCGACGGCAAAGGCGAAAACGGAGCCGCCGCCGGGATTGTCGGCGAGCGTCAGTTCGCCGCCCATCAGGGTGACGATCCGCTTGGCGATGGCGAGGCCGAGCCCGGTGCCCTCGTAGTGGCGCGCGTTGGAGCCGTCGCCCTGTTCGAAATCCTCGAAGATCGCCTCGCGGCGATCGGGCGGCACGCCGGGACCGGTGTCCTTGACCTGGAATCGCACCCGTCCGTCTTCGGCGAGCGACAGCTCGACGCCGACCCCGCCGCGTTCAGTGAACTTGACCGCGTTGCCGGCCAGGTTGGTCAGCGCCTGGCGCAGCCGCAGGCTGTCGCCGACGACGATGCGCGGCGCGCCGGCGGCGATCGAGGCGGAAATCTCGAGCCCCTTGCCCTGCGCCTGCGGCGCCAGCAGCTCGACGACGCTTTCGACCAGCTTCTTCAGGTCGAACGTCTCGCTGACGAGCTCGAGCCGACCCGCCTCGATCTTGGAGAAATCGAGAATCTCGTCGATCAGGCCGGCAAGCGCGCCGCCCGACCCGCGGATCGCCTCGACGTAGCTGGCGTGCTCGGGATCGAGCCGCGCGTCGCGCAGCAGGTCGGCCATGCCGAGGATGCCGGCGAGCGGGGTGCGGATCTCGTGGCTCATCGTCGCCAGGAAGCGCGACTTGGCTTCGCTCGCCGCTTCGGCGCGCTCGCGCGCGGCCGCCGCCTCCTTGAGTCGCCAGACCTCGTCGCGCAGGCGCTCGGTCTCCGCCTCCGCCCGTACGCTGCGCGATTCGGCGCGCCGGCGCGCGCCCGCGAGCGCCGCGGCGAGAGCCAGCATCAGCGCGAGAAGCGGACCAGCCTCGATAGCGAGCACGCGCAGGTCGAATTGCGCGGCGTTGGTCAGAGCGTCGATCATCGGATGTCCCGGCCCGCCGGCCCTTCAGGACTCGGCCAAGCCGACGATGACAGGACGCGGTTGAGAAAACCTTGCGCGCGGGCCCCGCATTCGAGCGACCGGCGCCAGGGCGGCGTCGAATTACGCCGCGGCGGCGGCGCGTTCCTGCGGGCCGCGGTAGCTCAACGCCTCGGCGAGATGGGCGCGCCCGACCGCGTCGGCGCCGTCGAGGTCGGCGAGCGTGCGCGCGAGCTTGAGCACGCGATGGTAGCCGCGCGCGGAGAGGCGCATCCGCTCGGCGGCGTCGCGCAAAAGCGACAGCGCCGAAACGTCCGGCGCGGCCACAGCCTCGACCACGTTGGCCGGCGCGGCGGCGTTGGAGGCGACCCCTTCGAGCCCCAGCCCACGGTAGCGCTCGGTCTGGACTGCCCGCGCCGCCGCCACCCGCTCGGCGATTTCGGCCGAGCCTTCGCGCGGCGGCGGCTGAAGCAGATCAGCGGCGGCGACCGCCGGCACGTCGATCGTCAGATCGAAGCGGTCGAGCAACGGCCCAGACAGCCGCGCCTGGTATTGAGCGACGCAGCGCGCGTTGGGGCCGCGGCGGCACGAATAGCCGGGCTCGTCGGCGTGGCCGCAGCGGCACGGATTCATCGCCGCGACGAGCTGGAATCGAGCGGGATAGACAATGCGATGGTTTGCGCGGGCGATCGCCACTTCGCCGGTCTCGAGCGGCTGGCGCAAGCTGTCGAGCGCCTGCGCGTTGAATTCCGGAATTATGTAGCTGACGCAACCGCGCGCGAATTGCACAGTCGGCCCAACGCCATCCCCAGTTATCCTCACTCACCCCTAGTCCACGTGCGCGCGCCAGGGTAGAGTCGAGATCGCGCGATTCGCTCCAAAGCGTCGCCTCCAGACACGTCCCTGCGCCCCGTAAGCGCCGAGGGCGCTGTCCGTGAAAGGAGGTGATGACTATGTGGTACGACGCGCCGGGCCCGCAGAAGACTGTCTATGTTAGGCAGTATTTGCGGTTCCGATACGAAAAATGGGAGACCGTTGTCTCCCATTTCCGTAGGCCGCCTCGCTCATAACGAGGCGTAACGTCATGACCTGGCGTTGGGAGGGTCGCCTTCGGGCGGCCCTCTTTTTTATCCTGCCACGTGAGGTCAATCTGAGTCACGCGGCGAATCAACGTTTGACAACATACTTGCGTGCGGGCCGGGTTTCAAGCCAAATGGCATCCCATCTGGGATACCGTTTGGGATATCTCTTGGCTTCGTCGCCGCAGAAAATACAGTGTCGCCTTGGCCCAATGAGCCGCGCCTACCTGCGCGAACTCGCGAAGCTAGGTATCTACGGGACAGGCGAACAAGCCGTCGTCAGACGGTTGGTCGAGAAGGGCATTGCCGAAGCCGTTGAAAAGGGACTCATCCCCAAGAAATCGGCCGACGATCTAGGGCTATCGGGCGATGACGATCCGGAAGATAAAGACGAAACCTAAGCAATGATCGCCCAAAGGCCTATCCCGTCGACCGACCGGGTGAGCGTGACGAGGCCCTTCTTGCGCAGATTGCGCAGGCACGCGCCGACGCGGCGCCCGAGCACGCGCATGAATGGCTTATCGTCGGACGTCAGGCCGCGGCCTGTCAACGAGCACTCAATCGGGACCCCGGAT
>Ga0181516_10001789_pt1 | contig 16053 bp, 7 predicted proteins | sample PEATcosm2014_Bin_25_FD_121104 | JGI IMG/M metagenome (GOLD analysis project Ga0181516, IMG submission 121104) | Peatland microbial communities from MTU Mesocosm Facility, Houghton, MI, USA - PEATcosm2014_Bin01_10_metaG | ecosystem: Environmental > Terrestrial > Soil > Wetlands > Peat | place... | reverse complement strand
TTTGCGAAGAAAAAAAAGGCCAGGACACTCGCATCCTCGAACTCGATCCCATCGACTCCGGCCTCGCCGACTTCTTTCTCATTACCTCCGCGCTCAACGATCGCCAGGCCGTCGCCATCGCCGATGACATTGAGATCACGCTCAAGCGCGACTATGGCGTCATGCCCACTTCGGTGGAGGGCCGTCGCCGCGGAGACTGGGTTCTGCTCGACTACGTTGACTTCGTCGTGCACGTCTTTCTCACCGAGCGCCGCGCCTTCTACGACATTGAACGTCTGCGCAAATCCGCGCGCCCACTCACGCCCGCCGAGTTCGATGAAGAGCTCAAGGCCGCACTCACCGCCAAAACCCGCGCCGCTCGCGGCAAGACTGCGGTGCCCAGCGAGAAATCTTCGTCGCAGGCGCAGAAAACATCGCCGGCCGCCAAGCCCAAAAAGGCAGCAAATAGATCCGCAGCCGGCGCTAAGCCCGCTCCGGTCGCCAAAGCTCCCGCCAAATCCCCTGCAAAGAAAGCGGCGCCGAAGAAATCCGCCGCAAAAAAGTCCTCCACAAAGAAATAGCCTTACCTTTCGCGCCATCGCGTACTTGGCCCGAAACGCGACTTCAATTCCATCCTGCCAAATCGACAAACACGATCAAGCAGACGCAAAAAAGGACCCGCTTAGGCGGGTCCTTTTTGTTAATGCGGTGATGTTCGCTTAGAACGTGAGATGCAGTCCCAGACGAATGTTGCGCGACACCTGGTACAGATACGGATGTCCATACTGGCTGTTGATTGTGAACGGTCCCGCACCGCCTACACCTGTCGGCGCCGAGTTCATCGCCTGCACATAGTTGTAAGGGGTCATTTCCGCCGCGTAGAATGCCGGCCCGGCGAACAGCGTCTGGCCCTGCGGAGCAATGTAGTTGCTGAAAGCAGTCGAGTCGATCTGCTGCACAAACGACGTCACCGAGTGCTGGTTCAGGATGTTCGTAAACGTCGCATCGAACGACAGCGATTTCGCCTCGCCCAACTTAACGCTCTGCTTGAAGTTGAAATCCGTGTCCAGGAACGCCGGCGTCCGCTTCACATAGGGAGCGCTCGCCGTGATGATGCCGGTGGCCGGATCCTGACTCAGGTCAATCCACTTTCCGCGGTCGACGATATCCGTTGGGAATCCGCCTGGGAAGGCAAATCCTGAATCCAGATAGCTGGTCAGAGGGCTGCCGCTATAGGCCGACTGGAAGACACCAAAGTCCGTAGCAAGCCTTCTCGCCCACGGCAGGTCGTAGTAGACGTAGCCCTTTACTGCGTTCGGGCGATCGGTCGGCAATAACCCGCTCGAAGAGCCGCCAGAGGCGTTCCACGAGAAGAATGGCTCGTCAAACTGGCGACTGTTGTTCGGAGCATTGCGCCCGCCGCCACCGTCCGCCACGTCGGAGTTGGTCAGGCCTGTATAGTTTCCGCGCAGATGGCTGTAGGTGTACGAAACCATGCCCATCCAGTTGCGGCTTACGTTCTTGGTCAGCCGCAGCTCTATACCGTCATAGCTGCGCGCTGCAGGAATCGTCTTGTTCGGCGGGCAGCCAGCCGAGCAATCCGGCGGCGTACCGTAGAGGAAGTTGTAGAAGTTCGTGAACGTGTTATTGACGCCCTGGCCAGGGTTCACGATCACAAACGTTTCACCGACTGCTGGATTAAAGATGGCCGAGTCTTCGATCACGTGATCCAATCGTCTGCGATCCCATCGCGCCTCAAACGCATAGTTGGTGCCCAGCTGATAGTCCACGCCAAACGTCGAATCATGCTGCGCATAAGGCTTCAACCCGGGGGCTGTGCCTTCCTGCGTCGAGCTGCAGGTGGAACATGTCGTCGGGAATGCGCGCAGGTTCTGGTTCTCAAGGAAGTTCAATCCAGAGGGCGTAGCTCCACCAAAATTGGCTTCGCTCGCTGAATCTGGGCCAACGCAATAACGGTTGCTGCTGTTGAACTGAGGAAGTATGTTGGCGAGGGTCGGCTCGTTCAGTGCGTACCAGCACTCCTGCCAGTATTGCCCGCCGTAAGAGCTGATCGCCACGTTCAGCTTCATCTGATCGTAGTACTCACCGTAGCCGCCGAATATCTTCATCTTTCCGTTCTTGAAGACATCCCACGCTGCGCCGATACGCGGAGCGATCTTGTCGCCCCATCCAAAGTTAATCGGCTTGGTGATCTTCTCTGTCTCCGGCTGGTTCTCCGCCGGCAGGTATTCACGCTCCACGCGCAGACCATAGTTGATCGTCAATCCCTTGCCGATCGTCCAGGCATCCTGCCCATAGAATCCGTGATTGAATCCCACCGCCGCGCCGCCGCTGCCGAAATCGTTCACGTTCACCGTGCCATAAGTGCCTACGCAGGTTGGATCTGCTGCGTAGCTAGGGCTCGGATTGTTTGCGAGGTTGGCATTTTCTTGAGCGGTGCAGTTCACACCACCCTCGTTCGGATCCTGGAACGTGTAAGGGTCCGAAACACCGGGCCACACTTCAATCAGGGGCGCGTTGTAGCCCTGGAAGATGTAGTTCGAATTGCGGTGGAGTTGGTACCCGACCTTCACGTTGTGCGTGCCACCTTTGCCGGCATGGAACCACGCGAGATCAGCATCCACCTGGATCGCCTTGTTCGAGTTGAAGTGCGTATAGGCCCCGTCGAGCGCCTGGTTCAGATATCCGGTGGCCTGAGCCAAAGCCGGCGCAGAAGTCGTAAGCGGAGCTCCAGTCGTATCGGTTGTGGCCGCGCCATTGTCAAAGAACTCGGTAATAGCGCCCGTGGTCGGGAAGCCAAAGTCGTGGTAGTTCTCGAAGTAATAGCCGAAACGCGCCGTCGCAACCAGGCTGTTGGTCAGGGTAACGTCGGCGCCCGTGTTCAGCGTCAGGTTCGGAGCCGAATAGCCGAGATAATGCGCGTAGGCAGAGGGTGCGGTGGAGCTGTTCGGGAGGCAAGTCAAGTTCGATCCCTGGCCCGAGCAGCCGGTAATCGCGTTATAGAGGCCGTCAACGGAGTCGTTGGAAAGCTCGCCGCCCACCGAAGGCAGGTTCTCGCCCAACTGCCGCTGTCCCTGGTAGAGCCATGACCCGAATACGCGGATCTTCTCTGAAACCTCGGCATCCAGGCGCGCGTTGCTATAGAACGTACGCGTGTTCTGGCTGAACGGCACAACGCCGAGACCCGCGCCGCCTTGTGCCGGCGTTCCGTAATTCAGAAATACTTCGTCCGCGCTGAAGTCCGGATTGAAGCCGGCAAACAGGAAGATGCGCTCTTTCAACCTTTCGTAGACCCCGTCCGGAACCCCGTAAATCTTAGGAAATACCACAGCAATAGGACCACCGATTGTGAACCCGGGGAAGAACTCGCCGGTATGAGGCCGATCCGGCTGATAGTTATTCCAGGGTGTGTCGACAGTGTAAGTAGTGGGGCAACCCGAGGTTCCGGCCGTGCAAGGCCCTGCGCTTGGGTCATACCGTGAATACCCTTGGGGTGAACCGTTCAGCGCGCTCTCATTGAAGCTGGTGAAAACCGCTCCATGCCAGTGGTTGGTGCCCTTGTCCATGATCACGTTGACGACGCCGCCCAGTGCGCCGCCATACTCGGCCTCGACGCCCGACGTCTTCATCTGCACTTCCTGGATGAAGTCCATCGGCACGTTGGTGTGCGAGTAGCCGCCAATGATGTTGGCGGTCTCCTGGCCTTCAACCAGATACGAGTTTTCTGAGTCAGCGCCGCCTGCGATCGAGAAGCCAAACGATCCGCCGTTCGACCCATTGCCCGGCGAAGCGCTGCCGCTGCCGTTGCTCAACATCGAGCTGCCTTCCAGCGGCTCGTTGCGCGCCGCCGGCGCAAACTGAATCACCGACTGGAACGACGTGCCGTGCGGAATATCCTGCAGCGTCTGCTCTGGAATATTCGTCAGAGTCGTCGTGGTCGTCTCGTCGATCATCGGACCTTCGGTCTTCACCTCGACGACTGTGTTCACCGCGCCGACGTTCAATGTCAGGGCCAGCGTCGGAAGGTGTCCCACTTCCAGCGTGACATTCTCCTGCTTCAAGGTGTCGAAACCCTGCGCCTTGATCACGATCGTGTACTTGCCCGGTGGCAGGTTCGCAAAACGGAAATAGCCCGCCGCGTCCGTCGTTGTCGACTTTGAGCCAACCAGCGTCGGGGTCGTCACCGTTACCATTGCGGATGGAATCACCGCACCTGACGGGTCCTTGACTGTTCCCTGTATGCCACCGGTCGTCTCCTGACAATAGGCAGGCTGTTGCAGCGTCTCCAGCGTGAACCCGAAAACCATCGCTAGGGCAAACGCCAACGCTACGCCTTGCAAGCGGAAAAATCGCATTGAACTCCTCCAAATTGATGGGAACTGGAAAACCCGGACGGGAATTCCAAGATCCGTGTATTCTGCCATGCGTCTCGACTGAGTGGGGACAAAGCCGCTTCGCGCCTAAATTCGCTCGATTCCTATAATCATGAAGAATGAATGATGATGTACTCCATCTTCGGCAGACCGCAGATGTTCACAGCGTTCCCAGGAAGACGAGGGGCTACTTATCTGGATTAAGAATGCATGACGAATGCCAATCTGAGAAACCCTTGTTATAATTCGCCTTCTCCCTGAAAATAAACCGCTTATCAACATGGCCTTTAGTACGTAAGTACCCGAAATCTATGAATTATTGAAGAACCGCGCGGAATAATCCCATAAATGGGTTGTTCCTCTTGTTTTTGGGGAATTCTCAAAGCCACCTTCTATCCTTCCCCTAAGTGTCGTATTCTCCTCTCGATGCACCTCACCCTCGCTCACGTCGCTCCCCGCACCCGAGACGAATTCGATGCCGCCATTCGTCGATATCTCGCCCGCTGTTCCCCCTTTGTCACCACCGACGCCCAGCTCTTTAAATCAGAAGAAGCGCTCCTCACCTGGATCGACCGCCAGCACGGCCGCACTCCCGTCATTCCCGTCCTGCTCGACTCGCGCGGACGCCAGATGACCTCCGGCGTCTTTGCCGACTGGCTCGGTGCTCGCCGCAATGAAGGCGCCCAGAATATCGTCTTCGCCATCGGCCCGGCCGACGGCTGGTCCGCCCCCACCCGCGAACGCGCCCAGCTCCTGCTCTCGCTCGGGCCCTTTACCCTCGCCCACACTCTCGCCCGACTCGTCATGGCCGAGCAACTCTACCGCGCGGTTACAATTCTCTCTGGCCACCCCTACCACTCCGGCCATTGATACTGTTGTCAGGGTCGGCAAAATGCTTTATTCGATCATTGCGAAGTTGAAAAAGTAGCAGGCGTTTTCTGAAACCTGACACCTATGGATTCCCGCCAAGGCCTCATCCTCATCAACACCGGCTCCGGCAAGGGTAAGACCACCGCCGCCCTCGGCACCGCATTGCGCGCCGTCGGCAACGGCATGCGCGTGCTGATGCTTCAGTTCCTCAAGGGCTCGTGGCACTATGGTGAACTCGACGCCGTCGCGCCCTTCGGCCAGAATTTCGTCTTGCGGCAGATGGGCCGCGGCTTCGTCAAAGTCGGCGGCGCCGACACCGATCCCGAAGACATTCGCCTCGTCGAGGCCGCCTGGGCCGAAGCCCGCGAAGCCATCCTCTCCGGCGAATGGGATCTGGTCGTCCTCGATGAAATCAACTACGCCATCGGCTACGGCATGCTCTCACCCGAGTCCGTCGCCGAGACACTGCGCGCCCGCCCCGCGATGGTCAACGTCATCCTCACCGGCCGCAACGCCCATCCCCTCCTCGTCGAACTCGCCGATACCGTCACCGAAATGCGCGAAGTCAAGCACGCCTACCAGAAAGGCATCCTCGCCCAACGCGGCATTGAATTCTGAAGCTGCTCGCCGCTTAAGGCACCGTTACCTTGAACGTCGCGGTCGCGCTCGTGTTCGTGGTGCTGTCCATTGCCGTCACGGCGTAGGAATAGGTGCCCGGAGTCATACTATTGCTGTTGCCTCCGCATGCCTGGATTCCCGTCAAAACAGCCAGAGCACCCACCGCGATCATCGTCGAGGCCAGCCAGCGAGTCCGTCGCCGCACCCCGAGCCCGGCCAGCAAAACACCGCCCAGCGCCAGACCCGCGCCTGCACTTCCAAGAGTCCCCCGCGTCTGGTTCGAAGGAAGAGGTGGCGGCGTCTGCCCATAGGGAATCAATAGAAGCTGCCCCTGGACAGATGCGTTCGCTGTCAGCGGAACGCCCATTCCGGGATGGTGAATGCAAGTTGGCAACTTAGCCCCGGCGGGCGGATTCGTCGCGCCGCAACTCACCTCGACCGTCCCGGCGTAGCCATCCACAGAGGCCAGAGTGAATACACCTCCGCCATAGGTCTCCGTGCACGCGCCATCGCTGCATGATCCATTACTCGCAGGCATAGTGACATTCGTCGCTGAAATTGTGAACCCTGGCGTCGCGGCAAACGCACGGCTGCCGCCCAGTCCAGTCAGCGCGAGAAGCGTTCCCAACAAAACCAACACTCGATCACTTTGCATGCATGTGCCTCCTTCAAATAGCTTTCGCAGAGCGAACGGCTTGGAGTGAACACTGTGTCGAGCGAAATTATAGACCTGCGCCGTTTCTGCAATTACAACCTGGAGAGCCATCCCACCCTTTCCTTCCACTTTTTCTCGCGTCCAACCGCAAGTTCATCCCTTCGTTCCGTTCCAAGGTCAGCAAGTCCGTCAGGAGGACCATCGTGCGGATCACTCACGTTTCTGCCTCAGCTTTGCTCGCAGCATCCATCGCACTCGCCCAGCAGCCCGCGTCGCAACCCGTCGCCCCCACGGACAAGTCTTCGCCAGAGCCCGTCGCCCTCACCATCTATAACCAGGACTTCGCCGTCGCCCGCACCTTCATTGACCTCGACCTGCATCCCGGCGTCAACGAGATCACCACCAGCGATGTCACCAGCCGCCTCGAGCCCGACTCCGTCGTCCTCCGCGACCCCGCCGGCAAGCGCATCGTCCACGTCATTGAGCAGAATTACGACGCTGCCGTCGTTAGCCAGGAGTGGCTCCTCGACAAATATGAGGGCAAGACCATCGACTTCCAACTCAGCCCCGGCACCGTCGTCCAGGGCAAAATCATTCGCGCCGGATACCAGCGGCCACAGGAGTACACCTTCGACGGCCAGCAGCTCGGCGGCCAGTTCGCCGCGCCTCTCATCGAGGTCAACGGCAAGATGCAATTCCAGCTTCCCGGCATGCCGCTCTTTCCCGCCTCCATCGACGGCCTGCTCCTCAAACCCACCCTCCGTTGGCAGATTCAATCCGACAAGGCCGATCGCTTCACCGCTGAACTCGCCTACATCACCGGCGGCCTCAACTGGGAAGCAACCTACAACGTCGTCGTTCCCGATTCCTCCAACGTCACTGGCGATGAGCGCGCCGACGTCCTCGGCTGGGTCACCATCCACAACCTCAGCGGCACGGAATTCCCCCAAGCCCGCATCAAGCTCATGGCCGGCGATGTCGCCAAAATTCAGACTGAGCGCTTCCGTGTCGGAGCCGGCGTCTACGCCATGGCTCAGAGCGTCTCAGTCGCGCCTTCCGTCACCCAAAAGCCCTTCGACGACTTCCACCTCTACGACCTCAATCGCACCGTCGCTCTGCGCAATGGCGAAACCAAGCAGGTCCAGTTCATCAACGCTTCCGATGTCACCGTCCATCGCAACTATCTCTACGACGGCGCCTCCACTCAACTCCAGCCCGACTACTATGGAAACTTCAACCAGCAGCGCGGCTACGGTCTCGACAGCGGTCAAACCAAAGTCAACATCATTGAACAAATCAAGAACAGCGCGTCCAATCACCTGGGCATGCCGCTGCCTGCCGGCCGTGTTCGCCTCTATCGCCGCGACGCCGACGGCCAGATGGAGTTCGTCGGCGAGAGCATCATCAATCACACGCCCGCTGAGGACACGCTGAAGCTCGTCACCGGTAGCGCCTTCGACGTCAAAGGTTCGCGCCGCCAGACCGACTTCCATGTCAATGAGCAGAACCGCCTTCTCGACGAGACTTTCGAAATCAAGCTCACCAATCAGAAGGCCCAGCCCGTCACCGTCAGCGTCGTCGAACACCTTTACCGCGGCGACAACTGGGAGATCAACGACAAATCCGCAGGCTTCACCAAGCTCGACAGCCACACGGTTCAGTTTCCCATCCAGGTTCCCGCCAAAGGCGAGACCACATTGACCTACTCCGTGCACTACACCTGGTAGTCGGGCGGAGCCTCTGTTTCTCTTTGCCGCCGATCCTGACCTTGTCCGTTGTTTTCTTCGTCTCTCCCAGGCGCTTCCGCTGCGCCTGGGCGTCTGCCCCGCCGCAGGTGGCCGCCATATACAATGTCTAAGGCTTATATGTCCTGGTTCAAACGAGAAAACGGCGACTACGAATCCGAGCCCGGCCCCGAGGGCAACGGAGACGAAGAAAAACGAGTCCGCACCGAGGGCCTGTGGACCAAGTGTCCCAGCTGCCGCCAGACGATCTTTAAGCCGGAGCTCGAAGCCGGCCTCAACGTCTGTCCCAAGTGCCAGTATCACTTCAAAATCGGCGCCCGCCGGCGACTCGACCTGCTGCTCGAGCCCGGCTATGAGCTGGTCGACACCGGTCTCCGCTCCACTGACCCTCTCAACTTCGTCGACGTAAAGCCCTACAAGCAGCGCCTCCGCAAAGCCCAACAGGAAACCGGCCTTGACGACGCCATTCTCAACGCCATCGGCCAGCTCGGCCCCCATTCGGTCGTCGTCAGCGCCATGGAATACGGCTTCATCGGCGGCTCCATGGGCGCCGTGGTCGGCGAAACCATCGCCCGCGCCGTCGATCGCGCCCGCGTCAGTCGCCACCCCCTGATTGTCGTCGCTGCCTCGGGCGGCGCCCGCATGATGGAGGGCGTCGTAAGCCTGATGCAAATGGCCAAAATCTCGACTGCGCTAGCCCAGCTCGACGACGCCAGGGTCCCCTACATCTGTGTGCTCACTGACCCCACCACCGGCGGCGTCACTGCCAGCTTCGCTATGCTGGGCGACCTCAATATCGCCGAGCCCGGAGCCCTCATCGGCTTCGCCGGTCCCCGCGTCATCGAACAGACCATCCGCCAAAAGCTGCCTGAGGGCTTCCAGCGCTCCGAGTTCCTCCTCGAAAAAGGCTTCCTCGACGCCGTCGTTCCGCGTAAGGACCTCAAAGGCTACCTCATCCGCGCCCTCGACTTCATGCGCCCCTGGGTCGCATCGAAATAAGAAGTCTCACCGCTCCCGCAATCCTCTCCGCTGTCAATTCCTGCTACTTCAGCTCCATGCAAAAGCCCCGGCAATCGCCGGGGCCTTTGGTTAATGTTGCCTCAATCAATAACGCTTAGAACTCCAGCCGTAACGCAAGCTGCAGCACGCGCGCCGATTGATCCGATCCGGGAGAGGCCACAGTGCCCGTGATGGTTCCAAACGGAACGCCGTTGGCCTGGGTGATGTCGTTGGCCGACGGTGTGGCGAAGTTGGGGTGGTTGGTCGCGTTGAAGGCATCGCAACGGAACTTCAGGTTGACCTTGTCCTCATAGATCGGGAAGGTCTTGCCCAGGCCGAGATCCAGATCGAAGAATCCCGGTCCGCGCAGGTTGTCGCGCCCGCCAATGTTAAAGCCCGTCGGCCCCGTATAGGCCGCGAGTGCCCCTGTTGGATTAGAGAAGGCGTTCAGCGAACCGCCGTTGCCGCCGTTCACGTGTGCCTTGAGCAAAGCTGGCGATCCAACCAGAGTTGCTGGCGCATTGCTGGCAAAGCTGGTGATGTATGCGTTGGCATACGCGTTATAGGCGTTGCCCGAGTGAATGCTGGGCAATCCGCTGATCTCCCAGCCGCCTATGATCTCGTTCGCCCACAGCGGGCTGTTCGCTGCAATGCCGCGTCCCCGCCCAAAGGGCAGTTCATAGATGAAGTTCCCGTTGAACACCTGAGTTACATCAAAGTTCGAGTTGCCTCGGCATTCGCGCGGCCTCTGCACGTCGCAGATAAAGCCGTAACCGTTGCTCGCGGGAATGAAGTTTGCGATCGCCGACGTGTTGTCGATCGAGTGCGACCACGTGTAGTTCAAATCGAACTGCAGCCCGTAGCCGGCGTTCTTGTGCAGCGTCACCAGCAGTCCGTTGTAAGAGGACGAGCCCTTGTTGGTCCAGACTGAGTTGCTGCCGAACTGGGACGCCATTCCGACGTTCGAAGGCAAATATCCCGTGGTCGAAAGAGCCTGGATCAAGTCTGCGAAGTCACCCCGCTGCGGCAGTGGATAAAACGCGTAGGCCAGCGCCTCCGTGTTCGAGGTGAAGGGTATGCCGTAAAGCCCACTGAGGTAGCCAGCCAGGCCCGGCATCATATCCTCAAACCAAGGTTCAGGATTCAGCGCCGCAATCGCTCCAACTGGCCCAAGCGAGGCGTTTTGCCGCAACTGTGTTGTTACCCCACCCATCGCGCCGCTCATGGTCTGGTTCGAACCGCCCGTATTGTCCGGGAACTCAAGCAACTGGCTTCCGTCCGCAACCGCCAGCAGCCGCCGTCCCAGCCGGCCAACGTAGTCCATCTTCAGAATGTACCCTTGCGGGAATTCATGCTGGAACCCGAAGTCGGTCTGGATGTTATACGGCGTCTTCAGTTGTGTATCCATCATCAGGTTGAATTCCCCATACTCCAGGCCGTATGGAAAACCTCCGCTGACGAATGGCTGGAACGGTGTCACTACTGCCGGTGCATCCGGCGCCGGCGGCGGCGAGCTGAGCCCGGCAAACCGCGGCGCACTCATCACCGTGGCCGTCGGATCGCCCGGCGTTCCGAACAAGTTCACGTTGCTCGCTTCAAAGACATACGACGTCTGCAGCTGCTGGAACTGCAGCGCATTAATCAGAGAGTGGTCGTATACGATCCCGATCCCACCTCTGAACACCGACTTCTTATCAAACCCTGGGCTATAGGCGAAGGCCAGGCGCGGCGCAAAGTCCTTGTTATTCGGCTGGAAATAACTCGGCTTATTGTTGGCCTTGCCACCATAGATGAATTGCAGGAACGGAATTCCATCATCATTGGTATTGCCCGCCGCGCTCTGCACTTCGCGATCTTTCCAATATGTGTCCCAGGAGAAGTTGCTCGTGTTGCCATCCTGGCTCAGATTGGTGATGGCTTGCGTGCCGCGCGTCTCATAGGGCACCGTGTAGTTCTGGTAGCGCACGCCATACGAAATATCCAGATTCGGTGTCACCTTCCACGTGTCGCCAAAATAGACTTCCGTCTCGTAGTAGCGATAATTCAGGTCCAGCCCCGAGCCCTGCGGCTGCACTTGCGCTTTGTTGTTGTAGTAGAAATTGCTGCTCACATCGGCAACCACGCCCAGCGCCGTTGAAAACAGGCTGTCATAAATCGTCGTCGCGCTCTGGTCGCCGCTGATATCCGAAGGACGCAGATTCGGAGACAGCGCCTCAAAGTAGGTGTTGCCGGTAGTGCCTACACCTGGAAAATTGAAGTTCTCCGCGGCAAACTCGTTCGGCGTGTCCCATTTAAAGGTTCCGCCAAAAGCGAAGCTGTGCTTGCCTTTCTGCCAGGTGAAATCGTCAAAAATCACGGGAACCGGATAGGTGCGGTCCTGCGAGTTGTTGCCCGCCCCATACGGGCCGCTCAAGCCACTGTATCCATATTGGTTGACGCCCTGGGGGTTGTAGACCGCGTTGAAGCTGTAATCCTCATACGTCTCGCCATATCCGGCTTGGTTCAGCATGCGGTCGTTGATCGTCCATGTATGGCCTACAACATAGGCATAGCTGTGGTCATAAAACGGATACGTCGTCGGGTCTCCCGGAAATTGAATCGCCGCTTGCGTCGACGACTGACGCGCCACCGTGCCGCGTCCATACACCTTCATCTTGTCGTTCAGGTTAAAGTCGACGCGGCTCACATAGTCGTTAAGCACAAGAGGAAACGGCGCGTTGAAACGAAAACCTGCGGTGTTGACCAGGTCGCCGACAGCGCCAGTCAGGTCGTTGGCGACAGGATACCGGCTCTGGAATTCCGCGAGCTCTGCCGAGTCCCAGCCAACCCCGTTGGGATCAAGCGCAGCAACCTGGGCTGCATTCAGAGTCTCAATACTGTCTGAAGAATTGATATACGAAACTTCGCCGCCCCGGTATCCAGTGGTGTTCGTGCCAATCGGAACCGTCCGGTCTTCAATGTTGCTCAATGTGTCGCGCCGGCTATCCCAGTCGAAGAAGAAAAATGCCTTCTGTTTCCAAATCGGACCGCCGACATTGCCGCCAAACTGGTTGCGGATCAGCGGAGGCCGCGGAACCCCGTTATTGTTGCTGAACCAGTCGTTCGCTTCCAGATCCGTGTCGCGGTGATACTCCACCAGCGCCCCGTGAAACTGGTTGGTGCCGCTCTTCGTCACCAGCTGATATTGACCGCCGCTGCCCTGGCCCTCATTGGATAGCGGTCCCGCCGTCACTCCGCGAAACTCCTGCACCGAATCCACCGGTGCGTTGGCCACGATGCCGCCAAATTGTCCGGTCGCGTTATCGTTCACTTCCAGTCCATCCACGGTTACGTTGCTCTGGTCCGTGCGCGCGCCCGTCACTGCTCCGTCCAGAGTCACTCCCGGCTGCTGATAAAACAGCGCCGTCGGGTTCGACCGGTCTTGAACCGGAAGATCGTTCATGAACTGAACTTGAAAATTGTTGCCCACCGTCGCATCGGTCGTGTCCAGCGTCACTGTCTCCGCCGCCGCCGACACTTCAACCGTCTGCGCCGCCCCGCCCACGTTCAGCTTCACATTCTGCGTACGGGTCGCCGACACGTTCAGATAGAGCCCTGTGATCACTGCCGTCTTGAATCCGGCCGCTTCAAACGTGACCTTGTAGCCCGGACCCGGCGGCACGTTTTGAATCGTGTAGGCGCCCTCACGGTTCGTCACCGCTTTGAAGCTCACGCTGGTCGACGGATTCTGCAGTACGACATTCACCCCGGGAACCACTGCACCCGTCGGATCTGTCACAATGCCGGTGATGGAAGCGAAATCCTGTGCTTTCAACTGAAACGAGAAAACCAGCACAACTGCCAGCACAACAAATTTTGAAAAAGCGTTTCGCATGTGGAGCGACCCCCTGGGCAAATGTTAAGAACGTTGCAATTCGGTTGCCGATTAGTCTAACCCCATTTTTCTCTTTAGATTAGCAATTTTTTTCGACCCTTTTGATCTCAAATCTACGCTTTTTCAGACTAATCAATGAAAAATCATATTTCCGCGCCCCGGCCTTCCTCGCCCGCCGGGGGGTAGACTGTTGGCTTTGAGCCGCACCCCAGAGGAAACTCCATGCACACTCTCGCTGCTCCTTCAAGCCGGGCCTACTTACTTGCTTTGGCTCTGCTCTTTGCCGCATTTTTCGCAATCCCCGCCGCAATCCATGCCCAGTCAATTCCCGCCTTCGGGCCCCTCGATCCCATCGCCTTCGACACTTCCGGCCCCGCCCTCACCGCATCCACTGAAACCGAAAAGCCCTTCACCGTCGCCGGCCAACGCGGCGTCCTCCTCGGCCAGCAAAATGGAGTCTTCGAGTCCTGGATCCTCCCCGTCAAGCTCCTCTCCCACCTCACCATCGAGGCCAACATCGAGGGCTACGGTGTCCCCATCGACCTCAACCAATACTCCGCCGCCATTGAAGTCCGCCCCGATCGCACCATCATCACGTACTCCCATCCCGGCTTCACCGTTCGCCAGATCATGTTTTCGCCCGGCTCCGCGCCCTCCGCCGTTGGCCCCGCTCAAACCGGTCCCATCGTCCTCTTTGAATTCGATTGCCTCCATCCCACCGACTTCACCCTCCGCTTCACCCCCGAACTCAAGTGGATGTGGCCCGAGCGCAACGAAGGCACGCCCAGCGCCGAGTGGGTCGTTCCCCATCAAGCCACAGAATCGAATTCCGCGTCGTCGTTGGGGAACAGCTCCGGGGCCCCCAACGACAGGTCTTCGTCGTTGGGGAATAGCTACTACGTCCTCCACACCGACTATCCCGACCTCGCCGGCGCCATCACCATCCCCGGCGCACAGCCCGGCATCCTCGCGCCCTACCAGGAGCGCCCGCAATTCCATCCCGTCGAGCTTCGCCTCCACATCGACCCCATCCGCGATCGTGGCCGCCTCTTTCCTTTATTGATGGCCGCCGGTATTAACCCCGCCTCCGCCACCAACGCCGCTCTCGGCGCCACGCTCGCCCAACTCAACGCCGCCATCCCCGCGCTCTATCAGGCCCACGCCGCGGCCTATAAGCGGCTCCTCGCCAACTCCGTCTCCATCGAGACTCCCGACAAGTCCCTCGACGAAGCCTTCCAGTGGGCCGTCCTCTCCATCGAGCAGCTCAAAACCCTTGTCCAAAAGGAAAATGGGGTCGAAGACCCAGAGACCGCCCTCGTCGCCGGCTACTACACCTCCGCCGACTCCACCCGCCCCGGCTTCGGCTGGTTCTTCGGTCGTGACGATCTCTACACCCTCTACGCCGTCAACGGCTACGGCGACTTCGCGCTCAGCAAATCCGAGCTTGAATTCCTCATCCACCGCCAGCGTGCCGACGGCAAAATCATGCATGAGTATTCGCAAACCGCCGCCGCCGTCGACTGGCAATCCTTTCCCTATATGTATGCCGCCGCCGACTCCACTCCGCTCTTCCTGCTCGCCGTCGCCGACTACGTTCGCTCCAGCGGAGACACCGCCTTCCTCACCGCGCATCGAGATGCGATAGAAAAAGCCTGGGCCTTCGAAACCGATCCCGCGCACGACACGGACCACGACGGCATCTACGACAATTCGCAGGGCACCGGCTGGGTCGAGAGCTGGCCCGGCGGCATGCCTCATCAGGAAATCTACCTCGCCCTCCTCGATCAACAGGCCTCGTCCGCGATGGCGAGCATCGAAAGCCTCCTCGGCGATGAGAAAGAATCCAGCACAGCACGCGCCCGCGCCGACCAGATCGCACGCACCATCAACACCGAATATTACGATCCGCAAAAATCGTGCTACGCCTTCAGCCGCAATGCCGATGGCTCGCAAGACCGCACCACCACCGTCTATCCCGCGCTCGCCTGGTGGGACCCCGTGCCGGGTCAGCCGATTCTGCAGAAGGGTGAAGAGTGCCTACGGCACTTCGCTGCTTCCGCCCTCAACACCGACTGGGGTCTCCGCGATGTGTCGAACGAAGAAAAAATCTACGACGGCATGAGCTACCACCAGGGCTCCGTCTGGCCGCTCTTCACAGGCTGGGCCGCGCTCGCCGAATACCGCGGCAATCAGCCCCTCGCCGGCTATCAGTTATTAAAAGAAAACGCCAACCTCACCCGCGCACAAGACCTCGGCGCCGTCACCGAGCTTCTCAGCGGCGATTTCTTCGTCCCCTTCGGCCGCAGCACTTCGCACCAGCTCTGGTCTTCCGCCATGGTCATCACGCCAACGTTGCGTGGCCTCTTCGGCATCCGCATCGATGCCCAATCCAAAACCATCACCGTCAACCCCCATCTCCCAGCAGATTGGAAGGACGCGGCGATCCGCCATCTTCAGCTTCCAAATGGCTCAACGGATCTCGTCTTCACGCGAGACGGCGCAAACCTAAAAGTGTCAATTACCGCGGATAACGCGGCCGAAGGCTGGGGCCTCCGCTCTGATGTTTCTGGAACTCGCATCGATAAAGGCGAGCAGATCGGATTAGTTCTGCCCCTCTCAACCGTCGAACTCGGTGAACCCTCGCATGGGGCTCCAATTCCCGGAGCGCGTCCACGCGCTTTCCGTGTGTTGAGCGAACGGTGGAAACCCAACAGCGTCTCTCTCATGGTCGAGGGATTAGCGGGAAGCTCGGCTGTGATTCCGGTCTATAGGCACAAGCTTGTGAAACTCGGACTGCAAGTCAGTGGTGGCCTCTCAAACCAGGCGGACTCCGATCATCCTGGCGTCGTTCTTGCCGCAATCGATACGGCTTGGCAGGACGCGAGCTTGCCGCTCGGGTTCTGGTTCTATTTCCCCCCC
>Ga0181516_10001788_pt1 | contig 16060 bp, 14 predicted proteins | sample PEATcosm2014_Bin_25_FD_121104 | JGI IMG/M metagenome (GOLD analysis project Ga0181516, IMG submission 121104) | Peatland microbial communities from MTU Mesocosm Facility, Houghton, MI, USA - PEATcosm2014_Bin01_10_metaG | ecosystem: Environmental > Terrestrial > Soil > Wetlands > Peat | place... | reverse complement strand
TCTCCTCAACCAGGAGCCGCCGCCATGGGACCTCACGCGGGGAAGCTGAGTAAGAAGAGTGTCTCACATAGAGGCTCAGAGGGAAGAAGTTTGGCTCACGCGGAGGCGCGGGGACACGGAGAAGAAGAGGAATAGGAAGGTCTCGCGCAGAGGCGCAGAGAAGACGGAAAAGAGGTCAGAGAGGATGGCGCGGGCGTTGGCGTTCATCTGCGTTCATCCTGTCTCTTCAACGTGGTGCCGCCGCCAAGGGACCTCACAGCGAGGCACTGAGGACGCAGATGGATGAAGATGAGGGAAAGGAGAAAGGAGGGCCGCGAGCCCCGGGCCAATCGTTCTGGTCCGGTAAATCTGGCGACTCCTGTCATCCTGTCGCTTTCTCCTCTCTTCTTCCCCCGCGCCCCCGCTCCTCCGCGAGTGGTTCTTGAAAGGAGTTTCCATGGACGTATCACGACTGAATTTCCGCCGGTTGCGGCCCCTGCGCGCCACCGCCGCCGACCGCGACAGGAACGCCGAGGTCACGCTCAAGGCCGCCGACTTCATCCTCCCGTTCTTCGTCGTCGAGGGCAAGGGCATCGACCACCCGCTCCCCACCCTCGTGGGCGTGTCACACCTGTCCATCGACAAGCTCGTGGAAGCCGCCCGACGCGCCAGGGCCGCCGGTGTCGACAAAGTCCTGCTGTTCGGGCTGGCCGACCCTGCAAAGAAGGGGCCCGGGGCGCCCGAGGCTGTCCGGCAGGACTCGCTGGTGGCCCGGGCCGTGGCGGCGCTCAAGAAGGACCAGAGCGACCTGACCGTGATGACCGACGTCTGCGTTTGCGCCTACATGGACCACGGCCACTGCGGCGTGCTCCGCGGCACCGAGATCGATAACGACGCCAGCCTGCCGCTGCTGGCCGAGATGGCGCTGGGCCACGCCCGGGCGGGTGCCGACTTCGTGGCCCCGTCGGCCATGATGGACGGACAGGTTGCGGCCATCCGGTCTCGCCTGGACGAGGAAGGGTTCACCAAGACCAAGGTCATGGGTTACTCGGCCAAGTACGCGAGCAAGCTCTACGGCCCCTTCCGAGACGCGGCTGCCTCGGCGCCCAGCTTCGGCGACCGCAAGAGCTACCAGATGGACCCTCGCAACCGCCTGCAGGGCGTCGAGGAGGCCGAGGCCGACTTTGCCGAAGGCGCCGCGTGGCTCATGGTCAAACCGTCCACGTTCTACCTTGATGTGCTTTCGGCGGTGAAGGCGCGCTTCTCCCTCGTCCCCTTGGCGGCCTACCACACCTCGGGCGAGACCATGATGATCCGCCACGGCGCAGCGGCCGGCCTGTTCGAGTGGAAGGACGGCCTTCTCGAAAACCTGTACTCAATCAAGCGCGCGGGCGCTGACTTCATCATCACCTACAACGCCGTCGAGGTTGCGGGGTGGCTGCGCTGAAATTCTCGCGTTTTCTCACGACAACCTAACATTCAGCGGGTAGAACGATAACAAGAGAGGTGAAGGCAATGAGAGTCCGAAGTTCAGCTACGGTTTTCTTCGCGCGAGTGACGGCGTTGACGGTCCTGTTGACGGGTGCACTCGCCTCGGCCCTGGCCCAAAGCCCCGAGGCGGCCACGCCTATCAAGCACGTCATCGTGATCTTCCAGGAAAACGAGTCCTTCGACCACTACTACGGCACCTACCCCGTGGCCAAGAACCCCGACGGCGAACCGCCGTTCTACGCGGCCCCGGGCACTCCCACGGTGAACGGTTTGACGGCGGCCCTGCTAACCAACAACCCCAACGCGGCGAACCCTGAACGGCTGAGCCGCGCCCAGGCGCACACCAAGGACATGGACCACGGCTACACCGCCGAAGAGAAGTCCTTCCACGGCGGGCTCATGGACAAGTTTGTCGAGAACGACGGCCGGGGCGACTCGATGGTGATGGACTACTACGACGGCAACACCGTGACCGCCTTCTGGAACTACGCCCAGCACTTCGCCATGCACGACAACTTCTTCGGGTCCAACCTCGGTCCCTCCACCCCCGGGGCCATCAACGTCATTTCGGGCAACGATCACGGCGCCACCGCCTATTCGGCCAACAAGACTCTGAACGGACAAGTTCTGCAGCCGGGAGATCCGGGGTTCCCCAAGAACGGAATCAGCGAAACAGGAACGCTTTACGGGGACGTTGACCCCTACTACGACTCGGCGTCCAAGGGGCCGACGGCGTCCCTGTCGGGCACCAACCTGGGCGACCTGCTGAACGCCAAGGGCCTCACGTGGGGCTGCTTCTTCGGCGGCTACGCTGACCCGGCAGCCCAGCACAAGAACATCGCCGGCCAGGCGGTGACTGACTACATCCCCCACCACGAGCCGTTTCAATACTACGGCGCCACGGCCAACGTGACCCACGAGAAGCCCTCGTCCACGGCCATGATCGGGCGCACCGACGCGGCCAACCACCAGTACGACATCGCCGACTTCTGGGCCGCCGCCGACGCTGGCAACCTGCCCAACTACGCGTTCCTGAAGGCGCCCGCCTACCAGGACGGCCACCCGGCCTATTCCGACCCCCTGGACGAGCAGACGTGGCTGGTCCAAACGATCAACCACCTCGAGTCCCTCCCCAGTTGGAAGGACACGGCGGTCTTCATCGCCTACGACGACTCCGACGGCTGGTACGACCACGTCATGCCGCCCATCGTCAATCAGTCCAACGACCCGGCCCTCGACGCCCTCGAAGGCAAGGACGCGGGAACGAAGGCGCCCCTCAACGGCGACCTCGACCGCCTGGGGTACGGACCGCGGTTCCCCATGGTCCTGGTCTCGCCCTACGCCAAGCGCAACGCGGTGGTAAGCACCCTCGCCGACCAGTCGTCGGTCCTGCGCTTTGTCGAGGACAACTGGGGCCTGGGCCGCATCGGCAACGGGTCCTTCGACACCGAGGCCGGCGCCCTGGACGCCATGTTCGATTTCAGCGCTGGCTATAGTAACTCACCCCTCTACCTTGACCCTGATTCGGGGGAACCTGTGGCCCAGCACGCTCCCGTCCAGCAGGACGGACGCCTTTACATGGAAGTCGGCGACCTAGCCCAGAGCCTGAACGTTCAGCTTCACCGCCACGGTGAACGCCTGTGGTTCACCTACGGCGGCCGTCTGGTCGAGGTTCCGTCCCGGGGAGACGCGCTCGCCATCGACGGTGAGCCGGTGAGCCTGGGGGTGCCGGTCACCGAGGCCGACGGCTTGCTCTGGCTGCCCGTTGAAGGCCTAGCCAGGGCCCTGGGTGTCGAAGCGGTGCTCTACAAGCCAAACGAGATCCTGTTCCGTCCCGTCGGAACGCCCGCTTCGGGTCCGGCCGTTGCCGAGAGCCCCGCCCCCGTCTCGCCCGAGACGGCGAAGCTCACCGTCGGCACCGACGCGACCGCCCCTTCCGTTCTTTCGGTCAGCGCCCCTTCGATGGAAACCACGCCGGCCCAGTTCGGCACCCTGCTGAATCAGACCATCGTCGGCCCCGAGTCCGGCAAGTCGTACCGCTTGATCGTCACGGCCAAGGACGAGCACGGCGTGCCCCTGTCGGCCGGCGCCACTGTCTACGTGACCTTCGAGCGCGGCCTCGTCGACACCGCGGGAACCCTCTCGACTTCGGGCAAGGCCATCGGCGGGACTCCGGTGCCCATCGTCCTCGACGCCTCGGGACAGGCCGCTCTCGACTACAAGGTCGGCGTGGCGCCCACCAACTGGGACGGCTACGACAACGACGACATCACGGTCTCCGACAGGGAGAGCCCCGCCCCGGGGGCGTGCGTGAACCAGATCTCCATTTACAACAACGTTGTGAACTACGATGTGTCGATGACCACTGACTGACGGTCCCCCAACCGGCAGAAATTTGTTATCCTGTGGGCCAGAGGAGAGCAGCGCCAATGACCCACCGGAAATCCCAAGAGGCCTTTGCCGAGGCCAACGATCTGTTTCCGGGGGGGGTCAACAGTCCCGTCCGAGCCTACCGCTCGGTGGGGGGCAACCCCGTCTTCCTGGCCCGGGGCCGCGGCGCCGAGGTCACCGACGTGGACGGCAACCGGTACATCGACTTCGTGCAAAGCTGGGGTCCGCACATCCTGGGCCACTCGCCGGCGTCGGTGGTGAAGGCGCTCAAAAAGCGCATCCCCCTGGGGACCAGCTTCGGCGCCCCCACCACCGACGAAACGGTGCTGGGCAAGCTCGTCCGCGACGCCTTCCCCTCGATGCAGAAGATGCGCTTCGTCAACTCGGGCACCGAGGCCGTCATGAGTGCGCTCCGCCTGGCCCGGGGTACCACGGGACGATCGTATGTGCTCAAGTTCGACGGCTGCTACCATGGCCACGCCGACTTCCTCCTCGTGCAGGCGGGGTCGGGCCTGGCCACCGGCGGGCTGCCCGACAGCGGAGGCGTTCCAGCCGAGTTCACAGCGTTCACCCTTTCGGTGCCCTACAACGACCTCGACGCGGTGAAGGCGGCTTTTGCCGCCCGGCCCGGCAAGATCGCGGCCGTCATCGTCGAGCCCGTGGCCGCCAACATGGGCCTGGTTCCCCCGGCGCCGGGCTTCCTCGAAGGGCTTCGCGCCCTCACCGCCTCCGACGGCGCCCTGCTGATCTTCGACGAGGTGATCACGGGGTTCAGGCTGGCCCGGGGCGGCGCCCAGCAACGCTTCGGTGTCACCCCCGACCTCACCACCCTGGGCAAGATCATCGGCGGCGGCCTTCCCGTGGGCGCCTACGGCGGACGAAGGGACCTGATGGACCAGTTGGCACCCCTGGGCCCCGTCTATCAGGCAGGCACCCTTTCGGGAAACCCGGCGGCCATGGCAGCCGGCGCGGCCGTGCTTCGCGAACTCGCCAAGCCTGGGTTCTACGAGGCCCTCGAGAGCAAGGCGGAGCAGTTCTACGCCCAGCTCAAACCGGTCATCGACCCGGCCCGCCACACCCTTCAGACTTCCGGTTCGCTGTACACGCTGTTCTTCGCCCGGGGGCCTGTGGCGAACTTTGCCGCCGCCAAGACCAGCGACACCGCCGAGTTTGCCCGGGTGTTCCGCGGGTTGCTCGACCGCGGGGTGCTCACGGCCCCCAGCCAGTTCGAGGCCAACTTCATAGGTGCCGCGCACTCGGCCCGGCAGCTGAGCCTGACGGCCCAGGCCTACGCCCGGGCGCTGCCTCCGGCCTGAAAAAGCCATGAAAGACCTCCCGGACATCGTCGACGCCATAACGTCCATGGGCGAACCCGCCGCTTTGGCGACCCTGGTGCGGGTCACCGGCAGCGCGTACCGCAAACCCGGGGCGCGCATGATCTTCGGAGCCGACGGCCTGCGCCGGGGACTCATCAGCGCCGGGTGCCTCGAGGCCGACGTGCTGGAGCGCCTGGATTCGGTGCTGGCTGGCGAGCGACCCCAGGTGGTCAAATACAACATGGGCAGCGAGCTCGATCTGGTTTGGGGAACGGGCATGGGGTGCGAGGGGACTGTGGAGGTTCTGCTCGAGAGGGTGGCGCCCGGGGAAGTTCCGGAGTGGATGAACCAATGCCGCGAGCTGCTGGTCCAACGACGCACCGGCGTGGTGGCCACTGTATTTGCGGCCCGGGGCGCCGAACTGCCCTTGGGTTCGGGATGGATGGTCGGAGGAGCCCCGCCGGGCCCCTTCGCCGAGCAACCCCTGTTCCTCGCGTCGCTGGGCGAGGCCGCCGCTGCGGTGCTGGCCAAAGGCGCCGCAGTGCCCGTTACCCTCGCGGCAGCCGGTGGCGAGGCCGACGTGCTGCTCGTCCCCATCCTGCCGCCCCTGGCGCTGTGGATCTGGGGCGCCGGGGAACCCTCGCGGCCCATCGCCGCCATGGCCCACCAGATGGGCTGGTTCGTAGGCGTCGCCGACCACAGACCGGCGCTGGTTACCCGGGAGCGATTCCCCGGCGCCGACAGGCTCGCGGTCGGGCCTCCCGCAGAATCGCTGCGCAGCCTCCCCTTCGACAGGCGAAGCGCCGCCCTGGTCCTCAGCCACGTCTTCGAACGCGACCGCGAGGCCCTCGAAGAGCTAGTGAAGGCTCCCCTGGGTTACCTGGGCTTGCAGGGCAACCGCAAACGCTGCGCCAAGCTGCTGGCCAACCTGGACCCCGCCGACGTTCACGCGCCGGCCGGCCTCGACCTGGGCGCCGACACCCCCGAGGCCATCGGCCTTTCCATGCTGGCCGAGATCCTGGCCACGCTCACAGGCCGCCCGGCGACTTCCCTGAGGGAAGGCACAGGCCCCATCCACCCACCGAGTTAAGTCCCCTCAGTCTTCGTAGCGCCTCTGCACCTCGGCAAACTCGCTGCCGCAGGCCAAAAAGGCTTCGAGCACGTCGGGGTCGAAGCGTCTGTCGCGCTCTTCCTTCATGATCCGCGTGGTCTGGTCCCAATCGAGGGCGGGCCTGTACGAGCGGGCGTGCTGGAGCGCGTCGCACATGTCGGCCACGGCCATCAGCCGCGCCGACACGGGGATGGCCTCGCCCTGAAGGCCCGCCGGGTAGCCGCCCCCGTCCCAGTTTTCGTGGTGGTTCAACGCGATTTCGGCCGCGGTTGTGAGCAGGCCGAAGGCTTGGGGCGGGCGGTAGGTCCACTTTCCGTCCTTGCCTTGAAGAGTCTGGTCCATGGCCTTACGGATGGCGTTCGACCCGATGGTCGTGTGAGTCTTCATGACTTCGAACTCCTCGGAGGTGAGCCGGCCTACCTTGGCCACGATGGAGTCGGGAAGGCCCACCTTCCCCACGTCGTGGAGGGGAGCGGCCCTCACGATGAGGTCCAGGCGCTCCGGGGTGAGGGCGTCGCGGAACCGGGGCTGCCGCGCCAGGGACCGGCCGAGGACCTCGACGTACGCCTGGGTTCGCAGAACGTGGTTTCCGGTGGCGTTGTCGCGCACTTCGGCCAGACACGCCAGGGCCCTCACCGACAGATTGGTGACCAACTGGCCCTCGCTCAGCCGCCGGAGCAGGTCCTTCTCCACCCTTTCGCCCTCGTTGGTCAAGCGGCGCCGAAGGCGGCTCACTTCAAGCTGGGTCTCGATCCGCGCCTGCACCACCGAGGCCAGCAGGGGCGTGGTCAGGCAGTCCACGGCCCCGGCGGCCAGCGCCTCGCCCTCCTCGGACCCCGGGGCGGTGACGAAAAGCACAGGAATCGCCAGCCGCGAGGGTTGCCCGCGCATCCGCCGCAACACTTCGCCGCCGGCTCCCGACGTGCGGGCCGCCACGACGATGAGGTCGGGCGGGGAATCGCCCAGGGCGTCGCGGACAGCCTCGGGGGACGCGGCCGCAGTCACGGGATACTCCCTCTGCAGCATGGTCACGAGCTCGGTCAGAATGCCGGCGCCCTCATCACCTGTGATGAGGATGGTTCCCGTGTCGATCGGCATGGTGCTCCCCCTGGGTTGCCCCCGAAAAAGCCTAAGCCTCCGCAGTCGGGATTGCAATGTCCCGGCGCGTCGTCCGGCGCCACAACGCCAGGGCGAGGCTGACCAGAATGCCGGCGACCCAGATCACCGGCCTGAGGGTCAGCGGGAACGACAGCACTGCAAGGGTCACGGCCATGCCCGCGAACACCCACCAGTCGCCGCAGAAGAAATCAAAGATCTCGGCAAGCCAGCGGACGGGTCCGGTCAGGGCCTCGAGACCCGGTCCGGCAGCCCGGGGCGAGCGGGTCTTGAGCCAGGCGACAGCACCGAGGCTCACCACGAGGTACAGGGCGAACAGCGCGACCAAGAACAGGTCGGCGCCCGGCCATTCCAGGCCCAGGCCCTCGCCCGCCCAGAACGTCCCGAACGTCACGAGCATGAGGCCGACCACGAACTTGAGGGTGTTTTCCGGCACCTTGGTCAGCGGCTTTCTGACGGCAACGCCCAAGATCAGCACGACCACCAGGGCCGCCAGCGCCCCAAGGGCAGCGATGCCGATGCCGACGAGCTTGTCGGTGTGGCCCGCCCCAAAGGTGAGGACGATGAAGGCCACTTCGAGGCCCTCGAGCAACACGCTCTTGAACGAGGTGGCAAAGCCGAAGGGGTTGAAACGGCGGTCGACCTGGCCCCGCGAGTGCGCCTCGGCAAGCTCTCGCTCATAAATGGCGGCTTCGTCGTGCAGGGCCTTGTGCCCCGCGTAACGCAGCAGCGATTTCATGATCCATTGAAGGCCGAACAGGACGAGGATGACCCCGATCACCAGACGCAGGACTTCCAGGGGGACGAACAGGACGAGAGTCGTGCCAAACACACCGACCAGCGCGGCGAGGACGACGGTGCCCGCGGCGGCGCCCCACAGGCTGCTCTTCCAGTTCACCGAAACCCCGATGGCCAAGACGATGGTCAGGGCTTCCACAAACTCGACAATGGAGGCAAAAAAAGCCGGAACGAAGAACGGAAGGAAGACGGTCATGCGGTATTGTACCATGGTCGACAAAGGGAACTTTCTCCACTACATTCGAGCATGGGGAGTGGGGACAAGGGGGATCGCGTGAAGCATGCCGTCAGTCTGATGGGGGGCCTTCTGCTCCTCGGGCTCATTCCGGGGGCGTTTGCCCAAGACGTGAGGGGCTATATTCCCTATGCGGACCGAGAGTTACAATTTACAAGCAACCTGTCGGTCCTCACCTCCGACGGCCTGCAGGACTCGCACTAGGGGACCGTGACAACCCGAAGTCGGAGCGCGTTGAGCGTCCTTCTTGGGGCGCTGTGCGCGGTGTCGGTGCCGGCCCAGACCCTCGATGTCGGCGGCGTTTCAGGCCCCTGGAGTCAAAATGCAGCTCCGGCAGCGGGGTTCACGGTGTTCGATAACGCCCCGCTGCTCGCGGCGGCCGGCGTCTTGTCGGTGCCCGCCGGGTCGGGAGCCCTCCACTGGGACGCCTTTACGGCCCAGGCCTACGGAGTCGGCTGGCACCTCTCGGGTCCGGGCTGGTCGAACCGGTCCCTGGTAGGCTTCGTGCCGCCGACCACGCTGACCGGCTATTGGGGCACCAACCGCTTCACGTGGGCGCTGGCCCCCAGCGTCGGCGCCTTCACCATCGTCCAGACCGACCAGTGGGTTTTCGGAGCCTTCGACGTGCAGGTGCAAGGGCCTATACAGATCTTGGGCGGGCTCACCCTGTCACAGCTTCACGGAGGGGTCAGAGCCTTGTTCGCGGGGCTCCCCTGGGCGGGCTTCTTCGTCGGCGGCGCCGACGCCTCGCTGGATTCGTCCCTGACGGTCCTTGGCACCGAGCCCCTTCAAGCCTCGGGTTCGCTTGGCACCGAGGCCGGCGGGCTGTGGGCTCGTGAGTCGTGGACGGCAGGCAGTTGGAGTTTCGACTTGGCAGGCCTCGGCGGACTGCTATGGGCCCCGTCGGGCTCTTGGCAAATCACCACTCAGTCGGTCGACGTGACCCTGATTCCGCCTGCGGTCACCGTGGTTTCGTCGTCCTCCGATTTTCGCTTCGAGGCCGATCCGGCCTGGGGGGTGCTGCTGCGTTTGGCGGCGACCTGGCAGCCCCCGGGGAACTGGAAGGCGACTGTGTCGCGCTGGCTGGGTTGGACGGGCGGCTGGCGGGTCTTGGAGGGTTCCGCCCCCGTTTCCTCGCCCGCTTCGTCGTTGCCGGCGACGGCCCTGCAGTCCCCCTCGAACACTTGGCAGAATCTGCTGCTGGCAGGAACCGGAATCGACGTCGCGTACGGCTGGTAACTCCAGGTGGGCCTCGCAGTTTCACGGGGTCGGGTAGGTACCTACAATTCATACAATTTTACCCAACTTTGACATTCTGGGACGGGCCTTTTGTTGACAGTTGGGCAAACCCGAAGGGAACATCGAACCAAAAAGAAGTCAAATTCAAAAAAAAGGAGTCACCGATGTCAAAGTTCCTTTTGGTTCCCTTGTCCTTGGTTCTTCTTCTTGGTGTTGCCTGCACCACCCCTTCGTCCACCACAACCACCAACACGTCCACTCCCACGACGGCCGACAAGGTTTCGGCGGTAACTGACCTGACCCCCGCGTCGCTGTCGGCCACGTACCCTTCGGGCGCAACAACCTACCCGGCGAATGCCTCAGACTTCCAGAGCCTGTTCAACACGATTTCGGGAGACCCTGAATGGGCGGCAATTGAGAACGATGTCGGCACGGCTTCGGGCGCCGCTTCGACGGCCTTGCAGAACGCGCTTTCGTCCTTCGAGTCTGACCTGGGCAACTTCACGACCAGCAAAAGCGCGAGTCTGTCGAGCACCGTCCCGGCGGGACCGATCGGCAAATACTCCCAAATCAACGCCCCAGGCGCTTCGATCACCGCCAGCCTCTCGGCGACCACCTTTGACGGGCAAGCCATCGCTTCCGACGGTTCCAACGTCAAATCTGTATCGGGCAGTTTCCTCGACACCTTGGATGTGAGTCTGATTCCCGCCAGCCTCGCCGGATATGAAACGCCGCTTCCCCTGATCAATGGTGAGCTCAGGTTCAACTTTGGCTTCGACGCGTCGGCGACTGTAGACCAATCGGGCGCCTTTACCAACAACACGGGCAATCTGACAATCGCAGTGGACTACAGCCTAAGCGCGTCGCTGGCGATGACCGTCAACAGTTCACGCAACGGGGGCAACGTGATTGTGAATGTCACCTCCAAGTTCAGCACCAGCTCAACCTACCCGTTGGCCACCACTGACCTGAGCACCGCTCTCGGTTCGTTCCTGCCCAGCACGACGCCCACGCAGGTGACCGTAACTGTCTACGACGATTTAGGCGTGCAACGGCACCAATTGTCGTATTCGACTTACTCGGATTTCTCGAACGCCTTCTCGGGGGCGGCGAGCCTCTTGAAGGCGCCGACCGGCACCGTGAAGCTTTCGCCTGTGGCCGCCCTGACGGGTGCCAAGACCGCGTTGACGACGGCTCTGACGCGGATACGCCGCCAGTGAAGCGGCTACTTGCCGGGCTTCAGCGCCGCGAGCATCTTTTCGCGGGTCGCGGCCTTCTTCAGCTTGCCCGCCAGGGCCTTGTCCCCGAGGACGTCCTGCACCCACTGGGCAAAGTCGTTCTTCTCGGCGCTCACGTGGTGCGAAAACGCCGCCTCGTCAATGCTGCCCAGTTCCGCCGTCAGGTCGTCGAGCCGGGTCAGCACGTGCCCGTTGCTGACAAAAAACCTGTGGTGGCCCTCGGCCACCTTCGCGGCCGCCTTCTGGGCCGGAGCCGGTTTTGCCTTCGCCGCTGCGGCTGCCGGTGTCGTCTTGGCCATGGATACCCTCCCCTCAGATCTGGTCCTTTCAGACTAGAACTCGGGTTTACCCCTGTCAACAGTCAGGAAGAGGCCCAGCACGTTCATCGTCGTGGACAGTCGGTGTTCATGGTAATATGCCGACTTTATGAGATTCTTGGGCGCCCCTCTCCGTCGGCGGACGTTCGGATCGGCATTCACACCGGGCCCGTCCTAACCGCATCAACCTTTCCATGGACACAGCCGAGATGGTCGAGGTCAAGAACAGGGAGCCGATGAAGATGTTCTTTGTGCAAGGACCAAAGGATGCTTACTCAAGCAGCCCGTCGCCCCACTCGCGGATGGTGTAGTTCTTGGCAAGACCCTCGAGGAGGAAGGGGTCGCGGCGGACAAACTCTTCGGCGGCCTCGCGAGTTCGGAAGATGGCCATGTTCCCCCTGTCCGAGAACGGGCCGATCCCGATGACCACGCCGCGGGCGATCAGTTCATCGACGATGACCTTGTGCCGGGGGTAGACGGCCATGATGGCGTCCATGCTGGCCCCCGAGGATTCTCCAATCACGACGTACTTCATGCTTTCACCTCCTTCTTCTTTTCAAGCCGGGGCAGGAACGCCGCCAGCACCCCCAACAGCGGCAGCCACGCGCACAGCTGGTACACGAAGCCCAGGCTCGTGTGGTCGGCCAGCATCCCCAGCACCACCGAACCAAGCGCGCCCATGCCGAACGAGAACCCGTAGAAGATGCCCGAGATGGTGCCGATCTTGCCGGGGACGAGCTCCTGGGCGTACACCACGATGGCCGAAAATGCCGACGCGAGGATCAGCCCGATGGGCACGGTGAGCACTGCCGTCCAAAACGAGTCTGCGTACGGCAGCGCCAGGGTGAACGGCGCCACGCCCAGGATGGAGAACCAGATCACGTACTTGCGGCCAAACCTGTCGCCCAAGGGGCCGCCCAGAACCGTGCCGGCGGCCACGGCGAACATGAACAGGAACAGCCTCAACTGGGCTTCGAAGACGCCCACGCCGAACTTGCCCATGAGGTAGAAGGTGAAGTAGCTGGTCATGCTCGCCATGTAGAAGTACTTCGAGAACACGAGCACCACCAAGATGGCCAGCGAGACGATCACGCGCTTCCGGCTGGGGGTCTCCAGCTCGCCGAAACTCTTGGGCCGGGTCTTGAGCTCCGACAAATGTCCCTTGTACCACCGGCCCACCTGAAGCAGGACAACGAACCCGACAAGCGCGATGGGGGTGAACCAGATCGTCTGGGTGTGGCTCCGCCCCGCCAGGACCAGGGCGGCGAGCAGGGGCCCCAGCGATGAGCCGAAGTTCCCGCCCACTTGGAACACGCCCTGGGCCAGGCCCCGGCGCTTTCCGGCGGCCAGGTTGGCCACCCGCGAGGCCTCGGGGTGGAAGATGGCCGACCCCAGTCCGACCAGGGCCACCGACACCAGGAGCATGGGGTAGTTCTGGGCCAGGCTCAGGAGCACCAGGCCCACGAAGCTGCACGCCATGCCGACGGCCAGCGAAAACGGCTGGGGACGCTTGTCGGTGTAGTACCCGATGAACGGCTGGAGCATCGACGCCATGAACTGAAAGGCGAAAGTGATGAAGCCGATCTGGGTGAAGCTGAGGTGAAACGCCTGCTGGAGCACCGGGTACGAGGCGGGGATGAGCGACTGGATGGTGTCGTTGAGCAGGTGCGACACGCTGATGGCGATGAGGACGGGGACGATGGTCGGCATTAGAGCTCCGCTCCCGCCTTCTCCCGCCCGATGAGCTGCTTGTACCACCCGAAGCTGGGCTTGGGCGTGCGGGCGCCGGTGGCAAAGTCAACGTGGACCAGGCCGAAGCGCTTGGAGTAGCCCTCGGCCCACTCGAAGTTGTCGAGGAGCGACCACGCCATGTAGCCGCGCACGTCGGCGCCCTGGGCCATGGCCCGGCGCAGGGCGCGCAGGTGCTGGTCGAGGTACACGATGCGCCGCTGGTCCTGGGGGTCGTTGAGGCCCAGGCCGTTTTCGGTGACGTAGAACGGCAGGCCGTACCTTTGGTGGATTCGGACCACCGACTTGGTGAACCCCTCGGGGGTGAGCGGCCAGCCCATGTCGGACTTCTCCAAGCCCAGATCGACAGGGGTGGACGCCAGCAGGCCGCCCTCGGGCGACGGATCGAAGCGCGCCGCGGTGGCAAAGTAGTAGTTGCCGCCCACGAAGTCGATGGGCTGGCGGATGGCGTCCATATCGCCCGCGAGCACCGGGGGACGGAAGCCCTTGTCGGCAAACCAGCCGGCCAGGGGCTCGGGGTACTCGCCGAAGCAGATGGGGTCGAGGAACCAGTCCCACGACCACTGGATGCCCCGGAGCGCCGCCTGGCGGTCGGCCTCGGAGTCGGTGTACGGGTCGACCCACGAGATATTGGGCGCAATGCCGATGGTGCCCGAGGCGTGTCCCGAGGCCACAAGCGAGCGGAACCGGTTCACCGTGAGCCCGTGGGCAACGAGGTGGTGGTGGGCCACGGCGAGGGCGGCCTTCAGGTCCTTCTTGCCCGGGGCGTGGATACCGATGAAGTTGCCCAGGAACGCCGAGCACCACGGCTCGTTGAGGGTAAGCCACTTGCCGATCTTGCCGTGGAACTCCCGGAAGATCAGCTCGGCGTAGTCGACAAAGGCGTCGATGGTCGCGCGGTTCTCCCACCCTCCCTCGTCCTGGAGGGCCTGGGGCAGGTCCCAGTGGTACAGAGTGCAAAACGGCTGGATGCCTGCGGCCAGCAGGGCGTCGACAAGGCGGTGATAGTACTTAAGGCCCGCCTGGTTCACAGGTCCCCTGCCCGTGGGGAAGATGCGGGGCCACGCGATGGAAAACCTGTACACGTCGGCCCCCAGATCCTTGAGCAGGGCGACGTCCTCGCCGAAACGGTGGTAGCTGTCGCAGGCTGCATCGGCCGTATCTCCCCCGGACACTCTGCCCTTTTCGCGGCAGAAAGCGTCCCAGATGGACGGCCCCTTGCCGTCGGCGTTCCAAGCGCCCTCGATCTGGGCACTCGAGGTGGCGGCTCCCCAAAGGAAGCCGGGGGGAAAGGACAAACTCATGGCGGGGTGACTCCTGGGCTCAGTATCCACGGGGGCCGGGGGACGAAGCAAGCCATGCACTTGGCGTCTGGCCGCAACCGAAACGTGGAGAAGTTTCCCGGTTTCGACAGATTTGTTTTGTTTTCCAAAGTCGAAACCACTAGATTCGTTCAAGAGGGTTTCCATGACGATCCGGACTAAGGTTACTTTCCTTGCGGCCGCGTCGGTGGGCGTCGCCTTGGCGCTGACGGCGGCTGTGGCTGTCTTCTCGATTGCGGAATCCACCAAGGCCCTGATCCTTCAATCGGCGGCCATCGGTCTGGGCCAGGCGGAAACCGGCTTGGCCCTCTTCAACGCCGAACAAAAGCAGCTGGTACAAGATCTTACGGTTGACCCCAAGCTCTGGGCCGACGCCGAACGCTGGACCAGCTACGCGAACACCACGTTGGACACCAAGGTGGATCCGACCAAGTACAGCAAACCCGAAGCCGCCGTGGCAGCCCGGTTTCAGGAGCTGAAAGACTCCTTCAAGCACATCCTTCAAATCGAGGGGGGCAGCACCTTCGGTACCTACGTCATCGCCCCGCCGCAGACCAAGCCGGCCGGTTACGACCCGCGCAAGCGGCCCTGGTACTCCATGGCCGTCGCCGGCAGCGTCACCTCAACCGGAGCGAGGAAGACCACGGGCGGGGACTTGGCGGTCTCTTACGTCGAGCCCTACTTTGCAGGGGCCGCCGGGGGCGTCGTCTCGATCACGATTTCCTTGAAAGACCTGACCGACATCACCGGTCAGCTCAAGATCGGAGCCAACGGCTTTGTGATGCTGTTTCAGCCCGACGGCACCGTGCTGACCTCGGTGAAGGACCCGACGCTCATCGGCAAGAACGTGAAAGACGACAAGCTTGACGCCTTTTCGGGCCTCAACTTGGGGCAGGACGGAAAGGCCTCGGTCCATTGGCTCGACAAGAAGTGGGACGTGATCCTGAAGACCTCGGCATCCACGGGCTGGGTTTTTGCCGCCTTCGTCGATCCGCAGGAATACCAGTCGGTGGTGCAGACCTTCCTCGTGATCATGGTGGTGCTTTCGCTGGTGCTGCTGGCGGTGGCCGTCGGCGTGGCGGCGTGGATGGCGCGAAGGATCTCGCGCCCCCTGGTCAAGGTGGCCCTTCAGCTCAAGGAGATCTCCAACGGCGAGGGCGACCTCACCCTCGCGCTTCCCGAGGGGGGCAACGACGAGGTGGGCGAGCTGACCCGGAACTTCAACGCCTTTCTCAGCGGGCTGGAACAGCTGATCCGTTCGCTCAAGGGCAAGGCCGACCAGCTCATCGAAGCCTACTCGGGCCTGTCGGGGGTGATCGAGGAGAACGGCGCCTCGCTCCACGAGATCACCCAGTCGGTCCGCCTCGTGTCGGATAACCTTGAGAAGGAAAGGCTCATGGTGAACGACGCCTCGGGACGCGTGAAGACCACCGCCGAGGGGCTGCTGAGAATTCAGGACGGAACCGAGAGGTCCCGGGAGGCCATACAGCAGGCATCGTCGGCCATTGAGGAGATGGCGGGGAACATCGACGCCACGGCAAACATGAGCCGCCAGGGCGGTTCTGCGGCCCAGTCGCTCCTAGCCGAGGCCGACCGAGGCCACCACACCATGGACCTGCTCACCGGATCGATGGGCTCGCTCCAGGAGTCGAGCGAGCGCATCACCGAGGTCGTTCAGCTCATCAGCATGATTGCGGCCCAGACCAACCTGCTGGCCATGAACGCCGCCATCGAGGCCGCCCACGCCGGCGACGCGGG
>Ga0181516_10001787_pt1 | contig 16068 bp, 11 predicted proteins | sample PEATcosm2014_Bin_25_FD_121104 | JGI IMG/M metagenome (GOLD analysis project Ga0181516, IMG submission 121104) | Peatland microbial communities from MTU Mesocosm Facility, Houghton, MI, USA - PEATcosm2014_Bin01_10_metaG | ecosystem: Environmental > Terrestrial > Soil > Wetlands > Peat | place... | reverse complement strand
CTTGTCCGAAGCGCTTTTTCGGTGTTGCGTTGTTCAAGCACATCATGGAAGACTAGGACGACTCCCTCAATCTCCCCACTCCTGTTACGGATGGGCGCAGCGCTATCTTCGATCGGAAGTTCCGTTCCATCGCGCTGTATCAACGCGGTATGGTTCGCCAGTCCAACCACCAGGCCTGAGCGCAGCACCTTGTCAACTGGGCTTTCCGGCTTGATCCGTGTCTCCTCATTAACAATATTGAAGACCTCTCTGAGATCGATTTCTTTCGCCTCGCTCAACGACCATCCGGTAAGCCGCTGCGCCACCTCATTCATGAAGAGGATTTTGCCTGCTGAATCCGTCGAGATCACGGCATCGCCGATGCTCTGCAAGGTCGTAGCCCAGCGTTCCTCGCTCTCACGCAGTGCATCTTCAGCCCGCTTCCGCTCGGTTATGTCAAGAATGAAGGAAACTCCTTCATTGCGGTTGTCCTCCCATGCGGCAGCCGAAAACAGCCCCCACACCCGTGTTCCATCCTTGCGAATGAACTCTTTTTCGTAAGGCAGGTGAACGCCCGTTTCCCTGATTTGGCGGCGCGCATCTTCGTCTAAAGCGTGGTATTCAGGAGGCGTCATATGCGCCCAGTTCAAAAGTCCCGCCTGCATATCCTCGCGATCGTAGCCGGTCAACTTCAAAAAGCTGTCATTCACATCGATGACGCCGCCCTCAATGCTCCAGTACAAGATTGCGAACAGGTCAGTTTCATAGAAACGGCGAAGGCGTGACTCGACTTTCTTGCGATCACTGATGTCGAGCCAGTTCGAGATGATGAGTTGCTCGCCCGCCACGTTCAGGATCGCCGCTGATCCCAGCGCCACAAACTGCTCCCCCGAGCGTCGCCGCATGATCTGTTCCTGGCCGCTGTAGGAGCCCTTCTCCAGTAATCGCTGAACGCTTTGAGCCCGATCTTCAGGGGTCGGCCAAAACTGCGCGGCAGAGATTTTGACGGCTTCCTCGTTGCTGTATCCGAACATCGCCGTAAACGCATCGTTTACATCCAAGAATGCGCCATCCGCAAGGCGCGTAATCACAATGGCAGCAGGATTCGTGGCAAAGGCTTTGGCAAGCTTTTCCTCAGCCTGCTTGCGTTCGGTGATGTCCTGAATCGAGCCGCGCATCTTTATGACTTTGCCGTCCTCAACAATCGGATGGCCCGTCGTGCGCACCCACTTGTGCACGCCTTTTGCTGACGTGAACTCCAATTCCAGATCGTACGGTTTAGCCTGTTCCACCGCCTCGCGAACTGCCGTCTCAATCAGAATCCGCGACCTTCCGGGATAGAACGTGAGCCCCTGCTCGGCAGTGATCATTAGATCGGGATCAAGATCGTGAATGTGCGCTACCTGCTGCGTCCAGCTTCCCTGCCCGGTCGTTGCGTCGAACTCCCACCCGCCGACCTTAGCCATGCGTCCCACTTCTTGCAGCAGCGTCTCCCGCTCACGTAGGCCCTGTTCCGCGCGCTTCAGTTCTGTAATATCAACGGAATATCCGCGCACTACCCCGAACCCAGGAAGATAGCTCACCGTTTGAAGCAGGATCAGTCCGTTCGCCGCAACCTCTCGAACGAATGTTTGCTTCGCTCCCGATTGCAGCGACCCCACAACGGAGAGCCACTCTTTCAACAGTGGATGATCAATCCCGGCTTCCACCAGTTCTGGAAAGTGCGTAAGCGCCGCAGGATTGGCGTAGGTGATCTTTCCAGCCATATCAGTCTCAAAGATGACGCAGGGATTCAGTTCTGGGAAGCTCGCAAGGTGCGCGACCCGCTCCTCCGCCTGCTTTCGATCATGAATATCAAGAAGCGTACCAAACCATCCGAGCGGATTTCCTTGATCGTCTTTGCTCAGCGTGGCCTGCACCGAGTGCCAACGGTAACTGTCATCAGAGGCACGCCGAATCCTGTATTCGATCGAGTAGTCCTCTCCAGTTCGTATGCAATGAGCCCAGCGCTTGGAAACCCGTTCAAGATCGCCGGGATACGTAATCTGCTTCCAAACGTCTCCAGCGCCCTGCTCAGGCGACTGGCCGGTATATTCGTGCCACCGGCGGTTGTGATGCGTCGTTACCCCTTGCGCATCGGTCGCCCAGAGCAACGTTGGAATGGATTCGGACAGATTGCGATACTTTGTTTCGCTCGCCCGCAACGCTCCTTCTATCTCTTTGCGTCCGGTGATGTCCGTCTGCACTCCGTCCCATATCACGCTACCGTCAGGCAGTAACCGCGGACGAGAGTGCAAGTGCATCCACCGCACCCGTCCGTCGGGCAGGTGCATCGGCAATTCCATATCGAAATCAGAGAGCTCGCGAGCGCTGCGCGCCTCGCCTTCCACAAACCGGGCTAAATACTCCGGCGCAAACTGGCGATGCAGCGCACTCGCGTCTTGCAAGATCTCTTGCACGCTGACGCCGTTCAATCGCTCCACTCCCGCGCTGAAATATTGGAAGTGACCTTGGCCATCAGGCTTCTGCACATACTGGTAAACAGCGCTTTCTGGAAGGTTGTCTCCCAGGTGTCTCAATCGTTCTTCACTCTCATACACAGCTTGGTAAAGCCGTTTGTGCTCGGTGATGTCACGAGCCACGGCGATGATGATTCCCTCTTCCACGACCGGATGACTGTCCCAGGAAAGCCACTTGTAAGAGCCGTCTTTGCACTGATATCGATTCTCAAAGTGAATGGCTTCTTCACCCGTCCCTTGGGCGTCGGTCTTTGCACGGCTCGCCGCAACATCGTCTGGATGAATGAACTCGAAGAATGGCTTGGACAACATCTCCGCTTCGGACCAGCCGAGGATCTTTTGAAAGGAAGGACTGACGCGCTTGAAGTATCCATCCAGGCCGGCCACGCACAACATATCGAGCGAGTATTCAAAGACGCGATCCAGCTCCTTCATCGCCTGTTTTCGCTCGGTGATGTCGCGGTTTGTCTCTAGTATCCTCTCCACACCGTCCGCGCCCGCAATAAGTTGATGCCGGGCTGATACAGTCAGCTCACGGCCTTCTTTGGTAATGTGGCGCAGTTCTCCGTCCCAGTTGCCGCACTCCCGCAATTCCGCTTCAATCTCCTGCCATGGTTGGGAGTGGGTAGTCTTCAGCAGCGTGTGCGTAACCTCTCCCAGAGCCTCACCCTCGCTATAGCCATAGAGCTGTTCCGCGCCGCGATTCCAGCTTTCAATAACACCGCCAACTTGCCATACTATGATGGCGTCGAAGGAGAGCCGCAGCATCTCAGCCTGTCGCTTGATGGCCTCGGACGCCTGCAGCAGTTTCTCCCGCTCAACCCCCAAAGCCAACTCTCTCTTTAGAGTTGCCGCCTTACGTTGGTTGTGGCGGCTGGCCTCGGCCACCAGGCTCATGAACACGCCCATACCCACAAAGATCGCCAGAGCAATGGCATCCGCGCTGCTGGCAATTGAAAACCTTCCGCGTGGTGCCAGAATCGCGTAATCAACTACCACCGCTGCCAGCCCAGTAGCCAACACTCCGGGCCAGAGACCGGCAATCACGGCCACTGTCAGTACGGCTGGGTAAAAAGCGATGTACGGAGGAAAACTCACTCCGAAAATCTGTTCAAGCAGAAGATGCAGAAAGAGAGCGATTGCAACCGCGACGATCGCAGTCGAATAACGAAAAAAGGGCTTGGCAAAAACACTTTTCGCTTGAACATCAGACATTGAAACCAGCCCGAACAGGAGTATTTATGTGCACTGGATAGAACGAAGCTGACGCAATAAAGAATGTTTCAACAAGATAGAAGTTGCTGCAGTTCTTCGATAAAGGCAACTGGCGACTCGCCCTTGACAGCTCGCTTATCCACGAACTGCAGTGCGTCGGCCGGAAGGTCCACATAAGCCGAAAGCAATAGAATCTTTACTGAGGGTTTCAGTCGTTTCATCTCTGCCGCAACCTCGGCGCCGTTCATCCCTGGCATGGAATAGTCCAGCACAACCGCCCGCACCGGATTCGCCATGAACAGCTCAATCCCTTCCGGGCCACTCGGAGCCGTCAGCACCTCATAGCCTTTGTGTTGAAGCAGCATCTTTCGAACTGTTAGGCCGGTTGGCTCGTCGTCTACGCAGAGGATCATTTTGACCTGACTGGCAGGAGCCTGGCGTAAATGCCGACAGTTGCCGAGCGTCAATTTTGCCATCGCCATAACCGCAGCAACAGTGACGCAGATCACATCAACACGTGTAGCACGCTAATGATCAAGCGCTTATGACTGAACGGAGGTGAAGAAGATTCTGGTGGCCGCCGAAGTTGAGCCCGGATTCAAGCCTAAGCTGCTTTTAGAACTGGTAAGAAACGCCGAGTGCTAGCTGATGTCGGGCGCTCAGATTCGCCCCAGGCATAATCGTTCCCGCAACCTGGGCTACGCCGATATCGATGTTCAGTCTTGGCTGTTGCTCACCCCAGCCGTGGTGCATCGAAGGAAAGGCGCCTGCCGGTACAATGCGGACCGCATAAGTCAGAGTCGTCGGAATGACTGCCAACGGGAGACCTTCGACGTGCCGAGGTTCTTGCAGTGCCTCGGCGGCAAGGAACACTGTACTTCTTGCTGGACCTTTGAATCCGAATGCGGCGGCGCCAAACAGGCGTCCTGAATAGTCAGGAGCATTGCCCGCCAATCCCAGCAATGACGCGTTGGTCGCCTTGGCACCAAAGCTAAAGACCATTGGAAGCTTCCTGACCTTCGTTACAGTCTTAGTCGTAACAAGGTAGAAGTCCTCATTCGTTGTATTCGCGGAGTTGATCACTCCACCTACATTGTGCACCTGGCTGCGGACTACAAACCCGACGGAAAGCGCAGGCATCCAGTTATGTCCGGAAACATTTTCAGGCAGGAGGTTGAACTTCGCGTGAAACACATTGAACCCATCGCTCCATAGGTTGCTCAAGCCTGCGGTACTGCCGTCCTGATGAAAGTCACGCGTATATCCGAATTCAAGACGCCGAAATGCAGCATCTGTGATGGAAAGCTGGTGGAATCCTCCCAACACGTCACCGCCATTCAGATAATGATAGGAGAGGACCGGCGCGCCAAAACCTTGATCGGGAGAGGGAGCAATATACGCAAACGGCGTCACAAAGACTCCCGTCTGACCTTCCCAGTTCAAAGCCTGGGCTGATGAGGTGCTGGGACTAGCGCACAAGCCGAGAGCGAACAGTGAAAGCACGATCCCTTTTGTCCAGTGAGTTAGTTGCCTTGCAACATCAAAACCATGAACCCTGTTACACACCGCACTTCTCCTATTTATCTAAGTCCGTTGAATGCCACCGGAGTGGAGCCCGGGTTATTACCTTCGCCAAGAACAGCGAGATCAATTTCCTTACGCAGTCGCCAGAGTTTGATGGTGCCGTCCTCGCTTCCGGTGGCTAGCCATCCTCCACGGGAATTGAATGCGAGCGAATAAATCTGGTGAGTGTGTCCGGTAAGTGTCTGGACCTCGCGTCCAGCTTTCACGTCCCAAATTTTGATTGTCTTGTCCCATCCACTGCTTGCCAGCCATCTTTCATTGGGGCTGAACGCGAGACTCGTTACCAGGCTCTGGTGTCCGGTAAGGGTGTGAACCTCGCGCCCGGAAGACACATCCCAGAGCCTCACTGTTTTGTCTTTGCTAGCCGAGGCAAGCCATTGCCCATCCGAACTGAAAAGCACGGCGTAGACATCTTGCCTGTGCCCCTTGAGAGTTTTTACAACCTTGCCTGTATCCACATTCCACAGGTCGATGGTTCTTGAATCGCCGCCTGTTGCGAGCCATCGTCCATCCGGGCTGAATGCCATGTAGAGAAACGTTCGCGAGGCGCCTGAAAAAGTGCGAACCACGCGTCCTGAATCTACATCCCACAGTTGCACGGTCCGGCTATCGAGGGCCGCCGCTAGCGTGCGGTCATCAGGACTGAACGCAATGGAATACACCCAGCTGTTGTCCCACGGAGGCCGGTCTCCTTTGATCGTGCGAATTTCCGCGCCCCGGGTACTTCGAATGACAATGTTGTTCTCGGCATCTTCTGTCGCCATCAACCGTCCATCGTGACTAACGGCCAATGCTTGGATTCCTGCACCTTTGCTCGTGATCGTGCTTACGACGCGTCCTGTATCAACGTCCCAAAGCTTCACAGACTTGTCCCAGCTACTGGAGAGCAGATGCCGCCCATCGGCGCTAAAGGTAACCGTGGTGACCCAGTTCGCGTGCCCCGTGAGTGTGCGTTCCAACGCAAAAATAGGAACGGCCTGAGAACGCGCCGCCAACGCAAACGCCGGATCAGTGGATGCGCTCGAATGCACGACGTAAGCAGGCGGCGCACTTGGTAGAGGTAAGTCCGCGATTGTGGATTGCCTGCCCGGTGTCACTTCGACGTCGTTTCCAATTGCCATCGCGTTCGCAGTAAGCGGCTTTACCGATTGTGGAAGTCGGGGCACATTCGTTTCACCCTGATCGTCTGTGCCCTCTCCAGGAAGAGTAACTCTGGAAATGTTAACCGCCGCCTCAGAAATGATGGCGGGCAAGACCTTTGTGGATGTGTCTCGTAATCCGGTCTGATCAATGCGCAACTTCGAGCTTCCTTTGGCTTTGCTCAGAAAAACAACGGAGAAGACAACTCCGTCGCCGGAGATTCCGGGTGCGGATAACGGTCGAGAGATGGAAATGCTAATCCGGCCACCATTCTCATCCACGCGTTGAACTAGGGTCGCGGACTGCCCGTCCCGGTTCAGAAGATCACCGCTCATAACGGTGATTAACTGCAATTTCTTTGGGTCATAGAGAATTTGCATCGGCGCGGACCAAAGATCATGGGCACCCTTAATCACCACATTCACGTCGAATGTTGCCCCAACAGTCTGCTTGATAACCGGAGGGTCGAAGCTGATCGACGGTTTCGCTATCGCGTTTCCGCTCTGGCTGGTATTGCCGGACTGGACTGCTTGTGCGCCGTTTCTGGACGACTTGTTGATATTGTTTCGGACGGCAAGCCAGATCAGTGTTCCGGCCAATACAAGCAACGCAGCCAGCATGTAACCAGCGATGGGGTACAGACCAGGGTGGTCTGCCAGCAGCGAATGAAGTGCAGAATCTCTTTTTGGCTGGACGCTCTCAGTCTCGATGACGCCGGAAAGTGGAATCGGTCCCCGTCCCTCGTCGGTCTTGCGACTCGTCTCTTCTTTGATCGCCTCAGCCAAAACGCTCACTAGTGGCTGCAGTTGTTCGACATGGCTCTCCGTAAAGTGATCCTTGTCTGGCGAGAACGCCTCCAAAAGACCCGCAACATCTTTTTCCGCTCGGATGGGAATGATGACAATCGATCGCGTATCCGTTTGGCGGGCTGCGGCTGGGTTCACGTGAGAGTCTGACCATGCATCATTGCACAGGATTATTGCGCCTGTGCTCGCGCTCTGACCGGAAAGCCCGCTATCCGTCCGAAGCTTTGTTCCGACTTCAGGCGCGTTTCCCACGCTTGCACGACACTCCATGCCGCTGCTATTTCCAATCACGATCGCGGCACCGTTCGCGCCAGCCCGTGTCATCGCGCTATACGCCAGAAGGTGCAGAGTGTTGTCGAACTCCGTTTTGGAATCATCCCGCTGGGCGGAGAGAGGCAGAGCTGATTGCCGGGATGAAGCATCTCGCTTTAGTAAAATCTCCGATATCTTTAGCGGTGCGCTAAGAAGGTGTACTCCGGATAGCCCGCCTGGCTTTTCCCAAACCACCACACCCTTGCTCTTCAATACTGGGGCATCGTCTTGCGATAGATTGACTACCGCAACTTTCCCTTGCACAAGGGGACGGAGCGTTTGAACTGCCATGCCTTCGTTGCTGATGTTAATGACCAGCCCGAGAGTTTTGCCGACGGAACTTTCCTGTATGAGGTCAACAACAATCAATTGGCCCGCGTAGACATCTTCGCGCGTCTCTCGACGCTGCTGAGTCGTGGCGTGCAACACGTTTACCCCAAATCCCAGCTACTCGTTATGGAAAATCGCGGCGAGAGACCGATCCTGTTTTTACTTCCTTCAAGCGAGAGTCGGACGAAGTTCCCGTCGGAGCCAGCGAATGTAACTGGCTGCCTGTCTCCCCGGAGTTGTCGCCCTCCTCCGATACAAGTCGGAGGGCAACACGCAGCGCATCAATCTCGCCTTGGAGTTGATCTAGCTCCCGTTCCTTGCTCCGCAATACCTCGACAATATTTTTCATGTACAAACGTTTCCGTTGGGAATCTGTTCAGTCACGAGCTGTTCTTTGAGAGAACAGCTTAATGACATCGCGCCACTCTAATCGCCGACCTTCTCTGGCGCAAGCGAATTGCAATTTAGGCGCGTGCTGGATTCTGTCACTTTTTCGGCGCTGAAGGCGATAGGGTCGCAATCCGCTAGGGTTTTGCTCACGCCGCGCGTTGCTCCGCCAGAACCGCCGGGCGGGGAGCCCGGCGATTCTGGCGGTTCAGCTCATGCTCTGGCAGCCTTCGTCAATGGCTTCCGCTCGGCTCGTTTGTCCACCAGCATGCTGGCAGCAAGCACTCCGATCAAAGCCGTTGCCGCTACCCACAGCCACGCATAGAGGTAGTTGGATACCTTGGTAACAGGATCAACCTTGATCAGCCAGCCCATAAGATATGGAGATGCTGCGGCCAGCATGTAGGCGATACAGTTCACACCGCCCATGGCCTTTCCATAGGCTTGAACGGGGAACATATCCGCCGGTATCGTGATCGCCGGGCCCCATACCATATTGGAGAAGAAACCAGCTCCCGTAAGGGTAAGCAGCAGAACATATGGCGAGACGCCTCTGGTCAAGTTTGCGAGAATGACTACGAACGGGATCATGCACACAAAGCACAGCAGGATCATCGGCTTCCTGCGTCCGCCCAAGACCTTGTCGCTGATCCATCCGCCGCTGTATGCGCCCAACGCTCCGCCGGCAAAGTAAATCGATGCCCATACGCCCATCTTCATCACGCTGAACTTGTGCACCTGAACCAGGTACTGGGCCGACCACGTCATCACGCCCCAATATGCCAGCTGTGCAGCTACATATACGAACACCAGTGGAATGTACCCGGGCGTTCGCAGTATCCGCGAAAATGGAACGTCTGTGGTCTTCGATTTGTCGGCGATGATCTGCACTCTTCCGCCGCGCACATCGGCTTCGCTGATGAGTCCTTCCTGAATTTCTTCCTCGTAAGATTCCAGCGCCTCTGCCTTGCTTGTAAACCTGTTTTGTTCCGGATGATCGTGGGCGAACAGCAGGATCAGAACCAGCGGCAACGCGCCGGATAAACCGAGTACGTGAAATACTTCGCGCCAGTTATGCTGAAACAGAGTGAAGATGTATGTGCTCAGGATCGGAGCCCATGCCGGAGTAAGAATCCATGCCCAGGAAAGAATACTTTGAGCCCGCGCCCGCTGCACCCTCGGGAAATAGCGAATGATCAGCCGGGTCGAGGGGATGAATTCTGTTCCCACCAGGATGCCGAACAGCACCATTCGCGCATACCACTGGCCAACTGTTCTGACTTCGCCCTGGAGGTACGTCAATATGCTCCATGAAGTAATGGAGAAGATCAGTACTTTGCGCGACCCGATTTTGTCGCACACCCAACCGGTCATGACCTGAGACGGACCATAGAAAATCAGCATCAGAGCGGCCCCTATGCCGATCTGATAGTTGCTCATCCCAATGTCTTTGCTGATGAAGGGCATCAGTATGCTGGTCTTGACGCGATCCAGATATTGCATGGAGTAGCACAGTGTGATAATTCCAGCCAGCAGGTAGCGGAACCGATAGCTGCCCTTTCTAAGTACATCTCCCATAAAATTCCTCTTATCTCCGATGGCTTTCGACGCGCCATTGCGCCCGGAGGCTCTTCGAGCCAAAGGGACCAACCACTCAGAGTGCGTTGTCAGGTCAGCAATGTTAACCCAGACAGCTGACCTGCAACAGGAATTTGTACCCGCGTTGCGCAGAAAACAATGTTTGTGTGATCGCAACAGCCCAGTGGGCGTATGGTGCCTCCGTTGCGGTTCCGAATCGTTCGTGCGAGGATGGCTTCTTGGGAATCGACACGGAAATCTACCTCGTCCGGCATGGCGAGACGGAATGGAACCAGCAACAGAGGCTTCAGGGTAGGTTGGATTCGCCGCTGACCGCGCTTGGTCGCGAACAGTCCGAGCGCCTCGGCCAAATCCTTGCCGCCCGGCTTGGTGCAGACCACCAGTTGCCGATGCACGTCAGTCCTCTTCTGCGAGCTCGCGAAACAGCGATCATTATCAGAAGATATGCGCGCGGGCCGGACCCGATATTTGACTCGCGCATCCAGGAAATATCAATGGGAGCATGGGAAGGGCTGACCTGCGACGATGTCGAGGCGCGATGGCCAGATCTTCTGGATGGCGGCGACAACATGTGGTGGTTTCGCGCTCCTGGCGGTGAGCAGTACGAAGAATTCAAGGGGCGAGTCGAGAATTGGCTTGGAGCGCTGACTGGCCCCGTAATTGTCGTCTCCCACGGCATCACCGGACGTCTGATACGCGGGCTAATGCTGGGCTTACCGGCAACCGAGGCGCTGATTCTTCCCTCGCCGCAAGATGTTGTCTGGCACATCATCAATCGCAAGATCGAAGCGCTATCTTTGTAGCTGCCGTGCCATACATCGCAAAAGCGGCGTAGAGGACGCCGCTTTGCTTTCCGCTTGAGCGAACCGCTTCGAACTCCTAAACGCTCGCGGCCTTTCGGATGACATGTTCGAAAATCTTTGCGCCGGGATAGACTGCCTCTTCTCCCATCGCCTCTTCAATGCGCAAAAGTTCATTCCACTTGACGGTGCGCTCGGTGCGCGCGATAGAGCCCACTTTGAGTTGGCCCGCGTTGGTAGCAATCGCAAGGTGAACGATGGTCGTGTCTTCTGTCTCTCCCGAGCGCGCCGAGATGACGGGAAGGTAACCGGCATTCTTGGTGAGTTCGATTGCATCCAGGGTTTCAGTAATCGTGCCGATCTGATTCATCTTGATCAGGACGGCGTTGGCAATTTGCTGATCAATGCCGCGCTGAATGCGTTCCGCTTTGGTGGTAAACACATCGTCGCCAATCAATTGCACTTTCGTGCGCAGCTTGTCGGAGAGGATCTTCCAGCCCGCCCAGTCATCTTCAGCCATGCCGTCTTCCACGGAGACAATGGGATACTTGTTCACCCACTGCAACATCAGTTCGGCGAATTCTTCGCTGCTGCGTTCGCGGTTCTCCACCGCAAAACGATATTTGCCGTTGCTGTAGAAATGGCTGGCAGCAATGTCTAGCGCAATCGCAACATCGGTGCCGGGAGCATATCCGGCTTTCTCGATGCCCTCGACCAGCAGGTCCAGACCTTCAACGTTGCTATCGAACGTCGGCCAGAAACCGCCCTCGTCTGCAATGGACACGGGCTTTCCTTTGGCGCTGAACACGGCCTTTGTGCTGTAGTAAACGTTGGCCACCATCTCAATCGCCTGTGAGTAGGAGTGCGCGCCGACCGGGATCACCAGGAAGTCCTGTACGTCGATGCGCTTGCCCGCGTGCATTCCTCCGCCGATGATCTGCACCATGGGAACAGGAAGCGTCTTTGCGTTCGAGCCACCCAGATAACGGTACAGAGGAACTCCGCTGGCATTTGCCGCCGCCCATGCAGCGGCCATCGAGACGCCGAGAATGGCATTGGCTCCCAGCTTTGATTTGTTCGCCGTTCCATCCATCGCTATCATCGCGTGGTCGAGCACCGATTGTTGCGTCGCATCCATTCCAATGATCTGCGGGGCGATCACGTCATTCACGTTGCTGACCGCCTTATGCACCGACTTTCCCTGGAAGCTGGCGGGATCGCCATCGCGCATCTCGAGTGCCTCGAAGATCCCCGTGGAAGCGCCCGACGGTACTGTGCCACGTCCAATGATCCCGCATTCGAGTTCAATATCGACTTCGACCGTGGGGTTAGCGCGGGAGTCGAAGACCTGCCGGGCTTTGATTCGCTTAATAAGTGCGCGCATGATTTTCCTTATTCTCTTTGGATGAATGCAGCATGAGGTTTACCACGTCTTCGTAAGTCTTCAGATTGTCCCGCACCATCGCGTAGCTGACTTTGCGGATAAGGTTTTTGTCGTCGTCTTCCGTGATGTATTCGGCCGGAGATTTGCCATCGACTCTGGCCAGAAACAGAAAGGCCAGCGTGCGAACCGTGTTGGCTTCCAGCGTGCCGCGGTCAATAAAGTCGATCATGCCGAAGTATTCTTCCACCATCGCTGTCATCAGATTCAGGTACGCTGGCGCCCACGCTTTGTTCTTCACCGCCTTCAACATCAGGTGGTTCGTGATGAAGCCGACATCGTAGGCCGGATCTCCGAAATGAGCACACTCGAAATCAAGGATATAGAGACGGTCGGGTGTCACCAGGATGTTCTTGGGACTGTAGTCTCCGTGTACGAGCGCTAGCTTGGTGGAAAGATTTCTCTCGATCTCGGCGTTGATCTGCTTCGCAAGTTGCGGATGACGTTCCGCAATCTTGTTCCAATAGGGATCGATCCTGAGTTGAACGAACAGTTCCACTTCTTTGAAACGTTCTCTGACTGCGGCATCTTTATTGGTGGCGTTGTGAACCGTGGCCAGCGCGCGCGCCACGTTCGATCCGGAGCGGAAGTCAATGGTCCCACGCATCAGTTGCTTCTTCCACATCTCGGCCTGCTCGGGAGCAGCTTCCATTCCGAACAGGTAGTTCTCATCGTCGCAGAACAAGAGCTCCGGCGTAGATTCCGGGACCAGTCTGTAGTAAACCGAGAGGCAATCTTTTTCGGTGATGATTCTGCGAATATCGGAGAACCAATCCTCCTTGACCCTCAGCTTCGGAAGAGCTTGTTTTATGACGAACTCCCGCGTGCTGGTCTTCACCCTCACCACCTCGCAGGATACTCCGCCAGTCAGATACTCAACCGAAAACTGTTCCCCGGCCGCGGCGAACCCTTTTTCCGACAAATACCGTCGTAGCACCTCTTCATCGGAGACACTGATCATCGGACTCCTCCATTGCTCAAACACACCATAGTATCCATCCGCGTTTCCTGAGTCTTGCAAAAAAATTCGCAGCCGGATGCGGCGAACAATTTCATTGAAACTACCCCCGCTGGGTAGTACAGTGTTCCGCGAATCTCCGTCCAGTGCTGCGTGCGCCGCGAACTACCGCGGCATCTGTGCGTCTAAGGAAGTGTTCCGCATGAAGGTGAACTTAGCCTATGGCAAGACCGGGCTTGAGATTGATGTCCCGCAACACGCTCTGATCATTGAACCCCGCGAGCCCCAGAGACAGGAAGACGACCACGGAGCGGTACAGGCCGCGTTGCGCAATCCATTGGGAACGCCCCCGCTGCAGGAAATGGTAAAGCCTTCCGACACAGTGGCCATCGTGATCTCCGATATCACTCGCCCCCTGCCCAGCCATAAATTGGTGCCGTGGATTCTAGAAGAACTTAGCCATGTTCCAAGGCAAAACTTCGTCGTCATCAATGGCGTCGGCTCACATCGCGCGAATACTCGCGGAGAGCTAATCGCAATGCTGGGCAAAGAAGTCGTGGACAGCATCCGAATCGAGAACCACGACTCTTTTGACGACAGCAAGCTTTGCCACGTTGGACGCAATAGCTATGGGTCCGAGGTGTATCTCAACAAAACTTACGTGGAGAGTTCCTTCAAGATTGTCACCGGATTCATTGAGCCGCACCTCTACGCAGGTTTTTCCGGCGGGCCGAAAGGAATCAATCCCGGCATCGCAGGAATCCAGACAATTCAGGACTTCCATAACGCTTTCATGATCGGCCATCCCAACTCATCGTGGGGAATTCTGGATGGCAATGTGGTGCAGGATGCGGCAACCCAAAACTGCTTGATGGCAAAACCGGACTTCATGTTGAATGTCACCTTGAACGGCAACAAGGAAATCACCAACGTTTTCGCCGGCGACGTCATCACCGCCCATCGGGCCGGCTGTCAGTTCGTCAAAGATACTGCCATGTACGGCGTTGACGAGCCCTTCGATATCGTCATCACGACCAACTCCGGCTATCCGCTCGATCAGAATCTCTACCAGACGGTGAAGGGGATGAGCGCGGCCGCCTGCATCGTGCGGGAGGGTGGCGCAATTATCAGCGCTTCTGAATGTTCTGATGGCGTTCCCAGCCACGGTAATTACGGCAAGATTGTGCAAATGCGTGATACGGCAAAGGGTCTGCTTGACATGATCAACGAGCCGTCGTTTCGAGTCTTCGATCAGTGGGTAGTGCAGACGCAGGCGAACATTCAAGCGAAAGCTGACTGCTATTTGTACTCTTGCCTCGACGATGAAACCGTACGCAAAGGTAAATACATCCCAACCCACGATGTGGGAGCCACTCTGTCCAAACTCCTGGCGAAGAACTCAGGCGCGCGGATAGCAGTGCTTCCATTCGGCTCACTCACCATTCCTTACGTACGCGAACCGGCTCTGGTACTGCAACATCATTCTCACCACAATTCGTAGCGATCGGCGGTAGAATCATGAGCATCATGAACGAAACATTGCCAGCCTCTGATGAACTGGACGTCAAACGGGATCTGGCGGAGAAGGCCAGGAAGAGAAACCGCGCAGTCTTGGCCGGAGTAGCCGGTCAGATTCTTGAGTGGTTCGATTACGCCGTCTACGGCACTCTGGCTCCCATTCTTTCCGCGGTATTTTTCCCTTCCAAAGACCCGGTCATCAGCATCCTGCTAACGCTGCTGGTATTCGGCGTTGGTTTCGTCATGCGGCCATTGGGCTCCATCGTCTTTGGATACGTCGGCGATAAGTACGGAAGAAAGACCGCCCTTGCCTGGACCATCTACATCATGGCCTTTGCCACCGCCAGCATCGGCCTTATTCCATCCTTCGCGTCCATTGGCATCGCAGCGCCGATTATTTTGACGGGCTGTCGTCTTCTCCAGGGATTGTCAACCGGCGGCGAGTGGGGCGGTTCTACTGCTTTCCTCGTGGAATACGCAAAGCGCAAAGGGCGCGGGTATCTCGGATCCTTCCAGCAGGCCGGAGCAGTAGCCGGATTCGCGTTGGGTGCCTTGATCGGATTCACCATGACCAACGTGATGAGCAAGGCTGCTTTGACTGCCTGGGGATGGCGACTTCCGTTCACTCTCGGCAGCATCATCCTTGGCTACGTAGGCTGGTTCATCCGTTCCAAGCTAGAAGACACCCCTTCGTTTGTGCAGGCCGAAGAGCAGAAACAGGTGTTGAAGAATCCGCTGCTCAGCTCGCTCAAAGACAACTGGCTCGGCGTCATCCAGGCGGGAGGTTTATCGACAGGGTGGAACGCGGGATTCTACCTGGTCCTGACCTTCATGCCGACCTACATTACGACAACTCTTAAACTGCCCTTAAAGCTTTCCCTGCTGACAAACCTGTTCACTTGCCTGATGTTCATCATCTTCACTCCGCTGATGGGGCTTCTCTCCGACAGGATCGGACGAAAGCGCGTTCTGTTCACTTCCTGCTTCTGCTACCTGTTGTTCACCTACCCGCTCTTCATTTTCATGAGCACCGGAACTTTCTTCAGAGTTCTGTTGGCACAGTTTGCGCTTTGCCTGTTCCAGTCGATGTTCTCTGGTCCCGGCGTAGCGTTCATCGCCGAAATGTTTCCGACACAGGTTCGCATGTCCACTCTGATTGGCTATAACGTCATGGCGGCATTGGCCGGCGGCATGGGGCCATTCTACTGTGCGTACCTGGTTCGCTGGACCCACAACAGCGCAGCTCCTTCGTTCTACCTGATGGCTGCGATTGTCGTTTCTATCATTACCATCGCTTCGCTGCCGGAGACGTTTGATAAACCTCTCCGGTAATTTCGATATGGCCTGTGTCCAGACCCCTCTGTCTGGACACAGGCTTGAAAACGAGAACTGACTTTCCCGAGTTTCAGACCTGCCATCCCTAAACTTGCTTGTTTCTTCAAACCTGATCTCAATTTTCGGGCCAACCCAACTCCTGTCG
>Ga0181516_10001786_pt1 | contig 16077 bp, 13 predicted proteins | sample PEATcosm2014_Bin_25_FD_121104 | JGI IMG/M metagenome (GOLD analysis project Ga0181516, IMG submission 121104) | Peatland microbial communities from MTU Mesocosm Facility, Houghton, MI, USA - PEATcosm2014_Bin01_10_metaG | ecosystem: Environmental > Terrestrial > Soil > Wetlands > Peat | place... | reverse complement strand
TTTTATCAAATCAACGTGGACGGCACGGTCAATTTGCTGGAGGCGGCCATCAAGGCGGGCGTGCGGCGCGCGGTGGTGGTGTCGTCGAATTCGCCATGCGGCTGCAACCCGCACCCGGACCATTTGTTCGACGAGGAATCGCCGTATCATCCGTACATGGGTTACGGGAAGTCGAAGATGCGGATGGAGCTGGCGGTGAAGGAGCGGCAGGGCAGGATCGAGACGGTGATTGTGCGGCCGCCTTGGTTTTACGGGCCGAACCAGCCGCCGCGGCAGACGCTGTTTTTCCAGATGATCCGCGACGGGAAGGCGCCCATCGTCGGCAACGGCCAGAACCTGCGTTCGATGGGATGCGTGGACAATCTCAGCCAGGGGTTGATGCTGTCGGCGATGGTGGAAAAGGCGTCGGGCAAGATTTATTGGATTGCGGACAAACGGCCGTATTCGATGAACGAAATCATCGACACGGTGGAGCGGTTGCTGGAGACGGAGTTCGGGCAGAAATGCGCGCACAAACGGATGCGGCTGCCGGGGCTGGCGAGCGAAGTTGCGCTGATGGCCGACGCCACGCTGCAGGCGATGGGCATTTACCAGCAGAAAATCCATGTGTTGTCGGAGATGAACAAGACGATTGCGTGTTCGGTGGCGCGGGCGGAGCAGGAACTCGGCTACCGGCCGGCGGTGGCGCTGGAGGAGGGGATGCGGCGTTCGCTGGCGTGGTGCGCGGCGCGGGGGATAAAAATTTAAACTGAAACCGCGATGCCCACGAACAAGGTATTAATCACGGGCGGGTCGGGTTACTTCGGCGCATTGCTGCGCGACCGGCTGCGGGAGCGCGGGCGGGTGGTGCGCATTTTTGATTTGGCGGACGCGGATGACCGCGTCGGCGACGTGGGATTCGTGCAGGGCGACATTCGCGACGAGGCGCGCGTGCGGGAGGCGTGCGAGGGTTGCGGGGAGGTTTATCATTGCGTGGCACAGGTGCCGCTGGCGAAGGACCGGCATTTGTTCGAGTCGGTGAACATCCAGGGGACGGAGAATTTGTTGAAATCGGCGCTGGCGGCCGGGGCGCGGAAGGTGATTTATGTCTCGTCGAGCGCGGTTTTTGGCGCGCCGAAGAGCAATCCCGTCAACGAGCAGACGGTGCCGACACCGGCGGAAGCCTACGGGCGCGCGAAGCTGGAGGGGGAAACGCTGTGCGCGAAATACGGGCGGCAGGGTCTGGATGTTTCGGTGATCCGGCCGCGGACCATCATGGGCCACGGGCGGCTGGGAATTTTCCAGATTTTATTCGAGTGGATACGGACGGGTTACAACGTGCCGGTGTTCGGACACGGGGACAACGTTTACCAGTTTGTGCACGCGGATGATCTGGCGGAGGCGTGCATCCTGGCGGCTGGGCGCGCGGGCGGGACGACGTATAATTGCGGGACGGACCGGTTCGGCACGATGCGCGAGGTGCTGGAGCATTTGTGCGCGCACGCCAAGACGGGCTCGAAGGTGCGGAGTGTGCCGATGGCGCCGGCGATGGGATTGATGAGCGTCACAAGCGCGCTGGGGCTTTCGCCGCTGGGGCCGTATCACGCGTTGATGTACGGGAAGTCGCTGTATTTCGACATCACGAAAGCGAAGACGGAGCTGGCGTGGCAGCCGAAGTTTTCGAACAACGAGATGTTCGTGCACAGCTATGATTGGTATCTGGAAAATCGCGAGAAGATTTTGAAATCGCACGGCGCGTCGCATCACCGGTCGGCGGTGAAACAAGGGGTGCTGGGCATCATCAAGCATCTGCTATGAGCAACACTCGCTTGCGTTTCGGGGAGTTTTGGGCAAGCTGCGACGGTTGAAATGGATGCGTTCATTGATGCGAAGCCGGTATCCGTGGGCGGCCATTGGCGGACTGTCGCTGGCGGCGGCGTTCCCAAACCTCAGTGTCGCCGGACTGGCGTGGATTGCGCCGGGGTTCATTTTGCTGACGGCCTTTGGGAAGCCGGGCAAGGAGACGTTTCGCATCGGGTATGTCGCGGGGCTGGCGCATTATCTGGCGTCGCTTTACTGGCTGCTGTTGATACCGGTGCCGCTGTCATGGGCTTGGGCGAAGGTGCTGGGCTGGCTGGCGTTGGGCGCGGTGCTCGCGCTTTACACGGGAACCTGGGTGTGGTTGTGCTGGAAAATATTTCCGGCAAGGCTCACCGGCGGCGCGACGGAGCAGGGAATCCAAGCGTGGCCGGAACGATTTTTGGCGGCTCCGTGGTCGGCGCGCATCGGCTGGGGCATCGCGTGCGCGGCGGTCTGGGTGGCTTTGGAAATGGTGGTGGCGCGGTTCCTGGGGGGATTTCCGTGGAACCTGCTGGGCGATTCGCAATACCAGATGACGCCGCTGATTCAGGTTGCGGCGTTCACGGGGGTTTACGGGGTCTCGTTTCTGGTGGTGTGGACTTCGCTGTCGCTGCTCGGCGCGGGGATGGTAATTGTGCGGCGGCCGGTGATGCAAAGCGCGTGGGTGGGGGAAATCATTTTACCGGTGGTCGCGGTGTCGGGGCTGTATCTGACGGGATATGAGAAATTGTTGCGGCCGGAGCAGGCGTCGCCGGAAGTGACCGTCGCGCTGGTGCAGCCGAGCATCCCGCAGACCATCCTCTGGGATTCCGCGAAAAACGAGCAGAGCTTCAAGGATTTGCTGGCGCTTTCGGAACGGGCGTTGACGAACAAACCGGATGTGCTGATCTGGCCGGAATCCGCCGTGCCCGAAATGATTCGTTACGACGAAGCGACCTACCGGGCCGTCACGGGCCTCGCGCGGGCGCACAAGGTGTGGATCATCCTCAGCTCCGACGACGGCGAGGCGCTGCCGACGGAGACGAATTATTTCAACAGCAGCTTTCTCATCAGCCCGACGGGCGAACTCGCGGGCGAATACCGGAAGCAACACCTGGTCATGTTCGGCGAATACGTGCCCTTTGCGAAATGGCTGCCGTTTTTGAAATGGGTGACGCCCATCACCGGGGGTTACACGCCCGGCGATCGCGCGGCGCCGTTTGAAATGGGAGACTTGAACGTGAAAGTTTCGGTGTTGATATGTTTTGAGGACACGTTCCCGCAGGTGGCGCGGCGCTACGTGGATGACGACACGGACTTTTTGGTGAACATCACGAACGACGGCTGGTTTGGCGAGGGAGCGGCCCAGAGACAGCACGCCGCGGCGGCGCTGTTCCGGGCGGTGGAAAACGGCCTGCCGCTGGTGCGCTGCACAAACACGGGGCTGACTTGCTGGATCGATGCCAGCGGCCGCATACGCCGGGAATTCCGGAGCGCACAGGACGGCATTTACGGAACGGGATTCATGACGGTGCGAATCCCCGTGCTCAGGCCGGGCGAAAAGCGGGCGAAAACATTTTATCGCCAGCACGGGGACGCGTTTGGCTGGGCCTGCGTGTGCTTTGCGATGGTCAGGATCGGCGCGGCGAGTTTGCGAAATCGCAAATCGTCGGACGCAAATTAGCCGGCAGGCGGGGTCAATTCTTGAAAGGCGGGATGAGCCGTAATCAATCGCATGGCGCGGCGGAGAAGCGTTTTGCCGGGTTCCATCCGATGCCACGGCGACGCGCCGGAGGGATGGGGCAGGGGAATGAGATCGAATTGATGCCCCGCAAACGAGGCGCGAATTATTTGGCCGATGAGGGTGTCGAGTTTTTGCGCCGGGATGAATTGCGCGATGGCCAGCTTGCCGACGGGGATGACGAGGCGCGGCTGGAGGATTTTGAATTCGCGTTGCAGCCAGGTCGAGCAGTTCCGCACTTCATCTGGCGACGGCACGCGGTCGCCGCCCGTGGATTTTTTGCCGGGAAAACAGCGGCAGACCGCGGCCATGTAAATGGTGGAGCGGAAGGTTTCTTCGGCCATGCCCGAGGCGTCGTGGAACCAGCGGAACAGGGTCTTGCCGGCGGTCCAGGCGAATGGGCGGCCCAGCACGGGTTCCTTGTCGCCGGGCGCCTGGCCCACGAGCACAACCCGGCTGACCACCGCGCCGCCGCTGACGACGGGCGGGCGCATTTGCGGGCAAAGACGGCAGGCGCGCAGCCGCCGGACATGCGCCGCGAGCAGGCGTTGAGCTTGGTGGTGGTTTTGATCTGAGGACACGGATCAACGATGGAGATGCGAAGACACAATTACAGCAGTGAAATAAAAACCGAATTGAGAAGACACTCGCCCTCTCCCCCAGGAGAGGGGGTAATGATTTCCGCGATGGAACATTTTCCCGCCCTTTCAGCGAACGCGTGACGGGCAGGGCCATGCCGGTTTTGAGGGCGATTGTGTTTCGCGGACAAGGGATTAATAAAACTGTTTTCCATCGGTTGCGAAAGAAGATTAAGCTGGGGCATGGACAAAGAAACCGCCGAACGGCTGGAGAAGCTGGAATCGCACCTGGCGCACCTGGAGCATCAATACGACCAGTTGAACCAGGTGGTGCTGGAGCAGGCGCGGTTGCTGGCGAAAGCGCAGGTGCAACAGCAGAAGGTTGCCCAGACCATCGAAGGCATCGAATTGGAGCGCATCAAGTCCACGAATCCCAAGCCGCCGCATTACCAATAGCGAAAGTCCATCTGCCGCCAGCCTGGATTTTATGGCCTGCGCGATTAGATGCGCCCCTCGCCACCACAGGCATAATTGAGTTGCGTGTTTCACATTGAAAAATGCAAACTACCCGCATTAACCCCGCCTAATGCGGGTAGTTTAATTTCCAGATTCAGGGTTGTCGAGTTTAATTCTGAAATCAGTTTAATTCTGAAATTAAAGAGTGCAGCGGCCAAAAATCTAACGGCCAGGGATGCCGGCCTCCAACGCAGCGCTACTTAAGCAACTCCTCGGCGTGGCGGCGGGCGGCGTCGGATTGGCCGCCCAACATGCGGGCCAGTTCGGTGACGCGCTCCTTCCGGTCCACCAGCGTGATTTCAGATACTGTGCGGCCCTCGCGGAGTTTTTTGGTTACGAGATAATGCGCGGAAGCGTGCGCGGCGACGGGCGCGAGATGGGTGATGCACAGGACCTGCCGCTGCCGGGCGATGTGCCGCATTTTTTCGCCGACAGCGCTGGCGGTCTCGCCGCCGACATTGGCGTCCACTTCGTCGAAGACCAGCACAGGAATCTCGTCCACCTCGGCGAGGACCGTCTTGAGGGCGAGCATCACACGGGCGAGTTCGCCGGAGGACGCGATGGCGCGCAGCGGGCGGGGCGGTTCGCCGGCGTTGGGGGCGAATTGGAATTCAATGGTGTCAAGACCGGAAGCCGCGAGCTGGGGACCGGGCAGACCGGGAGAATCGGGAGCGAGGGACGTGACGGTGACGTCAAAATGGCTTTGGGCAAAGCCGAGGTCTTTGAGTTGACGCACCACGGCTTTGGCCAGTTGCGGAATGAGCTTGCGTCGCCGGGCGGAAAGTTCGCGGCCCGCGCGCCAGAGTTCAGTTTCGAGTGATTGCAGGGCGGCATTGAGGCGGGCCAATTCCGCGTCGCGCTGTTCAAGCTGTTGCAGTTTTTCGCGGGCGGATTCGCCGAAGGCGATGACTTCCGCGAGCGAGGCGCCGTATTTGCGCTTGAGCGAGTGGATGAGGTCGAGGCGCGTCTCGAGCTCCTTGAGGCGGGCGGGGTCGATGTCCACCTTGTCGGCGTAGTGCGAGAGGTCGTTCTGGAGTTCGCGCAGGCCGGCGGTGGATTGCTCGTGCGCGGAAGCCAAGTGGGCGGCGGAGGGGTCGATGCGCTGAAGCTCCTGCAAAGCGCGGCCCAGCATGCCGCAATGGGTGAGAAGCGAGCTTTCGTTTTCGCTGAGAATGCCGAGGGCGCTTTGGCTCAATTCGAGCAGCCGGGCGGCATTGCTGGCGCGTTGAAATTCCTGCTGCACCTTCGGCTCCTCATCCGAATCCAGCCGGGCGGCGGCGATTTCGCCGGTTTGAAAGCGCAAGATGTCGAGTTGTTGCGCGTAGGTTTTCTCGTCAACGATGAGGGCGGATTTCTCGGCTTCCAGCGAGGCGCGACGCTGAAGGAGAACGGCAAAGGCATCGCGCGATTCCTGCAAACCGCCGAAGGCGTCGAGGATGGCAAGCTGCCGCGCTGGATGCAGGAGCGATTGATGATCGTGCGGGCCATGGATGTCCACGAGCCATTGGCCCAGTTCCGCCAGGACCGCGAGCGTCGTGGGGGAGCCATTGATGAACTGGCGGTTGGTTCCCGCCGCGGTAAAAGTGCGCTTCAGATTGAGCTGATTGTCCTCACACGGTTCAAGGCCGCTCTCCTCGAGGAACGATTTGAGCGGCGCACGGAGCTCCGAGATGTCGAAGACGGCTTCGACGGAGCAATTGTCGCTGCCGGCGCGGATGAGGGTGCGGTCGGCGCGTTCGCCCAGGACGAGGTTGAGGGCGCCGATGATGATGGACTTGCCGGCGCCGGTTTCGCCGGTGATGGCGTTGCAGCCGGGTTGCAATTCGAGCGTGAGGTCGGTGACCAGCGCAAGGTTTTTGATGCGAATCGTCGTCAACATGCTAGAGTCGTCGGGTTGAATCTGGCGGGAACGCGGGGATTCGGCAAACAAAAGTTTAATGATGTCATTTTCATTCATATTCCTCGGATCGGGAACGTCGCAGGGGGTGCCGATGATCGGGACCGAATATCCGCCGGCATTCCTGGCCAACCCGAAGAACCACCGGACGCGTCCGGCGATTTACGTGGCGACGGACAAGGTGAAGCTCACGGTGGATACGCCGCCGGATTTTCGGATGCAGATGCTGCGGGAAAACATCCGGTGGCTGGACGCCGTGATTTTCACCCACGCGCACGCCGACCACATCATGGGCCTGGACGATTGCCGGAGGTTTTGCGATTTGCGGGGCGGCAAGCCGCTGCCGATTTACGCGGGCGCGGAGACGATGACGGCGTTGAAACGGGTGTTCATTTATGCGTTCCACGAGGGCCCGTGGCCGATGGGCTATTTCATGCCGGAACCGCATTTGATCGAGGGGCCGTTCACCATCGGCGACTTGGAGGTCACGCCCCTGCCGCTGCCGCACGGCAACACCATCACCAACGGCTATCTTTTCATGCAGGACGGAAAGAAGCGCTTGGCCTACCTGAGCGATTGCAAGGAGGTGCCGCCGGAAGCGGTCGAGAAATTGCGCGGCGTGGAGGTGGCGGTGCTGGACGCGCTGCGGCGCAAGCCGCATCCGACGCACATGAACCTGGACGAGGCGTTGACGGCGGCGCGACGCATCGGCGCCGGACGAACGTATTTCACGCATTTGACGCATGATTATGATCACGACCTGGCGCAAGCGGAACTTCCGGCCGGCGTGCAACTCGCGTACGACGGATTGAAAGTGTCGTGCGGGGAGGAGGCCTGAGCAGTTGTGCGCCCGGCCAGTCCAACCTCAATGACGCGATGAAACGACTCTTGATGCTGGCATGGCTGCCCGGAATGGCGCTGGCTTTGTGCGTCCCGCGCGCGCAGGGGCAGGGGAACGAGGTGGTGGTGATTTACAACACACGGTCGGCGGAATCGCGCGACGTGGCGGAACATTACGCCGAGGCGCGGCATGTGCCGGCGGAGCAGGTGCTGGGGGTGGATTTGACGGACGCAGAAGTCGTCAGCCGCACGGAGTTTCACGATCGATTGCAGGCGCCGTTGACGAAGATGCTGGCGGACCGGAAACTTTGGGTGCTGGACGCGGCTGCGGCGTCGGACACCGGACCGGTCAAGAACGGCGTGGTTGAATCGAAAGTTCGCTATGCAGTGCTGTGTTACGGCCTGCCGCTGCGAATCGCCGAGGATCCGGACTTGCGGGAGGCGCGTGCTTCAGAGATTCAAACGGAGTTGCGACGGAATGGGGCGGCGGTGGACAGCGAACTGGCCTGCCTGCCGCTGCTGGCCGGGGAAATGCCTTTGACCGGTCCGATCATCAATCCGCTTTACGGCGGCACGAACGAGGCACTGCTGGATCCCACCAACGGGCTGCTGCTGGTCACCAGGCTGGACGGTCCCACGGCGGCCATTGCGCGCGGGCTGGTGGACAAGGCGATGCAGGCGGAGCAGGAGGGGCTGCTGGGGCGCGCATATTTCGACCTCCGCGGGCTGACCAACGGGCCTTACATGCTGGGTGATTATCAGCTCCACGGCGCCTCGGAGATCTGCCGGCAGCTTGGTTTTGAAACGGTGGTGGACACGCGCCCGAGAACTTTCCCGGCCGGGTTTCCCCTGAGCCAGATTGCGTTGTACGCGGGTTGGGACGATGACCATGTCTCCGGCCCGTTTGCGCGACCGAATGTCGAATTCATGCCGGGGGCATTCGCCTATCACATCAATTCTTTCAGCGCGTCGACGCTCCGGTCGACGGACCGGCAATGGGCGGGGCCGCTGCTGGCCCGGGGCGTCACCGCGACGATGGGTTGCGTGGATGAACCTTACCTGCAGTTGATGCCCGACATGGCGGTTTTTTTCGATGACTTCGTCAACCTGGGATTTAGTTACGGCGAAGCGGCCTACGGTTGCCAGCGTTTTCTGTCCTGGCAAACCACCGTCATCGGCGATCCGCTGTACTGCCCTTTCGGCCGCCAGCAAGTGCAACAACAGCAGCAATACCTGAATCAGCGCCACAGCAAATTGCTGGAGTGGTCGCAACTGCGCGTCTTGAACTACCGGCTCGTGCGTGGCGCACCGGTGGCCGATGCGATCAGCTACCTTGAAAGCGCGCCGATTACGCGGCAAAGCGCGGTGCTGACGGAAAAGCTGGCCGACTTATACGCCCAGGCCGGACGGGCAGCGGAATGCGCGAACGCCCTGCAACAGGTCTTGAAGCTCAATCCCTCGCCGCAACAGCGTGTCCGCGTCACGCTCACGCTGGGAGTGCGGCTTACGGCCCTTGGCCGAACCCAGCAGGCTTATGACCTCTTCCGCCAATTCCTCAAACAATCGCAGGATTATCCCGACCAGCTTAACGTCTACCGGCATTTGCGCGACCTCGCGACCAAACTCGGGCGCCGGCGCGAGGCGGAAGAATACGAGGGGCAAATCAGCCTGCTGGCGCCATCGCTGAACTGAACGGTCGCGCCGAAACGATGTTTATTTCGATTGTTTCTTTTTCTCGAACGCCGCGTCAAATGCCGCCTTCGCGGTGGGAAACTCCAGCCGCCTCAAAAACGCCGCCGCCTCGGCCGCGCCGTGTTCGCGGTCCATGCCGCCGTCCTCCCATTCCACCGACAGCGGCCCGGCGTAACCGACATCGTTCAAGGCCCGGATGATGCCTTCGAAATCCACCGAACCGCGGCCCAGCGAGCGGAAATCCCAAAACCGGCGGGGATCCCCGAACTTGGTGTGGCCGCCGAAAACGCCCGCCTCGGTCGGAGTCTTCGACCAGTGCACGTCCTTCATGTGGACGTGAAAAATCCTGTCGCCGAACCGGCGGATGAAACCGATGTAATCGACGCCCTGATAACCGAGATGCGACGGGTCGTAATTGAAACCGAACTCGGGCCTCCCGCCGATGGCTTTGAGCGCGCGCGCCGCGCTGGCAGTGTCGAACGCAATCTCCGTAGGATGCACTTCAAGGGCGAAGCGGACCTTGCAGCGCTTGAATTCGTCCAGGATGGGGTTCCAGCGTTTGGCAAAATCCGCGAAGCCGTCCTCGATCTGCGCGTCGCTCACGGGCGGAAAACTGTAGAGCCAGCCCCAGATCTTCGAGCCGGTGAAACCGTTCACCACCTTCACACCGAGGTTTTGGGCGGCGTGCGCCGTCCGCATCATTTCCTCGGCGGCGCGTTTGCGGACGTCCTCGGGCTTTCCGTTGCCCCAGACGTGCGGAGGCAGGATGGCCTTGTGCCGGGCGTCGATGTTGTCACAGACGGCCTGGCCGACGAGGTGCGAGGAAATGGCCCAGGTCTTCAAGCCGTGACGCGCCAGCAAGGAGTGGCGCTGGTCGCAATAGCTTTTCTCCTGCGCCCGGGTGGCGTCGAAATGGTCGCCCCAGCAGGCGAGTTCCAGCCCGTCGTAACCGAACCCCATGGCCTTTTGCGCCACGACTTCGAGCGGCAAATCGGCCCATTGACCTGTGAATAATGTTATTGGACGCGCCATAATATCAGTGCGAATTGGTTTGTGTCTGCTTGGCACAGAACGTAGGAAACCCTTTCATCGCTGGCAAGAGGTTTTGTGGGCGCGGCCCGGCCGGCCGTCCAAAATCGCGGTTGCAGAACGGGCGGCAGCGATTCAAAATGCCGGTATGCGCGAGCAGGCGCCGACGTTGACACATGGCAACTTTTTACGACACCCACGCCCATCTTGATTACCCGGATTACGCCGGTGACCTGCCGCAGGTCATTGAACGCGCCCAGGCGGCGGGCATTTCGTGCATCATCAGCATCGGCACCGATCTGGAGAGCAGCCGCCGCGCGATCAAGCTCAGCGAACAACATTCCGCCGTGTTCGCCGCCATCGGCTGGCATCCCACCAATGTTCTCGAGGCGCCGGACGACCTGCGTCCCGCCTTCCGGGAAATCGCCGGCCATCCCCGCGTGGTGGCCATCGGCGAGACCGGGCTGGACTACTATCGATTGCCGAGTGCAAACGCGGGGCAGTCCGGCGCGGATGACGCCTCTTACAAACGGAAGCAGGCGGAGATTTTCGGCCAACAACTGGAGCTCGCCGCCGAGTTCGGGCTGAACTGCATCATTCATCAACGTTCGGCGCTGGAGGACACGCTGGCGCAAATGCAGCCGTTTGCCGGGCGCGTGAGCGGGGTGTTCCATTGTTTCGTGGATGACGCGGAAGCGATGCGGCGAATTATCGCCATGGGTTCGCTGGTGAGTTTCACGGGGATTGTCACCTTCAAGAACGGCCAGACGGTGCGGGACGTTGTGGCGGCGACGCCGCTTGACCGGTTCATGCTGGAAACAGACTGCCCGTATCTCGCGCCGGTCCCGTACCGCGGCAAACGTTGCGAGCCGGCCTACGTGAAGGAGATTTCCGAGGTTGTGGCCGGGGTCAAAGGCTGTTCGCTGGAAGAACTCGGCGCGGCCACCTGCGCGACCGCGCAAAGGTTCTTCGCCAAATTGAAATGAGGGGAAACCGGCCGCCGGACCCGAAACGGAGCGCCCTCTCGATTGGGAGAGGGCGTGGCGCAATCCGTATTAACCAACGACCGGCAGAAACCGTTTAAAGCTTGAGGATGCGGTAATATTTTGGCGTGGCGCTCGTGGGAACATTCGTAAAGACCTGCGTCAGGTTCGCGGTCAAGGTTCCCGAGGTGAGGTATGCCGCCCACCCGTTTGAGGACATCGGGTTGGTGGTGGATTGGATCTGGAAGGTGTTGCCGGCCGGCCCGTAGAGGATGAGGCAGGGGGTGCCGTTGCTCAGGAACATGGGCGCGCAGAGAGGTTCAGCCCCCACCAGCACGAGTTGGGCGTTGCCGCCAAAACCCTTGGGCACGGGCTGTCCATTTGCGGCATTGGCCGCAACCGGCGTGACCGAGCCCACGCTGAAGGCCGAGATGAGGTTGCTGGTCGCGAGGAAGCTGAGCTGGGCGACCTGCTGGGTACCCGACAACACCTGGCCGCTGAGGGCGGTGATCGTGATGGTGGAATGCGCCGCTCCGACCGGCACCTGGGTGACGGTGGCGACGCTCGGGATCAACGAGGAAACGGTGACATTGCTTACGCGATTGGACGGGGCGTCGAGCACAAAGCTCAGGCTGGTAAGCGGCGTGCTGGCGGCCACCGTGATTGGGGAGGTGCCGGTGTTGCCCAGCGCGACGACCACGTTGCTCAGGGTGACCTGAACCGCGTTGCTGACGACCACGCTGAAAGACTGCGTGTTATACAAGCTGGTGGAGCTGTCGGTCACTTGCACGGTGACTGAGTTGGTCGTGCCGCCGTCGGCCAATTGCGGCCTCCAACTCAATTTTCCGGTGCTGCTGTTGACAAGCATCCTTGATGGACCAGCCACGAGCGAGTAGCTCAAGGAAGGCTTGGATGCGTTCTGCTCGGTCGCACTGTTTGTAAGGACGAGCAGCGAGTTCACGTTGCCGGCCAGGGACGGAAGCGCGGCGAGCGCCGGGCTGTAGTTGCTGGACGTGGTAAACTGCACCTGGCTGGACAACACGCTTTCCATGCGGGCGGAATCGTAGGAGCTCGCGGCGAAATAATAGTTCATGGATCTTCCCGTCAAACCGGTGACCGTCGCCATGGTGGTCGAGCCGACGTCCACGCGCGACGAGTAGCTGCCGCCGTTGGTCCCGAAATAGAGATAGTATCCAATGACGTTGGTGTCGGTGCTGGGCGACCACGCGAGCGTGACATTCTGTTCCGCCCGGGCTGTTCCGGATACAACCGCGCAAAGCATGGCGAAAGATGTGACTCCGATGCGCCCGGCGGCGGAGAGCGCCCGTCCACTTTCTAATATTTTCCTCATCATGCAGTGTTTCAAAGCAGAATCGTTGCCAGCGACATTTCGCGCCCCGCCATGGCCGCTTTTACCTGCATGCCGGCATGGGATCGCCGCCTTGCAAAATGCGCGGACGGCCATGAAATTATTTTCATCCGTCCACGCATTGACATTCTCCCGCGCCGGTTAAAACTCAATCGCTTGAAATTGACCACTATGCGCCGCCGTTTTAACCGGCCGATTAAACGGACCGGGAACTTTTTCGCGGCCTCGGAACCGCCCCGGCCGCGAATGCAACTCCGGCGGCTGCCAGGATTAAAATCCTTTCACGGTCCGAGCCCTCGTGGGGCTGGCAAAAAAACGGACACGGCGGCCGGCCATCTGTACCGCCCGCGCACAACATCGCAAATGTTTGAAAAGAAGTTCATCGCTGGCCCCGCGCCCCCGTTGTGTGGGTGAGAAGCGTTTGTCCTATGCCGGCTCAGGAAATGTCCTACACGTCCATTTAGACTTTGTGCAACCCGCACGATTGAGTTACCAATGGGAAATGACCGCGACCGAACAAGACATCCTGCGGACGCTGAACTAACTGGACCGGATCGTGAAAAGCATGGCGGCTGCGAATCCCAAGCCGGACCTCAAGCCGGTGTTTGCACGATTGGACACGCTAACGCGCCAGTTGCCGCCGCAAACCGCGCCGGATTTGCTGCATTACCTGCATCGCAAAAGCTACGAAAAGGCGCGGCTGTTTCTGCAGGGACGCGACGCCGAGAACGCCGCGGGCAGTTGCGGTCATTGACGATTAGTGCGACGGGTCAGGCGTGGCTTCTCTTCGGTCATGTCAATGCGTGCAGTTTCTGGCCGGGCGTGGTACAAGGAATCATGCTGGATGATACCATCGCCGCGATTGCCACGCCGCTGGGCGAGGGCGGGCTGGCGGTCATCCGCATCTCAGGGCCGCGAGCGCTGGCGATTGCGGACGCTTGTTTTGTTCCCGCCGGCAAAACTGCACGCAAGCCTTCGACGGCGCCCACGCATACCATCCATTACGGCAAAATTGCGCGAAAGACGAAGCAGGTGGATGAGGTGATGCTCGCAATCATGCGCGCCCCGCGCAGCCTGACCTGCGAGGACGTGGTGGAAATCACCTGCCACGGGGGATTGCTGGCCGCCAAAGCGGTCCTGGACACGGTGCTGGAGAACGGCGCGCGGCTGGCGCAACCAGGTGAGTTCACGCGGCGGGCCTTTCTCAATGGACGCATTGACCTCGCGCAGGCGGAGGCGGTCGCGGATTTGATCCACGCGCGCACGGAGCTGGCGCTGGCCGCTGCGAACGAACAACTCGCGGGCCGGTTGTCCGCGCGCGTGAACCAGTTGCGCGATGAATTTCTCAAGACGCTGGCGCATGTCGAGGCGCACATTGACTTTCCCGACGAAGACATCGCCCCGGACACGCGCCAGCAGTTGCTCGCGCGGCTGGAGCACGGCGTGACATTCATGGACGAGTTGTTGCGCACCGCCAACGAGGGGCGGATTTTGCGACGCGGCATCCGGGCCGCGATCATCGGGCGGCCCAACGCCGGCAAATCCAGCCTGCTGAACCAGTTGCTCGGCCACGATCGCGCCATCGTTTCCCCGGTCCCGGGCACGACGCGTGATACCATCGAGGAAACCGCGAACATCCGGGGCCTGCCGGTGGTGTTTGTGGATACGGCGGGTTTGCGCGACGCGGGGGATGATGTCGAGGCCGAAGGCATCCGGCGCAGCCGGGAAGCGCTGGCCCGCGCCGAACTGGTCCTGCACGTGCTCGATTCCTCCGAAGCGCTGACAGCGAAGGACGAACAATATCTGGCGGAGTTCGCGGGAAAAAAGCGCATTCTGGTGCGCAACAAAACGGATCTGCCGCCACGACTGGTGGTTCCGGGCGCAATCGACGCGCCGGTGGTTGAGGTTTGTTGTGTGAGCGGGAACGGCATTGAGACGCTCAAGGACGTCATCAAATCCGCAGTGTGGGCGGGGGAAATTCGGGCGGAGATGCTGGAGGTCATGATTAATTCGCGGCACCAGGAAGCGCTGGGCCGGGCGCGGGCGGCCGCGCGGGAGACCATCGATGCGCTGCGAGCGGAACGGACGCTGGAACTGGTGGCCATGGATTTGCGGATCGCCACGAACGCCATCGGGGAGATTGTGGGAAAGACCACCACCGAAGACTTGCTGGATTCCATTTTCAGCCAGTTCTGCATAGGAAAATAAAGCCGGCGCGGCGCGCGAGGCAGGGAAACACCGTATATGAGAATTGAATAAGTTAACCTTGAATGAGTCCAAGGTTATGATTAAGTAAACTGGTGGGAAAACTATGAAATCTGCAAAGGCACTTTTGAGCGGCATCATTTTGGCGATCGCGTTGTCCGTCACGCCGGGACGGGCGCAGGATTCGGCGGCAAGCTACTCCACCGATGCGCCGGAGGATGTGAATTACTTTTACAACGACCTGTCGCCGTACGGTCAGTGGGTGGATCTGGAGGGTTACGGCTGGTGCTGGCAGCCGGCCGAGGTGGCGGACAATCCGCAGTGGCAGCCTTATTGCGACGAGGGGCACTGGATTTACACGGATGCGGGCTGGTTCTGGCAGTCGAATTATCCGTGGGGCTGGGCGCCGTTCCATTATGGCCGGTGGCTGCATCATGAACAAGTCGGCTGGGTCTGGTTTCCGGACCGCGTCTGGGGCCCGGCGTGGGTCACGTGGCGCATGGCGGGGAATGAATGCGGCTGGGCGCCGCTGCCCCTGCACGCGGTTTTCGATGCGAACGCGGGTTTCCTTTACAACGGCGTGCGCATCGGCGCGAACTTCGACTTCGGTCTGCCGGCGGACTGTTTCACATTTGTCGCGATTGGGGATTTTTGCGCGCCAGATTTGGGGCATCACCGTCTGGCGCGGGAGGAAGTGGCCAGAATTTACGATCGCACCAGCGTCATCAACGATTATCGCTTTGCGAACCAGGCCGTTTTCAACCGGGGCATACCGGTGGAGCGGGTGGCGGCGGTGACGCACGCGGACCTGCGGCCCATCCCGGTGCGCGACGAGCCCGCCGGCGGGCTTATAAACGGAACGGCCGGTATCGTGTATCGCCACACCTTTCGCACCCCGGAGGGAGCCGTTGCCGTCCGCGCACAGAAGGTGGACGAACGGCATCCGATCGTTCAACACGCGTCGTTGCCGCCGGCCAACAACGAACACCGCGAACTGACACCAGTTGCACCCGTGAGAACCGCGGAAGTGCCGCCGTCGCGCCCGCCCGAGCACGTTCAGCAACCCAAGCCCGACGAAGGCAGGCCCGTGGAAATCATCGGGCCGGTGCCGACCGGAGACGAAACGCCGGCGCCGCCCGGGACACTATTTACCCACACGACCAGGAGCCAGAGCGTCGCGAACCAGGCGCACGCCCTGCCGCCGTTGTTCCAACCGCATGATGAGCCTGCGCCTTTGCCGCCGCCCACACACTTCGAGCATGTGCCGCGAAGCCAGCAGGTGGCCAACCAGGCCCATGCTTTGCCGCCGTTGGTGGAGAAGCCGCCGCCGACGGAACTGGCCAAACCCGGCAATCCGCATACGGATGCCGTGTCGTCCCCGCACGACAAGGCCCGCCAGCAGCATTGAA
>Ga0181516_10001784_pt1 | contig 16079 bp, 16 predicted proteins | sample PEATcosm2014_Bin_25_FD_121104 | JGI IMG/M metagenome (GOLD analysis project Ga0181516, IMG submission 121104) | Peatland microbial communities from MTU Mesocosm Facility, Houghton, MI, USA - PEATcosm2014_Bin01_10_metaG | ecosystem: Environmental > Terrestrial > Soil > Wetlands > Peat | place... | reverse complement strand
GAGCAGATCGGCACGTGCTCGAGGCCGCCGGAGGCGGACTTGGCGAGCGCGCCGGTGAATTCGGGCGTGTGCCGTTCGGTCGTCACCAGTGCGTCGACGGCGAAGGCGGCGCAAGTGCGCAGGATCGCGCCGACATTGTGCGGATCGGTGACCTGGTCGAGCACGACGACGAGGCCGTCGGCGGGCAGTTCGGAGACGTCGATCGGCGCCAGCGGCCGCGCTTCGAGCAGGACGCCCTGGTGGACCGCGTCGCGCGGCAGGCGCTGGGCGATCTCCTCGGCCGATGCGACGCGCGTTTCGACCCCGCGGCCGGCAATTTCCGCCGCCAGGCGTTCGGCGGCGGCCGGCGTGACGTAGAGCCGCACCAGTTCGCGCCGCGGCGCCTTGAGCGCCGCGGTCACGCTGTGGAATCCGTAGATGCGCACCACGTCGCCTGGGCCGCCGTGGCGGCGCGGCGACGGTTCGGCCTTCGCCTCGGCGCGTTCCGGCGGCGGTCCCCGCCGCAGCCGTTTGGGCGCCGGCCCACGCTCGGCCGGCCGCCCAGGGCCGGCGGCAGGCGGGCCGCGGCGGTCGGTTCCGCCGCCATGACGATGGGTCTTGCGCGTCACCAAACGCTCTCCGCTGAAGCCGGGCCCCGCCATAGCGCAACCAGCGCGAGCGCGCAAAGCGGCGGGCTGGCCTGAATCTCAAGGCGTTGGGCGCGTCACAGCGCCGCGCAGGGTTAAAGGCCTTTGCGCGCAGCGCGTCACGCGGACCGGGCGGGCGGTTGACGTCCGTAGCGGCGGGCTCTATATGACCGCCATCCCGAATGCGTTCAGGGTCCCGGCGCCGTAGAGAGCGCGTGGGACCTTTTGTGCGTTGGGACGCTCGACAGGGGCCGGCCTCCACCGGACGTCGAGCCGATGCAACCGCGACGCGCGGAGTCTTTCGAGTCTCGCGCCGCCGACATGGAGTTGAGAGCCGTGGCTCGTATAGCTGGCGTCAATATTCCCACCAACAAGCGCGTGATCATTGCGCTGCAGTACATCCACGGCATCGGTCCGAAGAAGGCCGAGGAGATTTGCGACAAGGTGCACATTCCCGCGGAGCGCCGCGTCGCGCAGCTCACCGACGCGGAAGTGCTGCAGATCCGCGAGACGATCGACCGCGACTACATGGTCGAAGGCGATCTGCGCCGCGAAGTCGCGATCAACATCAAGCGCCTGATGGATCTGGGCACCTATCGCGGTCTGCGCCACCGCAAGCAGCTTCCGGTGCGCGGCCAGCGCACCCACACCAACGCCCGCACCCGCAAGGGCAAGGCCAAAGCGATCGCCGGCAAGAAGAAGTGATCTTCCGCCGCGCATTGAAAGACACGGATGGTTTTTCGCGCTTCGGGCGCGTTTGAAGGACAGACTGATGGCCAAGGAAGCAACCCGCGTTCGTCGTCGCGAGCGCAAGAACATCGTCTCGGGCGTCGCGCACGTGAATTCGACGTTCAACAACACGATGATCACCATCACCGACGCGCAGGGCAACACGATCTCGTGGTCGTCGGCCGGAACGATGGGTTTCAAGGGCTCGCGCAAGTCGACCCCGTTCGCCGCCCAGATGGCCGCCGAGGACGCGGTCAAGAAGGCCTCGGAGCACGGCATGCGCACGCTCGAAGTCGAAGTTTCCGGCCCCGGTTCGGGCCGCGAGTCGGCGCTGCGCGCGATCCAGGCGGCCGGCTTCAACGTCACCTCGATCCGCGACGTCACGCCGATCCCGCATAACGGCTGCCGTCCGCGCAAGCGCCGCCGCGTCTAAAGCCCGGGCGTTTTTGCGTCCGCGTTCCCCGCCGGAGCCGTAAGGCCCCGGCGCGCCCCACAGTCGAACGGAAGGCTCAAAGCCGTGATTCAGAAGAACTGGCAGGAACTCATCAAGCCGAAGAAGCTCGAGATCGCCCATGGCGACGATCCGCGCCGTGTCGCCACCGTCGTCGCCGAGCCGCTCGAGACCGGATTCGGCCAGACTCTGGGCAACTCGCTGCGTCGCGTGCTTCTGTCCTCGCTGCAGGGGGCGGCGATCACTTCGATCCACGTCGACGGCGTGCTGCACGAATTCTCGTCGATCCCCGGCGTACGCGAAGACCTCGTCGACATCGTGCTCAACGTCAAGGACATCGCGGTCAAGATGCAGGGCGACGGCGTCAAGCGCCTCATCCTCAAGCGTCGCGGCCCCGGCGTCGTCACAGCCGGCGACATCCAGACGACCGGCGACATCCAGATCCTCAATCCGCAGCTCGTCATCTGCACCCTCGACGAAGGCGCGGACATCCGCATCGAGTTCACGGTCACCACCGGCAAGGGCTACGTCCCGGCCGAGCGCAACCGGGCCGAGGATTCGCCGATCGGCCTGATGCCGATCGACAGCCTCTTCTCGCCGGTGCGCAAGGTTTCCTACCGGGTCGAGAACACCCGCGAGGGCCAGGATCTCGACAAGGACAAGCTGACGATGACGATCGAGACCAACGGCGCGATCTCGCCGGAGGACGCGCTCGCCTACGCCGCGCGCATTCTGCAGGATCAGCTTGCGGTGTTCGTCACCTTCGAGGAGCCGCGGCGCGAAGAGGCCCAGCACGCGATCCCCGAGCTCGCCTTCAATCCGGCGCTGCTCAAGAAGGTCGACGAGCTCGAACTGTCGGTTCGCTCGGCCAATTGTCTCAAGAACGACAACATCACCTACATCGGCGACCTCATCCAGAAGTCCGAGAGCGAAATGCTGCGCACGCCGAACTTCGGCCGCAAGTCGCTCAACGAGATCAAGGAAGTGCTGGCGCAGATGGGCTTGCATCTCGGCATGGAAGTCACCGGCTGGCCGCCGGAGAACATCGAAGAGCTGGCGAAGCGCTTCGAGGAGCATTATTGAGGGACCCCTTCTCCCGCTCGCGGGAGAAGGTGGCGCGAAGCGCCGGATGAGGGCCCTTCAGCCCCTCACCCCTATCCTCTGCCGCGATGCGGGAGAGGGGGAAATAAGACGAACGGCCGTTCCGTGGCACGGCGGCCGTCATAACGAGGAGAGCCAAACATGTATCACGGACACGCGAAGCGCCGTTTCAACCGCACGGCCGAGCATCGCAAGGCGATGTTCGCCAATATGGCGCAGGCGCTGATCAAGCACGAACAGATCGTCACCACCCTGCCCAAGGCCAAGGACTTGCGTCCGGTGGTCGAGAAGCTGGTGACGCTCGGCAAGCAGGGCGACCTGCATGCGCGCCGCATCGCCATCTCTCGCCTGCGCGACGCCGACCTGGTCAAGAAGCTGATCGACGTGCTCGGCCCCCGCTACAAGGACCGCAGCGGCGGCTATCTGCGCATCATCAAGGCCGGCTTCCGCCAGGGCGACAACGCCGCGATGGCGGTGATCGAGTTCGTCGACCGCGACATCGAAGCCAAGGGCAAGGATTCGGGGCCGAAGCCCGAAGCCGCGGCCGAAGCCTGACGCGCGGACGTTTCGCTTGGGGTTTGAAAGGGCGGCGCAGTTGACGCGCCGCCCTTTTCGTTTGTGGGCTGGAACAATGGCAGAGACGAAACGCGAGCCCGAAGGCTATGACCGGCTGACCGCGGCGCTCGGCGCCTTCGCCGACCCGGTCCGCGCCGCGCAGGAAAAGCGCTACCAGAAGTCGTCATGGGAACACTGGGGCGTCGCGGCGCCGAAGATGGACGCGGCGATCCGCGCGACCGTCGCCGACCTCGGCCAGCCGGCTTCGCTCGAACTCGCCGAGCGCCTGTGGCGCGAGCCGGTGTGGGATCTCAAAATCGTCGCCGGGCGGATTCTCGCGCGCAAGGCGGTCGCGCCCGACGCCGACGTCTGGACGTTCGTCGTCCGGCGCATGGACGATCTTGACGGTTGGGCGGTCGCCGACAATTTCGCCAGCGTCGGCGGACGCTGCCTCGTCGCCGATCCGACGCGGCTCGATCTCGTTGAAAGCTGGGTGGAAAGCCGGCATTTGTGGACGCGTCGCGCGGCGCTGGTCTTCACCTTGCCGTGGACCAAGGACGGACGCGATCCCTCGCGCATGGTCGGCTGGGCGGCGCGCCTCGCCGCCGACCGCCAATGGTTCATCCAGAAGGCGATCGGCTGGTGGTTGCGCGAGCTTTCCAAGCGCGATCCCGCGCGCGTGCGTCGCTTCCTCGACGAGCAGGGCGCGCCGCTGATGGCGGTCGCGCGGCGCGAGGCGACGAAATATCTCGCCGCGCCGCCGCGTCGGGCGAAGCGCGCGTAGGCGCGAGCCTGGCCGCGCGCTCCGCTTTGTCGCTCCGCTGACAGGAAAGACGCGGCCACCGGCCGCGTCTCCAGTTCACTGCGCAAATCCGAGGGCGTCGCGCGCCGGCTTCACTTGGGGCAGGGCGGCTCGCCCGGACGGCCGCAGGCGCGTTCGGGCTTGGGACCCTGGGGCCTTGCCTGCGGGCCGGGCCCGGCCTTCGGCGGATTGTTCGCCGCCGGCGCGAAGTTGCGCGGCGCGGGCTTGTTCGGTTCGAGCTTGATCTGCGGCGTGGGCTTGGTCGGCTCCGGCTTGGGCCGCTCGATCTTCATCTCCGGCGTCGGCTTGGTCGGTTCCGGCTTGGGCCGCTCGATCTTCATCTCCGGCGTCGGTTTGGTCGGCTCAGGCTTCGGCTGGTCGAGCTTCATCGCCGGCGTCGGCTTGGTCGCCTCGGGCTTCGGTTGCTCGAGTTTCTTTTCGAGCGGCGTCTTCGTCGGCTCAGGCGGCGTTTTGGTCGGTTCGGGCGTCATCGCGCCCTTTGGTCCTGGCGCGCCCGGCGTCGCGCCGACGGGCTCGAGCGGGCCGCCGGCGGCCTTGGCGTGGACGACTGCGGCGCCCTTGAACTCGCCGGGCTTCGCCGTCGCCGCAACGGTGGGTTTGCCCTTGTTGGTCGAGACGAACGCGGATTCGGTCTTGCCGGCGACGCGCGCGTTGTGAAGCTGGTCGGCGGTCGGCGCGAGGTGCTTGTCTTTCGTCACTTCGAGTTCGGCGGCGGTTGGCTTGGCGTCCACGCCGTTCGGGCCGCCGTTGAAGCTGACCCGGTTGACCGTTTGGTTGATCGTCACCGGCTGGTTGTAGACGTTGGTGATGTTGACCTGGCCGACGTTGGTGACGGAGCGGTTGTAGAAGAATCGGCCGTTGTCCCAGTGGCCGCCCTCGTAGCCGGCGCCGCCGTAGCCGAAGCCGTAGTTGACGCCGCCGTAGAATCCGACGTGCTCGCCCCAATAGCCGCGATGGAAGGCGTAGACGCCGCCGACGAACGCCCAATAGCCTGGAGTCCACAGAAAGCCGGGTTGCGGCGGCTCGACCCAGGTGCCGGGCACCCAGAAATACTCATAGCCGTTCCACGACCAGTATCCGGGCGTCCACAGGTCGCCCTCAGCCGGAATCGGCGGCTGGTCGTAATCCGGCAAGGGCGGCGGGGCCTCGTCGGCGTACACCGCGACGTCATCGGCCCCGCCGGTGGTGAGCGGCGCGCCGAGGTCGCCCTGGACCGGCGGGCACCCGGCGGCTTGCGCAAAAACTGGCGCGATCTGCATTGCGAGAACGCCGGCGCCGATCAAAGTCGACAATAGCAAGGGTGGAAGATGGCGCATGGTGAGTTCCGTCTCTTTCCTGGGGGTGAAGACACGCCAGCCGTACGGCTGGACCGGGGGGAATGCGCAATAGCTCGGCGCGACCGTTAAACTTCGCTATCTGAATTGGCCATGAACGCATAGTGGCGAATCGGCGGCGCGGATTTGGCGATCGGCGCCGTAGTCGGGCGCAGCGGCGACAAGGGAGTGTGGCGTGAACGACCTTACGCACGTTAGGGCCTGCGTCTTCGACGCCTATGGCACGCTGTTCGATTTCGCCTCGGCCGCCGCGGCCTGCGAGGCGGCGCCGACGGAGCGGCGCGCCGCGCTGACCGCCCTGTGGCGTGACAAGCAACTGCAATATTCGTGGCTGCGTTCGCTGCAAGGCCGCTACGTCGATTTCTGGAATGTGACCGCCGACGCGCTCGATTACGCGCTCGACAGCCTTGGCCTCGCCGACGCCGGATTGCGCGATCCATTGATGGCGCTCTATCGCCGGCTGTCGGCGTTCCCAGAAGTCCCCGCGACGCTGCGTGCGCTGCGCGGCGCAGGCTACGCGACCGCGATCCTCTCCAACGGCTCGCCGGCAATGCTCGCCGACGCGGTCGCGGCGGCGAGGCTCGACGGACTGTTCGACGCTGTGCTGTCGGTCGACGCTCTGCGCGTGTTCAAGACCGATCCGCGCGTCTACCAATACGCGCTCGACCGCCTCGGCCTTGCCGCGAGCGAGGTCGCGTTCCTGTCGTCGAACGGTTGGGACGCCTACGCCGCGTCGGATTTCGGCCTCAGCGTCGTCTGGTGCAATCGTTGCCGCCAGCCCAGAGAGCGCCTTCCCGGCGCGCCGGACTTCGAGATCTCCAACCTCGCCGAACTGCCGCCGCTGCTCGGGGTCCGCTGAAGCCGGGCCGCAAGTCGACCTTGCGAGCTTGCGGGGGAAACAACATCATGCGCGCGACGCCCGACGACCAAACGCCGCGGGCGACGATTCGGCGGCGGTCGACGCCGGTCGGAATCCAGAGGGGGAGAACCATGAAGACCGTCGACGTCAACTTTGTCGCCATCGGCTCGTTGTGGTTGCTGGCCGGCATGCTGCTCGGCATCGGCATGGGCGCCGCACACAATTTCGCGCTCGCGCCGCTGCACGCTCACGTCAACTTGATCGGCTTCGTCTGCCACGCGGTCTTCGGCATGGCCTATCGCCATTGGCCGGCGCTGAAAGACTCGCCTCTCGCGCCCTATCAATTCTGGATCTTCGTCATCGCCACGCCGATCACGCTGATCGGCCTCTATTTCACGGTGACGAACGGGCCCGAACTGCCGACGATCGTCGGCTCGATCGCAGTGCTGGCCGGCGCGGCGCTGTTCGCCGTGATGATCTGGACCGAACGCATGCGCGTTTAACCGGCGCGGCGGCGCGCGCCGATCAGCCGCCGCCGGCCAGCATGCTGGAAAAGGCGCGCGCCGCTTGCGATTCATAACGTTGGCGATGGCGCAGGAGGAAGAAGCGCCGGCGCGGCAAAGCGAGCGGCGCGGCGGCGAGTTCGCCGGCTTTGATCGCGGCGTCGATCACCAGACGCGACATCACCGCCAGGCCCGCGCCCGCCGCCACCGCGGCGCAAATCGCTTCGTTCGACGGCAGTTCGAACGCGACGTGGCGGCGCGCGACATCGACGCCGAACGCCGCCAGCGCGCTCTCGAAGGCGGCGCGCGTGCCGGAGCCCTTTTCGCGCGTGACCCATGTCGCGGCGGCGAGGCCCTCGGCGTCGAGGCCTTGGAGCGCGGCGTGAGCGTCGCCGGCGGCGACGACCAGCAGTTCGTCCTCGTCGATCGGCGTCGCGTCAAGGGCGGCATCGTCGACCTCGCCTTCGACAAAGCCGAGGTCGACTTCCCCGGCTCGGGTCATTTCGGCGACCGCATCGGTGTTGCCGATGCGCAGCGCCACTGCGACGCCGGGATAACGGGCATGGAAAGCGGCGATGTGGCGCGGCAGCCAGTAGGCGCCGACCGTCTGGCTGGCGGCGATCGCCAGGGCGCCGGTCTTGAGCCCGGCGAGATCGGCGAGCGTCTGCTCGGCGGACGCCGCGCGCGCCAGCACGGCTCTCGCTTCGCTGAGGAAGGCGCGGCCCGCGCCGGTCAACGCGATGCGCCGACCGATGCGATCGAACAGCCTGACCCCGTGCCGCTCCTCGAGCGCCGCAATCGCGGCGCTGGTCGCCGACTGGGTGAGGTTCAGCGTCTCCGCCGCGCGCGTCATGTGCTCGCATTTGGCGACGCAGACGAAAACGCGCAACTGTTCTAGCGTCACCGGCGCTCAACCCTCAGGGGATCAGATGCACCATTACCAGACTGGCGCCGCAGATGAACAGCGACGCGAGCAAGCCAAGCGCCAGCGGCCGCAGGCCGCGCGAACGAATGTGCCGGAGGTCGGTATGGAGACCCATCGCCGCCATCGCCATCGACAGCAGGAAGGTCGCGCCGACGCCAATCGGCGCGGCGATCTGGTGGTGAATCGCGACGAGACTGTTGAGCGCGGCCAACGTCAGGAAGCCGATCAGGAACCAGGGGAACGGCGGCCTGCGCCGCTCGCCGGGGCCGGCGAGGCCGAGCCGCGCGCTCATCTCGCCCAGCGCGATGACGACCGGCGCCATCATCGCGACGCGGGTCAGCTTGGCGATCGTTCCGAATTGCCCCGCGTCGCCGCCGCCCTGGAACGCCGCCGCGACGGCCTGGGCGATTTCGTGGATCGACGACCCGGCCCACAGGCCGTAGGCGCGCGGCGACAAATGCAGAAGGTTCTGCGCCAGCGGATAGGCGAACATCGCCAGCGTGCCGAACACGGTGACGCAGGCGACCGCATAGGCGGCGTCCTCGTCGTCGCCGGCCGTCGCGACCTTCGCCGCAAGCACCGCCGAAGCGCCGCAGATCGAGGTGCCGACGCCGATCAGCAGCGCCAGCCCGCGCGGAACGCCGAGCGCGCGGCCCATGAGAATGGTGAAAGCCAGGGTCCCGAGCAGCGCCGTCGCGACCGCGGCGAGGCCGCCGACGCCAAGCTCGGCGGCCTGGCCCGCCGTGATCTGAAGCCCGAGCAGGATGATCGACAAGCGCAGCACGGCGCGCAGCGAAAAGGCGACGCCCTCGCGCGCGGCGGCCGGCGCCCCGACCGAATTGTGCAGGACGACGCCGAGCAGAACCGCCAGGATCATCGGGCTGAGCGTGGCGACGCCGGGGATGAGCCGCAGCGCGAAAGCGACGCCGGCGACGGCCGCCGTCAGCGCGAGGCCGGGCGCGAGCGAAAGCAGACGAGGAAGGCGGGCGGGCTGAGCGACGGCCGCGTCAAGGCTGACCAAAGGACGAACTCCGAAAGGTTTCGTCCTTCATCGCCCGGCGCGATTCATCGATCCAACGCATTATCATTGTTTGTTCGATCGACGGAATCGATAAATTCGACCGACCTCACGCCACCTTGACGATTCGGAATCCGTCGACTTCCTTGACGACCGGCAGCCCTTTCCAGCGCTCGACGTCGTGCAGCACGACGAGGCGAGCCATGTCGCCGCCGAGCTCGTCGTTCATCTTGTCGATCGTCTTGAGCTGCTCCCAGGCGCTGCCGACAGCGTTGTTGAGCGGAATGTAGACGCCGTCGTCGTCGCGGCCCGTGATCTGGCTGCGCGAATAGATGCAGTCGCCCGAGATGACGCGTCGTCCCGCCGCCGTGTCGACGATCACAATCTGGTGGCCGACCGTATGCCCGCCGCCGAGCCGAACGTGAATCCCCGGCAGCACGTTGTCCTTGTCGCCGTCGATCAAGGTGACGCGGTGCTCGATCGACGCGCCCAGCGCCGTCTGCATGGTCTGCGGGTCGACGATCGCGGTGAGATGGCTGAAGCGCTTCGGCAGCGCGAACAGCTCGTACCACGACAGCAACTCGCTCTTCTGGATGTGGATCTGCGCCTTGGGAAATTCCGCGATCGAGCCCATGTGGTCGAAATGGGCGTGCGTGATCACGATGTCCGAGATGTCGTCGGGTCCGAGCTTCATTGCGGCCAGCAGGCGGAGCGGCGACACCCAGGTCGGAATGCCGAACTTACCCGAGAACCCTGGCCCCTGCTCGTCCCGCATGAATCCCGTGTCGACCAGCACGTTGCGGCCATCGCGTTGCAGCAGCACGAACGAGAACGGCAGGTCCATGACGCCGTCGGCGTACATGCCGGCGACGAGGTCGACCCAAGGTTGATTCTTGGAGCGCGCGTACTCCATGACGTACAGGTCCCAGACCGGTGACTGGGCCATCGCTTCTTCCTTTCAGCTTTCCGCCAGCATGCGCCCGAGACTCGATAGCCCGACCGCGATGATCAAAGTCGCCCCTTGGAAGACGTACTGAGAGAAGGTGGGCGCTCCGAAAATATTGAGGCCGTTGAATCCGAAGGCGATGATCAACGTGCCGACCAAAGTTCCGAGAACGTGGAACTCGCCGTCGCGCAGCGTCGCGGACCCGAGGAAGACGGCGGCGAAAGCGGTCAGCAAATAGGAATCGGCGGCGCTGGTCGTGCCGCTGCCGAGGCGCGAGGCGAGAAGCGCGCCGGTGAGCGCCGCGCACATGCCGGAGATGACAAAGGCCAGGATCTTGATGCGATCGACGCTGATGCCGGCAAGGCGCGCGGCTGCTTGATTGCCGCCGACGGCTTGGATTTCCTGACCAATCGCCGTTCGCTCGACGAGCACCCACAGGATCAGAACGACCAGCGCCATGACGATGATCGGATTGGGAATGCCGAAAAGCCAACGGCCGAGGGCCAGTTGCAGGAAGGTTTCCGGCACGCCGGCGACGATCGGCGCGCCGGACGAATAGGCGAACGACAGGCCGACGAGAATTGTCCCCACGCCGAGCGTCGCGATGACGGAATTCACTCTGAGCTTGGTCACGATCAGGCCGTTCGCCGCGCCGACCAGGCCGCCCAGCGCGATGACGACCGCCAGCGCGACGGGGATCGGCAGTCCGCTGCGCACGATCAGTCCGGTGACCAAGACGCCATGCAGGCTTGCCGCATAGCCGACCGAGAGGTCCATTTCGCCGATGACGAGCGCGAGCGTCAGTCCGCCGGAAATGATCATCGCCAGCGACGCCTGGTTGAGGACGTTGATGAAATTATTGAATGTCGGGAATGCGTCGGGCGACAGCGCGGAAAAAGCGACGATCATCAGCGCCAGTCCGATGATCGTCGCATAGCGGGCGAATACGCCGAGGGCCGCCTTGGCGGCCGGCGAGAGGCGGCGCGTGGAAATCACATTTTCGCTCATGTTGCACCGTGCTCTTGGACGCCGGCGTAGCTCGCCGCGATGATGGCGTGTCGCGTCAGCGCGTCGCCGGCCAGCTCGCCGACGATGCGCCCCTCCGCCATGATCAAGACGCGGTCGCAAAGATCCGGCAGTTCCTCGGGGTCGGACGATATGACCAGGACCGCCGTCCCCGCGTGCGTCAGTCCGCGAATAAATCTGTGGATCTCGGCCCGCGCGCCGACGTCGACGCCGCGCGTCGGTTCATCGAGAATGAGCACCTTGGGCTTCGATTGCAGCCAGCGTCCGATGACGACCTTCTGCTGATTGCCGCCGCTCAGGCGTCCGACCGGAGTATCGATGCCGGCGCCTCTGATCGCGAACGCCTTGATGGTGCGTTCGACCAACGCGTCGCGTCGGCGTCCGCTGATCAGCGGCAGCATTTGGCTGACGACGATCGAGTCCAAATTCGCAAGCCCGAGATTGAGACCGACGCTCTTCGACAGGATGAGCCCCTCGGCCCTTCGCTCTTCGGGCACGAACCCGATTTTCGCCTTCACCGCCTGTGCCGGGCTTCTCGGGGCGAAGGGCTTGCCGTCGAGCGTCATCTCGCCCGAGTCGGGCCGGTCGGCGCCGAACAGAATGCGCGCCAGCTCGCTACGACCAGCGCCGACGAGGCCGCCGAGCCCGAGAACCTCGCCCTTCTTCAGGTCGAAGCTCACGCTCTTGACCTTCGGCGCACGCGACATCCGGCGCACGGAGATCGCGACGCCCTCGGCGGCGCCGGCGACGGCGCGATTGCGCGACGGCTCGACCGCGCCGCCGACAATCGACTCGACCAGCGCCTGACGCGACAGGCCGGCGCCCGTCAGTTCTCCGATCAACCGACCGTCGCGAAAAACGGTGACGCGCCGGCAGAGCTCGAGAATTTCGTCCAGTCGATGGGAAACGTAGAGCACCGCGATGCCGGACTTGCTCAGCTCGCGAATGATGCCGAACAGACGTTCGCTCTCCGCTGTCGCCAAAGCGGCGGTCGGTTCGTCCATCACGATCAGGCGGGCCTTGCGGACCAGCGCCCGGGTGATGTTGATCAGCCAGTTCTCGGCGGTCGAAAGCCCTTTGACGTTGGCCGTCAGCGGCGCGCGCACGCCGACGCGATTGGCGATCGGCGCGACCTCGCGTGCGATTGCCGGCCAATCGACGAGGCCGAACCGGGTCTTCTTGGGCAAACCCAGCATGATGTTTTCCAACACCGTCATGCCGGGGATGAACGCCAGCTCCTGGTGGATGAAAGTCATTCCGAGTTCGCTCGCGACGTGGGGGGAATTCGCTGCGATGCGCCGACCGTCGACGACGATCTGGCCGCTGTCGGGTTGGGTCAGACCCGCGAGAATTCGGATGAGCGTCGACTTTCCTGCGCCGTTCGCCCCGACGAGACCGTGAACCTCGCCGGGAACGATCGACAGCGACACCGCCTTCAGCGCCTGTGCGCCGCCGTAAGCCTTGCTGATCGCTTCGGCGACGACGAACGGGGGCGCCTGCAGCGTCCCCGTTTCAAGTGCGGCGTCATTCATCGTCCTTGCGTCCCGGGTTCGCTACTTCACCGCGTCGGGATGATCGGCGAGGAACTTGTCGATGTTGTCCTTGGTGACCAGGACCGCCGGCACCTCGACCGCCTTCGGCTGCCAATTCGCCCCGGCCTTGATGATCTCAGGCAGCAGCTTCGTCATGTTATAGCCTTCGGTGTAGCTGTCCTGCCAGGCGGTGGCGGTCATGAAGCCCTTCTTGATGTTCTCGAGCGCCTGTGCGTTGCCGTTGACGCCATAGACCTTGACGTCCGTGCGGCCTTGCGAGCGTAGCGAACCGATTGCGCCGATCGAAGGATCGTCCCAGCAGCCCCAGATGGCGAGATTCTCCTTGCCCGCCGGGTGCGACGCCAGCCACGCGTTCGCGTACTGGGCGCCGTCCTCGAAGTAGCCGGGAATGCGCACTTCGTTCTTGACGACCTTGATGTCGGGATAGTCCTTGAGCGTCTTGTCGAGCTCGACCTCTCGGTTCCGGCAAACCTCGCCGGTGTGGTAGGTGAGTTCGAGCACCGATCCCTTGCCGCCCATCGTCTTGATCATGAGGTCGTCGATCGGGACCACCATCGGTCCGCCCGAGCCGTTGGTCGCTGCGACGCTGCTTCCCAGGCCGCCGCCCCAGGTCACGACCGGAATGTTCGCGCCCTTGGCCGAGGCGAGGCCCGCTCCGATCGAGGAGAACGGGAACACCATGTCGACGATCGCCGCGGCGCCGCGCTGGGCGAAATTCTGGATCGAGGCGTTCGCCTGATCGGCGCTGCCGGCGGCGTCGATCACCGACACCGTCCAGCCCATCTCTTTGGCGGCCGCCTGGGCGCCCGAGATGTACCGGGCGTTGTTCGCTTCGGTCGCGGCAATGGAAACGACGCCGACGAGGGGCGGCTCCGCCAAGGCGGGTCCGACCGAAAGAGCGGCCATCGCGGCCGCGACGCTGACTACGAGATTCTTCATCTCAATCCTCCCTACGGGCCGCTGCTTACCGAACTAGCAAAACGGAGCGAACCGATTTGCTGCGTTTAATCCAATGTCGCCTCTCAGGCAAGCAAAAAAACGGTGCGCATTGTCACAGGTATCAGAAATGTATGGGAATTAGGACACTGGACATTTGCTGAAAGATCGTCGATAACCAGCGAAACGATTTGCTGGAAACCGATGTCGACGATCAAGGACGTGGCGAAGGCGGCGGGGGTTTCGGCGGCTACGGTCTCGGCGGTGGTCAACGGCAGCGCCTTTGTCAGCTCCGGTCTGCGCGCTCGCGTGCTCGAAGCCATCGACAAGCTGGGTTACGCGCCCTCGCAACTGGCGAGAAACCTGAGGCGCGGCCGAAGCGGGCTGATCGCGATCGCCGTCGCGGATCTCTCGAACATGTTCTTCTCGCGCGTCATTTGCGCAGCCGAAGCGGCGGTGTCGGCTTGGGGCTACTCGTTGGTCGTGTTCAACAGCGACGAAAATCCCGAAGCCGAAAAACAGATTCTCTATCGCGTTCGCACGCTGCGCTGCGAAGGTCTTGTTCTCGTCCCCGTCAGCGGCGCGTTGAGCCCGGCCCTGCGTGAATTCGATGGCCGGCGACTCCCCACCGTGTTGTTCGGCCGCACGGTCGACGACGACCGGTTGGATACGGTGTCGATCGACAATTTCTCAGCCAGCTTTCAGGTGACCAACTATCTGATCGACCTCGGCCATGCCCGCATTGGCGCCATCACCGGGTCTATGCACTCGAGCACCGGAAAAGCCCGCTTCGAAGGCATGCAGGCGGCAATGAGCGCCAAGGGCCTTACGCTCGATCCTCGCTTTGTGCGAACGGGAGAGTTCCGCGAAGAGGTCGCTTATTCGGCCGCGCGCAGCATGTTCGAGCAACCGGAGCGGCCGACGGCGCTGTATGTGGCGAGCGGCGCCATGGCGCTCGGCGCTTTGCGCGCGATTGGCGACGTCGGGTTGAGTTGTCCGGAGGATATTTCGGTCGCTTCGACCGACAACATCCCGGGAATCCGCGGTCTGAAGCCGGCGCTGACGAGGGCCGAGCATCCGATCGTCGAAATGGTGAACGAGTCGATCCGCCTGCTGATGGATCGGATCAACCGCGGCGCGCGGGCCGAACCGCATAACGTCGTCTTCCCGCCGACCTTGGCGGTCGGCGACAGTTGCGCACCGCTGCGGAAATAGGCGAAGCAGACTTCGAAGCCGTGATTTTGTCGCGCGCGCCGGCTGGAAACTGCAGGCGTGGTCGCTGACCGCGCCTGACTTTTCAGTCCGCGAACGCTCGTCAGGCGACCGCCTTGATCGTCCGCCCGACCTTGTCGACGATCTCGCCGATCTGGTCTTCGCTGACGACCAGCGGCGGGGTCAGCTCGATCGTGTCCCCGGACAAGCGCAGCATGATCCCGGCCTCGTGGAACGAATATTCGAGCGCCGCATAGCCGCGTTCGCCCGGTCCCTCCGCCGACGGCGCGAGATCGATCGCCCCGGTCAGGCCGACGCAGCGGATGTCGGCGACGTTGGGCAGGCCCTTGAGCGTCAGCAGCGCGTCGCACCACTTCGACTCGAGCGCGTGCGCGCGCTCGAACAGCTTTTCGTCGCGATAGACGTCGAGCGCGGCGAGGCTGGCGGCGCAGGCGAGCGGATGGCCGGAATAGGTGTAGCCGTGGAACAGCTCGATCGCATGCTCCGGCCCTTTCATGAACGCGTCGTAGACGTGCTTGCGCACGACGACGCCGCCCATCGGCACCGTGCCGGAAGTGACGCCCTTGGCGAAGGTGATGATGTCGGGGACGACGCCGCAGCGCTCGGCGGCGAAGGCGAAGCCGAGGCGACCTAAACCGGTGATGACCTCGTCGAAGATCAGCAAAATGCCGTGCTTGTCGCAGATTGCGCGCAACTTCTGCAGGTAGCCCTTCGGCGCCGGCAGCACGCCGGTCGAGCCCGCCATCGGTTCGACGATCACCGCGGCGATGGTCGAAGCGTCGTGCAGCGCGACGATCCCTTCGAGCGCGTCGGCGAGGTGGCCGCCCCATTCCGGCTCGCCCTTGGTGAAGGCCTGATGTTCGCGATTGTAGGTCGCCGGCAAATGGTCGACGCCGGTCAGCAGCGAGCCGAAAAACTTGCGGTTGTTGGACATGCCGCCGACCGAAATGCCGCCGAAGCCGACGCCGTGGTAGCCGCGCTCACGGCCGATCAGGCGCTGGCGCGAGCCGTTTCCGCGCACGTTGTGATAGGCGAGCGCAATCTTCAGCGCGGTGTCGCACGCCTCCGAGCCGGAGTTGGCGAAGAACACATGGTCGAGATCGGCCGGCGCCAGCGCGGCGATGCGCGAGGCGAGCTGGAACACCTGCGGATGGCCGAAGTGGAAGGTCGGGCTGAAATCGAGCTCGCCCGCCTGGCGCTGGATCGCTTCGACGATTCGGCCGCGGTTGTGGCCGGCGTTGCAGCACCACAAAGCCGCGGTGGCGTCGAGGATCTGGCGGCCTTCGGGCGTGTAGTAGTGCATGTCTTTCGAACGCGCGATCAGCCGCGGCCGCTTTTTGAACGCGCGGTTGGCGGTGAACGGCATCCAGAAGGCGGCGAGGTCGTTGGGGATTTCGGCGCGCAGGGCGGCGGCGGACATGCAAGTCTCCACGGTGATTAGAATTCTGAACAATGCAGCCG
>Ga0181516_10001783_pt1 | contig 16080 bp, 15 predicted proteins | sample PEATcosm2014_Bin_25_FD_121104 | JGI IMG/M metagenome (GOLD analysis project Ga0181516, IMG submission 121104) | Peatland microbial communities from MTU Mesocosm Facility, Houghton, MI, USA - PEATcosm2014_Bin01_10_metaG | ecosystem: Environmental > Terrestrial > Soil > Wetlands > Peat | place... | reverse complement strand
CCGGGTGCCGGTTTGTTTGACGCGGTAATTCTCGGATTCCCGTGCGGGGGAAATGGCTGGCGGAATCAGCGAAGTCGGCTTTGGGTCAGCAGTAGCCACAGCAAAATTGACCCCGGCGAGGACTTGGGCTTGCATTTCCTTTGATGCCGAATGATGGAGGGCGGTTTCCGTAAAGCATTCTGAATCATCATGTTCACATCTGCTAACTTTGTCGTTTGTGAATGCAAACGCCAATGTTTTCGCGCGAAAACTCAAAGCTGCAAATGATTGAAACCGCACACGTTAACAAACGCAAACAAGCGTCTATGAATCAGCACCCCGTTGGGGATGACGTGTCACCATACAACCGCTGCGCAGCAGCGTCGATGGGGCACTCGCGATCCTGGCTCAGAGATACAGATGGCGGAATAGACGATCATCGTCGGCGGTGTCGGCCTCGGCATTGGCGGGCACGATGGAAGCCAGCCGGTCCTCCACGTCCAGTTTGAATGCGGCGGCGATCCTGGCCACATGGACGCCGAACGCCCCGCGCAACTCCCCGAGTGCGCTCCCGAAGGTCCAACTATGGAAGCCCCAGCCGTTGGCGTGATGGATCCCTTCGCGTCCGTCGGTCCCCACCCGCTCAAGGAACTTCCGGCAGGCCGCCCGCATCGCCCGCAGGCTTGCGGCTAGTTCGGACCCGCCGTCCAGCTTGCCCAACTCGTCGCTGAGACGGTGCCGGATTTCGATCACCGAGTGGACGCAATGTGAAGGCACCTCCATCTCGCTCGGCTCGTACAATACGCGCCGGTCTTCAAGGAAGGCGATCACCCGTCGAGCCGCTGCAATCTCCATCTCGGCAGGCTGCCAAGATGCCCCGCCAAATGGCGTTGAGATGCCCGTTAAACGGTTAGCAATCTCCGAGAACTTCATCGGCTCTCCTCTCCATCGGCCTTCAAAATTGATGTTTGCCGAATTGCAACAGCGTAGCCGAGGACTTCATCACTTGCCTACCTTCTCAGACTTGAAATGTTCCATATCCGAATGGTGCTGTCCTTGCTGGCGGAGGCCAAGGTCCGGCCGTCGGGGTTAAAGCACACCGACGACACATTGTCTGCATGGCCCTCCAGCGTCCCAACCATTTGGCCAATGGCCGCATCCCAAAGCCTGATGGTTCCGCCCTGGCCTCCCGCGGCTACGGTGCAACTGTCTGGGCTGAAGGCAACGGAGTTGACCCAGCCGGGGAATCCAAGCGTATGCAGCAGTCGCGCCCCCTCCAGATCCCACAACTTGATGGTCTTGTCCTCGCTGCCCGAGGCAAGCCTTCGCCCGTCGGGGCTGAAGGTGACAGACAGGACAAACTTGCCCTGGCTCTGGAGCGTGCACAGCAGTCGGCCAACGGCTGGGTCCCATAGCTTAATTGTTCCGTCCGCTCCTCCCGAGGCCAGAATGAGGCCGTCGGGGCTGTAGGCGACAGCGCAAACTCGGGCTGCCTGACCCGGTAGAGTTTGCAGCAGCTTGAGGTCGGCCACATCCCATAACCTTACGCCGGGGTATTGCCACCCCCCCGAGGCAAGGGTGCGACCGTCGGGGCTGAAGGTGACGGAATTCTCCCAATCCCTGCTGCCTTCTAGAGGGCCGAGAAGCTGCCCAGTTGGCAACTTCCACAACCTGATCGTCTGGTCGGAGCTTCCAAATGCGAGAGTGCTACCGTCGGGGCTGAAGGCGACTGAGTTGACCACTGAGGTTAGGCCATCGAGAGTGCGCAGCGGCGTTCCTCCAGCGGTATCCCACAGTTTAATTGTCATGTCGTTACTAGCTGATGCAAGAATTTTGCCATCGGGGCTGAAGGCAACACAGTTCACTGCCCACTTGTGTCCTCGGATTGTGAGCGCTGAGGGATCGGATTGGTCTACCTCGACGCGCGATATTCCAGAATCTGCGATCGCGGCGCGTGATGTGAGGTTGGGAGTTCCTCGTCTGCCGTAACGGAAGTACCAAGCGACAGCGCCCCAGCCCAAGAAAAAGAGTCCCAACAGCATTCCGCTTGGCTGCCCTGCTGCTACAGCAAGGACAAAGCACATCCCACCGACTGCCAGAAATAGGGCTATGTACAGCTTGACGGGAATCAAAGCGCCTCCTCTCAAGACCGAATACAGCTTATGAATCTGTTTGCGCTCTCCGAAAACGCCTATTTCGACTTTCTCAGCTACCAATCTGCGACTGAAATCTAGCTCAGGTGTTTCAGCCGCGTGCCTGGATGGGGGACCAGTTCAGTGTAAGACAGGCAACAGAGCAGTGAAAGCGGTTTGAATCGGCGGCAATGTGATGCTAGATCCTCGTTGACTTCCCCCGGATTGCGGCGGCGTAGCCGAGACCCAGCCGGAATCAAGGCCGCGCTTGCTTGCCGTTTCGCGGTCAGAGCCTTGACACCTGTCCCTCTGCCTCGGCTTTGGACTGATTTGGCCTTCCCGCGCCGTAACCGCAAAATTCGCCGAAACTTTGACCCAGGTCCGGGTTGGAGAGGGCCGGATACTCGGCCCCTACGGTTATACTTGCGTGTCATGGGGAGAAAGACGGGGAATCAACAGATTGTGAGTGCTCTGCAGGACGCCCTCACAGCATTTCTTGATGATCATCGAAAGTTCGCCGAATCCGATCCAGAATGGATGGAGGAGTGGAGCAAGATGAGTGTGGAAGAGCGCAGGGCTGAGCCGGGCTGTGGCTGTGAGGATTGCCGACTCGCGGGCGAGCTACGTGGCAGCATCTTCTGATCGTTGAGGCCGATCTTCCCTCCAAATTGGCACCTGGGGGTCTTCGATGAGAGTCGCAGGTTTGATCGTGGTGCTGCTTGCTTCAAGCATCGCCAGCGCGCAAGCGACTCAGGCGGCTTGCAATAAGTCCATCACATTTGCCGTGGCGAGCAATGGAAGCCTTGTATACCGCCTGCCCAATGTTTCGACAAAGTGGCTCGCGAATGTGCAGAAGAAGTTTCCCAACGTCTGCTTTCCCCAGGACGGCGGAATTCCTGCCACAGGTGCGGCGAATTACCTTATTGTGCTCTCAACTCAAAGCAACGAATTCAATGGACTCTATCCCACCTACCGGACGAGCACGGACACGACGACAAGCCCGACATCTGGAACCGGAACCGTTACGGATAGCAGCGGCTCGGCATGGAACTACACCTACCAAGGCACCATCACTTCTACGACAACCACAACTACACAAACGGACATACCTTATACGGACACGACAGTCGGACTCTATGCGAGCGCCTACAGCGAGGACGGACGGCAAGTGGGTTGGGCACGCCGTGCCGAATCGTATCGGCAGGGCGGAGACCCGTCGAACACGCTGGGATATAACCTTGGGGCACGCCTGGCATCGATCCACGTCAAAGAGCACCTGCTTGACGACATCGTGGGCAGGGTGAACGCTCTGCCTCGCGCGGATGAGACACCTCACCAAATCGGATTCGCAGAGCCTCGACCACCTGACGCAAATGTGCAGAACGCCCCTGCCACGGTAGCACCGCTCCCGGCCTCCGCCGTGTCGTCCGCGCAACCAGCATCCGCGCCGACTTCGGCGAATGTCGAATCCGCCCTTTCGTCCGAGCGGATCGCCGCAATCAGAGAACTAGCCGCGAGTGGGAACGCCGAGGCGCAATACAACCTCGGTTTGCTTTACGACAGCGGCCAAGGCGTCCCGCAAGACTACGCACAAGAGGCAGCGTGGTATCGCAAAGCCGCCGAGCAGGGCAATGCCAATGCGCAAACCGCTCTCGGCTCGATGTATGTCAATGGGCAAGGCGTGCCGCAGGACAACGCACAGGCGGCTGCCTGGTGGCGCAAGGCCGCAGATCAAGGAAACGCCGATGGGCAGTTCGGCCTCGGTTTACTGTATGACCGCGGCAGTGGCGTGCCGCGGGATTTTGCCGAAGCCTATTTCTGGTTCGATCTTGCAGCGGCGGGTAACGTCAGTGGAGTAACGCAAAAGGATACGGCCAAAACGCGCGATGACGCCGCATCTCATTTAACCCCAGCCGATCTATCCCGCGAACAGGAACGGGCGCGGAAGTGGTTTGAGGATCACCCGGCGAAGCCGCAATAACACGGATGGCAGCCCATCGCCTAACTCATCCCAACACGATCCCTTCCGAATCCAACCGCTGCACCCCCAGGAGGCCAGTAAACCAGAAGGGTGTATGATACTGCCGTATTTAAATGCCACATCTGAGCTTGGGAGGGCCGCACGGCCATGCGTTTTTGCACCTTGCCTTCAATTCTGCTCGTTGCCCTTCTGTCAGCATCTACGGCTGCTGCGCAGACATGGACGTATCAAGGCAACTCAAGTTGCTTCCATAACGGAGACAATACGCAATGTTTCGAGAACGGAACATTGCAACGGTACGCGACAAGTACGGAGCAATTCGAGGCAGGCTACAGAACTGGGCAGGAGTTGGGTCAAGGCATCGGATTACTGATACAGGCATGGATGGCACACCGTCGTCAGTTGAACCTTGAGCGGGAGGATATTCGTGGGCAAATCACTGCTTATTATCACGCGACTTACGATCTGGACGACGAAATCTCCGGCTACGAAGAGGCCATGATCTCCGCATATAACCGGCTCCAGAGTCTCGATCCTCCGAGACGCTCAATGTATGAAGAAGCGGAAAGATCGGCGGAGACCTTGGTTGCCCACCTTGGACAGATGAGACCTATGACGGAGAAGAATCTTCCGGGCATACTTGCGGCTAAAGACGTAAAGTTCTTGCAAAGCAACCTTGAACTCTCGCAGAGGTTCTACAATCAGGCGGTTGAGGCATCAAAGAAGGAATACGTGTTCTCGCAGCTGATTTCCGCCTATGCAGGGTCCTTGGAGTCAAGTCAGAGCGCATCGAGATTCCTTGTGGTGACGCCGCTCCCGGCGTCCACAGTGTCGTCTGCGCCGCCAACTCCCGCGCCGACTTCGGCGAATGCTGAATCCACTCCTTCGTCTGAACGGATCGCAACAATCAGGGGACAAGCTGCGAGCGGGAATGCCAAGGCGCAAGTCGCCCTTGGTTCAATGTATTTCAGCGGGCAAGGCGTGCCGCAGGACTACACGCAGGCTGCGGTCTGGTATCGCAAGGCGGCAGAGCAGGGTGATGCTGATGCGCAGTTCAACCTTGGCCAGTTGTGCAACAACGGCCAGGGTGTGCCGCAGGATCAAGCGCAGGCGGCGGCATGGTATCTCAAAGCCGCTGAGCAAGGGGTTGCGCAGGCGCAGGACAACCTTGGCGTGTTGTATGCCCAGGGCCAGGGTGTGCCGCAGGACTATGCAGAAGCCTATTTCTGGTTAGACATTGCGGCGGCTGGCAATTTGGATTCTGCGGACGCGAAAGGCGCTATTCAAAACCGGAATCACGCCGCCTCTTACCTCACGCCACCCGATCTATCCCGCGAACAGGAACGGGCACGGAAGTGGTTCGAGGATCACCCGGCGAAGCCGCAATGACACTATGCGTTTGCGGAAAGGAATCTAACCGCAATGTGAAAGGCGCTCTATGTTCGATGCACCCGCAGCGGGCAGCACAAACGTACCGTGGCTCGCCCCAACTTTGACCGCATTCGGTGGTTTTGTCTTTGGGGTTTTGGCTGAATGGTTAAGGGACGCACGGGCATACAGCCGTGAGCGCCAAACTAAAGCCACAGCACGCAATGAAGCCCGAACTGACCGACGCCGCGACTTTCAGAGGCAATCCCTTTTGGATTTGCAGGACGCAATCTGCGAGATGGTTGCAGGTGTGAGGCAAGTATATGTGGAAGAGGTCGCACAGATGCTCGGAGGCCGGGAATGGAGTAAGGTTGCAGCTTCGGGAGAGACCACAGCCAAAGCAATGAACTCGCGCGACCGAGTGATCAAATTACGGGCGCGCATTCGTGACGACCAGACTCACAAGCTGACGGGGGATGCGCTGGTCACTATCGCGCGCTTTTTGGCTGCACCGTCACATGAAGTCGCAAAAACGAATCTCGGCGAAGTCGAAGACAGCCTGAGAATCGCATGTGAAAGAATCGGAGCAGCCCTCAAAATCTTGGACGAAGCTGAGGAATAGCCCTTTTCCCCGGCTGAGCAGAATCCTTACCAATGGAATTTCGCTATCGCATCTTCAAAGCCCTTTATCGTGTCGTTCATCAGGGCAATCGCAGATTTCCCGAACCCTAACGTTCCCGCCCTTTGAAATCCAACTGGATGGGTTGTACAGCGTTTCGCCACTTCGTTCATAAAGAACCCCACCAGGTCTCCTTCGCCAGGAACGCTTTCGTTCACAAATTTGGTTCCATTGGGAATCGGAAGTGCCATATAGCTTTGAAACAGGTCAACCGTGATTCCATCTTTCGACTGGCGCAACTTGTCACCCGTTCCCGCTCCCATTGCACGGTTGAAGTCGCTCTTATTGCTCTCACGTTTGAAGTATCTTGCGCAGAACATTCCGAGGTGTGAACCAATTGCCATACTCGCAACGCAACAATGGATCGTCATGGTTGCGGACAAATCCACTGGTTTCCAGTTTTCCAAATCAGGACAATACAACTCAAATCCTGCCGAACGCATTTCATCGGAATCGTTGAAAAACCTTGCCACTGCCCCAGAGGTTGTCTTGTTCGTCCCGTGACCGATGTAGAGCGTCTTTCCCAACGCCAAGCCATTATCGAAAACGGATCGCCCGAACGCACTTCCAAACCCAGAAGCTCCAGAGGCCTTTCCCAACAAGTCCATGATTCCCATTTCGTTCCCTTTCAGATGCTCTATTTGAAGGGCTAAACATCGAGGCGCAATTCCAATGTGTTGGAGTCAAGGTACTTAAAATGACGGGCCTTCACGACCTCGGGAGACTTCATCATGCTGAGTTGTATTGTGTCTCCTACATTTGGAACGACGGCCTCAATTGCGTCCGTGAAATCCTTGAAGTTACTCTCTCCGCCAGGCTCGCGGGTTGCAGGCTGAACAAATATTCTCAGTTTCATCTCTGCACTCTCCCTCGGGGAGGGATTATACAACTACGCGGCTAGGGGCAAAATCTCGCCGCGGTGTCGCGGTGCCTTAGTCCTGAAGCATGCGGGATCCGGTTCGCAGCAGGGGACGGTGGTAAACTTGCCGCAAACCTCAGGAGATCGCAGACATGGTCTGCTCTGGATGTGGCAAGGAATCAGCGGATGAATTCAGCTTTTGCCCGCTCTTTGGCAAGGCATTGGCCGCCACCTTGCCAGCAACTGAACCGCCGGGGTCCTTGCTGCACACTAATCCGATCCAAGAGGCCGAAGCGAAGAATCCCGCTGTCGCACCGAGCAATGGATCGGACAAGATCGGCACCTATGTTTTTGGCGCATTTTCAGCGATTTCGGTACTTGTATCCATCGCAAAAGGAATCGTTCCGATCTACCTCGTAGAGGCTGCTGTGTGGGCCGGAGCCGCTTGGTACTGGCATCGCAAGAAGACGCATAGCGAGCTTGCCAAAGCCATCATCATTGTTATGGCTGTTTTGATCGCCATTGGCGAGGTCGTCGGTATCGCCAAACAGTTCACATCGGAACCCAGGCAGGCAGCCATAGGCGCGAAGCGACTTCCCCCGGAGATTCCTGAGTACGCCTACACACCGCCCGCAGACAATTCATCCACGATCACAGGGGAGGTCACGAAAAAGACGAACGGCGATGAGGTTCATGTCAAATCTGAGTCGACGCTAGGGAAAGAGTCACACTCTGGCTTGCAAGCAACCATTACTTGTGACGTCGTTGCTTATGACCGCGATAAGTATGGAGAGGGAGATCCAAGCGCGATCGCCAACTTGCGTGTGGGCGACAGCGTCCCATATGTCGGGCATGTGACAGTCGGCGACCAGGACATTATCCGAGTTCATGGGCGCAGGGGATATGTCGATGGTTGCGTCGATGTTAATCTGAGCCAGGATGTAAGTGATAAAGCTCTCCACGAGTCAGAGCCGAGGCCGGGAATAGAAGCGCGCGATGGCGTTGAAGCGACTATAACCTGCGACACCATCGTGTGGGATCGTGACGAGTATGGAGATGGAGATCCACTAGCTATCGCCATCGTTCACAAGGGCGGCACGGTACCATATGTCGGGCATGTGACAGTCGGCGACCAGGATATTATCCGAGTTCATGGGCGCAGGGGATATGTAAGGGGCTGCGTCGAAGTCAAGCGGTGAAGTGTTTCATGCACTGACGGCGGGCTGCGCACTTTTGGAGTTGTCTCTCGCGGCTGAAAGAACCCTAAGTGACTCATTGCTACGTTCCAAGAGAAGCTGGTACAACGTGAAGCGGTCAGAGCGAAGGTCGAAGCGATGGTTGCTCTTCGCATTGTCTTTCTCTACCTGCGTACTCATGAAAGTGGCACGAGGCAAGAAAATGTGGATAAGGAATTTCGTTTCTGCCATTGAGAAGTCGACCTTGGCAAGCCCGAAACTTGAAGACGCGATTGCTATAAAGGAGAACCATCTGCCTAAGCGGATTTACAAATACCGCTGTGACAGTGACAAATCCCGAATAAACCTCACAAACGATACAGTCTGGATTTGTTCGCCTCAAGCATATAACGACCCTTACGATTGCTTGTTCACGGTCACGGAGCAGGATGTTGTGGTTGCAGCTAAGAGGTCTCTTATTGATGATTTTGTGCAGACCTACAAACTTGACGGGATCGTTTCTGCGGATGCCGCTCTACTCGCAAAGGGGAGTAACGATCCTTTTCGAGAACTTGTCAAGTACATCCCTCCGAGCCATCCGTTTCCACGCGGCGCTAATCCTCAGCAGATGGTAGACTTTCTGGCGGCTCAATTACCCAAATTCATTGGTGACGCAATCGCATTTGTCCATCAAATCCGAGATGCAACCAAAATTTGTTCGTTCAGCCAGAGAAACGACTCGATAGTGATGTGGGGTCATTATGCGGATAAGCACAGGGGCTTCTGCATCGAGTATGAATTGGAATCGCTACCTGCCACTCATGCTCTGCGTCGAAATCTTTATCCGGTGATCTACTCGTCAGAGCTTTATGACTTGACACATTGGGCTTCTCAGCTTTTCGATTCTCCACGTGCCCAGTTCAATCCTGCTGCTGTATTACTGGCGCTCCTCCGAAAATACCAAGATTGGAGATACGAGGAGGAGTGGCGCTTCATTCTAACGGAGGATCACATCACGCCGCCTCGCGCATTATCTGTACCGACGCCCACACGTGTTTTTCTAGGATCAAAAATCGAAGAACCCTCCAAGCGGGAACTGACAGAGCTATGCAGAGCGCGGGGCATTGAAGTGCGAAAAATGGAGATGGACCCGCACGGTTTCAAGCTCAAGGATTCTCCAATCGTCTGAATTGCTCGCCACAACTGCGTCCTAATCCCCCACAACACGGACTATTTCAATTCCTGTCACTGCATCGTTGCGGTTGGCAAAAAATGGATACTCAAGGCGCTTGTGTACATCGTAAGTTTTGTGGTCGATCCTCGTTTGCCCGTCTTGCCCGTACTTCACCGTCACGTAGAATCTCCCCTTTTCAGGAAGCAATTCGTCGATCTTCACTCGTCCCGCGCCGCTCTTCGGATCGAACGCCGTCAGGGTCACCATCAACGCCTTGTCTTCGCTGACTGCGGTTCCGTTAACGTCCATCGATGTAGTCCTTCTAGTTGCACTTCACTCGAAATCGATGTGTCCCGCCCGTTGTTAGCGCGTGCTCATAAACTCCGACCTCGGTGATACCCGAAAACTCGGAGTATTGATAATTGGACACTGCATCCTCGATTGGGCATTTTGCAGTCATGGGACACGCAGTACTGCCGCTGGCTGCGGCATTCACTGTGTTGCCTGTCGTGGTGGGGACGAAGGTCACGGCCATTCCGAGTAGCGCCGCTAGGATCGATCTGCGGATCAGATTGGCATTGGAAGTCATCGCCTTCTCTCTTTCGCCCCAATGATACTCCACTCTTCTGCGTGACTGGCCTAGGCCGCTAAACGCGGGCTGGGCTGCCCGTCGGGTGGGCGAGAATGTCGCCCCGGCGCTCGTCCGGGGCATCGCATGAGGGCGGGCAGACGGGCAGCGGGCATGAAAATGCGGAGCCGGTCTTGCCGGCTCCGCTAGGGCCTCTGGTTGGAAGGAAGTTACGCCGCTGCTTTCTTCGCGGGCTTCGGTGCCGATTTCGGTGTGGCTTTCTTGCTGGCCTTCTCCTTACCCTTCGCGGCGAATTCCCGCTTGACTGTCGCGGAGATGGCGTCAACGTCCACCTTGTACACCTGCGCGGCATCGCGGAGAATCTTCGCAGCGTCGGCTTGGTTGTGCATGGACAGGAGAATGACAGTCTCCACCAAAATGCGGCCCAGATTACTTTCCTCGGCCTTGGGCAGAAAGACCGCCAGCAGTTTCGCCGCAGTCTCGCCGTCCTTGGACTTGCCCACACCGTGCTGCCGGATGAGGACAGCAAGTTTGCGTTCGTCCAACATCGCGGACAGCCGCGACACAACAAACAGCAGGTCGCGTTTCATCAGGCGCACAGGAACCGCGTCGCCGACCGCTTTCAGGACGCGCAGCCCGGTGGCCTGGGCCTGCGCTTCCTCCCGGCGCTGTTTTTCCTGAGCGTCATTCATCGCGGCATCGGTGTTCGTCCGGCGCTGCTGCTTCTTCGGGTGATGCACCGGGCAATCGGGATTGGCGCACACCTTGCGGATTTCGCCCTTGTCCGTTCCGTCCGCAACGATGGCCTCGGTGGTGTACTTGCATGTCTTGTATTCCGGCGCGTCCTGTTGGTATTTGTTTTTTGGCTTCTCCTGCCGGATTTCAACATACTGGTTGCGAGGCACGACCGCGCTGCCTTCGGCTGGTCTGCCGTAAGCGGTGGTGATCTGTACCAGCTTCGGTTTGGCTACTACGGTTTTCTTGACGTGCGCATCCAGCTTGGCCGCATAGCAGGCAGGGTCCGAGCAGGCGTCCGAGTTTTCGCTGATACCGGTAAAGAGCAGCTTGTTGAACCCTGTCCGCTTCGGGCACTCAAGGCAACTGCCTGCTGCGGGCACAAGCTGCGCGTCGCGCTTGCTGAACGGCGCGTCTTTCAGGATGAGCAAGATGTTCTGCTCAATCCAGCCTTGAAGCTGGCGCACCGGTAGCAGGATGCGCTTTGCCTTGTTGCCATTGCCCCAGTCTTCGCGAAAGCAATGGGCAATGGCCTTTTCCTGTTCCGAGGGCTGCAATTTCGCCAAGAGAAGCGCGTGGCCGACTCCAATCTCGTCTTTCAGAAAAGCATCAATCGCAACGGGCGCAAGCTCAGTCAATCTCAAACGAGCCGCGCAATACGCGGACGATTTTCCTGTTTTGGCTGCGATTAGTTCGATGCTGTACTTGGGTTCGTCCAATTCGAGCAAGGCCCGCATCCCGCGCGCTTCTTCCAGAGGATGCACGTCGCGGCGCTGGAGGTTTTCGACTAGCTGCGCCTCCAATACCTGAGCGTCGGTCATTTCGCGGATGCACACAGGCACGGTCTCTTTCTCAGCCATCGCCGCGCCGCGATACCGACGCTCTCCGAAAACAATCTCAAAGCTCCGCTCCGCGCGGGGCCGAACCAACAAAGGCTGCAACACGCCGTTTTCGCGGATGCTGGCTGCGAGTTCATGCATCGCATCCTCGTCGAATGTCTTGCGCGGGTTGGTGGGGGATATGACCAGCCAATCGAGCGGCAGGTCGCGGTACTCGGATTGGGTTTGCACTTGAACTATAGTAGTCATGGGGAATCTCCTATTCCGGTTGAATCTTGCGTTTGGGCGCGAGCGGGCACACTCCCAAGCGCACCCGCTCAAGATGTGTGCGTTAGCTGGCCGCTGCGAACTGCTCCCGCTCTGTCGCCCGTTCCGCGCTTTCGTCGTCGCGGATTGCGGCGAGAATCAGAGCGGAGGTGCGCTGAATGACCTCAAGGCTTTCGGCTAGCAGGTTTGCGTTGCCGTTGTACATCTGGATGTAATCGCTTGATGCGTTGCCCATCTCAAGGCCGATTGCCTGACCGACGATGAAGGCCACGGCCTCGGCTTCCGTCTCGCGCACGGTTGTGGTGGTGAAAGTGCGGCGCTCCGCTTTGTGCAAGAGTTCATGCGCAGTTTCGTGAACCAGAGTGACGAACTCTTCCGGCTTCGACTGGCCGGGAAGCAAAGCGATCTTGCCGCCGTAGCTCACGCCTAGAGCCGGTGCGATCCTCTCGTTGAACTCAAGCGTAATGTTCTGCTGTGCGAGAAAATCAATCAGCCGGTCGTGCTGTTCGCCTACTTCGCCGGAGATGTTATGCTCGAACTCCGGCAGGTCTTCGCCCTCGGTCTGCGCCACGTCGAACACGTACACGGCGCGGAATCCGATAAGCACCGGCTGCTGCTTGGTGCTGTTGTCCGCGTCGGCATTCTGTGCGGATTCGGTGTTCCTCCGCCTGTAGCCGATCATGGGCGCGAGAATCTGGATACCCTTTTCGCCACGCTTCACAAACCGGCCCATCTCTTTCCATGTGCCGAATCCCGCTACGCGCGTTGCCTTGGGCCGCTGCCGCGCAATGGCAACGATGTTGCCAAAGCTGTATTTGTGGAACCGCGCCATCGCGGTCAAGTACGCTGCCAATGTCTCACTCTTGCCCGCCTCGACCTGCCGGATAAGGAAGTCCACGGCCTGCTTGATGATGAGTTGAGTTGGATTGTCTTTCTGCGCGGTGCGTCCCTGATAGGGCGAATCGCTGCGGTTCTGCTGCGCCGCATTTTTCCTGTGCGGCGCAGCTTGGCTGCTGGCTGTGCCATTGATGGCGGTGGTGGCTGCGACGCTGGCAATGTTGTTGCTGCGTTTCATAACGATGCTCCTCTGGTAGCCCCGTTGGGGCCGATTGGCGTCCAGAAGCAAGAGCACTCAAACCTAATTTTTTTCGTTGAGTGCCCCCGCTTCATGGCTCTTGCAACGGGCGGAGGCGGAAGGTTCTGTCCAGGGCGGGCGTTAGTTGCCCGTTCATCGCAGCGCAGCGGAGACCCTTGACAGGTTCTTCCGCCTCTGCCAAGCGCGTTGCCTGAAGCGGGGGTGCTCAGACGAGAAAGAAATCTGGTGACACTTCCTTATTGCTGTACGCTTGTACGCACGTAAGGGCCGGCGTTGCGGGCAGGAACAGGCCCGCATGGATGGGGAGCGGAAAACGCTGGCAAGATCGGCGGTTGCAGCGAGGGAAGGGCGGAGCACCCTTCCCGCCAGTTGGAGATATTGCACTGTTCGAATGGCTGCACGACGATTTGATTAGTGGTTATGCCTGTAATGCCTCAGATCCGAAATGGGCGATAGAATCTCGACATTAAACTCACCGACGCCATACGTAAGGTGTCTGCATGCTGCCAATTCTTCCCCGACTCCATGGGAACCGAGCGCATACAGGTAGCGCTTAGTTACTCTGTTTCTTGCCAGCATTAAAGGGCCACCGTTTCTTGGCGAAGAGTCTAATTCCGCAGATGATCCAGACGAAGAGCCAAAACATCGCCGCTTCGGCATTTTTTACATCTGAGGAACCGCCTGATAGCATCACTCCTGCCGGCCGCAAGGGAACCCAATGCCAAACGTAAGTGCGAAACTGGAATATTCAAGCCTCATGAAGTTGTTTAATACCTACTGCCGTTGTCTCATTCTGCAGGCGGCACTATTCGGAATGCCTTTTGTCGCCATATCCTCTGCGATGGCGCAGCACAGCACGCCACAATCTCCAGCGACCGTTTTCCGCGAAAGTCGCTCGTCGATAGTTTTGATAGTTGGTGCCGGTGGTGATGAAGTTGCGCAAGGCTCCGGCTTTATCATCGCGAAGAATAGGGTGGTTACCAATTACCACGTTATCGAAGGACTGTCTGAGGCGTACGCTCGATTTGCTGACGGACACACGGAGTCAGTCCAAGGAGTCGTAACCGCAGACAAGAGTCAAGACATTGCTGTTTTAGAGGTTCCAACGAGCGGTCGTCCTTCGCTTCCTCTTGGAGACGACATCGCCCTCCGGGAAGGTGACCCGGTTTTGGCTCTGGGCGCGCCGAGAGGACTGGATCTTACCCTCACAAACGGCATCGTCAGTGCGTTTAGAAACGCAGGAGGACAATTCCTCATTCAAAACACCGCACCCATTGCACCCGGTTCAAGTGGCGGTCCTCTCCTCAATTCGAGCGGTCAAGTAATCGGTATAACAAGTATGCTGCTCACAAACACGCCGGGCGTCTATTTTTCAATAGGTATCAGTCAAGTGAGAGCTCTGCTCAAGGCTCCGGCGACGGCCAGTCAACCATTTGCACAGTGGGCCTCAGGGAAAAGCGTAAATGCGTCACCGAGTCTTAGTGAAACGTTTGCTTGGATAAAAGGCAAGGTCGAGGCGAACGCTGGGGGCAGGTTCCGCAATGATGACCCAGTTGTAGAAAACGGTGTGCACGGCGCCATTCAGGAGGTCAGCGATGTGCGGCTGCTCCAAGGAGAGGATGAGTGCGTTTTCCTGCTCAAGCGAAAGAGCCGAGATTCCCTCCAGCTAGGCCAAGGATGCGAATCCACTATTGAGGACAATTATTCGGAGTCGCTGCCAATGTACTACCTCAAGGATGCTACTGAGATGCTTGTCTATCAAGCAGATGTGCCAGCGGTAGACCTGAAATTTGAGGGAAAGAAAGTCTTGATGCATTCTGTGCGCAGCGCGGTCACCAAGGGTTGCATAGATTCATCGAATAACGGAGCCTCGCCTGACAGTTCAAACGATTTCAGAAACGATTTTTCGCTTCTTGAGATTTACCAGGTTCCAACTGAAGATAATGAACACTTAGCAGAGAGACTTGCAGATGCTTTTAAGCACGCCGCCGAGCTTTGCGTTGGCAGGAAACCCAAATCCAACGAACCATTCTGAATGGTTTTTGAGACTAATCGTGTATCCTTCCGGGCATGGTCAAAGGCGAGTATTCTTACACCCTCCAAGAGCTTGACCGTTCCGCAGCCTTCCCGACCGGACACAACGCCCCCCGAGCCCTAGTATCGGCAAATTTGAGTTTGGGGGAGCGCGAGACGGGAAGATTTGTTGCAATCGTGGATACTGGTGCCGACTATTGCTCGTTTCCTGCCGATTTGGCCGCTGCGCTGGGTTTGGATTTTGATCAGATGCCGTCCGCTAATGCTTTTGGACTGGGAGATAAAGCAAACTTCAGATTTTCGATGGTCACTTTGGAGGTAGACCAGCTTGGGTCATGGTCCATTTATGCCGCATTTTGCAAGGATTGGAATGGCCGCAAGCTAGGGTTCCTGGGACAGTTAGGGTTCTTTGACAGATTCCGAGTAACGTTTGACTTACAAAACGGAGTGTTTGAAATAGAAGATGGGAGCACGGATGGAGCGGGGCGCCGCTCTTCTCAGTTCGTTCTTTGATAAAGTTCGCGCTGATGTATTTGTGAATACGGTCACGAAGGCGACCATTGCCTGTATGACGCAATAGCAAAGCGTTTCAGTCCGTGCCGATTCAGTGGAAATGCCCAGTCCCTGCGCGGCAATCCCGGACGATTATTTCGCGGATATCATGAAATGCCCTGGTCTTGTCGCCGTCTGATTACACGATACCAAGGCTGTGATCGATGCCTATTGAGGATGCGTGACCGATTTCGATGGCTGAGGTTTCCCGGCGCAAAGAGGTTGGAACTGCACTAAGTACAGCCGCCAGCGGCGGCACGTGCAGAGAGATTTGCCGCTAAGAACGCCCCAGCGGGGCAGCGGCAAATCAGAACAATCTCAGGGAGGAGCGTCCGGGCCGGACATTGGGACGACTACGTCCCTGCGCCAGCCTCCGCCAGCGGCTCCGGCAAAAACGGCTTCGGGAGGTCTATTGTCAACGCGCCTTGCTGCGTTGACCTCCTTTAGACCTATCGTGAACCTCTGCCGCCTTCACCGCCTTGGCCTTGCTATAGTCCGGTTGCGGCAGTTCCCACCCTGCCATCCCCTGCAACACGCGGTCCGCGTGCTTGATGGTGTTCACGTGTCCATAGTGGGTTTCAATCATGTGGACGGAAGTTCCCATCTGCTCGGCAAGGAAAT
>Ga0181516_10001782_pt1 | contig 16084 bp, 15 predicted proteins | sample PEATcosm2014_Bin_25_FD_121104 | JGI IMG/M metagenome (GOLD analysis project Ga0181516, IMG submission 121104) | Peatland microbial communities from MTU Mesocosm Facility, Houghton, MI, USA - PEATcosm2014_Bin01_10_metaG | ecosystem: Environmental > Terrestrial > Soil > Wetlands > Peat | place... | reverse complement strand
CTGGTGAGCAAGGACATCAACCTGCGGATCAAGGCCGACGCGCTGGGGTTGCAGGCGGAGGATTACGAGACGGACCGCGTGCTGATCAAGGATCTGTACACGGGGATGGTGGACTTGACGGTGAGCGCGGAAAAGATGGCGGCGTACCGGGCCAACGGCGAACTGGAACTGAACGGGGGCGCGCAGTATCATCCCAACGAATACTGCACGCTGACGGAGGAGGGCAATCCGAAGCGCACGGCGTTGACGAAGGTGGACGCGGGCGGCAAGAAGCTGGTGCCGATCATTGACAGCCGCGAGGGCGTGTGGGGCATCAAGCCGCGGAACCGGGAGCAGCATTTCGCGTTTGACGCGCTGCTGGACGACCGGGTGAAACTGGTGACGCTGATGGGGAAGGCGGGGACGGGCAAGACGCTGCTGGCGATGGCGGCGGGCTTGAAGAAGACGGTGCTGGACCGGGAATTCCGCCGGCTGGTGGTGGCGCGGCCGACGATTTCGATGGGCAAGGAGCTGGGTTTTCTGCCGGGATCGCTGGAGGAAAAACTGGCGCCGTGGATGCAGCCGATTCACGACGCGCTGGAGATGCTGAGCGACTTGAACATGGGCCACGAGCACCGGCGCAGCAACGATTTGATGCGGTCGGGGAGCATCGTGGTGGAGGCGTTGAGCTACATCCGGGGGCGGAGCATCGCACACCAGTTCATGGTGATTGACGAGGCGCAGAACCTGACGCCGCTGGAAGTGAAGACCATTGTGACGCGCGTGGGGCATGGGACGAAGATTGTGTTCACCGGCGACCCGTATCAGATTGACAATCCGTATGTGGACTCGTCCTCGAACGGGTTCAATTACGTGGTGAGCAAGTTTCGCGGGGAATCGGTGGCGGCGCACGTGGAATTGCAGAAGGGCGAGCGCTCGGAGCTGGCGGAACTGGCGGCGAACCTGTTGTGACGGGCGGCGGGGAAAACGGCGCTTGGCACCGCGATAGGCGCGTTCTATAGTGCCGGGGTGAGCGGGTTTCTGAGATTTGTGGGCATCGTCAACGCGGCCATCTGGTTTGGTGCGAGCATATTTTTTGCCGGGGTGGTGCTGCCGGGGATTTTTTCCGAGGACATGCACAGGGTTTTCGGCGTGGCGCCGGATTCACCGTTCTACGAATTTTATCCGGGCGGGGTGGCGATGACGCTGTTCCGCCGGTTTTTTGTGCTGCAATACGTGTGTGGCCTGGTGGCACTGGTGCATTTGTTCGCGGAGAAGCTGTATCTGGGCCGGGCGTTTCCGCGCCTGGCGACGGCGATCGCGGCGGGAGCGCTGGTGGTGAGCTTGATCGGGGGGCTGGCGGTGCAGCCGAGACTGCGGGAATTTCGCCGGACGATGTATTCAACAACGGCCAGCGCGGAGCAAAAGGCGGCGGCGGCGCACAGTTTCGGGGTGTGGCACGGGACCTCCCAGGCGGTTAACCTGCTGATGCTGGCGGGGCTGCTGATTTACCTGGTGCGGATGACGCGGCCGGAGGAGTCCAGCCGTTACGGCACTCTTTTCCCGACTTTCCGGGGTTGACAATTTCGGAATCTGGCCAACGTTTAGCATGTGGAGCCTTGGGCAAGCCGGGCTTCGCGGTAAATGTTATGATATCAAATGAAAGACCGTCGCCGTACGGGAACCGTTCCCACGGGTCCCACCCCCAAAAGCAACCGGTAAACGAGGACACGCTGGCCAGTGAGAAGCTCCAAATTGAGCGCAAAACATTCATGTTCACTCTCAAGGAGAATCCGCGCGGGCGTTTTCTGCGCATCACCGAGGACGTGGGGGGAAGGCGGGACACCATCATCATTCCTGCGCCGGGCTTGGAGGAATTCCTGAAGGTGCTGGAGGAGATGGTGAGGGCGTCGGCGGAGAATCCGTCCGGGGAGAATCCGCCGTCGGCGGGAGAGGGTTCAGACGAACCAAGGTGAGTTGCCTGCTCCCGTGAGCCGGTCCGCTTTGCCAGTCCGCAGCCGGACGAGGGGTGTAATGATTTTGGATGGCAGATGTCCGCGGAACAAGTCCGAGGAGGATTGGCCGAGGCGTTGCTCCCGATCCCTTCCTGGCATCCGTTCGACAGTCTCTTAAAACAGGGTATAAATGAAAGGCGCGGCGGCGGTGGAACCGAGGATGATGAGGACGCCGACGAGCAGCAGGAGGACGACGATGGGGATGAGCCAGAATTTCTTGTTCTGTTTGAGGAGGGCCAGGAATTCGGAGACGACGCCGGTTTTTTCCTTGCCGGCGCTGGCAAATTCATTGGGGTTCTTTTCGGGTTCGCTCATAAAGTTGGGGGAAGGCGGGTTTGGGGTCAGGATTGGCGGTAATAGCGTTTGATGTCGGTCACTTTTTCCGCAGGCTGCCAGTAGGTGGCGCGGGCTTTCTCGGGTGATTTGGGAAACGCAGCCGGGTTCATGGCGCGGCGAAGCCAGCCGAGCGGGCTGAAGATCAAAAAGAAAAAGAGGCTGAAGACAAGGTTGGCCATGACGATGCCAATGCAACAGGCGGCGAAATACCAGACGACGTAAAAAGGCCGGGCGATTTGGGGCACCAACCAGAGCACCACGCCCACGGCGAGACCGCTGGCGCCGAGCCAGAGCAATCCCGGCTTGAAAGAATGATGGATGAGCCAGTTGACGAGCGAGAAGAAGAGGGCGAGCGCGGGAAAGCCGATGATCAGGCTGACGGCGAATTTCCGTTTCTCGGCCGGACCGGGGTTCCAGTTTACGTCGTGGAAGGGGTTTATCATGGGGCATCAATCCAATGAAAAACTGCTGATATACTTTTCGCGCTCGGCGTTACTCTGCCGTGGTTGCTCGGTTTTGTAAAGGATATAGTTCTCCAGGACGAGCACGTCCATGTCGGAGGCAAGGAAGCAGCGGTAGGCGTCCTGGGGGGTGCAGACGATGGGTTCGCCGCGGATATTGAAGCTGGTGTTGATGATGACGCCGCAGCCGGTCTGGCGCTTGAACTCGCGGATGAGGCGGTAGTAACGGCCGTGGCGCTCCTCATCGACGGTCTGGATGCGGGCGGACATGTCCACGTGGGTGATGGCGGGGATGGTGGAGCGCTTGACGTTGACGCGTTTGCGGAGGTCGGGGTCCTTCATGGCGTGCTGCTGTTCCGGGGACAAGGTGGAGCGCAATTCCTTGCGGACGGGGGCGACGAGCAGCATGTAGGGCGACTCGCGGTCGAGCTCGAAATAAGCGGAGACATCCTCGACGAGCACGGAGGGGGCGAAGGGCCGGAAGGATTCGCGGAACTTGATGCGGAGGTTCATCTGGGACTGCATCTGTTCGCTGCGGGCGTCGCCAATGATGCTGCGGGAGCCGAGGGCGCGCGGGCCGAATTCCATGCGGCCCTGGAACCAGCCGACGACCTTGTCCGAAGCCATGGCGGCGGCGGTTTTGGCGAGCAACTCGGATTCGTCGGGGAGAAAATGAAACGGGACATTTTTTTCCTTGAGGAAGGCGCCGATTTCCTCGTTGCTGTATTTGGGGCCGAGCAGGCCGCCCTTGATGGTGTCATGGCCGCCAGGTTTGCGGGCGGTTTCGAGCAGGTGATGCTGGACGAAGAGGGCCGCGCCGAGGGCGCCGCCGGCGTCGCCCGCGGGCGGGGTGATCCAGATGTCCTCGAAGATGCCGGAACGGAGGAGTTCACCGTTGGCGACGCAGTTGAGGGCGACCCCGCCGGCGAGGCAGAGATATTTTGCGCCGGTAAGTTCGCGGGCGTGGCGGGCCATGCGGAGGACGGCTTCCTCGGTGACTTTTTGGATGGAGGCGGCGAGGTCCATTTCGCGCTGGGTGATGAGGCTTTCCGCGTTGCGGGCCGGGCCGCCGATGAGGCGGTCGAACTCCGGGCTCGTCATGGTCAGGCCCTGGCAATAGTTGAAATACTTCATGTCCATGGCCAGGGAACCATCGGGCTTGAGGTCGATGAGTTTTTCCAGGATGAGGTCGACGTATTTGGGTTCGCCGTAGGGGGCGAGGCCCATGAGCTTGTATTCGCCGGAATTGACCTTGAAGCCGGTGAAGTAGGTGAACGCGCTGTAGAGCAGGCCGAGGGAATGGGGGAAGCGGAGGGTCTTGAGCAGTTCGAGCTTGTTGCCGCGGCCCATGCCGATGCTGGCGGTGTCCCATTCACCGACGCCGTCCATGGTGAGGACGGCGGCTTCATCGTAGGGCGAGGGGAAGAAGGCGCTGGCGGCGTGGGATTCGTGGTGGCCGGTGAAGGCGATGTTGCCGTGGTAACGGCCGTTCATGGACTTGCGGATTTCGCGGGGAAGATGGAGCTTGGTTTTCAACCAGAGCGGCATGGCCATCATGAAGGACGGCAGGCCCTGCGGCGCGAAGGCGAGGTAGGTTTCGAGCAGGCGCTCGAATTTCATCAGCGGTTTGTCATAGAAAACGACAAAGTCCAGGTCCTCGGGCTGGAGTCCGGCTTCGCGGAGGCAGTAGTTCACGGCGTTGGTGGGAAAATTGAAGTCGTGCTTCTTGCGGGTGAAGCGCTCCTCCTGGGCGGCGGCGATGATGTCGCCGTCCGCGACCAACGCGGCGGCGCTGTCGTGATAATAGGCCGAGATGCCGAGGATGCGGTTTTTCATGGGTTAGAATTGGAAATAAATGAACGGTTGCGCGGCCTGCTGGGGGCTGAGGAGCCACAACACGACGAAGATCAGGCCAAAGGCATAATACGCGCCCCAGCGCACCCAGCGGGGTTGCAGGGAGATGGAATTCCAGACGGGCGTGCGCGTTTCCATGATTTCAAAGCCCACCATCGCGGCAATCAGCACCAAGGCAAGCGCAAACTGCGTGGAATCCAGTCCCGGATGCCAGTTCATGCCCGGGTGCGGCAGGGGATCGGCGATTATTCTTTGCAACACCGTCGAGGCCACGGACAAGTTGGCGGCCCGGAAGAACACCCAGGACAGACTGACCAGGTTGAAGGTCAACAGGATTCCGGCCAGATTGAGCAGGCTCGCGCCGAAGCCCGTCAGCGAGGCGGTCAGGCGATTGAAAGTCGGCGCGCTCAAAACATGGATGATGAAATAGATGGCGTGCAATCCGCCCCAGATGACGAAGGTCCAGTTCGCGCCGTGCCAGAAGCCGCTGATGAGAAAGACGACGGCGAGATTGAAGCACAGGCGCGGGCGGCTGCAGCGGCTGCCGCCGAGCGGGAAGTAGACGTAGTCGCGAAACCACGTGGAGAGGGAGATGTGCCAGCGGCGCCAGAAATCGGCGATGGTGGCGGCGAGATAGGGGCGGTTGAAGTTGAGCATCAGGTCGATGCCCATGACCTTGGCCGCGCCGAGGGCGATGCTGGAGTAGCCGGAGAAATCGCAGTAAATCTGAAAGGCGAAGAAATAGGTGGCGACGAGCAGTTGCCAGCCGGAATGCGCGCCGGGCTGGTCATAGACGGCGTTGACGAGGATGGCGGCGCGGTCGGCGATGAAGATTTTCTTGAACAAGCCCAGGGCCATAAGGCGCAGGCCCACCTTGCAGCGCGACCAGTCGAAGCGGTGATATTCGCGAAACTGGTGGAGCAGATTTTGCGGGCGCTCGATGGGGCCGGCGACCAGTTGCGGGTAGAACATGACGTAGAGGGCAAAGTAGAGGAGGCTGCGTTCCGCCGGAGTTTTCTTGCGGTACACTTCCACGGTGTAGCTCATGGATTGGAAGGTGTGGAAGGAAAGGCCGATGGGCAGGATGATGTGCAGGTAGGAAATGGAGTAATGCCAGCCCAGGAAGCGGGCGAGTTCGGCGAGGTTCGCGTTGAAAAAATTGAAGTATTTGAAGACGGACAACATGCCGATGTTGGCGCACAAACTGGCGACGAGGAACGCCCGCCGCCGCCAGCCTTCCGCCCGCTCGATCAGGAGGCCGGCGGTGAAATCGAACAGGATGAGGAAGGCGAGAATGAGGATGTATTTCGGCACGAAAGCCATGTAGAAAATGCAACTGGCGACGAGCAGCACCCCGACGCGCACGGCCTGCGGCGAAAGGAAATAGGCGAGCGTGACGATCGGGAAGAAAACCGCGAATTGCCAGGAGTTGAAAAGCACGGCGGAGCGGGATTGGGTTTGGCCGGGCTAACGCCGGCGGTTCAGGTGCAACGGATCCGCCTGGCAGAGGTAGTCATAAAGGATTTGGGCCATGAGCGCATGGCCCTTGGCGTTGGGATGCGGGTCGTCGCTCTGGATCCAGAGCGTGGAGACGTCACCGCCGAATTGTTTTTGAAAGGCGTCAAACGCGTTCACGGTGGGAAGCCCCAGGCCTTTGAAAGTGGTTTCCATTTTGGTATAGAGCGCCTGGTAGGGTGTGCCGGGCGAAAGGTCATGGATGTCGGGGATGATCATCACGACAAAGGGCACGCCGTCGCGCGCGGTCTGGTCGCGCATGGCGACGATTTGCTTCTGGGTCTGTTTCCACGGCTCGGAATCGTCCTGGTAAAGCTCCTGGTAGAAGGTGAGCAGGTCCTTGTAATGGCCGCCGAACCGGAGCTTGAGCTGGCTCCAACGGTCGAAGAGGAACGCGGCGAGGTAGGAATGTTTCAGGATGAGGCTGTCGCGGCCCATGCCGCGGGGCTGGACGTCGCTGATGAAATAATGCAGCACCACCATGTCGGGTTTCACGATTGGGTACTGGCGCTCAAAGAGTTTGTATTGGAAATAATTGTTGTAATTGCCGATGCCGGCGTTCACGAATTCGAAGGAGACGCCGGGCCCGAAGGGTTTTTGGGTGTTGAGTTTCTGCTGGGTGACGGAGGTGAAAATATTCTCGAAGGGCACGCCCCAGCCCATGGTGATGGAGCTGCCCATGACGAGGACGCGCTTGCAATTCGCGGGCCTGGGGTCGAGCAATTCCGGGCCGCGGTCGCCGAGGGAATTGAGCGAAATATCCACCCCCATCAGGTGCGCGCTGGAGGAGGGCCGATGGACGTGGCTGACTTCGCCGCGGGGATCGCGCATTTTGAGTTCCTTGGCGTATTTCACCATCTCAATGTTGTAGATGAGGTGAATGCTGGAAGCCACGCGGACGGCGACCTCGCCCAGGACGAGCGTCAGGCCCGTGGCCAGGACGATGAAAATGACCGCCAGGAGCCATTGCGGATATTTTCGCGGGACCGGTTGCGTTGATTCAGTCATAGGCGGCTAATGAAAGTCGGGTTTGGAATAGAAGTCGGAGTAAACAATTTCGGCGACGTGTTCGTGGCCCTTCACGGTCAGGTGGCCGACGCCGTCGGAGAGATAGAGCGAGCGGATTTCGTCCACGCTCAAGCCCTGCTGCTGGAGAGTGTGCCCGATGGGGGCGATGGGAATGTGGTTGGCATGGGCGAACTCGATGAGGTCCTGTTCGGGCGCGAGATAATCGTAATTGCCGATGTGCGTGGTCCAGTTCGTGCCATGCTGGGTTTCATAGAAGGGCCGCGGAAAGACGGGAACGGTCACGAGCCGCATGGTCATGCCGTGGGAGTCGCAGATTTCCTTGGAGCGCCGCAGTTCCGCCTCCAAAATATCCATGGCACGCTGGGCCACGGCGGGGCGGGGAACGGCAAACGGGACGGGGTTGAAGCCGATGCGGCCAAGCTCGCCGGCTTCCGTCTGCCCCAGCCCGTTGGATTTGGATGCGAGCAAAAGCTGTTGCTTGCGCTGCTTGTAAGCGTCGCGGAGCGAATCGAGGGTCTGGAGGATCATGCAATGCGTGTTGAGAATGGCCGGGAGATTGACGAGCAGCGATTGGTGGCAGATTTCCAGGCTTTGATTGAAACTATGGCGCGGGCCGGCGGAGAGGGGGTCGAGCACGAGGTGGTTGCTCGGATCAAGCGTGTAATAGATGTAGGCGCTGGGCGGGGTGTCGTGAAGTTCGGGGAGCATTTCCGCGATGCTGGCCCCCAGCGAGACTTCGATGATGGCCTCGCGGGGATGAAAATGGCGCCAGGCGTATTCGAGAACATCGAGGTGGAAGGCGGGACACGTGCCATGGGAACCCATGCCGAGAACGGCCGTGTCCGGCTGGTTTTTTTTGACGAGGGTGTTCAGGTCGGCCGCCTGGTTGCGGTCGGGCGGACTTTCCACGCCTTCCGTCTGGCTGTCGCCGATGTAGGCGATGCGGAAGGGGGCGGTTTCGTCGAACTTGGGATAATACCAGCCGTAACGGTTGCGGATGGAATTGCCGCGGCCTTCGACGGCCCAATAGACGCGGCCGTAAGGGGCCTTGGTTTTTGCGGTTATGCCGGGCAGCACGCCCGACCAGCAGAGTGCCTGGAGGACGAGTTCGACGCCGAAAACGCAGGCGAAGAGCAGAAAAATGAGGAAATTCCAGCGCAGGGGAAACCGCCAGGCGGCCACGAGCAGGAAGACCGCCCCGGCACCGAGGAGCCACACCAGTTTGGAATGGAAATCGAACCCACTGAGGTAGGTGAGGTAATTCTCGAACAGGACGATATAGGCCAGGAGCAAGGCCGCCAGTCCGACAAACAGTATTCGCAATATTCGATTCATCGGGCTCGTGGAACCAGGGGTTTCCGACGGTTATCCGGCTTTAACAGGCAACAGAGCAGCTGATTAGAGCAAAAAAACCGCCGGTTGGCAAGGCGCTTACGAGAGCGGGGCGACGGTCTCTTGGCTGACCGCCGTGGGGCCGTCGCGCCAAAAGCCGCGCGCAAGCACTTCCCTCGCCGGCTCGGTCAGGCCCAAGCGGTTGGTATTGAGCTTTTCCACTGCCAAATCCACGGTAATCCGGCCCAGATGCTCGTAGTTTTCATCCACACCCGCGGCCACCTGGCTTTCGGCCCGTGTGCGGAAGATCAGAGCCACGCCGATATCTTGCGGGACGTGGCGGCCGAGTTTAGTGAGCAGGGCGAACACGTTTATCTTGTAGACGAGCAGGGCGTCCGGCTGCCAGCGGTTGAGCCAGCGCGCGAAGACTTCCGGCTTGGGCGACCAAGTATCCGGCATGAACGGTTCGCAGCGCCGGGATCTTGGCTGGTTCCATTGGTCGTCGAGGTACGCGGCGGACCAGGTGTTGTCGGAGAGCAAGTTGTTGTAGCGCGGAGTCACCAGGCCGATGCGCGCGTAGCCCAGGGCGCGAAGCTGTCCGAGGGCGAGCTTTACGTTGTAATAGCCATGCGGCTGGGTGCGGTCCACGGAGAGCTGCGGAAAATAAGCCCCGAGACCGGCGACGGCGAATCCAGTCTGGTCAAATTCCAGGGGCGCCGATTCCGGCGTGGTGAACCCGAGAATTACACCGCGGATTCCGCGAGCGTGGAGCACGCGTTCAAGGCGTCCGGGCAGGCCGGCGTGTTCGCGGGTCGCGAGGACATCGATTTTGAATCCCAGTTCCGAGGCGCGTCCGGTGAGGCCGGCGAAGGTGGCGACGCAGGTGGGTTTGCCGGCCCATTCCCGGGGGTGGACGTGGCTGCTGATGAACGCGAGAGTTTCCAGGCCGGAGCGGCCGTGCGGCGCACGGCGCACGGCCATGAGCGCGCTGACGAGGGGATGGGGCCGGTAGCCGAGAGTCCGGGCGAGGCGCTGAATCCGGCGCCGCAGGGCGGGGGAAATACGCGGGTGATCCTTGAGCGCGCGGGACACGGTGGACTGGGAAACGCCGGCCTTGGCGGCGACATCCGCCATCGAGATTCGCTGGAGCATGGCGGAGAGATTATGAGCAACGATATGCGCAAACAAGTTCTTTCCCCGCGAACGGATCGGGGGCAAGGTTGGCGCATGAAAACATTGCGAGCGGCAGGGCGGTACTTTCTGATTTCCGGACTGGTGGCGGCGATCAGCGGGGCGGACCCGGCCGGGGTCTCCGCGGCGGACCGGGAGGGAGCGTCGGCGCCGGAATGGGCAAAGCTTTCGCCGTTCACAAGCGTGAAAACCTCCACAAACTCGGTGCGGGTGCGTTACGAGGGCCATGAGTATGAAGTGGAATCGATCAACGGCCTGACGACGGGGGAGATGCTTGAGTTTTGCCGGAAAGAGTACGGCGACCGGTGGGAGAAACGGTTCGCGGAGGACCTGGTCGAGGTGCTGGCCGCGGCGGGCCATCCCATGGGGAAGGACAACACGGTGAAGCTGGTGCTCAAAAGCGCGGAGGACGGCAAAGAGATGACGGTTGAGCGGGCGGCAATGACGGAGGAGAACCGGCGGGCGATCATGATCGAGCGAATCGGGAACAAGGACGGGCAAAGTCAGAACGACCGGGCGGGGCCGGCGGCGGCGGCGGTCAATTCGGAACTGACACCGGCGCTTGATCAATTCGAGCGCCTTTTGCTGGACAGATGGTCTTATTACGACTTCAGCGGGGCTGATTTCGAAGGTGCGATTGCCCGTTTGCGCGCGCGAATGGCCGGCGGGATGACGCCCGACACATTTGGGCTGGAACTGCAGCGGATCATCGCCCTCGGCATTGATGGACACTCGGGAGTGAGCGGCTATGAATTGCCGCGGGGATTTCTTCCTTTTTTGATCGAGCCAACGGGCGGCCGCCAGGTGGCGTTTCGAGCCGACCGTTCGGCCCTGCTCGACGCGGGCCATCCCTACGTGACCAAGCTCGACGGGCGGGACATTTCGGAGTGGTTGAAAGCGGCCGGGGGCCTGGTTCCCAAGGGATCCCCGCAATACGTCGAGCGCAACAGTTTGCGCACCCTGCGCTACATTCAACTCATGCGCCGGGAGATCGGCGCGGCGCCGGACGCCGGGTTGCGGGTGGAGTTGCAATCGGCGGACCGGGGTTCGGTGGTGGAGCAGCAAATGCGAATCGCCGATGATTTGCCGGTTTACGGCATCTGGCCGCCGGGCGGTTCGCGTTTGTTGGAAGGGAACATCGGTTATCTTCGGATTGCGGAGATGGACGAAAAGGCGGTGGGGGAAATCCAGGCATGGATGCCGCGGTTTCGCGGGACCCGGGGGCTGATTGTTGACGTGCGCGACAACGGGGGCGGAACGCGGGACGCGTTGCGATGGTTTTATTCCTATCTGGGAGCTTCGGACGATCCGCCACGGGTGGTGAATGCCGCGGTTTACCGGCTGGCGAAGGAATTCAGGCGGGATCATCTGGCGGAGCGGTTCATGTATCGGGAAGATGACCCGGTCTGGAGTTCCGCCGAACGCGCAGCCATCGCCGGCTTCAAGAGCTCGTTCCACCCGCAGCGCCCGCCGCCGGAGGGAAAGTTCAGCGAGTGGCATTACCTGGTGCTGAGTCCGCTTCGGGATCCCGCGATTTTTCACTACGATCATCCGGTGGTCGTGTTGATGAATGGAAAATGTTTCAGCGCGACGGACATATTTCTGGCGGGCTTGAAGGGGCTTCGAAACGTGACGCTGATGGGCACGGCCAGCGGCGGCGGCAGCGCGCTGGCGCTGGAGGAGAAACTGCCGGGAACCGGAATTTCGGTGCGCCTGGCGTCCATGATTTCGTATCAAGCGGACGGGCGACTTTTTGACGGCAACGGGACGACACCGGACGTGGTGGTGGAACCGGAGCCGGGTTATTTTGTGGGAGGTGAAGACACGGCGTTGCGGAAGGCGATGGCGGTCATCAGAGAAAAGGCCGATTGATCTTGCGGGAAGGCGGTTGGAGGCGGCCCGACGGAGGTCTTCCATGAAATTCACCATACGAGGGAGAATTCCCTTGCTTTGGGTTGGAAGAATCCTGCCAATATGCGGCTGTTTATGCGGGAATTGCCTCATACGAATTCGTGTTTTGTGTGCGGGGAATCGAACGCGAGCGGGCTGAGGCTGCGGTTCGAGACGGACGGACGGGTGGTGCGGGCGCGGTTCCGGGCGGGCGCGGACCACGTGGGTTTCAAGGGGACGGTTCACGGGGGAATCATCGCCACGGTGCTGGACGAGATCATGGTCTGGGCGTGCGCGGTGGGGACGCAGCGATTCGCGTATTGCGCGGAATTGAATGTGCGATTCGCGAGCCCGATGCGTCCGGGGCAGGAGGTGGTGGCGAGCGCCGAGCTGGCGAGCAACCGCCGGAACAAGTTGTTTGAGGCGAAGGCGGAGTTGCGGGATGAAGCGGGGCGGTTGCTGGCCACGGCGAGCGGGAAATACCTGCCGATCAAGGAGAGCGAAGTGGCGGAACTGATGACGGACTTCAAAGGGAACGGGGGCGACCTCTTCAATCCGCTGGCGCGCGGGTGAAGAGTGGAAAATTTACCGGTTCGTAATTGAAGCAGCCCTTTAAAGGATCAGCAAGAGTCTCGCAGAGGGCGAACGCTGCCGGCGCGGTTGAAGGTGGTTACAACAATCGCAACAGCCGCCGTATCACTTTAATTTCAGGTCAATGTGATTGTCCTCGATGGTGGCGCCTTCATCGAGGGAGAGCTGGGCGACGGCGATGTTGTAATTGGCGAGGGCCTGGATTTCGTTGACGCGGGCGGTGGTGAGGTTGGAGATCAACTGGAGGACGTTGAAGCTGGTGCTTTTGCCATTTTCCAGCTTGGTCTGCTCGGCCTTGAGGGCGTCCTCGGCATAAAGGCGCGCGGCGTGGGTGGAGTTGACCTGTTCAAGGTCGGACTGGACCTGGCCGACATCGTTGTCCACGGCGACGAGGACGGTTTGTTCCTCCTGCTTGAGCGTGAGGAGGAGTTGTTTGAGGGTAGCCTTGCCGGAATGATAAGTGTTGCGGGCGGTGAGGTTGCCGGCCAGGGGAATGCTGAAAATCGCGCCGTAGGAATAGAACGTGGAATTACCGCGGCTCAGGTCGGAGAGGTTGTCGCCAAGGGTGCTGTCAAAAGCGCTGCGTCCGTAGGAGCCGGTGAGGTCGAGTTGCGGAAAGATCTGGTTGAGGTCGTACTTGAGCGTGATGCCCTGCTTTTTTGCGTTGAGGCGGGCCTCGACGACCTCGGGGCGTTCAGCAAGGGCGCGGCGCCAACTGGTCTGGCGATCCAACAATTGCGGCACGGCGACCAGGGATTCGGACGGTTTTGGCGAGACATCCACCCATTCCATGTAATTGTCCGTGAGCAGATTCTTGAGAGTGTTTTCCTGGATGATGAGCGCCTGACGGGCGGCTTCGAGGGCGGCGAGGCTGGCGGCGGCCTGGGCTTCGGCCTGTTTTTCGTCGAGCGGGGCGAGCGTGCCGATTTCGACCTGTTTCTTGTTATTGGCGGCGAGCTGCTGGGCGAGTTGCAGCGCGGTGGTGTTGGCCTCGACGTTGCCGCGCGCGAACAAGAGATTGTAATAGGCGGTCTTGACGGCGGTGACCGAGGTCATGATTTGCAAACGCAGGGCCTGCTCGGAGATTTGCAGGGCGGCCTTGTTCAGTTGAATCGTGAGGCGGTTCTCGTCGATCCAGAAATTCCTGAGCAAAGGTTGTTGGAGGGTGATGCCGGGGCCGCTCGACCAGGTGGGCGGGAGCCAATAGCCTCCGCCATTTGCGGGCATGTTCCAGATGCTGTCCCGGGACCAGGTTCCGCTCAGGTCGTAGGTCAAGCCGGTGGGCAGGACGCCGTTGATGGCGGGGGTGTAATTATCCGACTCGCGCTGGTTGCCGGGGACGGTGACAATATTCCCGTTGGTATCGGTTATGAGCGTTCCGGGGGAGCCGCTGTATTGCTTGTTGGCCGTCAACGTCAAGGTGGGTTCGTAAACATCGTAGGAAACATCCAAAGTGAACTGGCTGATGATGGGATTGTAGCGCTGGATCTGGATGTCCAAATTGTGCTGAAGAGCAAGCTGGAGGCAATCCGCGAGGCTGACGACGCGTTCTTTGCGGACCGGCGCGGGAGGAACCTGGACGATTTGCGCCAGGTTGGTGTCCGTTTGCGCGGTCGCGGTTTGCGTTTGGTTCGTGTCCGTCTGGGTTTGAGCGATGGCTCCAAAAGCCTGGCAGGCAGCCAGCGCGAGCATGAGAATTTTCCAAGGTTGCATCAGGCGTTGAGGATGCGTGAACGCGGCCGTTTCGTCAAATCTTCGCAGGAGTTTAGTTTTCACTTAAATTGTTTGGGGCGGCGCAATTTCGGTCGGGTCAAGACGCGGCGCGTTGGAGGCGGTCGGCGATGGCGCGCCACGCCAACGTGTCCGGGAGGGCTTCGACGACGATGCATCCGGCGCCGGCGTCATCGCAACGGTGCAGTTCCGCGTAGATGGCGCGCGCGAAGGCTTCCGCGTCATGCGGTATCACGCTGACGCGGGCCGGTTCCATGCCGGTCGGGATGGTGGAATGCGCGATGAAATGGGCGCCTTCGAAATTCACCTTGAGCTTTTTGAGTTTCAAGCGCAGATCGCGGTCATCGCTCCAGGCGAGTATGAGCAACTTGGCGCGGGGCGAATAATGTTTGGGCAGCCGTCCGGGGCTGCGCAACGGCCCAGCGTCGTCCCGAGCGCCGCTTTCGATTATGTGCGGCGCGGAATCGGGCAGGGCCGCCTGAAGAGACGCGGCATGGATCATACCGGGGCGCAAAATACGGGGCGGGCTGGCGGTGAGATCGAGCACAGTGGATTCAATGCCTACCTGGGACTGCCCGCCATCCACGATGAGGGGAATTCTGGCGCCCAAACTCCCGCTGACGTGCGCAGCGTTGGTGGGAGAAACGCCGTTGGAAAGATTGGCGCTGGGGGCGGCGAGTGGAAAACCGCATTCGCGGATGACAGCTTGAATGAAAGGATGCGCGGGCCAGCGGATGCCGACGGTGGGTCCGCCGGCGGTGACGGCTTCGGGGATGTCCTTCGCGCGCGGCAGCACGAGCGTGAGCGGTCCCGGCCAGAACGCGGAGGCGAGTGCGTCAGCGGCCGGGGGCCAATGGGCCGCGCAACGGCGCGCCATGTCCAGACTGGCGACATGCACAATGACGGGGTTATTGGCGGGACGACCTTTGATTTCGAAGATACGATGAACCGCCCGGGCGTCGAGGGCATTGGCGGCGAGGCCGTAAACGGTCTCGGTGGGCAGCGCCACGACACCGCCGGCGCGAAGCAAGTCCACGGCGCGCGCCACGGCAAGCTTGAACAAAGCGGCGGTATGCGTCGGCAGGATTTCCGGCGATGAAGTTGAACGGTTTTGGCCCAAAGCAACGGTCAGAGTGCGGATTTTTCCGCGGGTGCGCAATCCTTTGCCGCGGGCCGGGGAGACCACGCTGGGCGCGGCGACCAGCCGGGCGACGCGCAAGCGGGGAGCGGTGTGGGCGGGGTATTTCAATGCGCGACGGAATTAGTCGAGGCGGCGCAGTAACTGTAGTTGTATTTCTGCAACATCAACTGGCGCCGTTCCGTTTCCAATCCCGTCAGCAACTGCTGCTGATCGGGCGTCAAGTCGGGGCGCATATCGACGTGCAACTGGTCGAGCGCCGCGGAAATGCGGTCGAGGCAATCCTTGTGAATGGACTCGAGGTCGGCGCTGGTTTTCAGGATGAGCGGCTCGAATTTCTCCTGTTGCGCCGGGGTCAGTTGGATGCGGGCATCCAACCGGGCGCGGAGTTTGGCGGCGATTTCCGAGGTGCGGCCGAGTTTGAGAGGCTGGGTGACGGGGGTGAGATGAGACATGACCATGGCGCCGCACACGGCGCCGGCAATGAAGAGGGCGGCGGTGTAGAGCAGCACCTTCCAGGCGGCGGGCCGGGTCATGGTTCGACTCCTGTTCTCATGGTGGCATCGGCAACCGCGAGTTCACCGCCGCCCGTGTGGCCGCCGGCGAGCACGCTGTAATTCCAGGCGAGGCTGGCGACGGCCAGCACGCAGGCGCAGATGGCGGCGCGGCGGAGCCAGGCGATGAGATAATCGCCGTTGTCGGCTGGCTCCGAGGCCCGCCAGCCGGCCAGGACGCGGGCTTCGAGGGCGAACCTGGCCGCGCCGGTTTCGGGGCGCGGGGCGCGCGCGGCGGATTTCAACAACCGGTCCAGTGGATCATTGCCGGAATTCATGGTTTTTCCTCCTTCATTAATTTTTCCAAGGCTTTTCGCAATTTCGCCCGCGCGCGGAAGGCGCGGACCTTGATGACGGCGGGGCTCCAGCCGGTGACCTGTTTCACTTCCTCGATGGACCGGCCTTCGAGGCTCATCAGGGTGATGACGAGGCGGTCCTTGGGTTTCAAGCCGGCCAGGAGTTTCTCGG
>Ga0181516_10001781_pt1 | contig 16085 bp, 10 predicted proteins | sample PEATcosm2014_Bin_25_FD_121104 | JGI IMG/M metagenome (GOLD analysis project Ga0181516, IMG submission 121104) | Peatland microbial communities from MTU Mesocosm Facility, Houghton, MI, USA - PEATcosm2014_Bin01_10_metaG | ecosystem: Environmental > Terrestrial > Soil > Wetlands > Peat | place... | reverse complement strand
GCAGACGTTCAGGCTGATCGGTCCGTCGATCGCCTCGATCACCTCACGCATGGAGGCGTTGCGGCCTTCCGGAGAGATGCCGAAACCGCCGGAAGGGCCGCGCCAGGAATAAATAAGCTTGCCCCGCGCCAGCGCCTGCAGCACCTTGGAAAGAAAACTCTCCGGCGCGCCCGTAGCTTCCGCCAGCGCAGGCAGCAGCGCGCGCTCCGACGGCCCCAGGCTCGCCAAGTGAATCATCACTCGCACGCCATAGTCCGCCGCTCGCGTCAGCTGCATCGACGAGTTGGGTGTTTTCATTGAACCGCTTTCTACAAGGTCGATCGAATATGCCGGCGGCGCGGCGGCCCGTTCATCCCCGCTACGGGAATGGATAAATGGTACTACGCGCCTTGCTGGCGAAGCCACCCGGAGAGGTACTCCAAAGTCACTTAGGCGCCGCCGCCCTCATTTTGCGGCATAGGTTCTCGCCGGCCTGCGCCTTCAGCGCCCGTCACATACCCTAGTGCGGCCCATCACAGACCCATGTTTATCTCAAACGATACTGTTGCGATTTCCGGCATGAATTTGGAGACAACTTGTCCAAAATCTCACGCAACCGCCCGTTCAACAACAGTAAGGGGTTTTCTCAAACGCTATGCAATCTTTTCCTGCTGTAGACCCAATCCCTCTGCCGGCGCCGATATGGCTCATCAAGCTCCTGCATATCGTCACGCTGTCATTGCACTTTGTTGCCGTGGAAATGTTGCTGGGCGGGCTGCTGCTTGCGGTGCTGCTTAGCCTCTTCCGCGGCTCGCCGCAATCCCTGGTCACCGCGCGGGCGCTGGCTCGCCGGCTGACGATCGTCATGACCTTCGTCATCAATCTGGCTGTCCCGCCGCTTCTGTTTGCGCAGGTGCTCTACGGCCGCGCGCTCTACACCAGCAGCGTGCTCATCGGCGCCTACTGGATCTCGATCATCGGCATCGTGACGCTCACCTACTGGCTGCTCTATCGCTTTACGGCGCGCTTGGATGCCGGAAAATCGGCCTGGTGGGTGGGCCTCATCGCCTGGCTGCTGGCCGGCACGGTTGGCCGCCTGCTCTCCACCAACATGACCCTGATGCTGCGGCCTGAAGTTTGGCGCGACATGTACTCGGCCTCGGCTGCCGGGCTTTACCTGCCGCCCGCCGACCCGACGCTGACGCCGCGCTGGCTCATGATGATGGCCGGAGGCCTGTTCATCGGCGGACTCTGGCTGGTTTACCTGGCCGGGCGCAGCAGCTTCACCGCCTGCGACAAGAGTTTCGCCGCCGGGCTCGGCGGCAAAATCGCCGCACTCTTTGGCGTCGTTTACTTGGCAGCCGGCGTTTGGGCCGCCAGCGTGCAACCGGATGTGGTCAAGGCCGGGCTTGCAGGCCACTCCGCCTACCCGCTCTACAAGTTCGCTGGATTCGCCGGTTTCGGCTGGCTGGCGCTGGTCGCCGTTGCCATCGTGGTGGGAGCCATCGCCGGGTTTGGCCGCATTACCGCCGCCTGGATCGGCTGGGTCGGCGCACTGCTGGCGCTGCTGGTTGAGATCATGCTGGTCGTTTATCGCGACGGCGTGCGCGACCTGACCCTGCTCAGCAAGGGCTACGACGTATGGGATCGGGCGATCGCCACCAACTGGTGGGTCGTCGGCCTCTTCCTCGTGCTTTTTGTGGCTGGCCTGGGCGTCATCGGCTGGCTCATCTCCGTGGTGGCCCGCGCAAAAACTGTAATGGAGGGTGCGGCATGACCGTGACTGTAGAAACCAAACTCGCCAAGGTCGAACAACCCGGGGAAGTCGCCACGCGGAGAGCCTTCCTGGCCGCTGCCGGCGCCGCCGGGCTCTGCTACACCGCAGCCCTGGCTTATCCCATTTACCGCTATCTTGCCTCGCCGCAGGAGATGGCCCTGAGCGCTACCGCCGTCACTGAGGTCACTCTGAAAGATGCGCAAAAGCTCCCCGTTGCCTCGGTGCTGATGTTCAAGTTCGGCCCCTCGCCGGCCATGCTCATCCACCACGAAGACGGTTCCTGGGTGGCCTTCAGCGCGGTCTGCACGCACCTGGGCTGCACAGTCCAATACGAGCCGCAGGCCAACCGCATCCACTGCGCCTGTCACGGCGGTGTATACAGCGCCGCCACCGGCGGCAATGTCAGCGGTCCGCCGCCCAAGCCGCTCACTCGCTTCAAGGTGGCCGTGAACGAGACCGGTGTGGAAGTTTCCCGCGCATAACCCAAATAGGAATACAGGGGAAAAGGAATAAAAGGCATGACTGCAAAGACCATTTATGACTGGACTGACGAGCGCCTGGGCCTGAGCGAAATCGCAGCCTTTGCGCGCCACAAGACGGTCCCCGTCCACTCGCAGACCTTCTGGTACTACTGGGGCGGCATCTCGCTGTTCCTCTTCCTGGTGCAGTGCTTCACCGGCGTCCTCTTGCTGGTCTATTACCGGCCCGGCGCCGAAGCCTACGAGTCCGTTCGCCAAATCACATTTGTGATGCACTTCGGCTGGCTCATCCGGTCGGCACACGCCTGGTCCGCCAACCTCATGATCTTCTCGATCATGGTGCACATGTTCTCGGTCTTCTTTATGAAGGCCTACCGCAAGCCGCGCGAGTTGGGCTGGCTCAGCGGCATGGCGCTGCTTGGCATCGCATCGGTCTTCGGCTTCTCCGGATACCTTCTGCCCATGGACGAACTCAGCTACTTCGCCACCAAGGTCGGTCTTGAAATCCCAGCGGCTATCCCCTTCATCGGCGCCGCCATTGCAAACATGTTGCGTGGCGGTCCCGAGGTTGGCGAATTCACGGTGCAGCGCTTCTTCGCCCTGCACGTCGTGGTGCTGCCCGCTCTGTTCCTGCCGTTGCTCGGCTTCCACCTCTGGCTGGTGCAGAAGCATGGCAACGCCGTCCCGCCCAGCGAGGAAGCCAAGCCCGTCGCCCAGCGCAAGAGCATGCCCTTCATGCCCAACTTCCTGCGCAAGGACTTGGCCATGTGGCTCATCTCGCTCAACATCCTGGCCCTCATGGCTTCGGTATTCCCCTGGGCACTGGGCAAGCCGGCCGACGCGCTGGTTCCTGCCCCTGCCGGCATTCATCCCGAGTGGTACTTCATGAGCCCCTTCGAAATGCTCAAGTTGCTCGGCACCGTCAAGTTTCTGCAAGGGGAAGTGGGTGAAATCGTCGGTATTCTGCTTTTCACAGTCGGCATCGCTCTCTGGGTTCTCATCCCCTTCTACGACTCGTCGAGCGAATCGGGAAAACGCGGCCGCATCGCACATTATTTCGGTCTGGTGGCAGTGATCCTGCTCCTGGCCACCACAGCCATTGGCTACTGGACCATACGGTAGCCAGCCAGACAAACAGAGACACAACGAGAAACAGAGAAGTAGAGAAACAGAGAAACAGAATACCGGCAAATTGACGGAGTCGAAGTGAAGACGGGCGCGGCAATCTCGGGATCCAAGGTGAAGTCGTTTCGCGACCTCGCCGTTTGGCAAAGATCCATGGAACTCTGCGTCGCTGTTTATCGCCTCACTAGGGATTTTCCACGAGAAGAAGTCTTTGGGCTTGCTTCACAACTCAGGCGTTCGGCCATTTCAATCCCAAGCAACATTGCCGAGGGTTTTGGCCGCATGAATCGCCGCGAGTTTCGCCGCTTTCTGCTCATCGCGCGCGGCTCAAGTTGCGAGCTGCAAACACAACTAGAGCTTGCACGCGCGTTGAATTTAGGTAGTCCAACCGTCTTGGAAACCGCTGACGCCCTCGCAGAACAAACGAGCAAGATGCTGTACTCCCTAATCGACAGCATGAAGCTTCAGAGCGGCTAACGAGCACTGTTTCTCTCTTTCTCTGTTTCTCCGTTTCTCTTTCCAACTGTTCACACTCCACTGGAGCACTCAATGAACTATCCATTCTGGGACATTCCACACCTCGGCTCGGGCTGGGTCATCGGCATCATCGCCATCTTCCATGTCATGATCTCGCAGTTTGCCGTGGGCGGCGGGCTCTATCTGCCCATGGCCGAGCGCAAAGCCATGAAAATGGCAGACAAGAACCTCGGCGCCGAATGGCTCAAGCAGATCGCCAGCCATTCCAAATTCTTCCTTATCCTCACCGCCGTCTTCGGCACGGTATCGGGCGTAGGCATCTGGTTTGCCATCGGCCTTACGCATCCTGAGGCCACCAGCACGCTCATCCACAACTTCGTCTTTGGCTGGGCCATGGAGTGGGTCTTCTTCCTGGTCGAACTCACCACCATCGCGGTCTACTACTACACCTGGGACCGTATCGACCCCAAGCTTCACCTCACTGTGGGCTGGGTCTATGCCGGCGCCTCCGTCTGCACGCTCATCATCATCAACGGCATTCTCTCCTTCATGCTCACGCCCGGCGACACCTGGATCGCAGTTGCCGGCACCGGCCACGAAGCCAGCAAGTTCTGGAACGCCTTCTTCAACCCCACCTACTGGCCCAGCCTCTTCCTCCGCACCTGCGTTTGCACATCGCTGGCCGGCGTCTGGGCGCTCATCACCGCCAGCCAGATCGACGGCGACAAGCACCCCGAGCTCAAAGCCAGCAAGGTCAAGTGGAGCGTCAAGTGGCTGGTGCCTTCGTTCGTCGCCATGCCGTTCCTCATGATCTGGTATTACCTGATGGTTCCCGCCTCGCAGCAGGCCCTGCTCACCCTGGGCATCGATACCATCAATTCCGGCACCTTCTCCACCGTCACACGCATGGCGTTGGTCATCATTGTCACCTCAGCCACCATCGTCGGCGTCGCCTACTTCCTGGCTTATCGCAACCCGCTTGAATTCAACCTCTCGCACGCGGTCAGCATTCTGCTGCTGGCGTTGATGGCCACCGGCGCCGGCGAGTACTCGCGCGAAATGCTGCGCAAGCCCTTCGTCATCGGCCGCTGGATGTATTCAAACGGCGTCCGCGTCAACGCAGTCGCCGGCATCAACGAAAATGGCTACCTGGCCAAATCCGGCTGGGTGTGGAATGGCTCGACGTCGAGCTACTCCCACGGCGAAGCCATCTTCCGCGGCGAGTGCGGCTCCTGCCACACGCTCGCAGGCTACCGCTCGCTCAACAACCTGCTGGCCGGCCGCGACCGCGCCAACATCGGCAACTTCATCACCATGCTGCACGAGTACAAAGCCGACTCACCCTACCACAAGTTCATGCCGCCGATGGTAGGCACCAAACAGGACGTAGACGACTTGACCGACTATCTGAACGCGCAGGTCAACCCGCAGGCTGCGACCGCAAAGCCCGTCCTCACCGCTCACAAATAACTGCACCCATGCCGCGATTGCAAGAAGCGAAGGCCCGCCAAGCGCGGGCCTTCGCTGTTATGCGGACTTCTGGCGCTCTGTCTCCCGAGTCCGCATCAGAAAATGAACTTGTCATCCCGAGCGAGCGAAGCGAGTCGAGGGACCTGCTTCTGTCTTTGCTTCCTTCATATGCCATGTCATGAGCAGCGAAGCTTGGCGCGCTCTTCGCTGGGTGCCCCCGGTCTCGATTTTGAGACAGGGGAGACCACCTACTCCGCAAATTGCGCCAGTTGCGCCGCCGTCGGTTTCGGCGTAAACCGGCTCACCACAATCATCGCCAGCACCGCCGCCGCCAGCGCCGGGAAAATGGCGTCCCGCTGCGCAAGAATGGCCGGGAACACTCCCCGCACCGCCTGCACGTCCCAGGCCAGCGTCACCACCGTCCCCGTGCCGATCGCCGCCACCGCGCCCCACGCCGTCACGCGTTTGGAGTAGAACGCAGCCAGCACCACCGGCGTCAGCGCCGCCGAGTACACCGTGTAGGCGTACAGCATTTTTTGCAGAATGCTCTCGGCGTACACCGCCTGGTAAAGCGCCCAGCAGCCCAGCAGCACCACCGCCAGCCGCGACACAATCAGCACCCGCTTGTTCGACGCCTCGGGGGCCATGTAGCGGACAAATACATCGTTCACAAGATTCGTCGCCGGCGAAAACAGATAGTTCGACGCCGTTGAGATGACCTTGGCAAACACCGCGCCCAGCAGCAGCGCCCCCATCACCGCCGGCAGCCCATGCCGCGCCGTGTAGGGAATGATCTCCCGCGGATGCAGCGCCACTTCGCCGGTGGGATAAAGCGCCCGCCCAAACACCGCGATGGCCACAATCAGCGTCTCCAGCAGCAGCGTGCCCAGGATCCAGCCGATCACCGACACCTTGGCGTCCTTCTCCGTGCGCGCCGAGAAGAACTTCTGATACATCACCTGGTTGCCCAGCATCAGCAGCATCGTCGGCACCAGGAACTCCAGTGCGCGAATCATCCCCATGCCCACCGATTGCTGCACGTGGCCCGGTCCAAAGCGGTAGTTGCCCAGCACCTGGAAATACTCGGCCGGCAGCGCCGCGTGCAACCCGGCCCAACCGCCGGCATGCAGAAACAGCATCGGCGCCGCCACCAGGCAGATCACCGTCACCAGCGAGCCAATCGCCACGTCCATATACGCCACCGACGACATGCCGGCCAGCGCCGTGGTCAAAATGACGAACCCCGCGATCAGATAGGTGCCGAACTCCGGCGTCACCGTGTCCGGGAAGATGAGGTGCAGCACGTCGCCGCCGCCGCGGAACTGGTAGCTGGTGATGGCCACGTACGCAATCAGGATGGCGATCGTCCCCAGCACCCGCGCCGTCTGGTTATAGCGCGCCTCCAGCAAGTCGGGCAGCGTAAACTGCGCAAACTTCCGCGCCCGCGGCGCAATGAAATAAATCAACAGCAGGCCCAGCCACCCGCCCGCCGGCTGCCACAGCGCCGCGAATCCATTTTTATAAGCGTTTTCCGCACCGGCAAACAGCGACCCCGCCCCAATCCACGACGTCAGCAGCGTAAGCACCAGCACCAGCGCCGGCAGCGACCGGCCGGCCACCAGGTAATCCGCCTTGGTCTTCACCTGCGAGCTTCGATACAGCGCAACCGACAGCAGCAAAACAACGATGATCGCAAGCACAACGACGTAAAGCTGGGGCATCCGCGTCTTTCCTCACTCGCCGAACGGGGTTGTGAGCAGTGTACCGGAACGAGCCCCTCGTCCCGATTGAGCCGCCCCCACAGGGCTCGTCAGCCGTTGCAATTTCGTGCTAGCATCTCTTCCACAAGCGCTCCGGCACTCAGCCGATTTCCCCACGAGCGCACCCCGGGCAAGTTCGCCACACATTCAAAGGAGGCGGACGTGAAAACATCTCTCGCATCTGCGGCAATGGCAGGGCTTTCGGTTCTGTTCTTCGCATCCACGCTATCCGCGCAAACGGTGGACGAGTCCGCCGCGCCTGCGCCGGCTTCCAAGGTACGCATCGTCCGCCTCAGCGAAGTCAAGGGCGACGTTCAGGTGGACCGGAGCACCGGTCGGGGTTTTGAGCCCGCGATGGCCAATCTGCCCATCGTCGAAAAGAACCGGCTCCAAACAGGCGTCGGCGTGGCCGAGGTGGAGTTCGAAGACAACAGCACCCTCCGGGTCGCGCCCAACTCGGTCGTGGAATTCCCCAAGCTCGAACGCCTGCCCGGCGGCACAACGGCTTCAACCGCCGTGGTCGTGCAAGGCTCGGTCTACGTCAGCCTCATGAAGACGGCAGGGAACGAGTTCAACCTGCTGTTCGGCCAGCAGATGCTGCGTCTGCCGCCTTCCAGCCATGTGCGTCTGCAACTCGGCGACACGCAGGCCCGGCTGGCCGTGCTCGACGGCCTGGTCCACGTCAACGGGCCCGGCGGCGGCATGGACGTGACCAAGAAGAAGACCGTCACCCTGCCCCTCAACAACCAGGCGCAGCCCACGCTTGCCAAGGAGGTTGCACCCGATCCGCTCGACTCCTGGGACAAGGATGCCGCGGCTTACCACGAGCGGACCGCGATCGCCAGCAACTACGGCAACCCCGGCTACTCCTACGGTCTCAACGACATGATGTACTACGGCAACTTCACCAGCATGGGCGGCTGCGGCACCATGTGGCGGCCCTACTTTGCCAGTGCCGCCTGGGATCCGTACTCGAACGGCGCCTGGGCCTGGTATGGCGGCGCCGGCTACTCCTGGGTGTCGCCCTATCCCTGGGGCTGGACGCCTTACCACTACGGAAGCTGGTCCTTCTGCGACGGAGCAGGCTGGGGATGGATGCCCGGCGGCAGTTGGAACGGCCTCAACAACACGGCACTGCTGGCGCCCGCCAGCGGCACAGGCGGCGGTCCGCGGCGCATGCCGGTCACTCCCCCTGCGCAAGCGCCCGCTGCCAACGAGCCGACTCTGCGCGCGGTCAACCTCAAGCCGGCAGTGCGGTCTGAGGTCGCCTCGCCCGAGTCGTTCGTTTTCCGCAAGGATTCGGCAGGCCTCGGTGTTCCCCGCGAAACGCTGGGCAAGCTCGACAAGTTCTCGCAGCAGTCCATCCAGCACGGCATGGCGAGTACCGAGATCCATCTCAGCGCGCCCGCCGCCACCAGCGCCAACGGCCGAACCGCCAACTCCGCCATCGCCCCCATCGCAGTGCGGCGCGGAGCTGCCCCGTCGGCCGGCGAAGCATCGCAGGGACGCGAGTCCATGGAGAACTCGGGCGGCAGCTCCTCCCGGGCCGCTTCGTCGCCAAGCGCCTCGATGCATTCGGGAGGCGGTCGCGGACATTAGCGCCTGCTGCTGGTTGCAGACAGATTGAGTAGCGCCAGCCTCCCGGCTGGCTGTCGCGTGGATCTCCCGGTCCACGCGCACTCTGCCCGAAGCACGAGTCGCTCCAGCTTTCCGAGAAGGCGCTCGGGCCAAAGCAGTTGGCACGACAGACAGCAATCTACTCTTCAAACCGCGCAAGCTGTGTTCGCTGCGTGATTCAAATCACGGTAAAGGAGGTCGATTTTGCTAGGATACCCTCAATCCGTCCGCGAAGTTGATCCCGAAATGCCCAAAAAAGCCACAACTGTCTCACAATCCCGTCGCAAAGCCGCCGTCAAGCCGCCCGTCCTGATGGAACGTACGCAGCCAGTCATCGCGCGCCTTTCCGCCGCCCTGGGCGAGCCGGTTTTTACCTACTGGCACTCCACCAAGGGCTCCATCTGCCAGAACGATGTGGCCGGGCTCTATGCGCTTCTGCGCAGCACGGGAAAGCTGAATCGGCTGTCGCTCTTCATCAAGTCCGACGGCGGCTCCGGCCAGGCTGCGCTGCGCATGGTCAACCTGCTCCGCCGCTACGTCAAGCACCTCACCGTGCTGGCGCCGCTTGAGTGCCAGTCGGCCGCCACCATGCTGGCCCTCGGCGCCGACCGCATCCTCATGGGCCCTCTTGCGCATCTTTCGGCGGTAGATACCTCGCTCACCCACGACCTGTCGCCCATCGATCGCGACAACGACCGCGTCAGCGTCAGCAACGACGAACTCCTCCGCGTCATCCGCCTGTGGACCGAGCAGGCCAAGGACTCTACCGCCAACCCCTACGAAGCCCTCTTTCCCTACGTCCACCCACTGGTCATCGGCGCCGTCGACCGTTCCAGCGCGCTCTCCACGCGCATCTGCGAAGAGATTCTCTCCTACCACATGGACGACACCGAGCGCGCCCGCGAAATCAGCAACATACTCAACTCCGGCTACCCTTCGCACAACTACCCCATCACGCTCCGCGAGGCACACCGCATCGGCCTCAACGTGGCGCCCATGGAAGAGTGCATCAACGGGCTGCTGTTTGAGCTCAACGAGATTTACTCCGAGATGGGCCAGAGCGCCTCCACCGATTTCGACGAGAAGAACTCCCACGACAACAGCATCCCCAACATCCTGGAGTCGAGCGGCCTGCTCATCTATTACCAGCTCGACAAGGACTGGCACTATCGCAGCGCGGAGCGGCGCTGGGTGGCGCTCAACGACAAAAGCTGCTGGTGCAAGGCGGAACTCGACAAGGGCAAGACCAACATCTCGCAACTGCACGTCCGCTGAGGAAACACCGCGCGGGGGGACTATAGCGAAACCAGCGTCGATGTATCCCGAAACCACAGTTGTCAAGTCGACGCGACCATCGGGGAGCGGCGGCCTTGCACAAAACTCAATAGGCCGCAGTGGCTCCGTTTTCGCTCTAATCCTCCCGGCGATCCATCGCAGCTTCCATCTCGTTCCGCGCGTTCTTGGCCACGTACATCGCCGCATCGGCCGCATTCAGCAGGCAGTCCCGGCTGGCGCCGTCCTCGGGGTAGATGGCGACACCCACGCTGGCAGAGCCTCGCAGAATCAGTTCATCCACCTGCACCTGCTCGTCGAAGCACTGCTCCAGCCGATGTGCGATCTCTTCCACCTCGGTGCGGCTGCGCACCACCGGAACCAGCACCGCAAACTCGTCGCCGCCCAATCGCGCCAGCACGTCGCCTGGGCGTAGCTGCCGCTTCATGCGCCGCGTCACTTCCCGCAAATAAAGGTCGCCCACCTGGTGCCCGTACAGATCGTTCACCTGTTTGAATTTATCCAGATCGATATAAATAAGCCCGAAAATGCCGGCCTTGGCCCGCGCTTCCACAATCTGGGCCTCCAGCCGCCGGTCCATCGAAAAGCGGTTGTAAATGTCGGTGAGCAGGTCGAACTCGGAGCGGTGCAACAGTTCGGAGTAGTGTTCGCGCGTCTCAATCGCGAGAAAGGCCAGCCCTGCTGCCATCGCCAGCGTCTCAATTTCGTCCTGGCGGACTTTTTCCAGCGCACTGAAGGCGGCAAAAAGCGTCCCCATCCGTGTGCCGCCGTGGGCCGCAATGGTGTGCTCGACCACGCGCAGTCCGGAAAGGTCCGCGGGCGGCTTGCCCAATTGCGCGCCATCGGCAACCTGGCACCAGCAGGGGGCGCCGTGCAGCCGGATGGTGGTCAACTCCAGAATCTGCTCGATGATCTCGGCCAGCGGGCGGAAGCCGTTGATGTCTTCCAGGATGCGGCTGCGTTTCTGTTCAAACTCGGCCAGTTCCGCCGTCCGGCGGCGCGCATTGCGTTCCACCGTCCAGCCCCGGGCGCCCACAGCAAATACCACCAGCAGCAAAAGGCCCACCAGGGCAGCCAGGTTGCGCACGTTCACCAGCGACGGCGGCGCGATCACCGCCAGATCGTCGGACGAGCGCAGAAGAATGTTGAACGGCACCGGCCCATTCCATTTGTTGGGCACCAGTTGCACGCAGATGCCCGAGACGCGCACCCTGGATCCCAGCGGAATCACGCGCATGGGGGGCAGCGGCATCAGGCTGGCCTTGTCGGAGTGGTGGTAGATGGCCGCGAACAGGCCGCCGTTGGTGCTGACAACATATTCGTCCTGCGCCGCTTCCCGGGCCTCGGTCACCAGGGTTCCTTCAATCGAAACCAGGTCGTAGATGTGGCCCAGGTGAATGTTGTCGCTCCACGACAAGTTCTGCCACGTGGTCGGCGCAGGTTGCACAGGCGCCCGCACATGGCTATCCCGGATCGCGCCCTGCACAAGGTTCAGAAAGCCGTCGTGCACATCGGGAAAGCCCGTGGCGTCCACAATGTCGCCGATCTCCAGAGGCATGCTCGATTGCGTCGCCACCCACAGGCTCCGCGGCCCATCCTGCAGCACGGCGGCAACGCCCGGCTGATAGTAAGTCAGCGTCCCATGCACGCGGATTCTGGCCGTGAAGTTGTGTATCCGGTAGCTCTTCAGAATCTCGTCCATGGGCACGATGGGCAGCGTCCACGGGCTCGCCGGGACACTCTTCACCACCTTCACATCCGCAATGCCGTTGGCGTGGAGTTGAATCCCCGTCTGCTGCATCTTGCTGTCGAAAATAGCCGAGGAGATGCCGGTTACCTCCACTTCGTCGTCCAGCAGTTCCTCGAGGGGCCTCGGATCGGGGCTTTCCACCGACGCGTCGATCTCCCCGTAGTCGGAGAGCATGTGCAGGTAGATGCTATGAATGTTGTGGTTCACAATCAGGTCGGCGGAACGAACCACGGCGTGCACCGTCACCAGCATGGCGTCGTAGCGGGAGTGAACCAGGTCGTTGTATGTGGCCTTTACCGGCTTGAGCTGGCTGCCGTGCCGCAGCACCGTCACGTCGCTTGTCTCCACCAGGGGATGAAAGCTTGCCTGGGTGACTCCCTTGATCAGGACCCGGTCCCCGGGAGACAGGTTCGCGTCCTTGTCGAGGAAAATAAAAATGGCCGCGCTGCCGTCTTGAACGAACAGCTCTCTCGTATAAGGGCGGAAATAGGTGACTGTCGCTTCAAACTCCACCGGTAGCTTGTGGCTTGCTTCCGCGTTGGTCAAGGCATGAATCGCCGCGAGCGAGGTCAGACGCGCCGGCGGATCGGCCGCCGCGAGCGCCGCCCAGGCCACCAACAGCAAGCCGGCGGCAACGCGCCTTTTCAACTGCAGAGTACTTCCCATAGAGGTAATGGTTTGCTTGAACTAAATTATCGGCACAATGGGCTGCTGGAATCAATCATAAGCGGATCAAACGGCTCCAAAATTCGCTCGCGACTCGGCGGCGATGCGCGAACCCTCCGCCCGAGGCCTGACGCGACCTGCTATCCGGAGCAGCGAAACCCGCTGAAAGGCGGCCCTCGTCTTCACCTTTCAAATGGAACTATCGGCAGTGGAGCGATATCGATCACCGCGCTCAGTCTCGATTCGTCGGTTGCTGTCCCAGCGGCTCGCTGCCTCGATCCTGGCCGGGAGCGCCGCTTTCCAGGCTCACCTGCCGGCTATGTTTGATCTTGTACATCGCCGCATCCGCCGCGCTCAGCAGGCGATCGCGCGTGGTCCCGTCCTCCGGATAAAGGGCAATGCCGATGCTGGCCGTACTGCGCAGCACAATTCCCTCGTGACTCCACGACTCGTCGAAGCTCCGCTCCAGCCGTTGCGCAATCTCTTCCACTTCGGCGCGGCCGCGCACCATCGGCACCAGCACCGCAAACTCGTCGCCGCCCAGCCTCGCGATCAGGTCGTGCGGCCGTAGCTGCGCTTTCATGCGCCGCGCCACCTGTTGCAGGTAAAGGTCCCCGGTTTGGTGGCCGTACAGATCGTTCACTTCCTTGAACTTGTCCAGGTCGATATAGATCAGGCCGAAGACGCCGGCATTGCGCCGCGCTTCGCCGATCTGCGCCGCCATCTCCCGGTCCAGCGAGAAGCGATTGTGAATATCGGTCAGCAGGTCGAAATCCGATCGGTGCACCAGGTCGGAGTAGAGCCGCCGGCTTTCAATCGCGAGCGATGCCAGCCGCGCCCCTGCCGCTGTCGCCTCCGATTCGATTTCAAGAGGCGCATCGATCGCCCGGAAGGCGGCGCACAGCGAGCCCAGCGACGGCCCGCTGTGCGCCGAGATCCCCTCGCTGCGGACGCGCAGGTCCGCCAGGCTGGCCGGCCGCTCGCCCACGCGCGCGCCGTTCGTCACTTCGCACCAGCACGGAGCGCCCTGCAGCATGAACGACACCATTTCGGTGATGTGCTCCAGGATCTCGGTCAGCGGCCGAGCCCCATTGATCTCTTCCAGAATCTGGCTGCGGCGCCGCTCCAGAGCCGCCTCGCCCTCGATGCGCGCGGCCAGGTTCGCCGTCTGCTGCCGCACCTTCCGCTCCAGCATCCAGCCGCGTGCGCCCACCAGCAAGACAGCCAGCAGCAGCAGTGCGGCCAGCAAACCCAGGTTGCGCACGGTAAGCCACGATGGCGACGCAATCACCGTCAGATCGTTGTAGTCGCGCACCAGAACATCGAACGAGACCGGCCCGCGGAAGGGGTTCGCCCCATAGTGCGGCATGCAGATTCCCGTAACCCGCACCTTGCTGCCCGCCGGTATCTGCCGCATGGCAACCAACGGCTGGCTGGGTCCGATATCCGGATGTCGAAAGATCGCTGCAAAAATATGTCCGCCGGCGGCCAGCACGTACTCGTCCTGCGCGGCGGCGCGCATCCCCATCAGCACCGTGCCTTCGGTCGACACCAGGTCCAGGGAATGAATCCCCGAGTCGAGCTGGCTCCAGCTCAGCGGGATCGGGGCCACCGGCGCAGGCAAGCCGCGATCTTGGACGTCGCCCATCTCCAGCGTCAACGATTCATCGCTGACTTCCGGAAACCCGGTGGCGTCCGCCAGGTCCCCGATCTTGAGTTCCTTCTCCAGGTGCGTCTTGATCAGCACGCTGGTGTCGCCGTTCTGCAGGATCACGGCCGATCCCGGCTGGTCGTAGACAATCGTCCCCCGCACCCTCACGCGCTGCGTCATATCCCGGACGTTCATCCTCTTCACAATCTCGTCCATCGGCGTCAGGGGCAGGTCGCCGGCGCCCATCGCCGCATGGCGCAGAATCTTCAGGTCCGAAAGTTCAGGCGCCTCGACCAGTGCGCCAATCATCCGCGATCGGCTGTCGAACTTGCCCGCCGCCGCACCGGTAATCTCCACCTCCGCGTCCAGCAGGCCTTCCAAAACGGATGTATCCGCGCTGGCCACTGCGGCGTCGATATATCCGCCGTCCATCAGGAGCTGCAAATATATGCTGTTTAAGCCAACATCGGTAATCAGGTTGGCACTGCGTACCGTGGCCCGGATCTTCACCCGCCGCGCATCGAATTCAGCCCCGATCAGTTGCTTGTAGTTGGCATCGATCGCCTCCGGCAGCGCGCCGTGCCCCAGCACTGTAACGCTGTCGGCCACAACGTCGGTGCGGAAGCTCGCCCGCGTCTTTCCCCGCACCAGCACCCGGTCGCCGGGAATCAAATTCAGGTAGCCGCTGGTCTCAACGTAGGTTGCGAACTCCCCATCCTGGATAAAGAGATCCACATTCCCCATCTGAAAGTAGGTGACAACCCCCTGAACGCTCACCGGCAGGCTCGCGGCGGCCTCCGCACCGGTCAGCGCCCGGATCTCCTGAATCGTCGCGATGGTCGCAGGGTGCTCTCCCCAGGAGGTACACGCCCACCCTAGAAGCAGCAATCCTGCGGCAATCGTTCGCTTCATCGAAGAACCTGCTCACGGCGACATCGGGAAACTCTCGTCCCGCAACCGCCGCCTCACTCTCACGCTTGCGCGCGGCGCGAAGGGTTGATGAATAGACGCGCATCTTCAAAGCGCCGCGGCAAAACCTCGGCGCCTACAATGCCTCGATATTTCCTATCGGCAGAAATCCCGGTGCGGAACAACCGCCCGTTCCAAAAGCGGGCGGCGGATTCCCCGGCAGCCTGTGCTGCGAGTCGGGTCTTGAAAGGGCACAGGCTGTGCAGTAAGTGCCTGAATATCCATGCGGCTTTAGCCGCCGCGGGATGGTTTTCCTCGCATTCAGACTTCAGCGCGGCTCCTAAGCCATTGATTCCATGGTAAGTTGGCGCATATGCTTGTTTACGTACATGGCGGCGTCGGCGGCACTTAAAAGGCTGTCCTTGGTGTTCCCGTCCTGTGGATACATGGCCACGCCCAGGCTCGCCGATCCGCTCAATAAGAACCCCTCCACCTGGCATCTCTCGTCGAAACTCTTCTCCAGCCGCTGCGCGATCTCCTCGATCTCGGCCCGGTTGCGCACCGCCGGCACCAGCACGGCAAACTCGTCCCCGCCCAGCCTGGCCAGCATATCCGCCGTCCGCAGTTGCCGCTTCATCCGCGCCGCCACTTCCTGCAGATAGAGGTCGCCGGCGCGATGGCCGTAGAGATCGTTGATTTGCTTGAACTTGTCCAGGTCGATATAGATCAGCCCAAACATGCCGGCCGTCTGCCGCGCGTTCTCAATCTGTACATCCAGATACCGGTCCAGCGAGAAGCGGTTGTGGATGTCGGTGAGCAGATCGAACTCCGAGCGGTAGAGCAGGTCCGTATAAAGCCGCCGCGTTTCGATCGCCAATGTCGCCAGCCGCGCTCCGGCCAGCAGCGCCTCGGACTCTGCCCCGGAGGCCGCGACCTGCGGCGCAAATCCGGCGAACAGGACGCCGAACGATGTTCCCGCATGCGATGAAATCTCGGCTTCCGCAATCCGCAGACTGTTTGTGTCCGCCGGAAAGCACCCCAGCCGCGCTCCATCCGTCACCTCGCACCAGCAGGGCGCGCCGCCCAACTGGAACGAGACAAATTCCGTGACCTCTTCAATAATCCCCGCCAG
>Ga0181516_10001780_pt1 | contig 16096 bp, 12 predicted proteins | sample PEATcosm2014_Bin_25_FD_121104 | JGI IMG/M metagenome (GOLD analysis project Ga0181516, IMG submission 121104) | Peatland microbial communities from MTU Mesocosm Facility, Houghton, MI, USA - PEATcosm2014_Bin01_10_metaG | ecosystem: Environmental > Terrestrial > Soil > Wetlands > Peat | place... | reverse complement strand
GCCTTATTCTTGCCGATACCAAATACGAATTTAGCCTATTACCCGACGGCACTGTTGTTTTGGGCGACGAAATCCACACGCCGGACAGCAGCCGGTATTGGATCACCGGATCGTACCAGTCATGCCTTGATGCGGGCAAAGCACCAGAAACGCTCGACAAGGATGTCGTGCGCCGCTGGCTGACAGAGCATTGCGATCCCTATAAAGACGCCATCCCGCCTATTCCTGATGCGGTCAGGCTCGCCACGGCGGAAACCTATGTCGCGGTGTTCGAACGTATGACAGGCAGCAAGCTGGCTTTGCCTGACGCTTCTATCGATCCGGTGGAGCGCATTAGAGCCGCCGTCGCGGCCTATCTGACGGCCAATCCTTAGGCCGTTTTTGCCAGCAGCGCGTTATCGTAGGCCGTGGTTACATAAAGCCCATGTTCGCCGGGCACAATTTTGTATTCATCGGAAACACCAAGCACGGTTTCCGCGCCGCCAAGCAGCAAAAACCCGTCCGACGGCATCACGCCTTTGATCGCAGAGAGAACGCGCGTCTTGGTCGGCAGATCGAAATAGATCAAAACATTGCGGCAATACACAATATCGATGGGTCCGGTCACGCCAAGATCGGTCAACAGATTGCCTTCGCGGAATTGCACCATCTGGCGTATATTCTCTTTGATCTGCCACTTGTCCCCGGCGATTTGCTGAAAATATTTGACCAAATGCGTGACCGGAAGGCCGCGCTGCACTTCAAACTGGGAATAGACTCCGCTTTTCGCACGCGTAATCATCTCGCGCGACAAATCGGTGCCGACGATTTCGATTTTCCATCCCTGAAGCTTGGATGCTTCCTCGGCGCAGATCATCGCCAGAGAATAGGCCTCCTGCCCGCTGCTGGCCGCCGCCGACCAGATACGTATTTGCTTTTTTGCGGCGCGCGCGGCCAAAAGGCGCGGCAAAAGCGTTTTCTGGAAAATGATGAACGGCTTTTGGTCGCGGAAGAAGAAAGATTCGTTGGTCGTCATCGCTTCGGTGATGTCGAACATCAGGGCTTCTTCACGCTTGGCGCGCAAGGCTTGCGCCATATCCTCCAGCGATTTCATGCTGTGCTTGCGCGCGACAGGAAACAGGCGTGATTCAAGCAAATAAGCCTTCTCGACGGTCAACACGAGGCCGGATCGCTGCTTAACGAGAGTCGAAAAAAGTTCAAAATCTTCCGGTTTCATACCTTATCCCCAATGCCAGCGCTTACGCCCGATCCCGCACTTGGCCCTGACATCGCAATTTGCTTTACCATAGCGCCTATTTCTTTGACGGGGGTGATGGCCGAGCAAATCCCGGCAACAGCAGCCGCCCCCGGCATCCCCCAAACCACGCTGGTCGCTTCGTCTTGCGCGATCACGGCTCCGCCCGAACGAACGACAACTTCGCCGCCCTTCGTTCCGTCCTGCCCCATGCCCGTCAAGATAACGGTGAGAATGCGGCCCCCATAAACTTCAGTCAATGACCGCAGCATCGGATCGACCGAGGGGCGACAGAAATTCTCCGGCGCATCTTGGGTCAGGTGAATAGAAGGCCCTTCGGGCTTCTTGACGATCAGCATATGGAAATCGCCAGGGGCAATGTAATATTGGCCCGCGCGAAGAACTTCGCCCTCTTTCGCTTCACCGCATGTCACGCCACATTGCCTGCTAATATGCTCAGCAAGGATGGTTGTAAAAGCAGGCGGCATATGTTGGGTGATAACGATGGGCTGCGTCAAACCCGTGCCCATATTCTTGATGACCTCAAACAAGGCCTGCGGGCCGCCGGTTGAGGAGCCTATGGCGATAACCTGCGGCTTGAAAAGCGGCATCGGACGCAAGACAATCGGCTTTTTTTCAACCGGTGGCGGAACGGCATAGGTCGCATCCCTTTGCGGCGTCTGCCGGACGTTGTTTCTCCAGGCAAGCGCCCCCAGAACCCTGACCTTCTCTCTCAGATCGCGCTGAAATTCACCGGGAACGGCCATTTCCCGTGCCGACGGCTTGGGCAAATAATCGGTAGCGCCCAGCGACATGGCCTTGATGCTGATCTCGGCATTACGCTGCGTGAGGGTCGAGGCCATAATAATTTGGACCGCCGGATCGATTTCTTTCAGTTTAGGGATCGCCGTAAGGCCGTCCATGACCGGCATTTCGATGTCGAGGATCACGACGTCGGCGGGCGTGCGGCGCAAACTATCGATCGCAAGCTGGCCGTTGCTGGCGGTCGCCACGACTTTGAAAACAGGATCGCTTTCCAGCGCCCGCGTAATGAACCCGCGAATGACCAAAGAATCGTCAACAACGAGTACGCGCACCTGCGGCAACGGGCTTCCTGTCGCTTTAACGGTTGTGGGGGGGGGCAAGGGCATAAGGTGTCCGTTAATTCTCAGTCAAACCAAGTTGTTCAAGCTTGCCGCGGATGATGTCGGCATCAAACGGCTTCATAATATATTCGTTGGCGCCTGCGCCCAAAGCATCCTGAATGTGTCCAAGATCGTTTTCCGTCGTGCAAAATACGACGCTGGGCTTGTCGCCATTGGGCAGTTTGCGTAAGGCGCGAAGGAACTCCATACCGTTCATGACCGGCATGTTCCAGTCGAGCAAAATAAAATCAGGCAGTTTTGCCTTGCAGGCATCAAGCGCTGTTTGACCGTTGTCGGCCTCTTCACACGTGTACCCGATGGATTCAAAAATCTGACGCGCGACTTTACGGATGACGCGGCTATCATCGACGAGAAGACAGGTCTTCATGGGAACATTCTCACTTTCAGTTTAAGTCTCTTTCCTTATAACTTTCCAGCCGAAAGATCCGCCCCCGCGAAGAGAGGATGGACTTAGGCTGCCCGCGCTTGATCCAAACGCAAGAACCTTGGCACATCAAGCACGACCAGCAAAGTGCCTTTCAAACGATAGATTCCATTGGAAACCTCCTGCCAGCGCGGATCGAGGGTTGCCGGGTTGCGCTCATAATCGGCAGAGGGCAAACTCATCACCTCGCCGACCTTATCGACGACAATGCTGTAAAGTTCGCCGCCATGTTCGACGACGACGCTCATGCCCTGCTCTTTTTCGCCGAGCGGAGGCAGTCCAAGACGCGTGCGCGCATCGACAGCCGTGACGATGCGTCCGCGCAAATTCAGCGAGCCCAGCACTTCCGGCGGCGCGAGCGGCACATGCGCGATGCGCTGCGGCCCCAAGACATCTTGCACTTCGAGAACATGGATGCCGAAGAGCTGATGCGCGATCGTCATCGTCACGAACATGCCCTTCGTCCCGTCTTCAACAGCAACCAGCGCCGTTCCAGCAGCAGAAGTCGGAAGATTACTCATTCGCGCCCCCTTGTTTTAAGCATTCATGCAAGGCGTTCAAAAGGCCCTCGCGGTTGAATTTGGCGACATAGTCGGTAAATCCGACCTGACGGCCGCGTTCGATATCGCGCGGCGTCGCATGTGACGACATGGCAAAAATCGGAAGCTTGCTCCATTTGCCGCTTCCGCTGCGCAGAGACGAAACGAAATCGAAACCGTTCATGCCGGGCATTTCGATATCGCTGACAATCGCGTCAAAGGGCTGGTTATCTTCCTGAAGCTTGAGTGCCGCATCGGCGGTTTCAACCGCCGTCACATCATAACCGGCCACCGTCAAAAGCGGCGTCAACAGATTGCGGAAGAAGGGGCTGTCATCGACCAACAACACGCGATGCGCGGATTCCCCTTCAAAACTGCCTTCGTCTTCGCCAAACCAGTTTTGGAACGCTTGCGACAGATAGAAAGCCGCATCGACGACGTCGGTTGCCTTACCGGAAATAATCGAGGTGCCGAGCGCGCCCGGGCGGCGTCCCGACAGATCGACTTGCAGGCGCTCTTCGACGATATCGAGAATTTCATCGACCATCAGCCCCATATGCTTGTCTTTATCGGCAAAAACCAGCACCGCCTGCATCCCTTCCTTGGGAATAACCGCACCAGCCGTCACGGGAACCAGCGGCATCAGCTTGCCGCGATATTGAACCATCGGCGCGCCTTCGGAATATTCGATCGTCGCGCGGTCGATTTCTTCCAAACGGGCTACCAACGACAACGGCACCGCTTTTTGCGCGCCGTCCCCTGCCCGGAACAGAAGCAGAGATTGATTGTTCGTTCCTTGCTTGGCATGGGTCGCAGCCGCGACCTGGTTGCGCGCCGCATGGGTGTTAACGTCGCCCGCATAGGTCACGATCGCATTAAGATCGAGGATCATGATGACGCTGCCGTCGCCAAGGATCGTATTGCCCGAGAAGATCCCGATATTGCGTAAAATCGGCGCGACCGGCTTGACCACGATTTCTTCGGTATCGAACACGCGATCGACAATGATGCCGAGCGTCGAGTTCCCGACCTGAACGACGACGACAAATGCATTACCATTCGCCTGAATATCGTCCTCGCCGAGTTTAAGAGTCTTACGCAAAGACACGAGCGGGAGCAGCCGATTGCGCAAACGCAGCACGGGCGTTTCGTTGATCAATTCGACGCGGTGTTCGCTGGTGGGCGATGCCTTGACCAATTCGACGACGCTGATTTGCGGGATCGCAAAACGCTCGCCGGAACATTCGACGATAAGCGCCGACACAATCGCCAGGGTCAAAGGTATCTTGATCGAAAAAGACGATCCCTTGCCCACGACCGATTTGAAATCCACCGTACCACCGATGCGTTCGATATTGGTACGGACGACATCCATCCCGACGCCGCGCCCGGATACCGAGGTGACTTTTTCCGCCGTCGAAAAACCGGCCTTAAAGATGAACTGCAAAATCTGCTGTTCCGCCATCGCCGCCAGTTCGCTTTCGGTCGCCAAACCTTTTTCCACGATCTTGGCGCGGATTTTATCGGTCGCAAGGCCTTTGCCGTCATCGATAATATCAATAATGATGTGGCCGCCTTCGTGATACGCGTTGAGCGTAATCGTGCCCGTCTCCGGCTTGCCCATCCGTACGCGCTCAGAAGGCACTTCAATGCCGTGATCGGCGGAATTGCGCACCATATGTGTCAGAGGATCTTTGATAAGTTCCAGCACCTGACGATCTAGCTCGGTTTCGGCGCCGAGCATTTGCAAATCAATCTTCTTGTTCAATTCATGCGCCAGATCGCGAACGATGCGTGGCAATTTCGCCCAGGCATTTCCGATCGGCTGCATACGCGTCTTCATCACGCCTTCTTGCAGTTCGGACGTGACCTGATTTAGGCGCTGCAAGGGGGCCGAAAAGGCGCTGTCCTTCTGGCCGCGCAAAATTTGCAGAAGCTGGTTACGCGTTAAAACCAGTTCGCTGACGGTCGTCATCAGCGTTTCCAGTTGAACGACGTTGACGCGAATGGACTGATCGGCAATGGAAGCGCCACCGGCCGCCTTGCCCGCATGTTCATCGCTGGCAGGCTTGGCCGTTTCGGCTGGAGGAGCCTCGGCGGGTCTGGCTTCCGCCACAGCCTCTGGCGGTTTGGTAATTTTCATATTCGCGTTCAAAGTCGCCAGATCGCCTGCCTGAACGGGAACAAAACCAAATTCATCTGGTGCATTGAGATCCGCAACAGGCGCAACGGCCAGGGGGGATGCAATGCTTTCTTGTTTTATAGCGGCGGCAGGACCGCCCGGCTTGCTGTTGGCAAGGGCATTAAGAGAGGCGATCAAATCTTCATCATTGCCTTCGGGCGATTCCGTTTCGTGCTGCTCCAGATAACTGAGCAAGTTTTTAATTCTGTCGATAGAAGCCAAGATGACATCGACGGCGATGGGCGTCACTTCTAATTCACGGTCGCGGAATTTGCCCAAAACATTTTCGCCCGCATGAGCCAGATGCTCAAGGCGCGGCAGACCAAGAAAACCGCATGTGCCTTTGATGGTGTGAACAAGGCGGAAAATGCTGCCGATCAGATCGGGATCGTTCGGATTCTGTTCAAGCCTGACGAGTTCGACATCCAATGTCGCGATGTTCTCTGAGGTCTCAGTCAAAAAGTCGCGGAGAAGATCATCCATTGGTTGTGTCCTCTAAAGACGGTGATTGAGTCGCGGAACGCAGAAAGGAGGGAATCGATCTATACCATCCTGCGAGCCAAACCTTAAGATACGTTTACCGTCACAGGCTCAGATTCAAGAATCGGCGCGGTAAGTATAAGATCGAGACGATCGGGGATAGAGTGATCGTGGGTCAATTTAAAACCGAAATTCTCCGCTAACCGGCCCGTCAAATATGCCTGTATGCTGCGCGGCGTTAGCTCATCAATGGGAACAGCAGCCTCAAGCGCTTCTTGAAGTTTCAGGCTTAACCCGGCGCTGCGTCCGACTATTTCAACGCTGCACCCATTTCCACCTTTAAGATCGCGCAGGGTTATCGCGCCGCCATAGGCCAGCGTTTCTTCCGCAAGAACGATGATGTTGAGAAGAGTCTTCAGAAAGCCGCGCCGCTGAATAAGGTCATCCGTCGGCAAACCTTCAGGCCATATAAGGGAGGTTTTGGTGCTGGCTAAAAATTGTTCGGCGATCTGGTGCACGTCTTTAACGGCAAGGCTGCTATCGCTGCCCACACGTCCGTAGGCAATCCGATAGAGTCGCAAACGATGCGCCGCCGTCGCGCCGCTGTCGCCGATCAGCTTCATCGCTTCGGGAACGACCGTGCCGCCGATCTCCTCGATCAGTTCAACCCCGTTGTTAATCGCACTTACGGGGCTGACCAGGTCGTGGCACAGCTTGGAAGCCAGAAGCTCCATAACGCGCATATCGATTTGCATAGAAAAACGGCCTATTTACGCTAGATTTGAATAAGTTAGATAAGCGGTTTAGGATTACTCGCGAGTCGTTAAGAGACGCTTAATAAGGGAAAGATAAAGGGAAGATGAGGGAGTTAGGGGAAGACAAGGGGATAGAAAAAACGGAATGCGTTTATTTGGATATCCCGACGAAAATAATATCCCAATACCCCCTAATCCCCTATTCTTCCCCCTCATTCCCTAACTCTTCCCTCATTCCCTATTCTTCTCTAACCCCTGATCTTCACAATGAAAATATTCTTTAGCGCCAGTCACTCTCCCCTTGCTCAAAAGGCGTTTGTCGAAATGACACAACGTTACGGGCAAGCCGATGCGCACGACGCCGATTATTTTGTCGTTCTTGGCGGCGACGGTCAGGTGCTCAGCACACTTTATGAGTCGCTGGAGCAGCGCAAACCGGTTTTTGCCATTCGCAGAACCGAGTCGGTCGGCTTTCTGTGCAACACCTTCAACAATAACAAAAGCGATCTGGAACAACGGCTGCTGCGCGCGCAAAGTGTGACGCTGCACCCCCTGCGCATCGAGGCCGAGAAAGAAGACGGCTCCAGCTTTTCGGCTTTGGCCATCAACGAAGTTTCAATCTTGCGCGAGACGCCGCAGGCCGTGCGCTTGCGCATCGTCATCGACGGCATTGAACGCATTGCTAAATTCAGCGGCGACGGCGTTCTGGTGGCAACGCCTGCGGGCAGCACCGCCTATAACCATTCCTGCGGCGGTCCGATTATGCCGCTGAACGCCAATACATTAGTGATGACGGCGATCTGCGGCTTTCGCCCGCGCGGCTGGTCCTATGCCGTCTTGCCGGAAGATGCCGCCGTTGAAATCGATGTTTTGGAAACCGACAAACGCCCGGCGCGGATCGAAGCCGGAGCCTCAATCCTCCACAACGCCGCCAAAGTGAAGATAAGCCTGGACCGCACCCAAAACCTGACCCTCCTGTTCGACCCTGATCAACATTTGGGCGAGAGGATTATTCGGGAACAGTTTATGCTGTAAGTATGGGCGCTGCGCCTACATTGTAACTTGTGGTGGGGCGCTTCATTGTCGTCATGCGCGGAAGCACGATCGAACAACCAACGATCCGCAATGAATAGGCCTTAAAACTTAGTCTCCGGAGTTTGGCGGGTTCTTTGTCTTTATCGAGCAGAAGGAAATAGAACACCCTATCCTCCATCTTCTGCTCATCCTTATCTCTGCGCTCAATGATGAGCAAATCCAGTTTATGGAAGCGCGAGAAAAAGGAATCATAAACCACCCATTGCCCGCATAGTACTTTCTTTTCCGCGCCTAGATCAGGCGCTTGAAAAACGGTATCCCGGATTTCACGGCCTTTGGAAATGTCATAAGTCGCGCCTCCGTCGCAAACCAAAGAATTGATGTTGCTGTTCAGACGACAAAGCTTTTCAGCTGTTAACGGCATTGGTTTTTCCTGCGCACTTCGCAGAATGATGGATAGAGCAAGCTAATGACTTACTTCCCGACCTTCACATCGGTCAAATGCCCATGTTCGTCGTGGTGCATGATCATCGACGGGGCATCTTGCCATTCGACGACGGTCTCGGGCGAGAAGCCGTACATCGACGCTAGATCTTCGGGAGCGACGATGGCGCGCGGTTTGCGGCGCCCGCGTCCGCGGAAGCGCAGCATGTTATAAAGCGCCCAGCCAAGATAGATGACCGTCATGACGCCCGCGACCTGCCCATAGGCCTGGATCGTCGGGATGATCGCCAATTCGGAGTACTGCGTGTAATCATCGAAGCCGTTGCCGATCCAACGCGCCAAATCGACGACGAAGGGCCAGGACTCGCGGATGAAGTACAAATAGACGAGCCAGAGCGCGACCGTCAAAAGAATATCGCGCAGCCGTACCCACAACGGAACTTCTTGTGAAGCGGTAATGATGTAATGTTCGTAAGATGGATGTTCTTCGCTCATTTGAAACCTCTGTCTGACGATCCCCACGCGGCGCGTTTGGTGCGGGATTTAAAGAAGGCTCGCGGCAAGGCCACAAGATTCGTGAACATGGAAATGATCCAGAACACCAGCGGATACCAGATGGTCCAGCCCAAAAGCCGCAGCAGTTTGTTCTCGTAACGCGTTTCAATCGTCATCGCCGTTACAAATTGCAGCAGATTGACGAAGGCCAAAACCAAACCCCAGAAAGCGGGCGGGAAAATGGTCGGCACATTCAAGGTCGCGGGCATCACGAAGAACTTGCCGAGCGACCATAAAATCAGCGACAGCAGATAGGAATAGGCCCACACGGTGCTGAAAACAAAGTCGGCGATAAGGATCCACATGCGGTGATCCGGCCATTTCCAGATGCGAACAATGTTCTTGAAGAACGCTTCCGCCCCACCCTGCGCCCAACGTACGCGCTGCTTCCACAGGCCGCGGAACGTTTCCGGCATCAGGATCCAGCACAAAGCATTCGGTTCATACTGAATCGCCCAATGTTTCATCTGCATCGACCAGCTGATATCGATATCCTCGGTGACCATATTGAGGTCCCAATAGCCGCAATCATGCAACGCGCGACGGCGGAACGAACAGATCACGCCTGAGATCGTGAATAAATGACCGTAGATACGCTGGGCGCGTTTGATCAGGCCGATGATCGAGGAAAACTCGCCCACCTGAACCTTGCCGATTAGGGTCGAACGCGTGCGTACGCGCGGATTGCCGGTCACAGCGCCGACGCGTGGATTTTCAACCATCGGACGGACAAGATAAGTCACCGCATTAACATGCAGCATAGCGTCGCCGTCAATGCAGACCAGATATTCGCCTTTGGCGACCAGCGCGCCCATACGAAGGGCCATCGCTTTGCCCTGATTGGCGGCAAATTGGACCACGCGCAGACGCGGATATTCTTTGGCAAGCTTGGTAAGTTTCTTGCCGGTGTCGTCGCTGGAGCCGTCATTAATCGCGATGATTTCGAAATCCGGCCAATTCTGGGCATTGGCGGCTTCGATCGTATCCGCGACATTGTCCCCTTCATTATAGCAAGGGATCAGGATCGAAACGAACGGGTGCTCGGAAACTTCAGGCGCTGTTTCGGGGCTAGGCGTGCCGCGTTCCCAATGCATATAGAAATAGATGCCGCCGATGATCCACATCACCGACATGAACAGGGGATACAGGAAGATGAAGTCGAGCATATAGCCGGTCACAAGCCCGTAAAGGACGAGGAGCAGGATGATCGAAAGGCCGAATATTTTTCTGGTCATGGCAAGTACGGGTAAGTTTGTAGTGAAAAATCTTTATGCAGCGCGGCGACATCCGGCACATTGGCGACGAAATCATCGGGGTAGTATCCGAAGTTCAACGCGCCGCGGCGCGCCAGCGCGCTCATCTGCGCGCCCAGTTTTTCGGTCGGGATCGCGCGGCCGCTGTCTTTGACGCGCCAATCGACGGATTGAAGTTCGAACACCGTATGCTTCAACCCGTCGGGTCTTTGCGCGGCGATCGTCACCAGATTGTCGAGCCATTTATTCTGATCGCACGAGGGTACGTTTTCCATATCCGGCATCGCTTCCACGGCGACGTAATCATAGGCTTGCAGGAAGCGGTCATAGCTCTGCGCAAACCATTCCTCGCTGCCGGGGCTGAGCAGCAACGGCGCATAGATGTTACGCACGGTCTTGAGCGGCGCACGATAGGCCGCAACATGCGAGGCAAGCTCCTGCGTGAAACGGATCAGCGTATCGGTCTTGAACGCCGTCCATTTATCCATCACATCATGATTGGCGCGAATGTCTGCGATCGAGGCGGGAAAACCTTCTGCTTTATAGGCGTCGATAGCCACAGGGCTGGCGTCTTCAAAATCCGACAGCATCGCGTCGTCGTGGAACAAAAGCCCGTCAATCGGGCCGTAACGCCCCAGATCTTCGTAAAGACCGATAATGCGACGGCGGCCTTCGGGATCGAACGGCGAGATGCGATGATAGGCCTTGGGATCAGCAGCCACAGTATTTGTCTTCGCGTCCCAAGCCTGAACCTTGCCGACATCGTCGCCGAAATCGAACGACAAGACCGGCAGCCATCCGTAAACCTTGACCATCGCGCGGGTTTCAAGCTGCCACGCAACGCGATTAAACAAATCCTGACGTACGGGCAAGAAACGGTTGGGGAAATAAACGGAACTGGCGACGCCCGAAGCTGTCGGATCGGAGAAGGCCTGCAAAAAGACCGTGTTGATTTTCATCGCATAGATGCGCGAAACCAGCGCATCGAGATTGCGCGCTTCCTGTTCCGGATCGGGATCATAAACATAATCGAGATCGACCTGAACCACGCGCATCGGCGCGACTTTGTCAAACTGGCGGATCATGATCGAATAATCGCCCATGCTCGGGTCGTCCTTGACCAACGTACGCGGCGTGCTTCTTAAATCGCTGACTGTGGCAAAACCGTCTTCAAGCGAGAAGGTCGTCGGCATCCCATGTTCGGCCTGAATCATCATGCCGATTTCGTTATAGGCGCCGTAGGGCCAAATCATCGCGCGCGGCGCTTTGCCGGTTTCCTTCTTGATCGTGAGCGCAGAGGAAGCCGCATCGGCCTGCAAACGCTTCGCATAATGTTCGGCGGATTCATAGGTACTGGTCTTCGGGTCATATTGGGCCGTCAACGCGTCGGGTTCCATATTGCCCTGAGGATTGGCAATAACGCCGTAATGCATCGCATGTGAATGCGAAGCCACTTCGACAAGGCCGGATTTCTGCATCTCGTGCACTTGCTTCCAGGTCAAGAAGGCGCTGCGCGGCATCGTCGCGTCGCCGTAGCGGACATTGTCGCCCGGATGCGCTTTGTCGCCCGTTTTGCCCGTCATCCATTCATCGACCACACCGATCAAAGCGGGAAAATGATAGGCCTTCAAGACGGGGTACACGCGGGTATAGAAACTCTCATAGCCGTCGTCGAACGACAAAAAGACGGCCTTTGCCGGAAGCTGCTTTTTGCCAGCGCGCGCCGCCAACAGATCGCTGACAGAAATAGCGGTATAGCCTTGTTCCTGAAGCCAAGCTAACTGCTCAACCAATCGCGTTGTCGTGACGCCGTCATAGGTTTGGTCGGGATCGTCGTCTTCGACATTATGATAACACAAGGCAAGGAACGATCCAGCCGGAGGTGTCGCAGCCCATGACGAGGCAATCGATCCTGCAAGAAACAGGGCCGCAAGAATCCAGAGAGCGAAAAGGCGCATATAATTTCTCATCAGAAGCGCTCCACAACGTCAACAGTCAAACTCACGGCATCCTCCGCCGACCCATCGTAATCCTGATGGGTGTAATTTACGCCCGCATTAGCCGTCGTCGTATCGTTATAATGTATGCTTTGTTGATAACGCACCGTCCATGCGGGCGTCGTTCCATAATGCTGCTGCGCATAACCGCCGACCATCGCCAGCAAGCTGTGCTCATACAGGGTTTCGTAGCGATGATACAAGGTCTGCGTGGCCCGCAATCCCGCCAAACCCGTCAAATCAAGCGACGGATTGTAGTACAGGCGATTTTCATCCTTGTTGTCCTGCGTCGACGACAAATCGGCTTCGGCGTCCAACTTATATTTGGGATTGGTATACAGACGCTCGGTATATTCCGCAGCTTGAACCGTGCGGAAGTTACCGTCCGAGAACGGCATCATATAAGCGTCCAACGACAATTGGCGGGACTCGCTCTGACGCCATAAAACGTTAGCGTCGTAACGATCAGCCGTTACTCCGGCGTTTAAAGCGCGCATCGGCGTTTCGGCTGCGAACAACTCTGCTGCTATGCCTGCGCTCCACATATCATTAAACGTATATTTGAAAGTGCCGTCGCCGCCCAGGCGTTCGCGATCATTATAGGTATTGAAGGTCGGCGCGGCAGTCGCGGTCACGTCACCGTTGCGATATTCGGCACCCGCATTGGCACGCGAAAAGTCGATAATGCCTTCGGCATTTGGTTCATGTTCGTGGGCAAAATCCTCGCCCGCAAACAAGCGCCAGTTATAATAGAGTGGCATGGAATAAATCTCGGCGCCGATTTCGTTGCCCTGCCCGTGTGGCACATCGCCTGCCGAGGCGCCACCCGATGGCGGGAAGAAGTATCCGGCGTGAACATCGAGTTCGGCCATATTGTAGACTTCGAGCTCACGGTTGGCGCGCTGAACGCTGAGATTCTCGGGAAAACGCGCGGCCAGATTTTGCGTTTGCGCTTCGGCTTCGCGATAATTTTGTAAAGCAAGATTAGTCATCGCGATGCCTGTTTCAGAAGCGACATCATGTCCGTTCTGAATGGCAAGGCCAATTTGGTATTGTTCAAGCGCCTTGCGCGGCCAGCCACGCGCCAGATAAACATTGCCCGCAGCGGCGCGGTTGCGCGCGTCATAGGGGGCTGCCTCAACCAGCTTGGTCAAACTCTCGTCGGCTTCTTGCAGCATTTCGGCATAGGTGCGCATTTCGCCCGCATCAAGCTCGGCCATCGCGCGCGTGGGGTTGGGTTGCCGTTCCGGCTCGCCCTTCAGATAGATCCAGATCGGCTCATTGTCGCGCATGGCGTCGACGGTGGCGAAGGACTCGTCATATTGATTGCATTCCTGATAGGCATAGGCCAAGAGCCGTTTCGCCTCGAAATCTTTCGGATCTTCTTGAAGAACCTTCAGGAAAATATCGCGGGCGATTTCCGGTTGACGCAAATACAAATAAGCTTCGCCGACAGGCTCCAAAGCATAAGGCGGAACTTCGATGCCAGCTTGCGCCAAGGCATTATAATCATCGACGACTTCCTGCATACGTTGGCGGTCACGCAAGGCGACCAAACGGTCGAAGCGCGCGCGGTTGATGCTGGGGTAAAGATCGGGATCGTTCTGGGCTGTCCAATTTGCAATATGCGCATCGAGCGAGGCCAAGGCCTTGTCCGTTTCGGCATAACGCGTGGCTTCGCTTTCGGGCTCAAGGGGACCCCAGCGAACCAAAGTCTGATCGGCATCGCCAACCATCGCGCGATAGGCTTCGCCTGTCATAAGGCCCGAATGTTGATCGGCATGTCTCAAAGCCAGATGGGCCGCGCCAAGACGGTCTTCGGCATGAATTTCGCCGCGAATGGCTTCAGGGTTTTTCGGTCCGAGCGCCTGCGCATGTTGATAGAAGTTAAGCGCGACAATCGGTTGATCGTTGAAATTGGCCGCTTCGCCGCCCGCCAGCAAGGGATCAAGATGATCGCCATATTGGCGCATGAATTCTTCGGCCTTCGCCTGCCCTTCGGCATAGCGGCCTAAATCGTCGAGACAACGGATAACGCCCGCCGCGAAAATCGCATTGGACGGAGTCTGGTTAAGGCCGTGACGATAGACCACCAACGCCTTTTCCGGTTGGCCCAGCGCGCGATAGGAAGCGCCGACTGCCTCCAGCACATAATCAGGGAACTTTTGCCCGCCGATTTTCTCATATTCCTTGACGGCGGATTCATGATGCCCTGCCCAGCTGAGCACAGCGATATAGTCCATTCTGACGCCGTAATCGGCGGGATATTTGACGCGCAAATCGCGCAGCATCTTCAAAGCCTGTTCATAATGACCGGCGCGCGCGAGATCGACGGCATAGTGGCGTTCGGCAAAATTATGCGCCTGAACCAGAATTTCAGGTTTTTCCGGATGCTTGGCCAATTGGGCGTTGGCGAATTCGATCGCTTCCTTGCTGCGGGCAAGATCGCACAGGCTGTAAATCACACCGACGGCATAAGTAACATTGTCGGGAACCTTGGCAAGCGCGGCCTGATACAATTCCAGAGCCTGCTTGGGTTGATGCAGGTTGCGATAGGAATGCGCGGCGGCATCAAGAACGTAATCTAACTGACTGTAATCCTGCGGCAGCGTGCGATAAAGCGCGATCGCTTCGCTATCATGCCCTGCCCAGCTCAAGACGGCGACATAATCTCCGGTGATGCCGTTATCGGCGGGATATTTCTGATGCAGCGAAACGAAGGCCGCCAAGGCCGCCTTATAATTACCGGCACGCGCAAGGGCAACAGCATCGGCGCGGAACGCCAGTTTGATCGCTATAGATAAAGGTTCCGCAGGCGTTTTGTATTTGTCGTCGGCATCATGGGCGCGCGAAACGGATTCCTTAAGGTGATCGGCTTCCAAAAGGCTGAGGATCTCGCCCGCCAAGAAACTTTGATTATCCGGATAGGTTTGCAAGCCCAGGCGATAGACGGCCAAAGCGTCTTCCGGCTTGTGCAGATTACGATAAGAATGACCAATGGAGTCGATCAAATAATCGGGACGGTTGCCAGCAGGCAAGGATTGGTAGGCAGCCACGGCATCGGCGTCGCGCCCTGCCCAGCCCAAAATGGCGGCGTAATCGCTGGCAATACCGATATCCTGCGGATGCTCAACATGCAAAGCCGCGAGGACAGGCAAAGCTTCGTCATAATGGCCCGCACGCGCCGCTTCGACCGCTTTGTTCTGCTTGATCTTCCAATCGGGAACTTTGCCCGGATGATCCTCAGGGTGCTTAGAAATGGCATCGAGAATTTTGGCCGCCGTCTCTGCGACTGATTTATGTTGATCTGGCTGCGGGGCTGGCTGCAGAGCTTCCTGCGAACCCGCGACTTCATCGTCTACCGTCGGCGTAATATCGTCCGCCGCCGCAATTTGTATGCCTATAGCGTCGTCAAAGGTTGCCCCTTGTTGGATTTGGCGAACGAGGGAGAAAACGTGGCGAGGATGCCTACGAGAGCAACCAAAATTGCCGCACCATATATATAATTTTTTTTCATGCTCTGAATCATGATGTTTCGATATAGTAACGGTTAAACGAAAAATTCTCGGATCGCATTTTTCCTGTAAATCACCTTACATGTCAATTGCTTTCGCCATTTTCCTGTCATATTCATTGAGGTATAGTTAATTAATAGCAATGGTTAAAGACACTAAAAAGGCTCCTTCATAGCCCCAAAGAGGACTCTTGTTGTGTTATTTCAAAAGGTTCCAGATTTTCCGCTCGTCATCCCCTTTGGGGAACGGGATCGGTTCGCCTGACATTCTTGTGGCTAAAATGGATCACTGCCTGACGGAGCTACAGCTTTTTTAGCCTCATCCGAGCGGTGGTAGGTTTGGTTCGCGAAGAAAAACTCTAATTGATCGAGATGATGTTCGGTCCCGACATCATGGCGAAGTTCGGAACCTCGCCGGCTTCAAGCTTGGCGCGCACCATCGCATCAAGGCGCAGAATGCGCGAATAAAGTGCGTGGCTGCGCATCATAAGGTCGCGCAAACCAGAGGGAATTTCTTC
>Ga0181516_10001779_pt1 | contig 16107 bp, 15 predicted proteins | sample PEATcosm2014_Bin_25_FD_121104 | JGI IMG/M metagenome (GOLD analysis project Ga0181516, IMG submission 121104) | Peatland microbial communities from MTU Mesocosm Facility, Houghton, MI, USA - PEATcosm2014_Bin01_10_metaG | ecosystem: Environmental > Terrestrial > Soil > Wetlands > Peat | place... | reverse complement strand
TGGTCGACGCTGGTCAGCCACTCCCGCCAGATGTAGCGCCATTTCTTGAAGTAGGCCACGACGGCCACCAGCGCGATGATGCCCAAGGGCATCCCGACCGTCGCCGCGGCCAAGAAAGGATCGTGTAACGCGATCGAATCCCAGGTCAGTCTTCCAAACATCTCGGTTGCACTCCTATTTGCTAGTCGCGGTCGGCATTGTGGATTCGGTCATCTTCATGCTGTCACCCGGTTGGCCCATCGGCATCGCCGAATCCGATGCCTTCATGGCGTCGCCGGTCATGGCTCCGCCGGTCATACCCATCATAGTTCCCTTGCCCATCATGCCCCCAAACAGGTTCAGCACGTGGCCAAACAAGTCTGGCTCCACCGAGGCGTAGGTCGTGGCGGGCAAGCCCGCCCGCGGGGTGTTCAGCTTCGTGAACTGGTCCAGGTTCAGGGTTGCCGGGCTCGATTTGGCTGCCTTCATCCACTCGTCAAACTTGTCCTTGGTCAACGAATTGGTGGGGAAGCGCATCGCTTCGTAGCCCACGCCGCTGAATTCCATGTTGTGACCCATAAAGGTGCCCGGGTGGTCGGCCAAGAGGTTCAGGTGGGTTGTCATTCCGGCCATGACGTACATCTGGCTTCCCAGGTCGGGGATGAAGAACGACGTCATGACCGTCGCCGAGGTCAGGTCGAAGGTGACCGGAACCCCCTGGGGAATGGTGAGCGTGTTCAAGGTCGCTACCCCGTAGTCGGGGTAAATGAAGAGCCAGTTCCAGTCCAGCGACACCACCTGCACGTGCAGGGGACGCTCGGCCGACGGGAGGGGCTTGTACGGGTCCAGGTCCGTGGTCTTGACCCAGGTCAGGTACGACAGCACCCCGATGATGAGGATGGGGATCAGCCAGACAAGCGTCTCGACCTGCACCGTCCCCTCCCAGTGGGGCTTGTAGGTCGCCTTCTTGTTCGACTCCCGGTAGTGGGTCGCGAACCAGACCACCATGAACAAGACGGGGATGATGACGAGGAGGGCCAAGCCGACGGCCATAAGGATCAGGTCCCTCTCTTGGGCACCCACCGGCCCCTTCGGGTCGAGCAAGGCTACCCCTTGGCAAGCGTTCAGCAACAGAGCTAAGGGCAACAGTCCTAGTAGCTTCATGACACGGCTGAGCTGGTTTTGTCTCATCAGGCCCCCTTGTGACGCAGCGCGGACATGGAGACCGGCGTGCCATCGGTAACATGGATTATATTTTCCCTTGTGATCCTGTCAACAATAGAATTTGGATTTTTTCGAGGGAAGGGCGCGAAACCGCCTGCGTTCGAGGTGGACATCGACACCAAAGTACCATACAGTTTGGCATCATGGTAAAGCGAGAACTCACCGCGCCAGAGCGCTCCTTCTTCGTCTTTGGTCCCCGCCAGACGGGCAAGAGCACGTGGTTGAGCCAGCTTTCCGCCGGCCCCACATGGACGGTCAACCTCCTCCAAAATGAGATCTACTATCGCTATTTGCGCGATCCGTCCCAGTTCCGCCGGGAAGCGCTCGAAAAGATCACAAGCGGGACGAACTGGATCATCGTCGACGAGGTGCAGAAGCTTCCCGCCCTCCTCGACGAGGTCCATGGGCTCCTGGAGTCGACTTCGGTCAAGTTCATCCTGTCGGGGTCCAGCGCCCGGAAACTCAAGCGTGTTCGTGCCAACCTGCTTGGGGGAAGGGCCCTCCTTCGGGCGATGCATCCCTTCACGGTCCTCGAGCTAGGACAGCAGTTTGACCTTGAGACTGCCCTTCAGTGGGGCACCCTTCCGCCCCTCTTCGGATTGCCCAAAGGCGACCGGAAAGACCTGCTGGTTTCCTACGTCGAACTTTATCTGAGGGAGGAGATTCAGCTCGAGGGACTTGTCCGCAACCTGGGCGGCTTCACCCGGTTCATCGACTTTGCTGCCTCGTACTGCGGCGAGATTCTCAATTACAGTTCTGTGGCCAAGGAAGCCGGCCTCCCCATCAAGACGGTGCAGTCCTACTTCGAAGTCTTGGAAGACACCCTGATCGCCCTCCGCCTGCCCGCATGGACGGAGAGTCCCCTGAAACGCCTCGTCAGCCACCCGAAAATGTACCTGTTCGACAACGGCGTCACCAACGCCCTCACCCACCGGCTCGCCGGTGCCCTGGATCCCGGCCTCCGAGGCCGGCTCTTCGAGCAGTTCTTGGTCCAGGAGACCTTCCGCCGGCTGGACTACGGGCGAGCGGATTCGGCGCTGTGGTATTGGAGGACCAACAACGGTGCCGAGGTCGACCTGCTGATCGAGATTGGTGCAAAGCTGGTCGCCGCCGTTGAGTTCAGGAGCCGGCCTGCGGTGTCGGGCGCGGACCTGAGCGGGCTACGGTCCTTTCGGGCCGACCACCCTGAGGTCTCCTGCTACCTCGTCTGCACGGCACCTGAACGGTTCCAGTTGGAGTTTGCCAAGGTGCTGCCGTGGAGGGAGTACGTCGAGCTCCTGGTCCAGCTTTCCGAGGGACCTGCCTCCAATCCGTGAGCCGTGTGTCATTCGTCCCTACGGATAGAACCGCAAGGCCCAGGGAACAGGAATGTCCCGGCCCCAGATGACTGTCCAATGAAATTCCTGGTTTTGATCTTTGTAGTCAGGGTAATCTGATATCGGCGCCGCCCCGTAGGGATTGACCGCATAGCCGAACTGAACTCGGAAGTCTCCCAAGCTGAGCTCAAGGCTGTAATCGAAGAACAGTCCGCTCGAATACATGTCCGCCTGGCTCGCCCCGCTTCCGGGAAGGGACAAACGTCCTCCGGTGACGAACTCAAGCTTGGTCCCGCCGTCCGAGAGGTCCAACTGGGCGAGGGCGTCGAATTCGTCATTGAGGACACCGAGGACGTCCCAGACTCCGCGCCCCGAGCCCGAGACGTTCCAATTCCAGCCAACCCAGTCCGAGTCCAGAACTGTGTACTTCAAGGTGCCTGTCAAGAAGGGGCCAAAAGAATAGCCCCCTACGTACGGCAGGTAGAACTGCACGTCGTCGATTCCGTCGTGGACGGCGTCTTGGATCGCCCCTCCCCCCAGGTTTCCCCGGACCACTCCTCCCAGCCCATAGTCCACCGTGAACGGAGCTGATTCCTTTTCCACCAGGAACTGGAGGGATCCCGCATCCAGCCTCCACGGCGGGTGAGCGGGTGAACCCGTCTCGGCAATGGCGTAGTATTGCGTGTCAGTGTAGAGAGCCAAGTTGGACGAGACGACCAGCGAGTCAGACCAGGCGCTCTTGAACGACCCAACGGTGTCGACTCGGAAGCCCGCCGTGAATTGGTCATCTGGTCCCCGGCCGATACTCAGATCCAAGAGCCCATTTTCGTCGTAGAGGTAGGGGGAATTGTCGTTGTAGGTCGAGACGGCCAACCCTTCAAAATGGTACGCGAGGTTTTGTGCCTCAGCCGCAGTGCACTGCAGGAGCAAAAAAAGCGCGCGGCAAAGCCCTTGTCTCATTGGCTGCAAGATACTAACCACCTTCCGCTATGGACTTGGCGGGGGGTTCTTGAGGGCAGGCAACACGATTCCGTCAATCAGCGACCCGAAGAACTCTGAGTCAAAGGGCTCGTGTTGGATCAGTCCGCGATAGGCTGCCATCGAGGCGATTACTTGGAGCGCCTTCTCCACGTCGGCTTGCGGTGGCAATTCACCGCGGTCAATGGCTCGGCGCAGGAGGGCACGATTCACCTCCATCCAAGGTTGGAACAACTCAAAATGCCCTGTTGCGGTTTGGCCCATATCATGAGAAAGAAACGATCCCAATCCGGCTAGCACTCGAAACTTTCGGTCGCTTTCAGCCGCCGAATGAGGCCTTAGGACGGCAAGCAGGTCGCTTCGGATCGCGCCCGTTTCGGGCAAACCGTCAAGCTCAAGACTGTTGCGGTTCATCCAACTCAACACATCCCTGACCAAATCCGACTTTGAAGACCATCGTCGGTAGACCGACGCCTTTCCCGCCTTGGCACGGGCCACAACCATATCCATGGTCATGTTGTCGTAACCCACTTCCGCAAGAATCTCTGTTGTTGATTCAAGAATCCGCTCGTCCACCGCATTGTCACGCTTGCGCCCGAGGGGCACCGAGGGCTTACTGTCCGACTGGTCAACCTTCTGAATTTTCAAACCTTTCACGAGGCCCATTCTATCGTTGAACCGCCAACTTTGTCCACCTATCGGAACCGTTAGTTTCGGAACTTGACAGTTCCGTATATTAATTCTATATTGATCCCCATGATTCACGCAGGGCTGAACGAAGGAGAAGGATATGCCAACAGTACTGATAACGGGCGGGCACGGCGGGCTGGGATTCGTCGCCGCCAAGCAGCTAGCTTCTGACTCAAAGCTGAACTTGGTCCTTGCGGGCCGAAGCATGGACGCGGTCCGTCGCGCCGCAGAGGAAATTCGTTCGGCGTCGGGAGTGAAGGTGACAGCTTTGAGCCTTGACCTCTCTTCGCTCGCTTCCGTGCGCCAAGCAGCCAAAGAGACTCGTGCCATGTTGAACAGTGGCGAGATCGATTCGCTCCAAGCGATCCTCTGCAACGCAGGGGGACGCAAAGAGGACATTTCGTACAGCATCGATGGTTATGAAGAGACCTTTGCAACCAACCAACTGGGACACTTCCTTCTTGTCAATCTGCTGATCGATTGCCTCGCGGAGAACGGCCGGGTCATATTCACGGCCAGCGGCACCCATGACCCCGAGAGAGTGGACGGCAGGATGGTAGGGGCCGCCGAGGAGCCGGACGCCCAGGCGCTTGCCTTCTGTGGCACCAAGGAATTCCCACCTATCTCCGCCGGGAAACGCTATTCGGCATCAAAGCTTTGCAACGTCCTCACCGCGTACGAGTTGGATCGCCGGCTTCGAAAAAGCAGCAGTTCCCTTGCCGCCATTGCTTTTGATCCGGGACAAGTGTCCGGGACCGGTTTTCTGAGAACGATGCCCAAACCTGTTCAATGGCTTTCAAAGACTGCCTTCTTCCATTTCGTGAGCAAGCGGATGGGGGTGACGATGGGGAGCCTTCCCTTCTCGGGAGCTTGCCTTGCCAAGATCGCCGCAGACCCCGGGTTTGCGACCAAGTCAGGCAAATACTTTGAATCGAACGATGGCTCGCTGATTGAGGCCCGCTCGTCAAAGGTGTCCTATGACAGCAATCGCGCGGCAAAACTGTGGCTCTAATCCGAGCGCCTTGTGAACTTGGAAGCTTCTGAACGGCCGGACTTGCTGAGGTGAACAGCCATTGTCGACGCACCGACTTGGCAAGCCGACTGGGCCGTGCGGCGCCGGATGCCGGCAACCACGATCAGGAGCATGGCCATCCCGAACGCAAGACCGGCCAGCGGGATCACGAGAATCCAGGCTCCTGCAGGCATCTTGAAACGCCGACCGTAACGTTCGCTCGTCTAGTGCTCGCTCCTCTGGGAGGCGTGCCATTTCAGGGCCTTGCGTTCGATGAAGGCGATGATGAGGAACAGCAGCACCCCGGCCACCGAGGCGATTGTGATGTAGGCCCACCCCGTGGCCATTTCAGCCTTTCGCAGGTTGTCCTTGATCCCAAAGCCCAGACCCGAGGTCGAGGCGGCGAAGTACTCGCTGACGATGGCGGCGATCATGGCCGTGGTGATGTTGATCTTCAGGGCGGTGAACACCCCCGGCAGCGCGTTGGGGAGCCGCAGGTGAAAGAACACAGTCGGTCCGGGGGCGGCGTACGATTTCATCAGATCGAGGGTGAAGGGCCTTAGGTCGTTGAGGCCCCGGTAGGCATTGATGGCCATGGCGGCCATGGTCACCACCGTGACGACGCCGATCTTCTGCTCCATCCCCGTAGCGAACCACCGGTTCATGATGGGCGACAGGGCCACAATGGGAATGGCGTTGATTGCCGAGATAACGATGAGTCCGCCGTAGCCCCATTTCGGGAACATGGTCGCCACGACGGCCACCAAGAACCCGATGGTCGACCCCAGGACCATGCCCGCCAGGGCGCCGGAAACCGTCACCCCGCAGTCGTTCATTGCCTTAGGGAGCTTGGCCATCAGGGTGTCGACGATCTCCAGCGGAACGGGAAGCTGGAACGGGGCCAGGTCGAGGAGGGCGTGAAACCAGCCCAGTTGCCACACGGTAAGGAAGGCAACGCCAAAGCCCAGGGGCCAAAGGACGGTTTTCAGCTTTTCCATCATCGGGCCCCCCCGAGGTTCCCCAGGTCTTCCCAAGGCACAACGATCTTCTCGGCGAGCAGGACCACGAGGTAACTCACCATTCCCATCAGGGCGCTGGTGACCACCGACGCCCAGAAGATGTCCATGTTGCCGCCGTACAGGGCGTAGAGCAGCTTCACGCCGATGCCGTCTTTCGAACCGAGCATGTCCACGAGGATGGAGGCGGTCACCGACAGGGGCGCCGCGATCTTAAGGCCCGCGAACAGGTGGGGCACCGAGAACGGAATCATCAGCTTGAAGTACACCGTGGGCAGTCCGGCGGCGTACGAGTCCAAGAGCTGGCGCTTCTCGCGATCGACGCTCCGGAACCCGCTGAGGGTGTTGGCGGCCACCGGAAAGAACGTGATATACGCCGCAATGAGGATGCGCGAGGCGTTCATGTCGCGCACCAGGTTGAAGATGATCGGCGCCAGCCCGAGTACCGGGATCATCTGCGATATGATCAGGTACGGGAAGGCGATGCGTTCGACCGTCCTCGAAACGCTCATGAGGACCGCCAGGACGTAGCCGATCAGCGCCCCGAGCACAAACCCTGTGGCCGCTTGGGCGAAGGTAACCCCGGCGGCGTCGGCCAGAGGTCCGGCGTTCGTGATCAGGGTGCTCACCACCGAATGCAGGTACGGTAGTTTCGACGCCGCCATCGGGTCGTGCAGGTCCACGGCGAGGATGTGGGCCCCCCACTCCCAGGCCAGGGCCAAGGCAGCCACCCAGACGAGGCCGACGCCCCATGTGTTGGTTTTCATGCTTGGTGGTACACTCCCTCGAACCCGTGGCGGATCTTGGTATACAGGGAAAAGAACTCCGGCGACTCCTGGGACCGGGGCCGGGGCAGGTCGACCTCGATAACGCTCGATACCCGGCCCGGATGGGGCGACATGACCACGACCCGGTCCGACAAGTACACCGCTTCGGAGATGTTGTGGGTCACGAAGATCACCGTCTTTTGGTTGATCTTCCAGATCCGCAGCAGATCCTCGTTCAGCTTTTCCCTGGTGAATTCGTCAGACGCGGAAAACGGCTCGTCCATCAAGAGCAGTTCGGGCTTCATGGCCAGGGCCCGGGCGATGCCGACGCGTTGCTGCATCCCACCCGACAACTGGGAAGGGTAGCTGTGCGCAAACTTCGTCAGGCCGACGAGTTCGAGCTGTTGGTCGATGCGCTCGTTCTGCTCGGCCTTGGGCACCTTCATGATCTCGAGCGGGAGGCGGATGTTGTTCCTCACCGTACGCCATTCGTAAAGCACCGGGCTCTGAAACACGATACCGAACTTGCGGCCTAACCGCGCCTGCCGCGGGGTGCTGCCGAAGATACTGACGTCGCCCGCCGTGGGCTCGAGGAGGTTCGCGATGATCCTCAGCAGGGTCGTCTTCCCGCACCCCGAAGGTCCCAACAGCGAGATGAACTCCCCCTGGCGGATGTCGAGGTTGACCTCGCGCAGAGCGTGGGTTTCCCGACCGTCGCGGCCGGTGTAGACCATGTTGACGCCCTTCACCCGGATGACCGAAGCGAAGTCCTGGTTAGGGTCGATGGCGTACGTGGTGGGAACCGGCCCCGGCACGGCCTCGACGTCGATGATGCTCATGAAAACTCCTCTAACCTTGCTACGAGGGTCGGTGAGCGTCGCTCAAAACGCTGCGCAGGGGGAACCTGCCGCAGTCGTCTTGAGCGACGTCCTTTTACTTGCCGACGGCCATCTTCCAGTATGAGTCGTCGTAGCTGGCGGCCACGGCGGCGGGTTTGGTGAGCAACCCGTACTTCAGGGCGAAATCGGCGGTCTGCTGGAAGGCCTTAGGGTCGATGAAGCCGATCATTCGGGCGTCGAACCCGGCGGGAACCACGAGCTTGGCCACTTCCTTGGCCATGTAGACCTGGTGGGCCAGCGACACGCTCTTGTCGGCTTCAAACACGGCCTTGCCGGCGGCTTCAGGATCCTTCGCCACGGCGGCCCAGCCCTTGATCGACGCCTTCAGGAACTTCACGAGTTTGGGACCGTTGGCCTTGGCCCACTTGGAGGTGACGAAGAGGTTGTCTTCGAGCATGGCCACGCCGTAGGTGTTCATGTCGAGGACGTTGAGGTCGGAGGGCTTGAACCCGGCTTCCAACAGCAGGCCGTACTCGTTGTAGGTCATGGCGCTGGCTGCGTCCACGGCTCCGCTCTTGACTTGGTCCATGGTGTAGTCCTGCTGAACGAGGGTCAGATCCTTTTCCTTGTCCAGGCCGGCGGCCTCGATCATGGCGTACAGTTCGTACTCGTTGCCGCCGAACCAAGAGCCGACCTTCTTCCCCTTGAGGTCCTTGGGGGCCTTGATTCCAGTGGCTGCCTTCGAAACCAGCAGCATGGCGCTCTTCTGGAACGGCTGGGCGACTTCGACAAAGCCCCAGCCCTTTTCCTGGTACTTCAGCAGGCTCGACACCCAGGTGACGCCGATGTCGGCGACGCCGTTGAACACCTGCTGTTCGGGGATGATGTCGCTCCCACCGGGGAGGATGGTGACGTCGAGGCCCTCGTCCTTGTAGTACCCCTTGGCGGCGGCCAGGTAGTACCCGGCGAACTGGGACTGAGGCAGCCACTTCAACTGAAGGGTGATCTTGTCGAGACCGAACGTGGGACTGGCCACACAGAGCAGCAGGGCGGCGAGCCCGGCAAACACAAATTTCTTCATGGAATTCTCCAGAGACGGATGGATTGCAACCACGGCAACGCCGGGTTTTTCTTTCAGAAGTATTGGGGCTTGCGCTTGAGCATCTTGCCGATGCCCTTCGTGCCGACGAAGTTGCCGTCTTTGACCTGAACCCGACCGCGGACTGTCACCACCGACGGGCGGCCGCCGATCTTGGTCCCTTCGAACCCGCTGTAGTCGCTGTTGATCGAGTGCGTTTTGGCGCTGATCACTCCCTCGTAGCTGGGGTCGTAGATCACTAGGTCGGCGTCGCTGCCTACGGCGATCGTCCCCTTCTTGGGGAACAGGCCGAACAGCTTGGCGGTCTTGGTGCTTAGGGCGTCGACGAACCGGTGGATGTCGAGCCGTCCGGTTTTCACTCCGTAGGTGTACATGAGGTTCACCCTCTCCTCGATGGCGGGGATGCCGTTGGGGATCTTCGTGAAGTCGCCGTCGCCGAGTTTTTTTTGGGAAACGTCGAAGGGGCAATGGTCAGTGCCCACGGTGTCGATGATGCCCTGGGCCAGGGCGTCCCAGAGGGGTTTTTGGTTCGTCTTGTCGCGCAGAGGCGGGCTCATGATGTACTTGGCGCCCTCGACCCCTGGTTTTCCGGCCATGGACTTATCGAGGAAGAAGTGGGGGACGACCGACTCGATGTAAAGCGGCACCCCCCGGCTCTTCGCGGCCAGAGCAGTGGCCAGGGCCGGGGCGCAGCTAAGGTGGACGATGTACCCGGCGGCCCCTGTGGTTTCGAGGAAGGTGGCGAACCGTCCGGTGCCCTCGGCTTCCACGGCCTCGGGACGGCTGGGTTCGTGCCACTCGGGGCCAGTCTTGCCGGCGGTGACAAGTTCTCGTTGCAGGCGGCCCACCAGCTCGGCGTTCTCGCAGTGGGCGGTGGTGATCACCCCCAGTTCCTTGGCGAGTTTCAGGGTCTGGAACAGCTCGCCGTCTTCCACCCCGAAGAAGTTCTTGTACGCGAGGAACACCTTGAACGAAGCCGTGCCGTCGGCGACGATTTCCCGCAACTGACCGGCGGTCTTGTCGTCAAACTTGGTGACGCCCATGTGGAACGCGTAGTCGCTGGCGCTGTGCCCTTCCGCCTTGGCCTTCCAAAGCTTGTAGCCCTCCAAGGTGTCCTGGGTACGGTCGGGGCACGCCATCTCGATGTAGGTCGTCGTCCCGCCGATCAGACCGGCAATGCTGGCGGTCTCGTGGGTGTCCTTGGCGAAGGTCGCCATGAACGGCAGATGGATGTGCACATGCGGGTCGATGAACCCGGGGAACACAAGCTTGCCCTTGCCATCGATGACCTCGGTATCGGCCGGGACATTGAGGTTCGTCCCGATTTGGGTGATTGTCTCGTTTTCAACGTAGATGTCGGCAACATACCGGCTGTCGGCGGTGACGATCTCGCCGCCTTTGATCAATAGAGGCATTGCTTACTCCTTTCAGTGAATCTCGATCCCAACCTCGCGGCGATAGGTCTCCATGGCGTCCCACTCACCAAGTTCAGGCTTGGCCTTGGTCAGCTGGTCCCAGGTCACTGGAGTGCGCCCCGAAGGCACGCTTTCCATGGTGATGCATTCGTCCACGGGGCAGACGTTGAAGCACAGCCGGCAGCCGACGCAGTCGTCTTCGCGCACCTGGGGCCGAGGCCGGTCGGCGACGATGGCCCTGCCGTTCGACAGCTCGCTCCACGTCTTGGGTTCGACTTTGAGGCCGCTGGACGGCCGGATCAGGTCGATGCATTGGTGGGCCGTGTCGTTGCAGGCCACGTAGCAGAGGTTGCAGCCGATGCACTTCGACGGGTTGATCCGCGCCACCGCCCGGAACGCCAGGTCGAGGTCCTTGAAGTCAGAGAACTTGGGCAGCGTCTTCCCCGTCACGTCGGCGACGGTTTCAAACCCTTGGTCGTCCATCCACCCCGACAAGCCTTCGCACAGGTCTTCGATGATCCGGTACCCGTGGTGCATGGCCGCCGTGCAGACCTGCAGGCTCGAAGAGCCCAGCAGGAGGAACTCGGCGGCGTCTTGCCACGTCGAGATTCCCCCCTGGCCCGAGACGGGCTTACCGTACGAGCGGACCTGGTCGTCGGTCATCAGGCTTGACAGATGGTGCAGGGCGATGGGCTTGGCCGCCGGACCGGCGAAACCGCCGTGGCCGCCCTTTCCGCCGATGCTCGGCGAGAATTCCAGGGTCTTGAGGTCGAGGCCGATCACCGAGTTGAGGGTGTTGATCAGCGAGAGCCCGTCGGCGCCGGCTGCCAGGGCCGCAAGCCCCGGGGGGACGACGCTGACCACGTTGGGGGTGAGCTTGACGATGACAGGAAGGCTGGCGGCCTCCTTCACCCACGCGACGATCTGGCCGCAGTACTCGGGTACCTGACCCACGGCGGCCCCCATGCCACGCTCGCTCATGCCGTGGGGACAGCCGAAGTTCAGCTCGAACCCGTCGGCGCCCGTGTCTTCCGCCCGCCTGATGATGTCGTGCCAGGCCTGGCGCGTCGACTCCACCATCACCGAAACGATGACGGCCCGGTCGGGCCACGCCTTCTTCACCTCGGCGATCTCCCTGAGGTTCACTTCCTGGGGCCTGTCGCTGATGAGCTCGATGTTGTTGATGGCCAGCAGCTTCTGGCCGCCCAGGTTCAGGGATCCATAGCGGTTCGAAATGTTGAGCACCGGGGCACCGATGGTCTTCCAAACCGCACCGCCCCACCCTGCCTCGAAGGCTCTGTGGATCTGGGAGCCGCTGTTGGTCGGGGGCGCTGAGGCCAGCCAGAACGGATTGGGAGACTTGATTCCGGCAAAATTGATGGAAAGATCAGCCACGGTGGGCCTCCTGGGTCAAAAACGTGTGGATCGACCGGGCGGCGAGCTTGCCGTCCTGAACGGCCATCACAGTGCTCGCGGCTCCGGTGGACCGGACGGCGTCGCCCCCGGCGAACACCTTGGGCCGCGAGGTGCGGAACCGCTCATCGACGGCGATGTAGCCCCTGTCGAAGGCGACGCCGTCCACGGCCGCGCCGGTGGGCTTCAACTGGCCGATGGCGGCGACGACCTGGTCGGCCTCGACGAAGATCTCCTTGCCGGGGATGGCCTTGGGTTGGGGCCGGCCCGAGGCGTCGAGGGGCCCGAGTTCCATAACCTGGCACTTCAAACCCCTGATGGTGTCGCCCTCGGCGACCACGGCCACCGGCTGGGTCAGGAACCGGAACGAGATCCCCTCGGCCTTGGCAAAACCGTACTCGTGAGGGTAGGCGGTCATTTCGAGGTCGGTCCGGCGGTAGACGATGGTCACGTCGGCGCCCAGGCGTTTGGCCACCGTGGCACAGTCGATTGCGGTGTTCCCGGCGCCAACGACGACGACCTTGGCCCCGACCTTTACCGAGGCAGGGTCGAGTTTGCCACTTTCGACGAACTCCAAGCCGTCGGTGATCAGCTCGTCGCCGGGAATTGCCAAGAGCGGAACCCGGCCCAAGCCCAGGGCCAAGAACACGACGTCGAACTTGTCGTCCAATTCGTCCCACGAAAGGTTGGTCCCCAGTTCCCGACCGGTATGGACCACGACGCCCAGGCGCTTGAGGAATTCCACTTCGGCGAGGGCAATTTCGGGGGGCTCCCGGAGGGTGACGATGCCGTAGGTCGACAGGCCTCCCGGCAGGTCTCTCTTCTCGAACACCTCCACTGAGTGGCCCTTTTTGACAAGTTCCCCGGCACAGGACAGGCCAGAGGGCCCCGAACCGATGACGGCCACCCGCTTGCCGGTGGGCGCCGCCGGGGTGAACAAGGGACGAGGGTCGTTCAACACGGCATCGGTGGCGTAGCGTTGAAGGCGGCCGATGGAGATGGGCTTGAACGAGGTGCCCATGACGCAAGCGCCCTCACAAAGTTCCTGCACGGGGCACACCCGGGAACAGGTCGCCCCCAAAAGGTTGGACGAAAGGATGGCGCGGGCCGCGTCCCGGGGTCGCTCCTGGGCGATCTTGCGGATGAATCCGGGAATGTCGATGTGGGTGGGGCAGGCCTGGACGCAGGGCGCGTCGAAGCAGTAGAGACAGCGGTTGGCCTCGACTTGCGCCTCGTGCGGCCGGAGCGGCGCAACTAACTCGTCCAGCAACGGAAATTGCCCGGGCAGGACCCGGACGGCAGTATCAGCCATGAGATTCACCTCGCAGAAACGGTCATGGGCCCAAGCTACAATTCCCTCAAAAAAGAATCAATCATATTTGTAGAAATTCTGAAAATGATGAACATATGAGTTTGTATCCTGTAATTATACTACATATTTGTATCTTTTCATCAATCTATCCTTTCTGTTGACATCCGGGCCCGGGTTGTTTGAAGGTGGAGGGGGGAGAATTCACATGCTGACCCATGGACCCGTGCGCGTGGTGGCCGACGCCGCGGAGTGGATGATCGAGAACGGCGCCGAGGTGGCACGGGTGCAGGATGCCGCCGCCGAGCTGGCCCGGGCGTTGGGGATGCGGGACACCGAATGCTTTGCCTTGCCCACCGGACTCATCCTGACGCTGACCGACGGCGCCGGCTTCACCTCGACCGTGGTGAGGCGGATCGGGCGGAGGTCGCTCCACCTGGAACGCCTGGCTCGGATCGAAGCCGCAGTTAGGGAGACCGCCCTTGAGGGCTGGGGTCTGGGAGAAGCGTGGCTCCGGCTCAAGGAGGCCGCCGGGGTGGCCGGGTACCCCCGTTGGGTATCGGTCCCCGCGTCAGGGTTGGCCGCAGGGAGTTTCACGCTGTTTTTTGGTGGCGGTCTGCGGGAAGGTGTCGCCGCGTTCGTCGTGGGCGCCGGATGGGCCGCCGTCAGGTGGGTCCTCGACAGGCCTCAAGTCCCTCCTGTGTTCACCACAACTCTGGGCTCCTTCTTGGTGGTCTCCGGCAGTCTCGTGGAGGCTCGGTGGCTCCCTCCCCTGACCGCCGAGCCGATCGCCACCGGAGCCCTCATGCTCCTGGTGCCGGGACTGGCCCTCGTGAACGCGTTAAGGGATCTGGTTGCCGGGGAATTGGTCTCGAGCCAAGCCCGGATGGCCGAAGTGCTGCTCACCGGTGCTGCGGTGGCCGTGGGGGCGACGGCCGCCCTGTCGGCCCGGGCCTCGGGGTTGTTCTGATGGTGTTGGTATGGACGTTCGCAGCCACGATCGGCTTCGGCCTGTTGTTTCAGTGCCGCGGGTGGGCGCTCTTGGGCGCGGCCGTCGGGGGAACCCTGGGCTGGGCCGCGTACCTCGGCCTCGCCGCCCTGGGCTCCAGCGACGCGATCGCCTACGCCGGGGCCGCTGCTGTCGTGACCCTGTGGTCCGAGGCCGTCGCCCGGTGGGGCCGCCGGCCGGCCGTGGCGTTTCTGCTTCCGGGCCTCATCCCCCTCGTTCCCGGAAAAGCCATCTTCACCGCCATGGACCTGGCGGTCCGCCGACAGTTGGCCGACGCCGCCGTCGCCGGGTACGAGACCCTGGTTATCGCCGCCGCCATCGTGGTGGGCGTTGCCGCTGTGTCGGTAGTACTGAGGAAACGCTGAGGCCTCCAGCCCCAGGAGTTACCCGAGCTTGTTCACCACCCAGGCAATCGTCTTCTCGGTTAGCTTCGCCAAGGCCGTGACGCTGGCCAGCAAGTGCTCGTCCTTGGTGTCCTCGATTTTGTTGTGGCTGATGCCCCGCAGGCTCTGGACGAAGAGCATCTGGGTGGGAATCCCTGCCCGGCACACTTCGGCGGCGTCATGGAGGGGGCCCGACGGGAGTTTGTGGCTCTTACCCACGGTTTCCACGATGGCCTGGTCACAGAACTCCGTCAGCTCGGGGTGGAAAGGAATGGGATAAATCTTCCATAGGTCGCTAAACGTCACGGTCACGCTTCCTTCGGCGGCGAACTTCCGGGCGGCGCCCTGGGCTTCGGTCCACATGGCGGCAAGTTCCTTCGCGTCGAGGTGCCTCTGGTCGAGGGTGAGGGTGCATTCCTCCACCACTGACGTCACGATGCCCGGTTTAGTCACCACGCTGCCGATGGTGCACACGCCCTTGTGCCGGCCGGCGATGGCGTAAATTTCCTGGGCCATTTTTCCGGCGGCCAGCAAGGCGTCCTTGCGGACGTTCATGGGCGTCGACCCGGAGTGGGCCGCCTGGCCGTGGAAGGTGATCACGTTGCGCTCAACGCCGACAGTTCCCAACACGGCTCCCAAAGGCAACCCGAGGCCTTCGAGGACAGGGCCCTGTTCAATGTGGAGTTCCAGGTAGGCGGCGACATCGTTGCGCTCCGCAGTGGCCCCCGGGGCCAGGTTCACGTCGATGCCGTACTCCCGGGCGGCCTGTTCGACGGTGACGCCGTCCTTGTCCTTGAGGACCTTCACGGCTTCGACATCGAGGTACCCCGAGAAGGCCGACGATCCGAACAGGCTCCGGCCGAACCGCGCGCCTTCCTCGTCGCACCAGCTCACGACCTTGAGGGTCACCGGGGGCTTCGGGCCCGACAGCTTGTAGGCCCGCATCACTTCGAGGCCGGCCACGACGTTCCAGCAGCCGTCGAGCCAGCCTCCGTTGGGCACCGAGTCGAGGTGACCGCCGATGACCACGGTCTGGGGCCGCTCGCCTTCGAGGGTAGCCCAAAGGTTTCCGGCCACGTCGGCGCGCCACTTCAGGCCTAGTTCGTCCACCTTGGCTGTAAAGAAGTCCACAGCCCTCTTCCAGACGGGGGTGAAGACCACCCGCTGGTTTCCGTTTTCGTCGCTGGTCAGGGCCCGGAGGGCCTTCATTTCGTCGAGGGCCCGTGAGGGGTTGAGGGGAATCATTTCGTACTCCTGGGTCGAGCATGCCAAAGCTGTAGGAGTCCTGTCAATAACCTACATATTGGAAGGTAAATTGTAGAAATCGAACGAAGCTGTTGCAATTCCACGTCGAGTTGCAGTAACAATGAAAAGCCGACAAATCTCTGCGCAGTAGTTTTGAAAGAGGCTCCCATGAGTGACACATTTGCCAACGACCGCAAGCACATCCTCCATTCGTGGAGCGTGCAAACCAAACTAAACCCAATGGTCGTCGACCGCGCCGAAGGGGTGTACTTCTGGAACGACCAGGGGAAGAAGTTCCTCGACGTGGCCAGCCAACTGGTCAACGCCAACATCGGGCACCAGCACCCCAAGGTGATTGCGGCCATCCGGGACCAGGCGGCCGAGTTGTGTTTCGTCGCCCCGGGCATCGCGTC
>Ga0181516_10001778_pt1 | contig 16108 bp, 15 predicted proteins | sample PEATcosm2014_Bin_25_FD_121104 | JGI IMG/M metagenome (GOLD analysis project Ga0181516, IMG submission 121104) | Peatland microbial communities from MTU Mesocosm Facility, Houghton, MI, USA - PEATcosm2014_Bin01_10_metaG | ecosystem: Environmental > Terrestrial > Soil > Wetlands > Peat | place... | reverse complement strand
CGCCGGTGTCAGCGATGGCCAGAGGGACGAAGTAATAGGTCCGGTTGTTCAGCGCGGCTGACAGCGATGCGGGGACGGCGGCGACCAGCCGCTCGAGATCGGCATCGGGAATGCGGGTCTCGCCCCAGGTTGCGTAGTGAATGCCGTTGGCAGCGAGCGAAACGGGCGCCTGCGCCGCCACCTTGTCCGCGGGCCAAAGATCGATTTGTGCGGTACTGGCCATGCAGCTTGTATTCTAGATCAGTGGGGTGGGCAAGCCGCATGATGCAGTCGGCACAAATCAATCGTCGCGAGGGCGGAACGATTTTCGGTTTTCCGCTGAAGGGTTTCGGGCTTTTTGCGGGCCTGCTGCTGGCGGTTGCGAGTGCTTTCTTCACTTTCTTCGCGACAACGTGCCTTGCTATCTTCGCGCTGCTGGCGTGGAGTGTCTTTGATAAGCACGCCTTGAGCTACGCGGCCGACACCTACCTCTATGTGGGCGCTCCGGCGGGCGTGCTGGTGCTGGTGGTGGCGGCGCCGTTCTTTCTGACGCTGTGGGTGCGGGGCAAGGTGCGGGAGTAGCCGGAGCCCTTTGCGGGATCTGACAAAGTTGGTCCAATGTTTTGAGAGAAGGCCCGAGGCTGAAGCCCGACTGAATTGAAGGGGCTTCTTCGGGAGGCTGAAGCTTCCCGCTCTCTCCGGAAGAGCAAAAGCAAGCGTTTGTCATAAAACTGAATGCGGCCGCCCCTGAAGGGATGGCCGCATTTATTCTGCTTTGATGCTATGCGTGAAGAGGGTTACAGCTGGCCGGCGGGTTTCGGGTTGCTGGGGTCAAACTTGGCGATTTGAACTTTGCGCGCCAGGCCAACCTTTTTGAGCAGCCAGATGCCAATGAAATTGGGGTCGAGCTCGTACCACGCGAGTCCATGACGCGCGGATACCGGGTGTGCGTGGTGGTTGTTGTGCCATCCTTCGCCGCCGCTGATGAGGGCTACCCACCAGTTGTTGCGCGAGTCGTCTTTGGTTTCAAAGCGCCGGGTGCCCCAGAGATGGGTTGCGGAGTTTACAAACCAGGTGGCGTGGAGGCCAAGAGTGATGCGCATGAATCCGCCCCAGAGGAGCATGCCCACGGCATTGACCCAGCCACCTGCCGCCCAGCCCAGCGCAAAGAGCAGTACGCCGCTGAGGGTGATGGGAATCCAGTGGTACTTGCTGAGCCAGACCAGGAAGCGGTCTTTGCAGAGGTCGGGCACATAGCGCTCGAGCACTTCGGTTTGCGCGTGCAGTGCGTTGCCCCAGATCAGCCACCCGGTGTGGGCCCAGAATCCGCCTTCGCGCGGGGTGTGCGGGTCGCCGTCATGGTCGCTGTTCTGGTGATGGATGCGGTGCGTGGCAACCCAGAAGATGGGTCCGCCTTCAAGAGCCAGCGTGGCGCAGGTGGCCATTATGTATTCAAGCCACTTTGGAACCTGGTAACCGCGGTGCGTGAGCAAACGGTGATAGCACATGCCGATGCCGACGTTGATGGCGACGACGTAGAGCGCCAACATGGTGAACAGCCGCGCCCAACTGAAGAAGAACAGCGCGGCAACCGCGCCCAGATGGATAGCGACTATCACACTGACGGTGAGCCAGTTGATTCCTTCCTCGATTGAAGCGGCGCGACCCATGCGAAGCTCAGCGCGGGCAGGAACGGCGCGTGACGAGTGCAATTCGGGCGACTCAGGGATGGGAAGGACGGGTGTTTCAGTGACGCTTCCAGGGGAAGGTGCGGTTACTACAGATGCCATAGATTGGGAGTTTCCTTTAGCTTAATTGTATAAGAGGCAGCGCAGCAGCGATGAATAAAGCGGAATAAATACCACTAAAGCTATGCGCAATGCCCTGAAAGTGATCAATATTGCTCACTTTTTGAGACGCGCCGACCCCTCGCGTTTTCCCATGTCCCAAAATCGGGACATGGGGCACACCAATTTGGCGCGGCATCTGGCGATGAGTGGACTAGCTACATGGGCCTGCTACTTGCTGGCCATTGTGCCGAGCTGTTCGCCGCCGCCCTCGAAGATCTGGCTGACTTGTCCGCGCAGCACGCGGTAGAGGGCAAACTGGCGCTGCGTAGCTCCACGCATTTCAAACAACAGCTCGCCCCGGTTGTCTGCCATTGCGTCCACAGCATCGACGAGCATCATGCGCGGGGTGTAGTCGAGCTGGGTCGAGTCCGTGACGTTCTTGAGCAGCACCACCATGTTGCCGTAGAGATCGGGCTGGGCAATCAGGGTTATGTACTTGACCGGAGGCGCGTGATTGAAGGCAGTGGTTGTGGCGGGTGTGCCGGGAATGGTGGGAGCGCCGGAAGTGGACGCGTTGGCTGCGCCGTCCGGAACGGCTCCGGCCGCAGTCGGCTTGGCCTGAGGGCCGCGGGTGAGAACGGGACGGGCGGAAGTGGCCGAGTAATTATCCTTGGTGTCGGATTTTGACGCGGCCGATTGAGGCGGGGCTGTGTTCGGCTTGGTCGAGTTTGTGGGTGCTGGAGCTGGCGGCGCTTGAGCCGGCTCCATAGGAGCTCCGGTGTGCGCGGTGAGAACAAGAGTTGCGCCGCTGCCATAGGCCAGCTCGAAGGCGCGAAACTCCTCGTCGGCCAGCGGGGCTGGCGCAGGCGGTGGCGGAGGAGGCGCAGGTTTTGCTGTCTTGCGTGCGGCTGCGGCGGTCTTCTTTGGCGCAGAAGCCGGCGTTGGCGGCTTATTCAAACCCAAAGCGGTGCGGGCCATGTCTTCAAGCTGGGCCTTCATTTTGGCTTCGTCGTCCAAGCTGGCCCAGGAATAGGTCCACGGATGCTCGGGGCGCGTTTTGGCGTCAGACACGGCCACGGTCTGGACCATGTCCGGAGGCAGGCCGAGCAGGCTGGGGACAACGCCGAGGTTATCCGAAGTGCTGCCACCCCTGCGCAGACGCGGACGGTCGGGGTCGGTCATGCCCTCGCCTCCGCCCTCTGAGTCAGAATCCGCGTTGCGGCTCCTGTGCAGGGTAGGCCGACTGGAGTTACTTGCGGAGTCTGAATCGCCAGAAGATTTTTTATGCAGCTTGGGCTGGTCAGGATCGGAGGCGGTGCTGCTGGAGCCGGCGCTTGTCGAAGATGTGTTTGCCGGTGTGCTTGTTGAGGAGGTGCTGCTTGCGCTGGTGTCGGTCGAACTGTCGCTTGAGTCACGCCTGTGCAAGGTTGGCTTGTCGGAGTCTGGGGCCGGGGTCGATGAGGGCGTGCTGGATGAAGTCGTGGTTGAAGACGTGGGAGAAGAAGTCGTGCCCGGGGAATTCGAGCTGCCCGAGGTCGTGTCAGCAGTCGTATCGCTTGAAGACTTCTTGTGGAGCGTGGGGCGGTCCGGGTCGGTTTGCTGTGAACCGGAACTGGACGCTGAACCGGAACCTGAGCTGCCGCTGGTTCCGGAGCCCGCGGAAGAATCGTCGCCGGAGTGATGCTTGCGGTGCAACACGGGCGTGTCGCTCTGGGCATCGTCCTCTTCAAAGGAGGCGCGGAACTGCTGCTCAGGGGTGAGTTTGGGCTTGGGCGCTACGGGCGTCTTCCACGATCCATAACCGACCCACGAGCCCTGTTCCTGGCCTGCGTTCTTGATGTCGAAGAGGCCCAGCACCTTGCCGTTCTGCTCAAGCTGATACTCAACCTCGCCCGCCAACCCCAAAGGCTCAGGCCGGGCCAGGTAGATGCTGCCGTCCTGCAGTTTGCCGTCGGCGAGGACGGCCACCGGCACCAGCCGGCTGGTTTTGGGATGCCCGACCTCGCCAGTCCACTCAAGGACGGCAATGGAGCGCAGATCGGGGGTGTCTTTGGTGGCTTTTGCCAACTGCCCTGGGTACTGCGCGGAGATTGGATGGGCAGCGAGGAGCGCCACCGACACGGCAATCGCCGGACCTGAAAAAATTGTCGCCCGCAATGACATCTGCCGCCTGTCTCGGAAATAATCGAACCTGATGGCCACCGTTGGCCCTCCAAACGATTGACGAGGAACAATCCCCATGGAAATCAACAAGAAAGTTGCCGACTTTACGCTTCAAACCGACGAAGACAAGACCGTCAGCCTGTCAGACTACGCGGGCAAACCCGTCGTACTCTTCTTTTATCCCAGAGCGGACACTCCTGGCTGCACAATCGAGGCCTGCGGCTTCCGCGATACCTTCAAGAAGCTTATGGCAGCCGAGGCTGTGGTGCTGGGTATCTCCCGCGACACGCCGAAGGATCAGGCCAAGTTCCGCGCCAAATACGACCTACCGTACACGCTCCTTGCAGATGTAGACGAGAAAGTCTGCAATCAGTTTGGCGTGATGAAGGAAAAGAACATGTATGGGAAGAAAGTTTGGGGAATCGCACGGACCACGTTCCTGATCGGCCCCGACCGGACGCTTCTGCACATCTTTCCCAATGTTACGCCGGAAGGCCACGCGGAAGAGGTGCTTGCGTTGGTGAACGAATGGAAGAAGGCACAAAAGTAAGACGTGTAAGGACGAAAAGCCTTCCCGGGCGGCAGCTCAAGCGCTCTTTTTTTGAAGCGCCGCCGGAGCGGGTAGCGCCGCTGCTGCTGGGCAAGGTGCTGCTGGCGCACTGCGCCGGCTATGGGTGGGTTTCCGGGCGGATTGTGGAGACAGAGGCCTATCTGGGCCCGCACAACGACCCTCCTGACCCGGCGGCACACTCCTATCGCGGCCCAACGCCCCGGACCACGGTGATCTTTGGCCCGCCGGGATACGCGTATGTGTACGCGATCTATGGGCGGTATTTCTGCATGAATATCTCCTGTGAAAAGGCGGGCCAGGCCGGGTGCGTGCTGATTCGAGCATTGGAGCCGTTGACGGGTATGAGCCGGATGGCGCGCAATCGCGGCCTGCCTTCGGATGCAAGTCATCGGATGCTCACCTCCGGCCCCAGCCGGCTTTGCCAGGCCCTTGGCCTGACGCGGTTGAACCATAACGGGCTCGATCTGCTCGATCCAGCCTCCCGGCTGCAGGTTCGCGACGACGGTTTCAAGGCTGGCCGGGTGCTGGTAACGGTGCGGATCGGCCTCAAGGACGCCGTGGACTGGCCGCTTCGATTTGCCCTGGCGGGAAACGAATGCGTCTCCGGGCCGAAAAGCCTGAACCGAGAAAATTGACACAGACTTCAGTAGGCAACAGCGTCTTTGTTGCGTAGAATTTCGTCCATCGGAGCAATACATCTCAATTCGCGAGGAGCCCTGCGCTTGAAAACTACTTCCCTGTCACTTTCCGCCGCTGCGATCGCTTTCCTTATCGCTGCCGTTCTGGCCGTCACTGCAACTGCCCAGGCTCCGGAAGGTCCTCCGCCGGGAGCGGGTGGGCCCGGAGGCGGGCCTGGGGGTGGGCGTCCGCGCAGCTACCCAGCGCCGACCAATCTCAAGGTTTTGCCCAAAGACATGACCGGCCAGCAGGTTCATGAGTTGATGGAAAAATGGGCGGGTTCGCTGGGCGTGCATTGCGACACTTGCCACGCTGCCGACCCAGCCGGCCCGGGCCCGAATGGCCGTCCGAGGCTCAAGTTCGACCTCGACACCAAGCAGGAAAAGCTCACCGCCCGCCTGATGTACAAGATGACCGAGGGCATCAACAAGGACTACATCAACATGATCATCGAGAAGGACGCGATGGACGATAAAGGCAAGCCCGTGACCTGCGGGACCTGCCATCGCGGGCATCAGCATCCTGAGGAGTACGTGATTCCGAAGGAGGGTGGACCGGGAGGGCCGCCGCCCGCCGGTGCGATGCCGCCCATGGCGCACTGATGGCGTGTCTGCTTGGCTTTGTGGTTTCCTGGTCTGCTAGCGGTTAGCGAGTCAGCGAAGAACGGCGGGTTGAGATTCGCGGTTTCCCATCCATTTCGCAAAAAGCCGCGAAATGGATGGGGCACGCAGGTTTTGTGGGGGATCGATCCGGACCGGTTGAGGTTTGTGGTTTCCCCGGTCTCCGAACTGAACAGCGTGAGACCGGGGGCACCCAGCGATTGTTGGTTGTGCGATGATTCGCAAGAGCTAACGACGCGCTAGTCCAGGAGCATGGGACTTGATGCAGTTGAGATTATCCTTCGCGTAGAAGAACTATTCGCCATCGACATTGGCGATGAGGAAGCTGCGAAGGTGGAAACTGTGGGGCAATTCTACGAGCTGATCTGCTCCAAGCTGCATGTCTCTCCGTTGCGATCTGCGGTCACTTCCGAGGAGTTGCCGGTCATCACACGTCGCGAAAGGGCCTTCCTGTTTCTAAGCCGTTGCACACCTTTGCCAGCTCCTGTGGAGGTACTACCGTGGTCGCCTCAGAGTGTGTGGGATTGCGTGGTTGCTGTCTTCGTAGATCAGCAGGGACTCCGAGTTGAAGACGTCATTTACCCCGCGAGGATTGCTAAGGATCTGGGCGTCGATTAAGAAGGCACCAAAGGCGATTTGACTTGTCATGGGCGGATTGCCGGTAACTCGGCCATGACCTGTGGCCGAGCCCCGCCTTTGTTATTGAGGTAAAATGATCGGCGGGCGGAGCTGGGTGTATCCACTCGCCCTGGAAGAGCCGTCTCCCAGAGCCTTTACGCAGCGTGACCGGATACTTCATGCGCTCCTGCCAGATGGGCAGTGCCATGAAAGGCGGGTGTCACATGTTGCGAAGGCATCTTCACCTCACGGTTTTTTGTAGCGCGTTCGCACTCTTCGGCGCGGCGATACTTGCTGCGCAGAGCCCAGTTGCGCCGGGCGGCAAACAGGTTCTGGTTGTCTGGAAGGCCGGTTCGCCGACTACCGACAAGGCGCCGGACAGCCGGGCTCCTCTGAATCTGGAACGCAAGGCTGAGAGCATGGGACTTCAGCTTGAGGTGCACGCGTTTCCGGCCCACGAATTTGTGCAGGAATTCCTGAGCGCTCACGCGGCACATCGGGAACCCGACATTATCGCCGTTGAGAACGCCGGCACCATTCAGGGGCCAGCAAACAACGCGTACGGCATTATTTCAATCGCATCCGACCCGGACGCGCTGAGGAGCCTGATCCAGGTAAGCGGCTCTCTGCAGGATCTGGCCGGACCCCGAGGCGGCCGGCAGTTCATTGTGTCTACCTCGCAGCACGCTGAAGCCGCCCGACGCCTCGCGCTGAGAGAACCTGACTGCGATGAGTTTCTTGCCGCGCAAACTCCCGTGCCTGCCGAACTTCAGAAAGCGGCGGTGGAGATTGCCACTGCCTACCTGCGCGCGCCAGGGGAGATGAAAGCCTATGACGACGCAGATCGCCTGGCGACTGAAGGCGTCCGGTGGGACTCAGTGAATGCGCGCGAAACCAGGACGTGCGGCTTTTGGGGAAACGATCGCCTGGCCTTCGTATCCCTGGTTTCAACGTTCGATCACGAGGATCTCAGCGGGCAGCCTCCTCCTGTATCCCTCGCTCATGGACCGTTGATTGGACAGATGCCGATCCTTCTGGTGCTGCGCAAGCACGGGGCCCAATGGCGACTGCTTGCCGCCAGCTCCGACCCGGTCTCGAACGGTCCCTTCCTCGATCAGATTCCGGCAATCTCTTCGCGCTTAAAGAAACCAGCGATGGAGAAGATCGGCGTGACGGCGGCGCAACTGCTCTCCCCCGAAAACGGAAAGACTCCCGTACCACCTCAGGGAGAGCATTTTGGCTTCTTCACTTGGCAGCCGAGTCCCTCGGGCGAAGTTGTGGTACAGATTGTGGAGTTTGCTTACAAGAACGACGATCGGCTGTACTTCATGCCTATCACGGACAATAAAACGCCGGGGATGATATCGGCAGGCATGCTTTGGGGTACGGGAATTAAGTGGAAGTGGCGCGTGTGGTCGATCTCCGACACCGGCGCGATTGCGTTCTCAGACGATCGAGCGTTTGTACAATAGGCTCCATGCAATTCCGGAGAGCGCAGCGACGCACACGGATCGGCGGAACTCCTTCACACGGACCCGCAGATTGTCGGTTCGGGAGGGTTGTCGCTTGTCCGGCAGTTAGTTGACGGTAGAGAGAATTGCCGGTCATTCCGGAGGAACGGGCGGAAGAGCCGCGTCCCGGTTGGCTTTGCTATTCCGAATGTAGATTGCTGAGATGTTTATCAAGCCGCCCTATGCCCATAAGCCAAGAGAACCAAAGGAACCATACCCCTTGAAGGACCGTCCATCCGTGCATCTCTATCACGGGCTCGACTGAGGTGCTCATCCCGAATGGGCTTTGGTCGGTTTGGCAGGCGATATAAGTGCGAGGTTGGCTTCTGAAACCTACACTGAGGCCGTCGAAAACGAATACCGACGTCCCATTGTTCTTTCCCTCGATTATGTTCCAGGCTTGTGAGATACCGAGACGGGAAACCCAGCGAGGCAGAGGAGAAGGAATCATGGGAGTGGAGGTATCAAACCACCATTGTGGAGGTGCACCAGGACCTATGTACCGCAAACCCCACCTCGAAGCGAATCGACGCATCGCGCGAGCCCGAAAAAAGTGCATCAAGCGAGCCGCGCCGAGGATGGCGACTACTACGAAAATTAACTTGAGCAGTGTCACATCCGCCATTTTAGCGGTAAGCTTGTCGGCTACTCAGAAGCTATTTCGCAGTAAGCAGAATTGCCACCGACCGAGCCGCACAGGGTTAGCACAAAGTCTTTCGACCCCGCATGCGGCCGGTATCTCGGTTTGGACATATTTCGGCCCGTCCATTCTGAATTAATCTAGGCCGAAGGCGCTTACGCAGCTGGAATAGCTATTTCACCTGCTTCAGATACTCCTGCCAGCCGACGCCTATGCGCAACGAAGCCGACACGTCTAGCATGTTCTGACCTTCCGCGCTCAGTAGCCATTGCCGTGCTTCCAATTCAGCTTTGTGGAGGTCGATGCCGACGCCTAGTCTGTGACTGAAATCTATATTGACCGCAGCTTTCTCCCAGTCGGCGACGCTCATGATATTGACGAAATTCGCCCCTCTCGGGGTGTGCGTAATGGAGAAGATGTGATAAACCATCTCGCCGCCCGGTTCGTCGGGAGCCTTGAAAAGAAAGATGTTTTTCGTCCCCGGCTTCTCTTCTCTGAGCGCCATCGACACTTCCTCGCTGGTTGGGTTTGGCGTCCAGTTGTAGAAGTTCAGGATGAGCTGGTTGGCGAAGCTCTTTGGATGCTGCGGATCATCGACGAAGACGATGCTCCAGACACGGGTCGCCGAGTCGTAATACTCGTCGACACGCGTGAATCTACGGCCAGCCAACGTCAGGCTTTGCTCCTGCGGGGAGATGATCTGCAGCGTAGGCTTTTCCGGCTTCCGGTTGCCGGCGATATTGGCCAGCGTCTGTCGGCAATCGTGGGCGACTAGCAGTCGATAGCGTTCCGCCGCAAGATCGTTGATCGTAGCCTGCGGATGCCGTTTGGCGAATTCTTCAACGAACGCCTTAGCTGCGGCATCGCGCTCGGCATCAGTCGCGTAGCTCTCCGGACAGCGAAAATCATCGGCCGGATTGGTTTGCGCCGCAAGCATTGTGGCGAAAGTGAACGCCAGCATTAGAGCCGCGAGGCGCAGAAGCAGGTAAAAAGCGAATAGCCCGGAGCGATGAGAGGGAGCAATTACGGAAGTCTCGCACTCTGTCTTGTCGAAGCAAATGATGTCCTGTTTGATCATTAGATCCTAGATTCAGCTTCTTCGCTGCCGTAAGGCAGGCACCCATTTCGTTCGACTAGCCGTGAGAATCTTCTCGCGTAAAATCTCCGCTCTTGCCGCCGGTCTTGTGTTCAAGGCGCACATGGCGGATGACGATTGACTTGTCGAGGGCCTTGGTCATGTCGTAGACGGTGAGCGCGGCCACGGCTGCGGCGGTCAGGGCTTCCATTTCTACGCCTGTTGGACCTGTGGTCGCGGCCGTCGAAGTAATCTGCACGCCTCCGGCAACAACCTCTGCCTGCACATCTACGTGCGTGAGGGGCAGCGGATGACACATGGGAATCAGATCTGAAGTGCGCTTGGCGGCCTGGATGCCGGCGATGCGCGCTACCTGCAACGGGTCGCCCTTGGGATTGGCGGGAAGGCTCTCAAGCACCTCCGCCGAAAGCTCGACAAACGCCGAAGCCGTTGCGGTGCGCCTGGTGGCTTGCTTGGCGCTCACGTCGACCATGCGCGCCTGACCGGCTTCGTCAAAATGCGAAAGGGGATGAGAAAGAGGCGAATGCGGCGGCTTGGCGGGTTCAGGCATGGCGGTCCTCACGCGAAAAGAATCTTGACGATTGCGCCCGCCTGGAGCGAATCGGCATCTTCGGGCACAACCAGAAAACAGTTGGAGCGGGCCATGGCGGCCAGATCGCCGGAACCTTCCCACGGCACCAGTGCAACCTCGGGCAGATTCTCAGTTGCCACGCCAAAATCACAATGCGCGGGCAGGAAGCGGGTGAGGCCTGGTTTTCCCGCCGCGCCACTGCGGACAGGGGCGTCGGCTTTTTCTTGTTGACCATCCTGAGCTGCCATGCGCGCCAGGGCGAACCGCGGTCCCGGCTCGCGGCTGCCGGCAAGCGCCCGCACCATGAGCGCGGCAAAGAGCAGGAACGTGACAGCCGAGGAGACCGGGTTGCCGGGCAGGCCGAAAAACGGCAGCGCCTGCGTCTCGCCACGGGGTTCTCGAGCAGCGCCGTGACTGCGGGGAATTTCTCCAAAGACGAGCGGCTTTCCGGGCTGGATGCGAACGCCCGTGAAATGGAATTTCGCGCCCATGCGGGCGAGCGCCGGCTCGACAAGATCGAACTTCCCGGCCGAGACGCCGCCGGTAACGATGAGCAGATCGGCGTCCATGGCTCCGGCAAGCGCGGTTTCAAGAGCGCGGGCTTCGTCTGGCGCGGTGGGCAGAATCCACGGTTCGCCTCCCGCGGCAACTACCATGGCCGCAAGCATGGGGCTGTTTGAGTTGCGAATCTGACCCGGAGCGGGCAGCGAGCGCACGGGGACGATCTCGTCGCCAGTGGAGAGAATGGCCACGCGAGGCCGCGGATAGACCTCAAGCGCTGCGTGGCCGCAGGCGGCAGCCAGCGCCACCTGCGCTGCACCTATGCCTGTGCCGGGCAGAAGCAGCTCGTCTCCGGCCCGCGCCTGAGCGCCCTGGGAGACAACGTTGTCGCCCTGCTTCACGCTACGAGGCGGCGGCAGCCGGACCTGACCGTCGGCAACCGCAACATGCTCGAACATCACTACCGCATCGGCGCCGGCGGGCAGCGGAGCACCGGTCATGATCTCCCAGGCAGCGCCGGGGCTTAGCGGCCCTGAGGGCGCGTCGCCGGCCTTTGCTGCGCCCTCAATCAGCAGCGGCATATGCGCTGAGGCTTCGAGAGCCCGGCAGGCGAATCCGTCCCGTGTGGAGCGCGCAAATGGAGGCTGATCGCGATCGGCGTGAAGAGGGCGCGCCAGAACTCGGCCATGCGCACGGCCCAGTTCCACGCGTTCCACCAGGGCATGCGGCCGAACGAATTGCACGGCGTAGGCGGCCACAATTGCGGCAGCCTGGTCATAGCTCGCAATGTTGGGGCTCTTGACCTTCGCGCTCTTGGCTTCGGAGCTCATGCAATGGATTGTAGAGGGTCGCGGTGAGAAATGATGGAGGTGGGTGGAAAGGGTAAGGGCGTCGGCTCGCGCGGACGCCCTTGGTGAGGCTTGCTTGCTTCTATGAGTTGACGCCTTGCGATCCCACCCTTGCGACAAAAACAAGTCGCAAGAATGGGGCACCCAGGTTTTTGCTCGATGAAGAGTCCACGCTGAGGTTCGTGCTATCCCAGGTCTCAAAATCGAGACCTGGGGCACCCAATCTGTGAGCGAGTTAGCGGGTCAGCAAGTTAGCGGGTTAGCAAAGAATGGCGGTTTGAGGTTCGTGCTATCCCTGGTCTCAAAATCGAGACCAGGGGCACCCAGTTTCTGCGCTCATTGCGAAGTTCTTTAGTGCTTGCCGGCCTTGTAGCTGGAATCGATCTTTTGTCCTGCCTGTTCGAGAATTCCTTTGACCTCTCCGGCAAATTGGCCCGTGGGATCCAACGCGAGATAGTGCTGGTAAGCATCGGCGCAATCAGGGGGAAGAACGATCCGGTTGGTCTTGGGATCGATGGTGGAGTTCCCGACCAGCCCCTGGCCCTTGACGTAATAGAGAATGGCGGCACTCGGATCCACCTTGATGGCTTCATCGGCGGCAGCCACCTGGGCGGGCGCATTGTGTTCCTGGAAGAAGATGATGGCCTGGTTTCTCAGGTGGATTGCGGCCCGCGAGGGATCCGATTTGGCAGCTGCGTCGAACTCCGCATTGGCCTCGGGGACCTTTCCCTGGCGGGCGTAGATCTCACCAATTCCCGCATGGGAAGCGCCCTGGACGTCAGGCTTGGGCTTCTTGGAGACAGCCTCGAGGTCAAGCGCTTTCTTATAAGCAGCCACGGCTTCGTCCTGCTTTTTCAGGCCCGCCTCCGCATGCCCCAGCCGCGCAAAGAGCATGGACTCGTCCGATTTGGCCGCCGTGTCCTTTGTCATAAGAGCTTCGGCGTCTGTATACTTCGCGGTCTGAATCTCCGCGATCTTTGCCGCAATGTCCGCCTGAGAAGCCGAGGCTCCGAGCGTCTGAATCGCCGTTTTCCGCGCACCGTCGGCATCTTTGAAGTCCTGGTCAACTGTCTTCAGGTCGGCATTGATCGCATTGATGACCTTATTGGCGCTGAGGGCCTCGGAGTTCTTGGCCTTCAGTTCTTCCAGTTGCTTCTTCTCTTCCGGTGACATCTTGTCTATGTATGCCTGGCGGGACATGTCGAGGTCCGCTGCAATGTCCTGGCCCACGACGATTTTTACCGAGGGAACTGTGTCAACGACTTTTCCGGGAGGTGTGTCGGCGTAACGATACACCACCGTATAGGTGCCGGGTGTCGCTGTGCCTTTGTAGTCACCATTTGCGTCGACCGGGAAGGTGAACTTGAGCGTAGCCCCGCCGTCGGTGGAGAGGCTGACTGCACCAACCGTCTGCGGCTGGCCGGTGGGATTGGTTACGTGTCCGTGGACAGCGCCGGTCGGGGCTGCGGGTGCGGGCGGTTGCTGAGCAGATGCGGGCGAAAGGGCAAATGCGAGCAGCCCCAGCATGGCGGGCAGATAAGCTGCGCCGCGCAGGCTCCGGCAAAGTGAAATCGTGCGTTTCATGTTCATCTCCTTGTGAGCCACGCGAACCTTCCTGCCCGCGCACTCAATAAAAATCATTCTTGCCACACTCACACCGGAATCAGCTCAAACTCGGTTCCCGGAGGAAGCGCCATCTTAAGAAAACAGATATTCCCAGACCGACCGGAACCACAACCTCCGATCGCTTCCGAGGGCCCTTTTCAGCGGCTGGGCCTTGGCTGCGGCGCAAAGCGCCTCTCGCGATCGATTTGATCGGCAGCACCCAAGTTAAATCCATTCACATGCCTGACACAAGAGGGCTCTCGCAATCTCCCATACCGCATCGGCGGTGCGAGTTCCAACTTCAATCGTATCTGCTGTGGAGTGAGCCCCGGTGTGGCCTGTATCACACTCTAAAATCGGAGTTCGGCAGGCTGGGGCGGGCACCTAAGATGGACCTATGACCCTTACGATACGGGCGGCGGTTGCGGCAGATGTTCCCCAGATTCTGGCCTTCATTCGCGCGCTGGCAGAATATGAGCGTGCTCCCGATGCCGTAATCGCCACCGAGGAAGGCCTGTTGCGCGATGGATTTGGCTCCAACCCCTATTACCAGTGCCTGATAGCCGAGTTGGACGGCAAGCCTGCAGGTTTTGCTCTCTATTTCTTTGAATACTCCACATGGTTGGGCCGGCCGGGAATTTATCTTGAAGACCTCTTTGTCCCGCCTGAACTGCGCGGGCGCGGCATTGGCAAGGCTCTGCTGACTCGGGTCGCCGCCATCGCGCTGGAAAAGGGATGTCTCCGGCTCAAGTGGGCAGTTTTGGACTGGAACACACCGGCCATCGACTTCTATCGCGCCATGGGTGCGGAGTTCATGGACGAATGGCGCACGGTACGGTTGACAGGCGAGGCGCTGGCGCGGCTGGCTGAGCCGGCGCGATCAGGGGCACAATGAGAATCCGCGTGATTGGAGGCGGGCTGGCCGGGCCTGAAGCAGCGCTTACCGCGGCGCGACTGGGATGCGCGGTGGATCTCTACGAGATGCGCGCTCTGGTCGACGGCAAGCCGCGGCTCACCCCTGCGCACCAGACCACCGACTTCGGCGAGTTGGTCTGCTCCAATTCGCTCAAGAGCGAGTCGCCGAATACCGCGCCGTGGCTGCTCAAGCAGGAGATGCGGCGCGGGCACTCCGTGCTTTTGTCCCTTGCGGATGCTTGCGCGGTGCCTGCAGGTCACGCGCTCGCGGTCGACCGCGTCGAATTCTCAAGGCGCATCGGCGAAGCCATTGCGGCCGAACCGCTGATCCGCGTCATTCGCGAGGAGGTCACCTCACTCGACGCCATTGAGGGCCAGAACGAGGACGGCGCGAAGCAATGCACGATTTTGGCCACCGGTCCGCTCACCTCAGACGCGCTGAGCAAGGAGATCGAGCGCAACACGGGTGCGGGCCATCTGGCCTTCTACGATTCGATTTCTCCCATCGTCGATGCCGACTCCATCGACATGGGGCGCGTGTACTTTGCCGCGCGCTGGGACAAGGGCACGGCCGACTACATCAACTGCCCCATGGATCGCGCCGAGTACGATCGCTTTCTCGATGCGCTGATCGCGGCCGAAGAGGCAGCGCGGAAGGAGTGGGAGAATCTCGATTACTTCGAAGGCTGCCTGCCCATCGAAGTGCTGGCACGGCGCGGGCGCGATACGCTTCGCTTTGGGCCGATGAAGCCGGTCGGGTTGCGCGATCCGCGCACCGGCAAGACGCCCTGGGCTGTGGTTCAGCTACGCAAGGAGAACCTGCGCGCCGACAGCTACAACCTGGTCGGTTTCCAGAATCATCTGAAGTTCGGCGAACAGGCCCGCGTGCTGCGGCTTATTCCGGGCCTCGAGAACGCTCGCTTTCTCCGCTATGGCCAGATTCACCGCAACACTTACATCCAGGCGCCGCTGCTGCTGGACGAAACCCTTCGCCTGAAGACGGGAGTGCGTGAGCACATCTTTGTTGCCGGACAACTCTCGGGCGTGGAGGGCTACACGGAATCCATTGCCACCGGCTTGCTGGCAGGGCTCTACGCGGCTTCATTGGTTCATGGTGCGGAGCCAATGCCAGTGCCGCGCTCTACTGGCTTAGGCTCGCTGGTACACTACATCACCCATGCGGACCCGAAAGACTTCCAGCCCGCCAACATTACCTTCGACTTGCTCGAGCCGCTGGAGGAAGAACTGCGGAAGAAGATTCGGGATAAGAAGGAGCGCCATCGCTTGCAATGCGAGCGTGCGTTGACGGCTTTCGATGTCTGGTGGGCGGCACGGGGCCGATAGGTTTCTGGCCGGGAGGGTTGCTTTCCTAAGTTTGTGCTCTCCCACTCATTCGACAAAAACGTCGAATGAATGGGGCACGGACCTGTGAGCGAGTTGGCGGGTCAGCGAGTCAGCTGGTTAGCAAAGAACGGCGGGTTGAGGTTCGTGGCTTCCCACCCATTCGACAAAATCGTCGAATGGATGGGGCACGGATCATTCCTGCCTCATTGGGAATTCTTGATTGAAGTTCGTGAGATCCCAGGTCTGAAGTTCCAGACCTGGGGCACCCAATTCCTAATTTGAGACCCACGGATGTTGTGGACTTTCGTGCGCCGCAACATGGGTTTTTTGCGGCAATCCAGCTGAATATCGCAGTACAATTCCCTGCATGGTCCCCCTCCATAGGAACATTCTCGTGTCTATCCTGTTTACCGTCTTCGGCGGGCCGGGCATTGGACTTGTGTTTGTGCCCTGGTGGTTGACGCGTTTTCACGTTCCTGCCGGCGAGCCGGATTGGCAGTTCTTTCTTGCCGGGGCTCTGATCCTGATCGGGCTCATTCCGCTTCTCGAGTCCATCTACCGCTTTATTGTCGAGGGCGGCGGGACGCTGCTGCCGACTGTCCCCACCGAGAGCCTGGTTGTGACCGGGTTCTATCGCTACGTGCGCAACCCCATGTAT
>Ga0181516_10001777_pt1 | contig 16109 bp, 20 predicted proteins | sample PEATcosm2014_Bin_25_FD_121104 | JGI IMG/M metagenome (GOLD analysis project Ga0181516, IMG submission 121104) | Peatland microbial communities from MTU Mesocosm Facility, Houghton, MI, USA - PEATcosm2014_Bin01_10_metaG | ecosystem: Environmental > Terrestrial > Soil > Wetlands > Peat | place... | reverse complement strand
TGGCGTTGTCGATGGTGTCGATGATGAGGGTTTTGAAAGGGTGCTCACCTTTCTCAATCTCGGCGCAAGCGGCTAGCAAGTCGTCCCAGGACTGGATGGGCACTTGGTACACGTCCAGGGAATTCAGGCCGGGTTCGGTGGCGAGGAACACGGCTCCATCCGCCTGCGAACAAAGCGTGGACTTCCCTATCTTTGTGGGGCCGTAGACTAGAACCGTCAGGTCGGCCAGGTTCGGCTTGGGCTGCGTTTTTGCGGTTGGCAGTAACGACATAATTCCGTTGATCTCCTTTTAGAAAACTGGCTCTGGGGTTTCGTTGGGCAGCACGCGCAATTCTTCGTTGGGCGGCACGCGCTGGAAGAAGTTATCGATCAAGTTGGGATTGCCGTTCGAACGGCACAACGCGAAATAAGAGCAGGGCCGTTGGTAGTTGAAGCAGAAAGCGGTGTTCTGGTAGAACACGCCGCGGCGCCGCGCATCCAGGAACGCCTGCGTCAGCTCCCACAGCTCACTGCGCAAAATATCGAAGCGGTCCCGCGAGAGATAGAGCATTTCCCGGTGAAGCATCGTGGGTTCGGAATACTTTTCCGCCAGCCGCTGCTGAAACTCTTCATCCGTCTCCGGCATGCGGCGCTTCGCCGATGACTTGCCGGTTTTCGATTTTGCCAGCAGTTCGGCCCGGCGGGCCTGAAATTCCTCCTCGGTCTCGCCTTTGCTCTGCTGCAGCTTCGCCTTCACCAGGACGTTGTAGAGAATCCCGGTGATGGGGATCCCCATAGTCTGCTCGACATAGTGGGCATAGATGGTGATCTGGAAATCCGTCCAAAGGCGTTCCAGGTAATCGGAATCCATTTGTCCGGCGGTTTTGTGTTCGAGGACGAAGTAATTCTCGCCAATGCAAGCGATGCCATCCACCTTGCCGGCAAGCTGGAAGCTACGTGAAGCCGCGCCGGTGGCTGGATTGACGATCGGACCTTCGAATGTCTTCTCCAGGGCGACAATCTCGAATTCCTCGGTTGCATATCGCGCGGCATAAGCTTTCATCATTGCCGCGGCGAGGTGCCAGTCCCGAAGTTGGTTCTCATCCTGGACCCGATTGGGACAAAGACGGTCGATCAAGGCCAGTACTTCGCCGAGATCGCGGCGCTGGTGCCAGGTCTGCAGACACTCGTGGATGAGAGTGCCGAAATGCAGGTTCCGGTCGCGCTGGATGGGAACGAGTTGCTGGAGGTATCGCCACTCAACCGCCTTGCGGCAGTTGCGGAACAGCGACCACATCGAATAAGTGGAGACCATCGGCCCAGGACTCATCTCGCGCCTTGCCATGTCGGCGCCAGGCCAGACGTACGAAACGCGGCGCGCAACTCCTCCCGGAACTGATAGGTCCTCCGGCTGGTGAGGCCCAGTTTCGTGCCCATTTTGGCGGCGATTTCGCCAAAATCCGTCGTACGGATCTCCTCCGCTAGAAGCTGTACGCGGGGGGCCACCGACGAGAGCACCTTTTCGACGTCGATCCTGGCCTGAACCGCTTCGGCAGTCGAACTCCGGGAGGCATCGTCTAGGCCGGCGGAAGCTTCAACCGGGCATTCGGTTTCGTCGTCATCCGTCAGAGAGGCGATTCTGCCCATTCCCGACCGGATGGCCTTCAGTGCCAGCGATGCCGCCCGGTTACGGATCAAACGGTTGATGAAAGTCTTGTAGGTGCCCCGTTCGCGCTTGAATCCGCTAATGCGCTTCCAGTACTCCAGGAAGAGCTGCTGCTCAAGGTCTTGGCGATCGTCTTCCCGGAACAACTGACATGCCACCAATTCGTGGACCCGGCACCGAATGCTGTCGAGCGCGTATCGATCCATTTCCGATAAATCACTGCTTGCTGTCCTCATGTTTCCTCCCTGCCGGGGAGGTCCTTGTGGGGGCCAACAAAAAAGCGGAGGTCGGCGGGCGCGTGCTTTTCACGCGACTCACAAGGACCTCCGCTTCGCGGTCAGTCGTTTATCTGGTGTGTCTCTGGCTGCAGCTACATCATGTGCGCGACAGAGCCTCCAGCCGCATCCTGAAGGGGATGCCATGTTTCACTTCGAGGCGCCCGATGGTGCCGTCCCCGATGGTGGTCAGGGAGTTCAGCAACTCGGTGACCTGTGTTTTGGCGGCCAAGTCTTTCGACGCAGCCTCCGGCCGGGGATCGACCTCCCCTCCGAACTTGATTTCCCGCACCACGCGCGGCGCCGGATCGAATACCGGCTCGCCGCCACGGATCTCCAGCTCTTCAATCGAGCCGAAGTGAAGCTCCCGCATCAGGCGAAGCAGGCGCCGGCGCCCGTCCGAAAGCTCCGCGATCTGTGCCGGCATGATTAACTCTCCTCCCTTCCGACAGCCTGCTCGGCCCGCATGAGTTTGCGTTCCGATTCAAGCGCCAACTGGACAGCGCGCGACTTCACCCGTCCGTTCTTTACCATCGAAACCAGAGCTTTGCTCTTACCGAGCCGCTTCGCCACCCTAGTAACCAACCCGAAGTAACGTGTGACCGGCCTTTTTATGATTTCTGTAATGCAATCTGAATTTTGCATGACCCGATTGAAGACCCTGAATTTACGTCCCATTACTGCTGTTACTTCACAGTTACAAATTATAAGCATTGCAGTCATGATGTCAACCTGTTAAGCTGAACACTTGCATGCAAGTGATTGAACCAAAGATCAAAAATGTTGTCGTTCGAATTCCCGAAGATCTGCATCTGCCGCTTCGCAAAAAGATCGCCGAGATTGATACCTCTTTCCAGGAGGTAATTCTGGAGTCCCTGGTTGGCTGGCTGCACGCCAAAGATTCGACAGCGACCAAGAGGTGGCTTGCAAGAGTGGAGGAGACCGCCCGCAACGCCTGCCAGTTGCCGCCCGAGTTGACGCCCGAGAACCGCGAGGAAAAGGAGTTTGTTGCTGGTCTGCTGGCGTTCCTTCGCGATCCCGAGCGACCCTTCCGGAAAGAGATGCAAAGGTTGCTGAAAAGCATGTTCGAGATCGATTCCAAGCGAGCCTTCCCGAATACGAAAAAAAGACGAAAAATCATTTGATCTATAATTTGTTTTGGGATATTCTAGTCCGGTATTCCTAAAACGACTTCGATGCTGTCTGTCCCGGTTCTCCCCGCTCGTGACCCCCGTCCGATCACAGACGAGCGCCTCGCTCAGGCTTACGCTGCCGAGGAACTCCTCGAAACACTCCTGGACGACCTGCACCAGGACATGCAAAATGGAGCTGCGATGCTGGCATGCGACTACCAGATCCCGGAGCGCCTTCGTCCACACAGTTCGCTGCCGCGCGCCGGAGGACGTGACCGGCGCCGCAAGATCTTGCAGTTTCCGCGTATTCGCGATCCGGAGCCGATCACAGACGCGCGCCTGGAGCAGGCGTTCGCAGCGGAGAGGCTGCTGGATGCCATCCTGGAGGATCTGTTCCAGGACCTCGTCTTGGGCGCAGCAGTGGTCTCGCGCAGTTACCAGCTCCGGTGGCTGCACAAACGACCCAGTGCGATCCGTCTCGCGCGATGTGCGACTGGTTAGCATCGGCATTCCTGGCGTAATTTTCGCCACTCAAGCCGCTGCCGGTCCCATAGCGGCTGGCAGGCGATCTTTCGTAATTTGGTTTCCGTGAGCGGGAATCTGCCGGGTGAAGCCTTCGGCAGGAATAGAATCTCCTCCTGAATATCGGGCGCGAGGTTGGCAAGGTTCATGATCTGACTCATGCGCGCCCGGGTAATATATCCGGCCCTCGCAAGTTCGGCGTAGTCCCGCACCTCGCCGCTTTCAACTAGATCGAGGCACTTGATGGCAAGTGCCATTAGGCGGGCCAAGTGGGGTATGCAACCGGAGGACGGCAGGAGTTGGGAAGCGATCGGCGCGCCCGAGCGCAACGGAGTGTCGAGTTCGAATTCCACGTCGATCGTGCCGGCAAATTCGCTGCGATTCATCTACCCCTCCATCTCCGCGCCTCGGCAAATACGCCGAATGCCCGCGCTCCGGAAGCTGACGGTAACTTTGTTCGTTTTGCCGTCGTAGGCGACACACTCGATCAGGCCGTGGACGATTCGCGCCTGTTCGCGCGATGTTAGCGACTCCCAGACCGGACCGAATTCGACCAGGGCTGCCCGGAAGTCATCCTCGTTGACGGCCTTGGATTCGAGGCCAGTAAGTTCCTGCTGAATCTCGCTCAACCGCCGCTCCGTCTGGCCGATCCGTTCCTGAAGATCTGCCATGCGGTCCGTTACCATCTGGTCGCGGCGGCCCACCAAGGGGACCAGTTTGCGCAGTTCAGCGCCCATTCCCGCTAGTTCCTTTTGCGTAAGCTGGCGCTCAGAGGTGAGGTCCGTGACCTGTCCGCGCCTCTGCTCCTCGGCCTTCGCAATCGCGCGGGCCGCGATTTGGGGATCGGAGCCGATCCGCCGGATCTGCTGCACAACCGCCGACTCGATTGCAGGCGCGGAGACCGACTTGGTCTCGCAGTTTTCCCATCCCCTTTGTTGGGCCTGCTCGCAAACGTAATATCGGTAGCGCCGCGAGCCCTTCGCCGTGTAGGTGTGAACCATTCCCGCATCACACGATGCGCACCGCAGGAGTCCTTTCAGGAGAGCACCGTAATTATTGCGAACCTCGACTCCGCCGCTGCGCCCGTTGCTCTGCAGGATCTTTTGCACCTTCTCCCAGGTCTCCGCGGCAACGATGGCCTCGTGCTCACCGCCATACATCTGGCCCTTGTATTCCACCCTCCCGGTGTAAATTGGGTTCGTGAGCACCCGGTACAGCAGCCCCTTCGTGAATGGCTTCCCGCCCTCGGTTTCGCCCCTTTTCGTAATCCACTGCTTGGTGCGCCAACCGCGGCGGTCGATTTCACGGACGACGGGCAGCATAGCGCGGTAATCAAGGTAGAGGTTGTATATCGCCCTGACTTGGTGGGCTTCGTCCCCATTGATGGCAAGGCGGCCACCGCGAGGATCGATGTCATAGCCCAGCACGGGGTGTCCGCCAGTCCACTTGCCCTTTCGCCTGGCCGCCGACATCTTATCGCGGGTACGCTCGGCGATGATCTCGCGTTCGAACTGCGCGAAGGAGAGGAGGATATTGAGGGTGAGGCGCCCGAGCGAGTTAGTGGTGTTGAACTGCTGCGTGACGGATACGAAGCTGACATTATTCTTTTCGAAGGTCTCAACGATGCGAGCGAAGTCGATCAATGACCGGCTCAGGCGATCCACCTTGTAGACCACCACGCAGTCGACCCCACCGGCGCGAATCTCCGTTAGGAGCCGCTGCAGCGCCGGCCGCTCCAAATTGCCGCCGCTGAATCCACCGTCGTCGTAGTGCTCGGGCAGGGTGACGAGGCCTTCCCCGCGCTGGCTAAGGATGTAGGCCTCCCCGGCTTCGCGCTGCGCATCCAGGGAATTGAAGTCCTGATCCAGACCCTCGTCGGTGGACTTTCGGGTGTAGATGGCGCAGCGGACTGTCTTGGCGGCGGCCGGCGCCGGCGCGTTGGTCGCGACCACTGCATTTCTACCGTTGCGCAACGGAGGCCTCCTTGGATTGGGTTAAGCCCCAGAAGAGGAAGCCATTCCACTTCGTGCCAGTCACCGCCTGGGCGACAGCGCTGAGCGATTTGTAAAGCTTACCGTCGTAGTCGAAACCGTTCTCGCGGACCTCGACACTGATCCGACGGCCTTTGTAATCCCGGCTGAGCATCGTGCCCGGCATCGGAAGCCGGGCGTCGATGCCCACCGACGCGGTCGCGGAATGACCGTGTTGACAGGCCGGTCTATCCTCCAGTGCATCCTTTGGTGGGTGGATGCGAAGATCCGCATCGTTGGCCAGCTCCATCGCCCTGCGGTGGGCGCGCTCGCTCAATCCACCCTCGGCGAGGGTTTGTAGGCGCCAGGCGATGCGCTTGAAGAGGGCTTCCTTATGTTTCGAGCGAACCTCCTCGCCAAAGAGTTCCAGGTGTTTCCGCTGGAGCTGGGCGACGGTCATTTGCCGGAGGCCATCGATTTCGTTTTTCAGTGCGCGATTCAAGATCTATCTCCCTTTCTCGGGTGGCGCTAACTTACAGCACCATGAGGGCTCAATTCGGACGCACTATCAAGTCCATCTCCGGTGTCCGGATGCGGCTCCGGCAGGGGAGTGACGCCGCCGGCATCTTGCAGGGTTCGGGCATTCCGCAGCCGCAAATATCCGGTAGCAAGAAGAGAAGCGATCTCGTCAATGACCGAGTCGGGCGGATCCTGTCGATACTCCATTCCAATCTCCAATCGTGGAAGAACGGAAACGGATTATCGTTGGGGGAGCGGAGAGGAGGGAGGATTGGCGGCGCGGCTGCAGTGCGGGTTTACCTCTAACCGTCGCCTGGATTCCAGGCTCTCCGGCACCCACAACGAAGTCCGCTTCGCGGTCGTCCAGTTGTCTGGTGGTCAGTGGAGCAGACTGTTAACTGCTCCTAATGTTATATACCCCGCGAGGGGCCGAATTTTGAAACGGTTTTCGAAAAATATTTTGAAAAGAGTTTCCTGTCCCCGCCGGGCCGCTTCCGTGTATTGAGATCGGAGGGAGATCAGAATTCTGCCGCGCTGTGCGGTGTCGAGTGATATGCTGAGCGGGTTGACGTTCGAATTCTACAGGTTCCGATTTCATTTCCGCTCCGCAGGAGCGCTGCATTTCCCTCCTTATAAATCCGGTAATATCGTGCGCGGCGCGTTCGGAGATCTATTTCGCAAAATCGTTTGCATGCCAAGCTGTCATGACGCCAAGACATGCGAGGTTCGCGCAACCTGCCCGTACGCTCGCGTTTTTGAGCCGCAGGCGGCGCGGGGTGAAGGCCCAAGTGGGCTGGTGGACTGGCCGCGGCCGTTCGTGTTCCGCGCCGCTCACTTGGACGGGCGCACGATTCTGAATGGCGAAGCGTTCCACTTCGATGCCCATATCTTCGACGTGCGAGACCCGGCCCTGCCGTATTTCGTGCTTGCGTTTGCTCAATTAGCGCGGGACGGGCTAGGGCCGGGCAGAGGGCGCGCGGACCTCACCGCCGTGGATCAACTGGACCTGAATGGGGCAACTGCAGCGCGCGTTTTCAACGGCGAGCGCTTCCAAACGGCCAGTCTGTCAGGCCCCAGCGCCGTCGATCTCAGCGAGGCGACAGAGCACATAGGCAACATTAGAGTGCAATTCCTAACCCCGACAGAACTGAAGAGCGGGCGCCAGGTGGCAGATCGTCCGGAATTCGGAATTCTGTTCGGTCGTTTGCGAGACCGAATCAGCGCGCTGCGGGCGCTATACGGCACCGGACCTTTGGAGATCGACTTTCGCGCCCTGGGTGAGCGTGCGGCAAGGGTCCAGATGTTGCGGTGCGAGTTGAAGCGGATGGAAGTGGACCGGCGCTCTTCCAGGACGCAACAGCGCCATCCGCTGGGCGGCTTTGTGGGCGAGGCGGAGTACGAGGGAGATCTGGGTGAGTTCCTGCCCTATTTGTGGCTGGGACAGTGGGTGGGGGTCGGAAGGCAAACGGTCTGGGGTAAGGGGCATTTGGAGATCATCACGCCCATGGATGCGTCTTGATTAGACTGCCCTTTGATTTTTGATCAATATGAGCTTATTATCAAACTAGAAAACATATCCAGAGAAATGTGATTTAGTTCGACGAGGTCCCCCAAGCGAAGGGGGTGAACGGTTATGAGCTCGCTTGCGGTGCCTCGAATTGACGAGTACGGGCAGTTCTTCGCGTCTCTTTCTGACGACGGATTTCTTCCGTACGATTACCAATTGAGAGTCGCCGAGGCAATGTGGCGGCGCGAGAACGTCGTCTTACGGGCACCTACTGGTGCTGGAAAAACAATTGCCGTTCTGGCGCCGTTTCTCTACTCACGCGAAGCGGTTGGTGTGGCCCGAGTGATATATGCGTTGCCCCTACGCACGCTCGCGCAGGGCATCTATCAAGAGTCCCGGCAGTTGTGCGGCCGGCTGGGCAAAGCTTTGCGGGTGACATTGCAGACTGGTGAACAGCCTGACGACCCGTTCTTCACGCTCGGCGATATCGTCGTCACCACTTATGACCAAGTCTTGAGCGGTTTGCTCTGTGGCCCGTATGGTCTTCCAGACAAGTTGCGGAATATCAACGGAGCGGCCGCTGCTGGCAATCTGATCGTCTTCGATGAGTTTCATCTGATGGAGACGAGCCGTGCCTTCCTGACCGCCGCCGTCAGCCTAAAACTATTTGGGAAGACCGCTCGCTCCGTTTGGATGACCGCCACTGCCACTAAGCCCCTGACAGATCTCCTCAAACGCGAGCTCCCAGCGGTGGATGTCGGCCTCTCTGAGACCGAACTTGCCGCCCTGCCGAGTGTTGCGCTTGTGTTGAGGAGGGTTCGAAAGGAGCTTGGCCAGCTTTCGGCCGAGGCCGTTCTAGCGTATCCGGATGCGCGTACAGTCGTAATCGTTAACCGTGTCACGCGTGCGCAGGCGTTGGGCAGCCGCCTAACTGCCTTGGCGCGAGAGCGCGGCATAAGAGTTCCGGTGGATGTGCTGCATGCGCGATTCTTCGGTCCGGACAGGAAGGCCAAACAGGCGAGGCTGGAGACCGGTTTCGGACCTAGATCGAATAGCCCAGCAATTCTGATTACGACTCAGGTGGTCGAAGCCGGCATCAATATCAGTTGCGACCACCTGCACACCGAGATATGTCCCATGAATGCACTGGTGCAGCGGGCCGGGCGTTGTGCTCGCTTTCCCAGAGAGAGCGGCACCGTGCATGTGTACAACAGCGATCCGAGCGCTGCCCTGCCTTACGATCGCGCCGAACTGGACACCGCGTGGGCACTACTACCGGATGCGCCCGTGGAGCTAGATCCTACTACAGCGGCTAGGTGGGTCGACTCTGCGCATCGTGCGAAAGATGAACTGACTCTTCAGCGATACAAACCAAAAACGAGATATCAAGAGTGCCAGGAACGAATCTGGAACAATGTTGTGGGACAGAATCGAGGCGGCGTGGCGGACCTGATTCGCGAGCAAAGTGACTCTATTCGAGTGGCCGTCATCGACGATCCGCGGGGCCGCACACCCAGTGAGTTGGAAGGCATCTCCCTTTATCGTTATCAATTGCGCCGTCTGATCGCCCTTGGATCCATATGGGTATTCGACGCCGACGGCGGCTGGATCGCGACTAGCGAGTTTTCTGAAATCGATCGTTCATACGCTGCGGCCGTCCCGCGGTCACTGGCGCGTTACACACCGGAATTCGGGTTGGAGTTGGGTGTCGCCGGCGATTACCAAAGTCCGACTAGATGCCCGCCTAGCAGGCCGGGGTACAGGCCCCTGAGACGAGAGTCTTGGGTCCACCACACAAAATGCGTCATGGTGGAAGCACGCCGCAGGCTTGACAATGAGGGCATTCTATTGGAAAGCTTGGACGCGTCTCTGAGTGAACTGCTCGACTGGTCGACGGCACTGCACGATCTCGGCAAGCTCCAATCACAGTGGCAAGAGTGGGCTGAGGCTGCACAACGAGCGCGAGACCCGCTGTACCGCCACACGGAGTTACTGGCCCACACCGACTTCGATTCCAGCAGCGCCAGTGACCGAGCGTTGTCTCGTACGATTCGCCCGCCACGACCCCACCACTCCGCTGCCAGCGCGTATTATGGGTCTCGGGTCATGGAGATAGCGGAGCCATCTATACCCTTTGCCGCCCGAGCTGCCTGCATCTCAGCAGTTCTTGGACATCACGGCGGATGGGCTGAACAGACGGTCCTGCAAATGCATTTTAACTGGGAGTCGGATCTTAGAGCAGTTCGACCAGGAGTTGGGCTGGCGGCGCTTCCCCCGCCGTCTGCGGCGGCATTGGAGAGACTTTGGGCTGGTCTCTCGTCTATGAAGCTGCAATTTGCTACCTGGTGGCCACTTGCCGCATATCTCACACGAACCTTGCGCCTCTCGGATCAGTTGGCCACGGAGGAAGGAAGCCACGATGGATAGGTTTTCTCTCCCAAAGCTCGCTGGTACGCACGCCGATGTGCTCGCCGCAGCGGGCCTCGCGGACCTGCTCTCTCCAGTAGTGGATCGGTGCGTAATAGTCGATCTCGGACCCGATTTCTGCGTCGAGGTGGGGGCGACGATTACGCCGGACATCTGCGCCGATTTACCCGTGGAGCCCGGTTATCGCTTCTTACGGCCTAATGAAAAAGCCTCTGTCCCCGAAGCGGTGAAGCGGGATTATGTGGACTATCCCGCAGAAAAGGCGCGGGCTGCGCGCTACAATACCGCCCGCCTAGAGGCGCGCCGGGCTGGGGCTGAGTTGGCGGCCGACATCGCTGCAGACAAGCCTCGCCCGGATTGGAGGCTCTACCAGGCACTGAATGCATTGCAGGGAGATGACGCGACCAACAAGCTCGCGCTGGCGATTCTGAAAGAGGCTCCGGATAGCTTCGCGCGAACCGTTTGCACTGCGATCGAAGCACTTCGTGCCGGGCGACGAACCGTAACGAAGTGGCCAGTTGCACTTGTGCAGTTGTTCAATCCGCAGGCAGCGAAAGGCTATGCACGTCTGAAACCAGACTCGACTGACCGTAATGACGGCACCAAGAACGCCTTTGCGGAACCTTTCCTGGAGTGGCTCAGATATAGAGGGTACTTCGCAATCGCCTGTCCGTATTTCCTCGGAGCAAAGGGAGACAGTGTACGTCTGCTCTGCCCTGTTCCACAGCACGTCGATTTTCTAATGCTTACCGATGCGGTCGGCAAGCTCCGCGCCCTCCCGGCTGGGGGCTCCGCACCGAAGCTCGATTCGCTCAGTGTGTTAAATCTGGCTGAGATCCTTGTTCAAGGATCTAAACAGTTTCAGGAAGGGGGCTTTGCTCCCGTGCAATTGGTTTCGGGCATCATGATTGCCAACTATCAATCGATGGGGCAGGCTAAAGCGGTCACGGGCCTCGAGCAATTGGCGTTGCCGGACTGGTTCCCGATTCATACGCAAGCCGACAGCGAACTCTGGCTGGAGATCTTGGCGGAGCACCGTGTAATCATCCGCTCACTGCGGGATGACCGTTCCGATGAGATTGGCCTTCTGCTGAAGTATCGCCGATACTTGGAAAAACGCGGTAAGGCGGCGTTGATGTGTCTTGCATGCTTCTTTCAGGACTACGGCATTTTCTTGCTGCGCGAACGCGAGCATGGGCGCCGGCTCAAACAACTACAAACCGTTCACATGGAGAAGATATTTATGCAAGGACAAGACTACTCGGGAATTTTGAGCAACCAAGGTTTTCGGGCCGTCGCGGATGCGATCCGGAGTGCGACGGTGAGTGCGCAGGCAATGAAAGCTATGAAGCGTCCGGACTATCGTGAGATCCGTTACGACCTGCTGCCGGAATTACGCCGGAAGCGGACACTTCCGGGTGTAGGACCGTTCCTCGATGCTTTAGGCGAATTCGTCGCCAGCTATAACGGTGAGAGTGCGCGCCGGCTTGAACTCGGAAAGCGCACAGGTATCCGGCGAGTAACAACAGACGAGTTGAGCGCCTTTGTCGAACTTGCGTGCCGGCAAAAAGACGCTTCGGTTATAGGCGCTTTGCTTTGTGCTTACGCCACGTGTCGCGAGCCGCGACAGTCGGCTTCCGACGTGGAACCGAATATTCCTGAAGAGCCAGTGGAGGAATCCAGTGTTGAAGCTTAACTCGTTATCCTTAAGCGCCCGCGTTACTTTCGATCTGCACAATCTGAACAGCGAGGGGACGGAAGGCAACCAACAGCAGACCCGCATGGTCCACATTGTGGACGAGGCGGGCGAACGGCAGATAGTTAATGCGATAAGTGGCGACATGTTCAAACATATCTTCGTAGGACACTTGACGCCTCTCCTTGAGCGCGACGGGCAGCCGTTGTCGTCCGGTGCCCGCCAACTAAACCCCGACCGCGTTAATGCTGATCCGGAATTCAAAAAGACCATCAAGGACTTGGAAGGCGGATCGGCGGTACTGGCCGCAATCGCGAAGCAGTGTGCAGTCACCGACATCGCCGGCGCGCTGATCACGGAGGGCCGAGCGGTGGCGAGGAAGTCCTGCGTCGAATTCGGCTGGGTTGTGGGTCTGCCAGAAAAGACCGTGACGGAACAGTATTTTCATGTCAAATATGATCCGGAGAGCCGCTCCGGTGCTACCGGTCAGGAAGGGAAGGGAGAAGGCACGGTTGCGGGCAGACAGGCTATCTTTCACAGGCCTGCGAACTCGGGCATTTACGCTCTCATCTGCAATATCGAGCTCGGGAGAATCGGTGTTAACGACATCACCCGCAGATTGGAGATCAGCATGGATGATCAACTGGTTCGCGCCCGCGCGGCGGTTAGAGCTTTGATGGCGACCTTGCTGTGCCCCGCTGGAGCGCAGCGAAATACGCAGAACCCGCACATTGTGGCATGCGAAGGCGTTGTGGCCACTTCTAAGAGCTCTTTACCTGCCCCCACAGTGAGTCCGCTCAACCATGAGTATGGGAGCCAGATCGAGAAGATCGCTGGGACGTTGAACGGAATTCAATCGGATACAGTCAAGGTTCACCGGTTTGGTACGCTGGCTGAGGCTGCAGCAGTACTCGAGAATATTGCCACTGAGGCCTGATCTATGACGCGGACGAACGCTCGGATTGAGGACCCGCATTCGCTTGCCTCGGTCGAGCCCCCAGAATCGATTCCAGTGACGCCGAAGCCGGAGCGCTGGTTAGTATTCACTTACGAACCGACCGCTCTATTTTCACTCAAGATGAGCAGAGCGACAAGTTCAGTCGGCAGAACGATTCTTGTCCCGACGCCCTACGCTGCAAAGATGGCATTCGTTGACGCAGCATTCAAGGTCGGATGGCGAGGCGACGTCAGTACCCTGGTTACGACGTTGGCTTCAGTGGACCTTCGGATCGGAGTGCCGGAAAAAGCTGTGGTGACTCATACGATCATCAAGATCAGGCAGGAGCCGAAGGACAGGAAGTCGAACCCGCCTTATATCCCGGCCGTCGCATACCGGGAGTTCGTGTGCTTTCGGGGTCCGCTGCGATGGGCGTTCGACTTGGTCGCGGTGCCCAGTTGGCTTGAGGCTGCGCTGATTGAGATTGCTCCGGGGATCAACTACGTCGGCAAGCGTGGGAGTTTCATTCAGTTCATGGAATACAGCCGCCAGGTAGAACTTGGGCCTGCCTTCACGCAGCCTTTAGACGTTGGCGAACTGAAGCCGACTTCCGGGATGCATATTGCCGTGCTCGATGATTTCGGGCCCGAAGCCAACTTCGAGGCGCTTAACTCTTTCAGCACCATACCGATTCGGCGGGACAAGCAGCGGATCCTTCGTGAAACGTTAGTGCCGCTTGGTCTCGTCAATGTTGGGCCCGGATTCTCTGAGTATTCACGCTAGCCAGGATTGAGGAGTGGTTATGTCAGCGTTACCCTTGCGACGGATTGAATCTCCCCTGCCCCGGAAGCCGCCGGCTTCGGAGGGCCAGTACAACTGGATCACCGGAGGTGTCGACGTTGCGGCGGAGCAGATGGAACTGCCGCTGCCGCCGGTCGATGACGCGGTGCTTCCGGATGACGGCAGCGTGGTTCTCCTGGCGACGGAGAACGGATCGCAGCTATTCGTTTCCGGCTTCGGCCTATTCATCGGAAAAAAGAGCGAGCGGGTGGTGGTTAGGAAGGGGAAGTCGGTCTGCGCGCAAGTTCCGCTGATGAGGCTCCAGGAGATCATCGTGGCGTCGCGCGGTGTCAGCTTCTCATCTGACCTCATCGAGGAGATGTGCGAGCGCGGCATCCGAATCGCCTGCCTGACGTCCAGCGGAAAGCCATTCGCGCTGCTTACGTCCCCCATGCTCACAGCGACGGTGGAGACGCGGCGCGCGCAGTTCGCCGCCTATCAGAATGAGCGCGGCGCCGAACTCTGCCGTTGGATCGTCGCCGGGAAACTCCATAACCAGGAGAAGCTTCTCCGGTATTTTGCCAAGAACCGCGAGGGCGACCGAGCAAACGCCCTTGAGAAGTGCGCCGCCACCCTGCGCCGCCTGCGGCGGGGGGCCCTGGCGGCGGAAGGGACTACGCCTGACGAGGTCCGCGGGGAGCTGATGGGGCTGGAGGGTTCGGGCGGGAGGCTCTACTGGCAACAGATCGGCAATATGCTGCCGGACGGACTCGGGTTTGAGGGGCGCTCCCATCAGGGCGCAACGGACGGCGTGAACGCGGCATTGAACTACGGATATGGCATTCTAACCGCTCACGTATGGGGCGCGGTGATGAACGCCGGACTGGAGCCTTTCGCCGGGTTTCTGCATGTGGATCGCAGCGGCAAGCCGTCGCTAGTACTGGACCTGATGGAGGAATTTCGCCAACCAATCGTGGACCGGGCCATTTTCTCATGGCTCAACAAAGGCGGCCAACTGACGCTACAGAAGGGAATGCTCGATGCCACCTCTAAGGAAAGCGTCGCGTCGCGTGTGCTCTTACGGCTGGTCGCCACGGAACAGCATCGTGGAAAACAGCACCAGGTGCGCTCGATCGTCCAGATGCAGTCGCGGCTGGCAGCCAGCGCGGTCAGAGGGCTGCGGGCCTACCGGTCGTTTTCATTCAAGTGGTGAACCGTGGCGAGAAAAAACCGCTATACCGGCGTGCTGAAGCCGTCGCCCCTGGGCAAAGGAAGTCCGGAAGTGTCGCTGGTGCTGATCTACGATATCGAGGACGACCGGTTGCGCACGCGGGTTTCTGACGTTTGCCTGGATTATGGCCTGGACCGAATTCAGTTCAGCGCGTTTTTCGGGAAACTGAATCGAAACCGCCGGCAGGAGCTGGCATTGCGGCTACGGAACGAGTTGGGGAACGAATCCGGCCGGGTGCGCATCATTCCGGTTTGCGAACAGGACCTGAAGGACATGTGGGTGCTCGATCAGTACAGGCGCGATGCCGACGAGTTGAAAGCAGCGGCGGAACCGCAGCGAGAGAAGCCGAAGCTACGGATCCTGGCGTCGGAGGATTAATGGATTTGATCCCAATAACCGATCTCAAGCAATGGGCCTACTGCCCACGGGTGGTGTATTATCACCACGTGATGCCGGCGTCAGCGAAACCGACCTATAAAATGAGGGAGGGATTGGCGGCGCAGGAGATGATCGAGGGCCTGGAGATGCGCCGGAAGCTGCGAGAATATGGTCTTGAGGCCGCTCGTCGACGGTTTGGCGTTTGGCTGGAAAACCAAGAGTTGGGTCTCTCGGGAAAGATCGACCTGCTGCTCGAAGGTCCGGAGGAAATCGCCGTGGTGGATTTCAAGTTGACATCGGGTGAGCCGGGCCAGAATCACCGCATCCAGCTGGCAGGTTACTCGCTGCTGGGGGAAGCCGCTTATGGGCGACCGGCGCGGCGTGCGTTCCTGTTCCGGATTCCGGACAATCGCATTTTCGTAGAGCCGGTCACCGAGGAACTGAGGCGCCAGGTGAAGGCGGCGGTCATTGACATACGGAAGACGGGCGAGTCGCAGCTATGTCCTGAGCCCACGGACGTCCGGGGACGCTGCGTAGAGTGCGAGTTTGCAAATTACTGTGCAGACATCTGGTAGCGGGAATTTCGCGGATTGCCGGTGTTTTTCAGCAGAAAGCCAATCCGCGAGGAATTTGCGCAAAGACATTGAGCTAAGTAGCTTAAAAATGTGCGTTTTATGGAGCTCCCACAGAGGTGTCCCCCATGGGAAGGGGACTGAAACGGGAGCTGGTCTGCGACTCCCTGGACCTGGACTTGCCCCACAGAGGTGTCCCCCATGGGAAGGGGACTGAAACAAGATTTTCGCCAAACTGGTCCTGTTCAGTCTGCGAGCCCACAGAGGTGTCCCCCATGGGAAGGGGACTGAAACTTCGTAGAACAAGGATAAGTTTCTGATGTTGGAGACCCACAGAGGTGTCCCCCATGGGAAGGGGACTGAAACATCTGAGCAAGCATGACGAACTTCGCAACCATCCCCCCACAGAGGTGTCCCCCATGGGAAGGGGACTGAAACAGGGAAAGCGATGGCCCTGAATGCGCGAAAAGAAAACCCACAGAGGTGTCCCCCATGGGAAGGGGACTGAAACCACGGT
>Ga0181516_10001775_pt1 | contig 16122 bp, 12 predicted proteins | sample PEATcosm2014_Bin_25_FD_121104 | JGI IMG/M metagenome (GOLD analysis project Ga0181516, IMG submission 121104) | Peatland microbial communities from MTU Mesocosm Facility, Houghton, MI, USA - PEATcosm2014_Bin01_10_metaG | ecosystem: Environmental > Terrestrial > Soil > Wetlands > Peat | place... | reverse complement strand
TTGATGTCTTGGTCATTATAGCAATAGATAATTTCCCGGCTCATGACCGCTTCAACTTTAATGGATTTGGGGTCGTGACCTTCGGCCACGGCGCGAATCGTGATGTCGCGATCGGTAATAGTGCCGATCAGCCGGTCATTTAGACAAACCGGCAGCACCCCGACATCCATTGACTTCATTGCGGCGGCGGCTTCCGTCAAGGTGGCATCGGGAGCGATGCACTGCGGCTTAGGCGTGATGATTTCGCTCAGTTTCATGTTTATCCCGGCCTATGGTTTTACTGATATGTTGTTCACCACTTCTTTTACGCCATGAACGTGTTGGGCGATTTCTACGGCTCTGGATTTTTGATCCGGCTGATCCACGAATCCGCTCAATTGCATCTGGCCTTTAAAGGCGTCAACAATGACATCGGAGAATTTGTAATCTGGATTCTCGCTTAATGCCGTGTGAACGCGGATATCCAGCGACTTGTCATCCACATAATAAACCGCCGCCGTCTTTAATAGTCTTTGTCGTGCCAGTGAATGGGGCGCAGGCGCTCGGCAATTAAACCTTCTTGGAACGTCCAAACATCATTACGCCACCGATGATTGCCGCGGCGCTACCACCCACGAGCAACCATAGTGTTTTATTTGTGGGCGCACCCGTAAAAGCACGCGAAACATTTGAACTTACTGAATCTGATGCATTCAAGCCAAAAACTATTAACACGACGCCCGCGACCAACAATGCGATACCTATGCCTTTATTCATAATTATCCTTTCGTTTTTTTATTTAGCTTTGTGATCGCTGACACAGGCGATCCTAGGATGACGAACAGTAGCTGCTTTCATATTTTTCATGGACACAAATTCCAAATTGTCAAACCCCTTGATTTTGCGGTGAGTAATCTTTCCGGATCGTAAAAGTCCATCCGCAAAGCCTAAGCGGCTGATTTGCCGTTGTAGTCTTTGTCCCGTTTCTTCGCTGCAACCGAGTTGCCTTCATGCTCAGGTCTGCGCCTTCTGTTTCCCTATTAGGAAGCCGAAAATTTTCCGGCGGTGGCGAGTGCGGCTTTCCCATCTGGACAGCCGCCTGAAAAAGCTCAGAAGCAAGGGATTTTTTCGGATGCTTGATCAAACGGTTCATGAAGTTCCTAATTGGAATTGCGTGCGAGTTTTCCAAAATAAACCGGATCTTTATTTTGGCTCTAATTACGGTTCCGAAGCTGGCATGTTCGCAGGCCATAAATAAAATTATAGCTTATTTGCCACGTAATTCTGTATGTCCATGTGACCCGCAGCCGCAGCAGGCCTCCACCTCATGCGCGACATTTTCCCGGGCTAGGCCGGTGGCTTTCTGTATGCGCCCAATCAATTCATCCTCTTTGCCCTCGACGAATTGGAGGTCATCATCAGTAAGTTGCGCAAATTTCTGTTTCAATTTGCCTTTTGCTATATTCCAGTTTCCTTTGGCGGTAAGTGAACTCATATTTGTCCTTTAGTAATTTTATTTGTTTTTTTTGACGAGGCAAATTCCCTTTGCTTTGCAAGTAGCGTGCCGCAGGATATGAAGATTGGAATTCATGATAAAATTTAGGTGTTTGCGACGAGTCGGTCATTTGCGCCAGATGGTTCTTGCCAACATGCATTATGCAATTTGCAATCCCGATCTTTAAGCGCGTTGCAATCTGCATCGTTTTCACCATATCGAAGCTTGTAAACGTCACTGTTCCTGTATTTTGGCTCTAAAGTTATGAATTAAGACTTTGGCACGACACGAGCTAAACAACTTGTCCGAAAGTGGTTCAATGCAAAAAACGCATCGTGGCATGCGATTAAAGCTTTGAAGTGTTTCAAGCAAAGTCAAACATGAACACTTGAACGGAAACGTGCAGCTTTGGCGGATTTGAACCAGCATTTCAGACGATTGGAACCATACATTAAAACAACGCATTTAAGCCAAAACATCATGCTTTATACGCTTGCCTTAATTTTAATCATTGCGTGGCTGCTCGGCTTGGTATCTTCCTACACGATGGGCGGTTTCATTCACATTTTATTGGTCATCGCCATCATTATGGTCTTGGTTCGGTTGATTCAGGGCAACCGGGTTTAACCATTAACCAGAAAACACAAAGTCATTACATTATGAAAACACAACATACAACTACCACTCACAGAATCCATGAAGAAGCGAAAGAAGTAGGCGAACATCTCATGGAAGACGCGCAGGCATTACTTATGGCCACCGCTCATGTCGCCGAGGAAAAAGTCATGGAAGCCCGCAAACGTCTCGCGGCAGCCATTGAGACCGGAAAAGAAACCTGGAACCAGGTTCAGAAAAAGGCCATTGCCGGGGCCAAAGCCACGGACGAGGTCATTCGCGAGAATCCTTACAAGTCGCTCGCCGTGGCGCTGGGAGTGGGTTTCGTAATTGGCTACCTGCTGCGCCGTCGTGATTGATCAGGCACATGGCGACGCCATTAGAAATCAAAACACCGTCAGACACCGTTACGGGGCGAATTGTATGCCGGATGTTTGCCATCCCGACTTAGGTTTGGAGCTATCTCTCTGGTATGAACGGCAATGGCGTTTTCAAGATGACACTTATGGATTTGACAATGACCGGCGCATCAATCCCAGTGCCAGCTTATACTGGCTCTACGCCGGCCTGAACTATGCCTTTACCAACAGCGGCCAGAAAATTTCTTTCGCAGTGACCGCCGGCGGCTCGGCCGATGCGGATCGTTTTAGTGCGTGGCGTTTAGGCGGTGTGCTGCCGTTGATTTCCGAATTTCCACTGATGCTGCCCGGTTACTACTACGAAGAACTGACTGCCAAGAGCTTTGTCCACCTTTATGGTGCTTATGACATCGCCCTGGACCCGGCACGGCGGTTTAATTTCCGTCTGGAAGCGGCTTCGGCTCATTTGGATTATCTGCCGGGCTTTGAGCAAACAAGCAGCTGGCAGACCGGTGCGGGCTGTGCGCTCACGTTTGCGCCGAAGAAAAAGAATTTCCAGATCGTCTTGCGCTACGGCTACGGCTTTAATGCAATCCGCGACGGCAAGGAAGGCGCGCAAAGCTTTGGCATGTTGTTTCAATATGATTTTGAAGCGCGGAAAAACCACCCCAATTAGCCCAACGAGCGCCTGACAACGTATGAAATCTTTCCATTGTGACAGTTGCGGAATGATGGTCTTTTTCGAGAATGACCGCTGCGTGAAATGCGGCCACCCGCTTGGTTTCATTCCGGATCTTCTTAGTTTGAACGCGCTGAAAACCGCTCCGGACAATCAGTGGCGCGCCATTATTCCGCAAGCCGCCGGCCGGACTTATCGCAATTGCGACAACGGGCAACAGCATAAAATCTGCAACTGGCTGGTGCCGCAGAATGATCCCAATCCTTTGTGCGCCGCCTGCCGTCTCAACAAGCTAGTTCCAAATTTGGCGGACCCAAACAACCTGGCCCGATGGAAAAAACTGGAGCTTGCCAAGCGCCGATGCATTTATACTTTTTTAAAACTGGGCCTGCCGATGCAAAGTCCGGCCGCCAGCGGTTCGCCATCCTTGAGTTTCCAATTCCTTCAGGACAGTGAAAACGTGCCGGTCAAGACCGGTCATCAAGATGGAGTCATCACCATCAACATTGCCGAGGCGGATGAAGATGAGCGGGAGCATCGCCGCCTCAGCCTGCATGAGCCTTATCGCACCTTGGTGGGACATATGCGGCATGAATCGGGTCATTTTTTTTGGGACCGGCTGATTGCCAATTCACCAAATCTCCAGCGCTTCCGCGAACTTTTTGGCGATGAATCGCTCGCTTATGACTCCGCCTTGCAGGCTTATTACAAGCAAGGGCCGCCGGCCGACTGGCAAAACCGGACGGTCACTGCCTATGCGAGTTCACATCCATGGGAAGACTGGGCGGAAACCTGGGCGCATTACCTGCACATCATGGACACGCTGGAAACGGCGGCGAGTTTCGGCGTGAGCGTCAATCCCGACAATGCGGCCAACAATGGTTCGCGACGGGCCTCGCCCATCCGGTTCAACGAGCAGATGGATTTCGACCAATGGCTGGCCGATTGGGTTCCCCTGACCTGCGCCTTGAATTCCATAAACCGCGGAATGGGCCTTGCCGATCTTTATCCGTTCGTGATTGCGCCGGCGGTCGTCGAAAAATTACGGTTCATTCATCGCGTCGTTCTTGAATCCAAAGGCACGCCGCCCTTGCCGGCGCGCGAACCGGTGGATTCGAAAGCGTCATCGGTCGCAGTCTGTTGATTTGTTGTTTATGAAAACTCAAAAACCATTTGCCTGCCGGCACGGATGTCGCCATCGCAAAGTCAAACGCTGAATGGCGTTGCCGATAAAGCCGGTGAATAAATTGGTCCAAACCACTGGACAAGCCACGCCCCAGAGGCTAGGTTTTCGGCCGGTTTGGAGCGCAGGCGTTTTGTGTTTTTGGCAAAATCGAGGGAAATACATGAGGCAGCCTAACAACCTACTTTACAAGACGGCCGTGATTTTATGGCTCACGCTTTCCATTGGAAGCGTGGTTCTCGCGGCTATTTCGTGGTGGCAGCTTTCCACGCAGATGTCCACCGGCCGGGATGTCGTCACCACGCGCGATGAACTGGACGACATCCTAAAAGCCCTCCTCGACGCGGAAACCGGCACGCGGGGCTACGTCATCACCGGCGATAAAAGCTTTCTCGAACCTTTAAACAGCAGCAGCACCAATTTTTCAGCACGGTTTGATCATCTGGTGGAACTGGCGCACGGCGATCCCGATTTGCTGAAAGGGATAAATGATTTGCGCGCGCAAACTGAATTGTGCCTCAAATATCAATTGGATGTGATTTCGGTCCGCGAACGCAGCTCCCAAAATGCCGCCGCCATGATCGCCTCCGGCGAAGGCAAAAAAATCATGGACGGGATCCGGCTGGAAATGGCCCAACTCATTCGCCAGCGGTCGGAGGAGATTTCCAGCATCCGGAGCCATTTGAGCGTCATCTTGTCTCGTGCGAACATGACCAGCCTTGCCGCCGGCGTCATGGGCGTGGGTGCCGGAGTTTTTGCCTACTGGCTGGCGCAGCTCACCTTGAAGCACCAGCAACGCGAGCGTGAACTGGTCGAGGCCAAGCTTCAAGCCGAGCATAGCAACCAGGAAAAATCCATCTTCCTCGCGAACATGAGCCACGAGATCCGGACCCCAATGAACGCCATCCTGGGCTTCAGCGAACTGCTGCAAAATGATTTGCGCGAGCCGCGGCACCGGCAATACCTGCAATCCATCCGCGCCAGCGCCGGTTCGCTGCTGCTGCTCATCAACGACATTCTCGACATGTCAAAAATCGAGGCCGGCGTGATGGAACTGCATCCCGAACCGACCGACTTGCGTGAGATTTGTGATTTCCTGCACACGCTTTTTTCCGAGCCGGCGGCCAAAAAAGGACTGCGGCTGAATTGCCAGACCATCGAAAATCTGCCGCATGCGTTGTTGCTCGACCGCATCCGGCTGCGGCAGATTTTGGTTAATTTGGTCGGCAACGCGGTTAAATTCACGGATCAAGGCAGCGTTGACGTGCGCGTGCTTTGGGAAAAGGAAGCCACCAGCAGCCACGTCACCTTGGTGATCGAAGTGCAGGACACCGGCCTGGGCATTCCGCAGGACAAGCTGGACGCCATATTCAAACCTTTCGTCCAGGCCGGCGCCCATCAGGAAAAAGAGCAGCAAGGAACCGGCCTGGGCCTTTCCATCGTCAAGCGGCTCACCGAAATCATGGGCGGAACGGTGACCGTGGCGAGCGTGCTGGGCCAGGGCTCGGCTTTTCATCTGCGTTTTCCCAACGTGCCCATTTCGACACGGCTGCCGGCTTCCGCCAAATCCACGCCGGCCGACGTGGTGGATTTCAACGAACTGCGCCCCGCCAGCCTGCTGGTGGTGGATGACAATGAAACCAACTGTCATTTGATCGCCGGGATGTTTGCCGGTTCGCATCACCGGCTGCATTTCGGCTCGAACGGCAACGAGGCGGTGGCCAAGGCCCGCGAATTGAAACCCGACATTCTGCTGCTCGACGTGCGGATGCCCGGCATGAATGGTTACGAGGCCTTGGAAATCATCCGCAAAATTCCTGGGCTGGAGTTTCTGCCCGTCATCGCCGTGACCGCTTCCAATCTGATGAACGAAGACAAGGTGTTGAAAGAACGCTTCAGCGGCTTTGTGCGCAAGCCGTTTTCCAAACGCGAGCTGTTTGAGGAACTGGCGGATTTTCTGCCCCGTCACGCGCCCAGCGCCGCCACGAAAAACATTGAGGATCAAATCGCTCAGGCGTCTGTGCCGACAGCGGTCTCGCCGGTGCCAAAGGAACTTATCTCCCAATTGCGCCAGTTGATTATTGATCCCTGGCCAACCATTCGCGACAGCGTGGCGGTGAACGAAAGCAGGGTTTTTGCCGAAGGCCTGGAAGGCTTGGGGCAACGCTGGCAATGCAGGGCGTTGATAGTTTACGCGCAGAAGCTGTTGCACGACGCGGAGAACTACGACGTGACCGATCTGGAAAAACATCTGGGCGAATTCGCCGCGCTGGTGGAGCAACTTGACAAAAAAGCATGAACGCAAATGCACAGGCGGCTGGATCAGGGGAAATAAAGCCCGCGGCGGCGGCGCATTCCCGGCTCAAGGAAAATCAGCCGGTGTGCATTCTGGTCGTGGATGACCAGCCCGCCAACATCCAGATCGTCGGCACGGTGCTGGGCAAGCTCGGCCACGAAATCATTCCCGCCACGGACGGCGCGACCGCGTTGAAGCGGGTGGCGCTGCGGCGGCCGGATTTGATCCTGCTGGATTTGCTCATGCCGGGAATGGACGGCTGCGAAACCTGCCGCCAGTTGAAGCAGAAACCCGAGTGGCAGGATATTCCGGTGATTTTTCTTTCGGCGGCGGACGACAAGGATTTCATTGTCCGCGCGCTGGATTCCGGCGGCGTGGATTACATCACCAAGCCGTTCAACCAGTCGGAACTCATTTCCCGCGTGCGCACGCAGCTGGCGCTGAAAACCGCGCGCGACCAGCTCAAGCAGCTGGCCGAGGACAAGGACGAACTTCTCGGCATTCTCGCCCATGATTTGAAAAACAATCTCGGCGGCATGAATATGAGCGCGGGGCTGCTTTGCCGCCAGAGCGCCCGCTTCAACGACGAACGCCTGACGCAGCTGGCGGAAAACATCCAGCGCACCAGCGCGCAGTCGCTGGCGTTCGTGAAGGAATTTCTGGCCAATGCCGCCGCCGATCATGGCTTCGTTTTCAAGCCGTCCGCCGCCAATCTTTTGGAAGTGGCCACGACGGTGGTCCAGCAGTATGCGGAAGTGGCCGAACAGAAAAAAATAAACATCGCCACGGATTTTCCGGCGGAAGCCATCGTTGTGCTGGCGGATGTTTCCGCGCTCGACCAGGTGCTGGACAATCTGATGTCCAACGCGCTTAAATTCTCGCCGCCGGGAAAAACCGTCGCGGTTTCCATCCGGCCCACGGCCAATTACACCGATTGTGTGATTCGGGACGAAGGCCCCGGCTTCAACGACGAGGACAAACAGCGGATGTTCCGGCGTTACGGACGGCTCTCGGCGCGGCCCACCGGCGGCGAACCCTCCACCGGCCTCGGTTTGAGCATCGTCCGCAAGCTGGTGCTGGGCATGGGCGGGGAACTGCTCTGCGAAAGCGCGGCGGGAAACGGGGCGTCGTTCACGGTCCGGCTGCCGTCTCGGTGAAATCAAAAACAAATTATGCTTATGGACTTTCTAGTCATTGACGACGATAAAACATTTCGCGACGCGACGTGTTTTCTGATCGAGGAGGCGGGGCATTACGCGGAAGGGGTTGAATCCGGCCAGCTCGGCCTGAACTGGCTCAAGGAAGACAAATGGGACGCCGTGCTCCTGGACGTCAACCTCGGCCGCGAAAACGGCCTGGACGTGCTGACGGAAATTCTTAAACAATTTCCGCAGCTGCCCGTCATCATGCTCACCGCGCAGGGCAGCGTGAAAGTGGCGGTCGAAGCCATGCGGCGTGGCGCGGTGGATTTTCTGGAAAAGCCGTTCCAGCGCGAGCAGTTCCTGACGGTGCTGGCGCGGATGCAGCGCCTGAGCCAGATGACCCGGCGCATCGAGCGGCTTGAACAGGAGGTCACCGAGACCAAGGCCCAGAGTCTCGAACCCATTTTTGATTTCAACACGCCAATCATGCGCGAGGTGATGGACGTTTTGATGCGCGCCGCGAAAACGCCCGCGTCCATCCTGATTTTCGGCGAAAGCGGCACGGGCAAAAGTGTTGCCGCCCGCGCCATCCATCAACAAAGCCATTTGGCGGACAAGCCGTTCGTCACCGTCAGTTGTCCGAGCCTGTCGAAGGAACTTTTGGAAAGCGAGCTGTTCGGCCACGTCAAAGGCTCGTTCACCGGCGCGATCAAGGATCACTGGGGCAAAGTCAAAGCTGCCGAGGGCGGAACGCTTTTTTTGGATGAGATCGGCGATCTGCCGATGGAAATCCAGCCGAAACTCCTGCGCCTCCTGCAGGAGCGGGAATACGAGCGGCTGGGAGAAAATGTCACGCGCACGGCCAATCTGCGCATCATCGCCGCGACGAATCGCGACTTGAAGAAGCGCGTGGCCGAAGGACTGTTCCGGGAAGACTTGTATTTCCGGCTCAATGTCATTGCCGTCGAAATGCCGCCGCTGCGGGCGCGCGAAGGCGACTTGATCCGCTTTGCCGAGCATTACGAAAAGTTTTTCGCGGAGCAGTGCAACCGCCAGCTCGACGGGCTGTCGCCGGAATCCGTCACCAGCATCCGCAATTATGCCTGGCCGGGCAACCTGCGCGAATTGCGCAACGCCATCGAGCGCGCGGTGATTCTGGCCAAGGGCGATCGGCTTTCCCCCGCCGATTTTCCCGCCGAACTGCGCGGTCAAAACGCGGTCGTGACGGCCAACGGTCAAAGCGTGCCGCTGGTCGGCTCGCTGGTTTCGCTGGAAAAACTCGAGGAAGCGCACTTGCGGAAAATTCTGGAACACACGCCGAGCCTGACCGAAGCGGCGGAAATTCTCGGCATTGACCAGGCGACGCTTTACCGCAAACGCAAACGAATCGGCTTGGAATGAATGAAGAACTGGAACTGGCCGCGACCACCCCGGAAGTCGCGCACGACGAACTGCTGCGCGAAAATGCCCGGCTGCGCGGCGATTTGCTCACCATGGCGCGGCGGATCAGCCACGACCTGCGGACTCCGCTGGGCGGCATCCTGACCACGGCGGAAATGGTGAAAGAAGTCCTGGCGGAGACGAACGCGGCATCGGCGGCGCTCGTGGCGCCCATTTTTGATTCGGCTGACGGCCTGGCGCGGCTGATTGAGCGCGTCAGTTTTGTTTTGAAAGCTTCGTTGCATCCGGACGCCAAGACCAAGGTGAAAATGGGCGAGATCGTTTTCAGCGTGCGCCAGCGGCTGGAGAGAATCATTCTCAAAAAAAATGTGGCGATCTCCGAGCCGGCCTCGTGGCCGGAGGTGGACGGAGTTTATTTCTGGCTGGAGGTTGTCTGGTGGAATTTGCTGGCGAATGCATTGCAGCATGGCAAAGGCCCGGTCGAACTTGGCTGGCAGGCGGGAAAAGCCGAACTGCGGTTCTGGGTTTGCGACCGGGGTGACGGCGTGCCAGCCGAAAAGCATGAACAATTGTTCCAGCCGTTTCATACTTTGCACGAGGCAAATGCCGCCCAGGGGCTGGGCCTGGCCATTGTGCAGCGTTTGGTGGCGCTGCAAGGAGGCCGGTGCGGTTATGAACCGCGTATGGAGGGGGGAGCTTGTTTTTATTTCACCTTGCCAGCTCAGGAAAAACATCCTATTTAGAATTTTGCCCGAGGTGTCAGCGGAGTTTTCGGTATTTGTTGGAAAGGTTGCGCAGTTAGTTTCATGAACCAAAAAAGTGCTTTGCATGAAAACCATTGAACTAGGCCGCTCAAAACTGAAATCAAACCATCGCATTCGCCATGCCCATGGCTGTGTCCGCCGACTTTTCATCCCGGCCAGCAGCTGGCTGGGCTTGATGTTTGCCGGCGTCATTGCTCCGGCACTTCATGCGGATGAATTCAAGCCCTTGGCCAACGAAAACATCAACAACTCCGACGTTCTGGCCAGTTATAAAAAAATGAGTTTGGAGGAGCTGATGGATCAGGAAGTCACCTCCGTGGCCAAACAGCCCGAGTCTTACCTCGATGCCCCGGCGGCAATTCAAGTGGTCACCGGCGAACAGATCCGCCGTTCCGGCGCTTCGAGCATTCCAGAAGCATTGCGGTTGGCGGACAATTTGGAAGTGGCGCAGGTCAATTCACACGATTGGGCGATCAGTGCGCGCGGTTTTAATTCCCACCTGGGCGACAAACTTCTGGTCTTGATGGATGGACGCGCGGTTTATTCGCCGTTGTATGGCGGAGTGCTTTGGAACATGCAGGATTATCTGCTCGCGGACATTGACCGCATCGAAGTCATCAGCGGGCCGGGCGGCACGCTTTGGGGCGCGAACGCGATGAACGGCGTGATCAACATCACCAGCAAGAACGCCAAAGACACACAAGGATTTTACCTGGAAGCCGGCGGCGGAAATGAATTGCAGGATTTCACGGGCGTGCGTTATGGCGGAACGTTGTCTTCAAATATTTTTTATCGCGTGTATGGAAAATTTTACAATTTGAACGACGAACATCTGGCCGACGGCAACGACGCGGCGGACGCGACCATTCAAGGCCAGGGTGGATTTCGGATTGATACGGAGCCGTCGTTGCCAAACGTGTTCACTTTGCAGGGCGATATTTTCGACGGCCACGATGATCTCGATGTGGGCGGCGTGGTCGCGACCAATGAAATTGTCGGCGGCGGAAATTTATTGGGCCGCTGGTCGCACACGATTTCAGAAGATTCGGAAATGAGCCTCCAAGCTTATTACGACCGGACGCACTTGGAATATCCCTACGTGACGCTCGGCACCTTGTCGGACGATCTGGACACGGCGGACGTAGAATTCCAGCACAACTTCAGTCTCGGCGAGCGCAATAAATTGGTCTGGGGCCTCGGCTATCGTTTCACGCACGAAGTGGACCAGAACAGCGCGCCGCCCGGCAGCGCGCGGGTCATTTTTATGCCGTCCACACTGGATCAAAATCTCGTCAATGTTTTCGGCCAGGATGAAATTCGGTTGTGGGATAAACTTTCTCTCACGCTCGGAACAAAAATCGAGCACAACGATTACACCGGATTTGAATTGGAGCCAAACGTCCGGCTGCAATGGACGCCGACGCCCAAGCAGATGGTTTGGGGCGCCGTTTCGCGCGCCGTCCGCACACCGTCGCGCCTCGATCACGACCTGCAAATTCCCAGCGGTCTTCCAGCACCGTTTCAAACGTTCGAAGCCGGCAGTTCTGATTTCACTTCCGAAGAACTAATCGCCTACGAACTGGGCTACCGCGCGCAACTTGGCGCGAAAACTTCCGCTTCCGTTTCCGCCTTTTACAACGATTACAATGACCTGCGCAGTCTAAGTCCCGGCCCGGCGGCTTCTTTTGGCCTGCCATTGACGTTTGCAAATAATCTCAAGGGCCACACTTACGGATTTGAAATCAGCGCCGATTATCAAATCTTCAACTGGTGGCGATTGCACGGCGGCTATGATTTTCTTCAGGAAAACATTTATGTGAAGTCCGGCCAGGTGGATTTGGACAACGCGCTGGACGAAACGGCCGATCCGCGCAACCAGGTTTTTTTACGTTCATCCATGGATCTGCCCTGGCGCACGGAACTGGACGTCAACTGGCGATGGATTGACCAATTCGTCAACGACAACAACGGCGTGGCCGGCATGGTGCCGAGTTATGCCGAAATGGATGTCCGCCTGGGCTGGCACGCCACCAAGAACCTGGAATTTTCCATTGTCGGCCAAAACCTCCTGCATGACCAGCACGCCGAATCGGGTTTTCCCGGAGCCGCCCAGGAGCAAATCACACGCAGCGTTTATGCGAAGGTGACATGGCAATTTTAAATTCACACAACCGAAACTGCGCCCCGCGCGGATGGTTTGGCCGGTTCTCGCAGGCGCGAGAACATGGGCGGATCAGCTGTCTTGCCCTGGCTGTCGGCGTGACGGTGTTTTGGCTTGGACTGGCCGCCCGCAGCCAGTCGGTTTCGCACGAATATCCGTTGAAGGCCGTTTTTCTGTTCAATTTTGCGCAGTTTACGGAGTGGCCGACGAATGCCTTTGAAACTCCGGACTCGCCGCTGGTCATCGGGGTTTTGGGCGATGATCCATTTGGCGCATTGCTCGATGACGCCGTCAGGGGGGAAGCCGTGAACGGCCGGAAATTTGTCGTGGAACATTACCGGCGCGTGCAGGAAATCAAGTCCTGCCACATTCTTTTCATCAGCCAATCCGAGACGCGGCGACTCGACGCGATCACGGACACGCTGAAGGGAAAACCAACCCTGACCGTGAGCGACATTGATGGCTCGGTCTATCATAATGTGAGCATCTGGCTGATAACGGAAAACAATCGAATCCGCCTGAAAATAAACTTGGATGCCTTGAAATCCGCAAATCTCATGATGAATTCAAAATTGCTGCGCATGGCCGAGATTGTTCCGGACAAAAACCAATGAGGCGAATGTTCCTGCCCAATAAAACATCCATTAAACACAAGGTGATGCTGGTCATCATGCTGGCCAGCATCTCCATGCTGCTGGTGACCGCCACCGCATTCATGATCTACGACCTGGTGACGCTCCGGCAAACCATGGTGCGCAACCTGGACACCCAAGCGCGGCTGATTGCCGAGAACATCAATGCCGCCGTGATGTTCAGAGATCAACCCGAATCCACCAAAGTCCTCGCCTCGCTGCGCGCGGATCCTCACATCCTCGCCGCCGCCGCCTATGACGTGCAAGGCCGGCTCTTTGCGAAATATCCCGCGCAAATTTCCAATGCCGATTTGCCGGACCGGCCGCGCAGCCGAAATTATCAGTTTGATAAATTCCAGCTCATATTCTTCCAACCAATCATGCAGTCGGGAAACCAGGTGGGCACGCTCTATCTGCGCTCGGATTTGACGGAGTTTTCCCAGCGGCTTCAGATTTATGGGGCGATTTCGCTGCTGATCATCGTGGGCTCGCTGGTCGTTTCATTTTGGCTGTCCCGGCTGCTGCAACGGCGCATCTCCGATCCCATAATCGCGCTGGCGGAAACGGCACGCACCGTCACCGGCGAACGAAATTTTTCCGTGCGCGCCCAAAAAACCGACGACGATGAACTGGGCGATTTGACGGACGCCTTCAACACGATGCTCGACCAAATCCAAACCAGCCATGCCGATTTGGAAAAAAGCCGGGCGCAACTTCAACTCGTCACGGATTACGCCTCGGTGCTGCTTTGCCACGTGGACCGCAACCAGATTTTCCATTTCGTCAATCCCGCCTATGCGGCGCGGTTTGACCTCACACCCCAGGAAATCCAGGGCCGCAGCATTTGCGAGGTGGTGGGCGAGCAGGCTTACAAAACGTTCCAGCATTTCGTTGCCCGTGCCCTGGCCGGCGAACGCGTGGATTTTGAACTGGAAATTCCCTATCGAAAATTCGGCCCGCGCTGGATGCACTGCATTTATGTGCCGGAAAAAAATGGCGCGGGCGAGGTGAACGGCTTTGTCGGCATCATCAATGACCTCACCGCGCGCAAACAAGCCGCCGAGGCGTTGCGCGAAAGCGAACGGCGCGAACGTGAACGGGCGCAGGAACTGGCCGTGGTGATCGAAGCGGTGCCGGTGCCGCTGATCATCGTCCATGACGCCGATGGCCGCCACATGACCGGCAACCAGGCGGCGGACAATCTCACGCGGATTCCCAGCGGCACGGAAATTTCAATGTCGGCACCGGATGACTTTAAGCCCAATCATTTCAAGGTGTTCAAAGACGGTCGCGAATTGCGGCCGGAAGAATTGCCGGGGCAGCGCGCCGCCCGGGGCGAACCGATCAAGGACTTCGAGTTCGACCTGGTGTTCAACGACGGCACCGTGCTGAATTTGTTGGGCTATGGCACCCCGTTGCTGGACGAACAGGGACAGCCGCGCGGCGCCGTCCACACCTTGGTGGACATCACCGAGCGCAAGCGCCACGAATTGAAACTGGCCAAGCTGATGCAGCAGGCCGACGCGCAGGCGCGCCTGTTTGACGCCACGCTGTCCTCCATCAAGGATCTGGCCTACACGTTTGACCTCGAGGGCAATTGGATTTATGCCAATAAAGCACTGCTGCAGCTCTGGGGGAAATCACTCCAGGAAATCACCGGCAAAAGTTCCTTGGAACTCGGCTATCCGCCGGAGCTGGCGGCGCGCCTGAAACAACAGGTCAAGGAAGTGGTCGAGACCCGCCAGCCGGTCAGCGGGGAAGCCTATTATACGAATGCGGCCGGCATCGAAGATTATCACGAATACATTTTCAGCCCGGTGCTGGCCGCCGACGGCACGGTCACGGCGGTCTGCGGCACGACGCGCCTGACGACCGAACGCAAACGCGTCGAAAACATGTTGCGCCAAAATGAAGCCCTGTTTTCCGCCCTCGTGGAACTGGCGCCCACCGGCATGTATGTGGTGGACGGCCAGTTCCGGTTGCAACAGATCAACGCCCGCGCCCTGCCGACATTCGCGAAAGTCGAGCCCAAGATCGGCCGCGATTTCGGGGAAGTGATGGAAATCCTCTGGGGGCCGGAATTGGGCGCGCAGCTGGCCGGGATTTTTCGGCACACCCTGACGACCGGCGAACCCTACCGCTCGCCCCGCTTTGCCGAACGCCGCCAGGACCTCAACGAGGACAAGGCTTACGAATGGGAAACCCTGCGCGTCACCTTGCCCGATGGCACGCACGGCGTCGTTTGCTATTTCAGTGACATCACCGAAACCGAGCGCAACAAGGCGAACCTCGCCTTCCTCGCGACCGTCAGTGACGACCTGTTGCGGCTGGACACGGAGGATGACATCCTGAACACCGTCTGCGCGAAAATCTGCGAATATCTCAAGCTGACCATCGGCTGTTTCGTGGAGATCAACGAAACCGCCGACACTTCAAACGTCACCCACGAGTGGCGCCGGTCCGAAATGCCCGGCCTCATCGGCACCCATAAATTATCCGATTATCTCTCGGCGGATTTTCAGAAAATCCTGCGCGCGGGCGAATGCTTCGTCGTGCGCGACACCGCCGCCGACCCGCGCACGGACGCGGAAAAATATGCGGCGTTGAAAATCCGTTCGTTCATTTGCGTGCCGCTCATCGCCGAGGGCCGGTGGAAATTCATGTTCAACATCCATGATTCCAAACCGCGCGACTGGCGCACGGATGAGGTCGGGCTGGTGCGCGAACTAATGACGCGCATCTGGGCGCGGCTGGAGCGCGTGCGCGCCGACGCGTTGCTGCGGCAGAACGAAGCCTTGTTTGCCGCGCTCATCGAGGAGGCGCCCCTGGGCGTTTATGTCATCAATGCGCAATTCCGCGTGCAGCAAATCAACACCCGCGCGCTGCCGGCTTTTGAAAAAGTGGAGCCGAAAATCGGCCGCACGCTCACCGACGTGATGCACATTCAATGGGGCAAGGAAGCGGGCGATGAACTGGCGGCGATTTTTCGCCACACGCTCGACACCGGCGAACCTTACTTCTCGCCGGGTTATTCCAACATTCGCGCCGACCTCGGTGTGGAAAAAACATTTGAATGGCAGACGCGCCGCGTGACGCTGCCCGACGGTTCGCATGGCGTCGTGTGTTATTTCAACGACATCACGGAACGGATTCAATCGGAACAAGCCTTGCTCCAGGCCAAGACGGCCGCCGAATCCGCCAGCCGCGCCAAGGATGACTTTCTGGCCGCGCTCTCGCACGAATTGCGCACGCCGTTGAATCCCGTTTTGCTGATTGCCAGCGACGCCGCCACTGATCCGCAGTTGCCGGCGAACACACGCGCGGACTTTGACATGATCCGCCGCAACGTGGAACTGGAGGCACGTCTCATTGATGATCTGCTGGACCTCACCCGGATCACGCGCGGGAAACTATCG
>Ga0181516_10001774_pt1 | contig 16132 bp, 12 predicted proteins | sample PEATcosm2014_Bin_25_FD_121104 | JGI IMG/M metagenome (GOLD analysis project Ga0181516, IMG submission 121104) | Peatland microbial communities from MTU Mesocosm Facility, Houghton, MI, USA - PEATcosm2014_Bin01_10_metaG | ecosystem: Environmental > Terrestrial > Soil > Wetlands > Peat | place... | reverse complement strand
CAAGGTCGATTTTAACGACCGCATCTTCCGCCACGGCGTGGACATTGTGCTGGTGGCGACCGTGGTCAACCTGCTGGTGGTTTCCATTGCCAGCTATCGCGGCGCTGCCTACATGGATTCGCCTCAGTTTTGCGGTCAATCCTGCCACGTCATGCACCCCGAGTACACGGCTTACAAGATCTCCGCGCACTCCCACGTGGCGTGCGCCGAGTGCCACATCGGCTCCGGCTTGTCTTCCTACTTCGCCGCAAAGGTCAACGGCACCAAGCAGCTCATTGAAGTCACCACTCATCCCTTCGCGCATTTTGCTCCCAAGCTGATTCCCGACTACCCCACGCCGATTCCGTCGCCCGTGCAAAATCTGCGCCCCGCCCGCGAAATCTGCGAGGCCTGCCACACTCCGGCCAAGTTCGTCGGCGAAAAGCTGCTGGTCAAGTCCAACTTCGCTGACGATGAGCAGAACACCGAGACGCAGGATGTCGTCGTGCTTCACCTCGGCGGCGAAGACTCGCTCTCCCATCTCTCCGGCATTCATGGCGTACACCTCGGCCACATCGAATACATCGCCACCGATCCCACCCGCACCACCATTCCCTGGGTGCAAAAGCGCAACGCCGACGGCTCTGAAACCGTGTTTGCCGCCTCCGCCCTCAACGGCGCCATGCCCAAGGGCGAGCGCCGCGTGATGGATTGCGTCGACTGCCACAACCGCGCCGCCCACACCTTTGTCACTGCGGAGGAAGCTCTCAACCGCGCCATGGCCGACGGCTCCGTCAGTCCGTCGCTGCCCTGGGTACACAAAGAGGGGCTAGCCCTGCTCAATGGCAATTACTCCAGCGAGAGCGACGCGCGCGCTCGGATTCCAGCCGGACTCGAGGCCTTTTATCGCAGCAGCAATCCAGCCGTTCTCGCCGCGAATGCCGACCTGGTCAAGCACGCCGGCGATGAGCTCGTTCTGCTTTACAGCCAAAATGTCTTTCCCGACATGAAGGTGACCTGGGGCACGCATCCCAACCACATCGGCCACATGACCTATCCCGGCTGCTTCCGCTGCCACGATAGCGACCACGTCGCCAAAGACGGCAAAGCCATCACCCAGGATTGCGCCGCCTGCCACAACCTGCTGGCCGTCGACGAGGCCAAGCCAAAGGTGCTCTCCGATCTGGGAATTCAATAAGCCGGTAAATGATCAGGACTTCAGGGGCGGCCGCATCGGTCGCCCCTTTTGCGTGAGCCTCATCTCCTGCCATGGGTCGGCGTGTTAGCCTTGCTCTTCGCGTTCCATTGGAGATCTCTTGACCACACACAATGGCCCCACTACACACAACGGCCCCACCACCCATACTGGACCCGCCGCGCCATTTGACCTTGTCTCGGCGGCGCATGCCACCATGCTCGAGCACGGATTTCAGCCGGATTTTCCCAACGGAACCGACGCACAACTCGCCGGCATAAAGTCTCATCCTGAACTGCCCGCCGCGCCCGGCGCCAAGGATCTGCGCGACCTCCTCTGGTCCTCCATCGACAACGACACGTCAAAGGACCTCGATCAGATCGAGTGGGCCGAGCGCCTGCCCGACGGCCGCATCCGCGTGCTGGTGGGCGTCGCCGACGTCGACGCGCGCGTCGCCCAGGGCACCGTCATCGATACGCACGCCCGCAGCGAGACCACGTCCGTCTACACCGGCGTCAAAACTTTTCCCATGCTGCCCACCGAGCTCTCCGAGGGCATCACTTCGCTCAACGAAAATGAAGACCGCGTCGCGGTGGTCGTCGAATTTGCCATCGATCAGTCAGGCGCCGCGTCCGACAGCAATGCCTACCGCGCCATCGTGCGCAATCGGGCGCAATTGGCCTACAACAGCGTTGGTGCATGGCTCGAGGGCCGCGGTCCCGCCCCGGCAAAAGTTGCCGCCAGCGCCGACCTTGCCGCGCAGCTCAAGTTGCAGGACGAAGCCGCGCAGCGCGTGGTCGGCAACCGCTTCCAGCATGGCGCGCTCGATCTTGAAACCATCGAGACCCGCCCCATCATGCAGGGCGATAAGGCAATCGATATCGTCAGCCTCGAAAAAAACCGCGCCACTTCGCTCATTGAAGAATTCATGGTCGCCGCCAACGGCGTTGTCGCCCGCGGCTTCGAAAAGGCCGGCGTGGCCTCCATTCGCCGCATCGTGCGCACTCCCAAACGATGGGATCGCATCGTCGAAGTCGCTGCCGGCCTCGGCACGACCTTGCCCACCGAGCCTGACTCCAAGGCGCTCAACGATTTTCTTTTGGCGCAAAAGCAAAAAGACCCCGATCACTTTCCCGATCTCTCCCTCGCCGTCGTCAAGCTGATGGGTCCGGGGGAATATGTGCTCGTGAAGCCCAATGAGGTTTCGCCTGGCCATTTCGGCCTCGCCGTGCAGGACTACACACACTCCACCGCGCCCAATCGCCGCTTCCCCGACATGGTTACGCAGCGGCTGATCAAGGCATGGATCGCCAAAGGCCCTCAGCCCTACTCTGAAAACGACCTCGACGCAATCGCCCAGCGCTGCACCCTGATGGAAGACAACGCGCGCAAAGTCGAGCGCGAAATGGAGAAGCGCATCGCCGCCGTAGTCCTGCGCCCGCGCATCGGCCAGACCTTCCAGGCCATCATCACCGGCGTCAACAACTACGGAACTTTCGTCCGCACCCTCAATCCGCACGTGGATGGAATGTTGATGAACGCAGGGAAGCCCGGCTCAAAGAAGGGGCTCGATGTTGGCGATCGCGTCACGGTCAAGCTCGTTTCGACCGACCCTGTGCGCGGCTTCATCGACTTTGCAGTGCAGAGTTAGCCGCACCTGGCCGAATCTACCCAAGCTGTTCGCCGTGCGTCTCGCCGTGTGGTTCGCTCGCCGCGTCCGCCCTCGGCCCCTCGACCTCGGCAGGCAGTGCGGCCGCCTCTATCTCATCCGCTTCAACCAATGCCGGCGCGCTCTCCGCCGCAGCCCGCACCGCCCCGGGCTCATCAAACCACAGGCACGCAATCCACCAGATAATCACCGCAATATAGATTGTGCTGTTGGCGTTCACCAGCTTCGGCTTCAAGCCAACGATGCGCTGATACTCCGCCATGGAGTGCGGCGCGGCCGTCTTGGTAATGATCTGCCAGATTACCTGCACGGCGACTTGCGCTGCAGAGGCCGTGGCAAGTCCAATCGCGATCTGCTGCGTGTGGCTGCGCCAGCCCGCGCCATAGCGGCGGCCAAACGCGATCACAACAAGGCACAGCAGCATGGCGAGCACATTGGTCAGAATGCCAAGCTTCTCCGCCGCCAACTGCATCAGGCTTAATCGAGCGATGGTCGTGTTCGGAGTGATTGTGCTCCACGCCGGCCACAGGCCCCACTTCGCCAGCACAATGCCGCCGATCCCCAGCAGCACCACCGTCCAGACGATCCATGCCAGCTTGTGCGCTCCGCCAAACGCGCGCCGCGCAATCTCCACCAGCACCAGAAACGAGACCAGCCCCGAGATATCCGCCAGCGTGATGAAGATGATGTTCAGGGTCATGTGCGGCAGCTTGTCAAAGAGCAGGCGGCTCCCAAGCAGATTCAACGCAACGATCACGATCGACGCGCTGAACCACGGATAGCGGCCCATGCGCTCCCGTCCCAGCAAAACGACCAGCAGCACCAGCAGCGCCGCAAATGTCAGCGTCCACAAAATCTGAACTGTAGTGAAATCGAAATTCAAATGCATGCCTTCCTTACATTGCCATCGGACCCTTGTCCGCATTCAGGCCAAAGGCTAGTGTAGGCCATTTGGGGCGCGTCAATGAATGCGGTATGCTGGTAGAGCGCGCCCGTAGCTCAGCTGGATAGAGCGAACGCCTCCGGAGCGTTAGGTCGGGAGTTCGAATCTCTCCGGGCGCACCATCTATTCCCCAACCCGTGGCCCCTTGTCTCTATCTTTCCGCAGTTCTTCCATCACCGACTGGATCAGCGTCTTTGCGTCTTCCATGCCGCTCAGCACCGCCTGCAGATCCAGCGCCGGTTTGTTTGGATTGCGGCTCGATGTGCAATAGACCCCGTGCTGCCCCACCATGATCAGCGAATCGGTCAGCAGGTCCAGCGCCACCGCCAGTCTGCCCCGCTCCACGCCCATCATGAACTCGTGCTTCTCCAGTTCCGCCCGCTTCTCGTCAAATACGCTCATCCTTCCAGCGTAACGGAAAACCGGGCCCCGGCGCTTTCATCGCCGCCTATACGCTGAATTTGCGCATGTACTCCGCGTCCGCGCTGAGCTCCGTCAATACGTCGCCCTTGAACTCCTCCTGCTCGATGAAGTAGTGCTTGAGTCCCGTTGCCGCGCGGAAAATCGGATGATAGTCCACCAGCCCCGTGCCCATCACAACGGAGTGATACTTGCCGTCCGCCTCGCGCACCATGTCTTTCACGTGTAGCAGAGGAAAGCGCTCCGGCGTCTTGCTCAAATAGTCCACGGGATTGCGTCCCGCAGCCGACACCCATCCGCAGTCCATCTCAAATACCACCAGCTTGGGGTCGGTGAGCCGCAACAGTTCGTCGTACACTGTCACCCCGTCGTGAATCGCAAACTCGGGAATGTGGTTGTGCACCCCCAGCGTCATGCCCGCAGCTTTCACCTTTTCGCCGATGCGGTTATATTCGCTCGCCACATAGCGCCAGTCGTCGAGGCTCTGTTCGCCGCCCTTCGCATCGGGATCGCGGTGCACGCCTCCCGCCGACGAGCACACCATGTATTCCAGCCCCAGCGCATGCGCGTAGTCGAGCAGAGCATCGAGCTGCGAGCGCAGCAGCGTCAGCGTATAGTGCCCGCTGACGCAGCGCAGTCCCGCCTGATCCATCGCGTGCCTGAACTCCATTGCCGTCTTGTCGTAGTAGCCCGCTGCCTCCACTTCCTTGTATCCCGCGGCGCTCAAGGCGTGCAGCGTGCCGTCAAAATCCTTGGGCAGCAAATTGCGCACTGAATAAAGTTGCAGCCCGATCGGCTTGCCAATCGGCGCAGCAGCCAATTGCCGCCTGCCCATCACGGCCGCTGCCGCGACCGCTCCCGTCGTCTTCAAAAAATCTCTGCGCGATGAATGACTCATTCTCTTTTTCTCCTCTTAGCCCTTGATGCTTTCCGTCGCCGCGTCCCACGTGGCCACGTTGTGGTGGAAATACGAATAATTTGCCATGTGGCAGGCGATCGCCGCGTGATTGCCAAAGACCTCGTCTTCGACGACATGCTCGCGCGTCTCCACCGCGTGGAAGAAATTCGCGATGTGATCGGCCGTGTCGTTATAGCCCTGTGGCGCGGAATACGTCTCCACCTCCGCCAGTTTCACCGGCGGCTCCGGATGCGCCGCGTGCCACTCCTTCAGATACTGAGCCTTCGCCTCCGCCGTCCATCCATTCAGCGAGTAGCCCTCCGGCTGCGGATTGGTGTCCTGCGGCGTCACCGTCAGCGTATTGCCGTTGATCGTCAGCGTCGCCTCACGCCCGTAAAAAATAATCGGTTCGCCGGCCGCATTGTTCTGGTTGCAGTGCAGATTCACCGTTACACCGGGATAGTCATAAAGCGTCGCCAGCAGATCGGGGAAATCCCGCCCGTCATTGAAATGCGTAAGCGTCCCTGTCGACAGTGCGCGGCTCGGCGCCTGGTTGATCCCGCTGATGCATTGAATACCCGACAGCAGATGCACGTAAAGATCGCCCGCCACGCCTTCGCCATAATCCGCAAAGCAACGCCAGCGAAAGAACCGCACTGCATCGAACGGCCGCGCCGGCGCATCGCCCAGCCACGCCTTCCAGTCAATCGTCTCGGGGCTCGCATCCGGCGCCACCGGATACACCCACGCGCCCGATGGCGAATTGCGATCCGAGTGCCCCTCGATGTAATGCACCTCGCCCAGCCGCCCCGACGCGAAAATCTCCGCCGCCTTCTTGTAGACAATGTTGCTCACGCGCTGGCTTCCCGCCTGGAAGATTCGCTTGCCCTCCTCGACCGCTTTCACCATCGCCAGGCCATCGGCCACGTTGTGCGACATCGGCTTTTCGCAATAGACGTCTTTGCCCGCCGCCAGGCAATCGAGCACCACCTTGCGATGTTGAAAATCCGCAACCGCCACAATCACCGCGTCTACATCTTTGCGGTCCAGCAGCGCGCGATAGTCCCGCGACGTCGGCACGTCCGCGCCATACGCTTCGAGTCCGGCCTTGCGGTGCATATCATACAAATCCGCCGTGCCCACCAGAACGCCCTTCGGCACCAGCCGCGCCGCCCGCAGCAGATCGCATCCGCGTATTCCGGTTCCAATCGAAGCAAACCGGATCGTCGGTCCCGTCGCAGCGCCGGTTTGAGCTGCGAGCGTCGACGGTTGCATTAGCGTCGCATTGGCAACAGCGCCCGCCGCGACGGCTCCCGCGCCCAGCCGCACAAAATCCCGGCGCGTCATTGCAGGTGTTTTCATGTCCATTTATCTCCCCGTCAAACGTGAAGCGCAATTCTCGCTCTCAGCCCTGCTCGCTGTAAAGGAAACAGTGAGAAGACGCGCCCAGTGCAATCATGGGACAATCATTTGAAGACGCCATGACCGACTTATCCGTTCCTGAAACTCAGCTAAATCCCGAAAACGCCCCGGAAACACCGGAAGAACCCACTGAGAATTTCGCCGATCTGCTCTCAGACTTTGAGCGAACTCACACTCACAAGCCCGAGGCCGGCGCAAAGCAGCTCAGCGGAACCGTCGTCTCTCTCACCGCCGATCAGGTCATCCTCGACATCGGCTACAAGACTGAAGGCGTGCTGCCGCGCTCCATCTTTGAAAACAACGCAGAGGGCGTCAACCCCGGCGACATCATTCCGGTCTCCGTCACCGGCCGCAACGCCGAGGGCTACTACGAGCTGTCGCGCTTCAAGGTCGCGCAGCCGCGTGACTGGACCGCTCTCGAAGAAGCCTTCGCGCAAAAGCTCGCCGTCGTCGGCGTCGTCACTGCGGTGGTCAAAGGCGGCCTCAACGTTGACATCGGCGTCCGCGCCTTCATGCCCGCCAGCCGCAGCGGCACGCGCGACGCAACCGAAATGGAAAAGCTCGTCGGCACTGAAATCAATTGCCGCATCACCAAGCTCGACGTCACCGACGAAGACGTCGTTGTCGATCGCCGCGTCGTGCTCGAGGAGCAGGCGCGCTCCGCAGCCCAGGGCCGCTTTGCCGCGATGAAAGAGGGCGACACCGTCACCGGAACCGTGCGCACCCTCATGGCCTATGGAGCCTTCGTCGACATCGGCGGCGTCGATGGCCTGCTTCACGTCAGCGACATCTCCTGGGCCCGCGTAGCAAAGCCTGAAGACGTGCTCAGCGCAGGACAGGAACTCCAGGTCCGCATTCTCAAAATCGATCCCGACACGAAAAAGATCTCTCTCGGCCTCAAGCAACTTGAGCCGGAGCCGTGGGAAAGTGTGCCCTCAAACTATGCGCCCGGCCAACGCGTCACCGGCGCCGTCACCCGCATCCTGGACTTCGGCGCCTTCGTCGAAATCGCGCCCGGTGTCGAAGGCCTCATTCACATCTCCGAGATGTCCTGGGGCAAAAAAATTCATCATCCCAGCGACGTGCTCAAGCAGGGCGACCGAGTCGACGCCGTCATCCTCGCCATCAAGCCCGAGGAGCGCCGCATCTCCCTCGGCCTCAAGCAGACCCTCGCCGATCCGTGGTCCGAGGTTCAGCGCAATTTCCCGGTCGGCTCGCAGATCGAGGGCCCCGTCACCAACATCATGAAATTCGGCGCATTCATTCGCATTGCCGACGGCATCGAGGGCCTCGTTCACGTCAGCGAAATCGTTGCCGACCGCCGCATCAATCATCCCTCCGACGTTTTGCATGTCGGCCAGGTCGTCCAGGCGCAGGTGCTCGCCATCGACACTGAAAAGCGTCAGATCAAGCTCAGCATGAAGCAGCTCATCCCCACCAGCATCGACGAGTACATCGCCGAACACAAACCCGGCGACACCGTCTCCGGCCGCGTTATCGAGGAGTCCGCCGGTCGTGCCACTGTCGAGCTTGGCGAAGGCATCCGCGCCGCATGCCGCATTTCATCCGCGGCTGCAACGACCAGCGCAGCTCCCTCCGCGGCTCCTGCCGGCAAAGCCGACCTCTCGTCGCTCACTTCCTTGTTGCAGGCGCGCTGGAAGGGAAGTGCGCCCGCGCCTTCGTCCGCACCCGAACCGCTGCAACCCGGTCAGATTCGCAGCTTCAAAATCGTCAGGCTCGATGCGGAGACAAAGAAGATTGAAGTCGAGCTGGCCTAGCCTTTGCTGGCCGGCCGCTCACAGATACGCATCGTCGATATAGCACCAGCGCCAATTCTCGCCGCGCTCTGCTGACTGGATGATCGGGTGCTGTGTCTCGTGAAAATGCGTGCGCGCGTGGCGGTTGGGCGAGGAGTCGCAGCAACCCACGTGCCCGCACTCCAGGCACATGCGCAGATGCAACCACGTGCTCCCCATCTTCAGGCATTCCTCGCACCCCTTCGTGTGCGCCTTCACATTCTTCACATGATCCTTCACATGCGTACACCCTGCTGCCATTGTGACCTCCGCCCGGCCTGGTGCGGCCCGCGCTTATCTCACCATATATTGAGTCGCCAACGCGCGAAACGACTCAACCTGCGCTTCGATCCAGGCGTCATCGCGCCCGAGTTCCGACGCCAGCAAAGTTGCCACCGGTTCCGCCATCGCGCTGGCCGCCGCCGCGTTCAGAAACAGCGCCCGCGTCCGCCGCGCCAGCACGTCTTCCACCGTCCGCGCCATCTCATTGCGTGCGGCCCATACCACCTCCGCGGCAATATACGGCAGCGCCGGATGCAGCAGCGATCCCAGCAGCTGGTCCCGCGCCAGGATGCGAATTCCGTCCGCATCCGAGCCATACACCTCCAGAGGGCCCGGCGCATTTTCCCGATACCCGTGAATGCGAAGATCGCGCGTCGGGCACGGCTCATCGCGCAGCCGCCCCAGCGTGATCGCATGATCCACGCAGTCCTCCGCCATGTGCCGATACGTAGTCCATTTGCCGCCCGTGATCGTCAGCAGCCCCGATGTGTCCACGTGAATCACGTGATCGCGCGACAGCGCCGACGTCTTGCCGTCGCCCTTCACCAGCGGCCGCAGCCCCACATACACCGCCAGCACATCCTCGCGGCTCGGCGGCCGGCTCAGATAACGGCCCGCCGTTTCGAGAATGAACTCGATCTCTTCCTCCAGCGCGCGCGGCTCCAGGCTAGGCTCATCCACCGGCGTGTCGGTCGTCCCCGCCACCGCATGTCCATGCCACGGAATCACGAACAGCACGCGCCCATCGCTGGTGCGCGGCACCATCAGCGCCGACTCGCCGCGCAAAAATGAGCGGTCAAACACCAGGTGAATCCCCTGGCTCGTCACCACCAGCGGATCGGCCTTCGCATCTGCCATCCGCCGAATCGAATCCGTAAACACGCCCGTTGCGTTCACTACGACTCGCGCGTGAATGGTCAATTCCTCGCCGGTCTCTTCATCGCGCGCCGTCAGCCCGTTGATGTAGCCCTCTGCATCGCGCAGCAGGCCTGTCGCCGGGCAATAATTCACCAGCGTCGCGCCGTGATCCGCCGCCGTCATCGCCAGGTGAATCAGCAATCGCGCATCGTCAAACTGCCCATCGTAATAGATCACGCCGCCGCGCAACTCCTCCGGCTCTAGCGCCGGCAGTTGAGCCAGAGTCTCCTCACGCGATAAAAGCCGGGAAGGCCCAAATCCATACTTGCCCGCCAGCAGGTCATAAAGCTTCAGCCCGATGCCATAAAACGGCGCTTCCCACCAGGAATAGTTCGGCACCACAAACGCCAGGTCGTGCACCAGGTGCGGCGCGTTGTGCCGCAGCAGTCCCCGCTCTTTCAGCGCCGACATCACCAGCGGCACATTGCCCTGCTCGAGATAACGAACGCCCCCATGCGCCAGCTTCGTGCTGCGGCTGCTCGTCCCTTTCCCAAAATCGTGCGCCTCCACCAGCGCCACATCAAATCCGCGCGCCGCCGCATCCACGGCCACACCCACACCCGTGGCCCCACCGCCAATCACTGCAATGTCCCACGGCTTCCCCTGGGCCGCCCGCTCTCGCACCCTGCGCACCATCTCATCTCTGCGCATCGTCCCCTGCCTTATCGCTCACTTGCTATGTCGCCCAGTTCCCGCTCTACGCAGTCCAATTTCTTGATCGCTCCACTGCGCGCTGCCACCGCGCCCTCCGCTCATCGCGGTCACTTGCACTCATCCGCGGCTCAAACCGGGCGTCGTCTTTGCGCTTCGCGCGCAACTCCTCCGACCCGCCCCAGAATCCCACCGCAAGTCCCGCCAAATACGCGGCCCCCAGCGCCGTCGTTTCAGTCACGCGCGGCCGCATCACCGGCACTCCCAGCACGTCTGCCTGAAACTGCATCAACAAATCGTTCACCGCCGCGCCGCCATCCACACGCAGCGCGCCCAGCGGCGCATTGGTCTCGCTCTCCACCGCCTCCAGCACATCCGCCACTTGAAACGCGATGCTCTCAAGCGCCGCCCGCGCAATGTGGCCCGGCTTGGTGTCGCGACGCAACCCGATCAACAGCCCGCCCGCATGCGGATCCCAATGCGGCGCGCCCAGCCCCACAAATGCCGGCACAAAAATTACGCCGCCCGCATCCGGCACACCCGCTGCTAGCGCCTCTACCTCTGCCGACGAGCCAATCAGTTTCAAATTGTCGCGCAGCCATTGCACCACCGCGCCGCCGATAAACACGCTGCCTTCAAACGCATATTCGAGCCTGTGCTGCGCGCTCGCTGCCACCGTCGTAATCAGTCGATGCTTCGATCGCACAAACCCCGTTCCAATGTTTTGCAGCAGAAAACATCCCGTCCCATACGTGTTCTTAGCCTCGCCGATGCTCCAGCATAGCTGCCCAAACAGCGCCGCTTGCTGATCGCCCGCAATCCCCGCGACCTCAATTCCGCCCAGTCCCAGCGTCGTCGTTACCTCGCCCACTTTTTCGCTCGACCAAACGACTTCCGGCAACACGCTCTCCGGCACGCCAAAGATGCGCAGCATCTCCGCGTCCCACTCGCCCTTCACAATGTTGAAGAGCAGCGTGCGCGACGCATTCGTCACGTCGGTCACGTGCCGTGTGCCGCTGGTCAGGTGCCAAATCAGCCAGCTATCCACCGTGCCAAACGCCAGCTCACCCCGCTCCGCCCGCGCTCGCGCCCCCGGCACATGATCGAGAATCCATTTGATCTTGGTCGCCGAAAAATACGGATCGATCACGAGCCCGGTGCGATTGCTGATCATTTCCCCGGCCCCGCTCTCCTCCAAAGCGCTACACTGCGGAGCAGTCCTGCGGTCCTGCCACACAATCGCCGGATGAATCGCCTTGCCCGTCGCCCGTTCCCACACAATCACCGTCTCGCGCTGATTCGTGATGCCGATCGCCGCCACATCGCGCGGCCGCGCCCCCGCCTTGCCCAGCGCCTCCACCGCGCATGCCAGCTGGCTGGTTAGAATCTCCGTCGGATCGTGCTCCACCCATCCCGCCTGCGGATAGAACTGCTCAAACTCCTTCTGCGCCACGGCCGCAATCGCGCCCCCCTCATCAAACAAAATCGCGCGCGAACTCGTCGTCCCTTGGTCCAGTGCAAGGATGAATGCCATGCGTCTCGCCTTCCTTCGGCGTTAAGTCAAACACGCCCGCCCACACCGCCGCAAGACGCAGATCGTGAAATCAAATTGTGAATTTGGATTTGCGCCTACTCGGTCACGTAGAGGTCGACGTATTCGCTCACCGGCATCTGCTCCAGCCGTGCGCGATCCAGCGACGCCTCGAGAATCCGCTGCTGCTGCGCCTCGTCGAATCGTCTTCCCAGGTTCGTCTCAAACTTTTTCACCAGCAGCGGCAAGCCTTCTTCGCGCCGCCGTTTGTGCCCGATGGGATACTCAACTGTTTCCTCGAGCACCTCACCGCTCGCCAACTTCACGCGCAATGCATTGGCAATCGATCGCTTCTCAGGATCGTGATAATCCCTGGTAAACTGCGGCTCTTCGACGCACTCCACCTTCGCGCGCAACGCGTCGATCCGCGCATCGGCCGCAACCGCGTCTTCATAGTCCGCCGCCGCCAGCCGCCCAAACAGCAGCGGAATCGCAATCATGTATTGCACGCAGTGATCGCGATCCGCGGGATTCGCGAGCGGCCCCTTCTTGTCGATGATGCGCAGGCACGCTTCATGCGTGCGGATCGTGATGCTCTGAATGTCCGCGGCCGATTTGCCCATTGCGTCCAGTCGCGCGCGCACCGCCATCGCCGCTTCCACCGCCGTCTGTGCGTGAAACTCCGCCGGATAACTGACCTTGAACAGCACGTTCTCCATCACATACGTGCCATACGGCCGTTGAAACTTGAACTCGTGCCCGCGAAACAACACGTCATAAAAGCCCCATGTCTTCGCAGTGAGCGCTGACGGATACCCCATCTCGCCCGCGCGCGCCATCAGCGCCAGCCGCACCCCGCGGCTCGTCGCATCGCCCGCCGCCCAGCTTTTCCGCGAGCCCGTGTTAGGCGCATGCCGATACGTGCGCAGACTCTGCCCATCCACCCACGCCAACGAGATCGCATTCATCGTTTGTTCGCGGCTCATCCCCAGCAGCCCACACACCACCGCCGTTGAAGCCACCTTCACCAGCACCACATGATCCAGCCCGACTTGATTGAACGAGTTCTCCAGCGCAATGCATCCCTGAATCTCATGCGCCTTGATCATGGCTGCAAGTACGTCCTTTATCCGCAGCAGACGTCCGCCTTCCGCGCAGGAACGCGAGAGCCAGTCCGCGACCGCGAGTATCCCGCCCAGATTGTCCGAAGGATGTCCCCACTCCGCCGCCAGCCACGTGTCGTTGAAGTCGAGCCAGCGAATCATCGCGCCAATATTGAACGCCGCCTGCACCGGGTCCAGTTGATAGTTCGTCCCCGGCACGTGCGCGCCATGTGGAACCACCGTCCCCGGCACAATCGGCCCCAGCAGTTTTGTGCACGCCGGATACTCGAGCGCCTCGAGCCCGCACCCCAGCGTGTCCATCAGGCAATATTGCGCAGTCGTGTACGCCAGCTCGCTCTTGATCTCATAGTCAAGCGCATACTCCGCAATATCCTGGATGACTTTGTCCGGCGCCGGCCGTTCATTGCTGATCTGCGACGACACGTGCTCTCCTCGACCCCTTACATTGCTGAGCGCTGACTCCGCTAACCCCGCAAGCTCCGCTAACTCCGCTGTTCAATCGCCACAAACTTCAATTCTTCCGGCCCCGTGTAAATCGCCGACGGCCTGATAATCTTGCCATCCTGCCGCTGCTCCATCACGTGCGCGCACCAGCCCGCCGTCCGCGCCATCACAAACAGCGGCGTAAACAGCTCCACCGGCACGCCCATCAGGTGATACGCCACCGCGCTATACCAGTCGAGGTTGGGAAACATCCGCTTCGCGTCCTGCATCACCGCTTCAATTCTTTCGGCAATGGCCAGCAGCTTCGTGTCGCCCGCCGACCGCGCCAGTCCCCGCGCCACTTCCTTCACAATGTCGCTGCGCGGATCGCTGATCGTATACACGGGATGCCCGAACCCGATCACCACTTCGCGATCGGCCACGCGCCGCCGAATATCCGCCTCGGCTTCATCAGGATCCGCGTATCTCTCCTGAATCTCCAGCGCCACCTCGTTGGCGCCGCCGTGCTTCGGTCCCTTCAGCGCGCCAATCGCCCCAACCACGCATGAATAAAGGTCCGATCCCGTTCCCGCAATCACCCGCGCCGTAAACGTCGACGCATTAAACTCGTGCTCCGCATACAAAATCAGCGAAGTCTGCATCGCCGCAACCCACTCCGCGCGCGGCTCGCTCCCATGCAGCAGATGCAAAAAATGCGCGGCTATCGAATCGTCCTCTGTCTCAACCTCAATCCGCTTTCCATCGCGCGCATAGTGAAACCAATACAGCAGCATCGATCCCAGCGACGCCAGCAGCTTATCGGCAATCGCCCGCTCGCCTGCGTCCTCGTGCGCCGCGCCTTCCGGCCGCACGCACCCCAGCACGGATACGCCGGTACGCAGCACATCCATAGGATTCGTAGCACTCGACACCAATTCCAGCGCCTGCTTCACTTCCGCCGGCAACCCGCGCAATCCCTTCAGCCGAGCCTTATACGCTGCCAGCTCGGCGGTGGTCGGCAGCTTGCCATGCACCAGCAGATGCGCCACCTCTTCAAACTCGCAATGCGCCGCGAGATCCTTGATGTCATATCCGCGATAGTGCAGATCGTTGCCGCTCTGCCCCACCGTGCACAGCGCTGTATTGCCCGCAGGCGTACCCGACAGCGCCACGGACTTCTTCGGTTTGAAGCCGGCCGCCGAATTATCCTCCTGCAAACTCATCCGCTCCCTCCAGAGAGCTTCAACCTATCGGATGCGGCGGTCAGGTGGCAAGCGGAGTGATGGCGCGATTTTTTGAATCATCCAACTGCAGAAACTCGTCGAAATCGTGATACTGTAAGGGCGCGCGGCCATGGCCTGCATTACAAACATCCTCTTCCCAATCGACTTCTCTCGGCCCAGTGTTGGCATGGCCGCCTACGTTCAACGGGCGGCGACGTTGTTTGGAGCCAGAGTTTCTCTCATTCACGTCATCGATCCTTCGTCAATCAATGGCCTTGAAACACTGGACAGATCGCCCTTTCAGGTCCAGGATGAACATCTCGAATCTGGACGTAAGAGACTCAATTCCTTTTGTCTGCCGGAGTTCCCGCTGGAGACTGTTCCACGGATTCTCGCCGTGGGCGACCCAGCTACAGAGATTGTCCAGGCCGCAAGACACGGCAATTTTGACTTGATCATCATGCCCACGCATGCCGGTATCTTCAGACGGATGCTTCTCGGATCAACCACCGCAAAAGTCCTGGACAGCGCGCATTGCCCTGTCCTGACCAGCATGCACTCTGAGGTCATTGCGCCACGGCCGCTGCAACACCGGGTATGGGTATGCGCTGTTGGACTCGGAGCGCAATCGGAAAGAGTGCTCCGCTACGCCAAGGCGGCGGTCGACGAGGTCCCCAGCAAACTGGCTATCGTGCACGCCGTGCAGTCGGGCGGGCGAGACATGCAGGTTCGCCTCGACCTGGAGGAGAGAATCGAGTTCGCCGGGAGGCAGGAGGCGCGCAAACGCATCGCCGAACTCCAACGAGCCGTCGGCCTGGACGTCCCGGTACACCTTGCCGTCGGACCGGTGAAGGACGCGCTGCTTGAGGCTGCCCGGCAATCCGATGCCGATGCGCTCATTATCGGGCGCAACCACGGCTCCGGCGCGAAAGGGCTCCTCCGCGATCTAACGTATGCCGTGGTCCGCGACTCACCCTTCCCAGTGCTGAGCGTCTGAGACAGATTCTAGTCTGAGGTAGATCTCATTGCTCCTCTCGATCTTCGTCGCCGGCTGCATCAGTCTTTGTTTTTCGCAAACAACTCATCCAGCTTGCGCTCATACGCGTGATAGTCGAGAAATCTGTAGAGATCCTCGCGCGTCTGCATCATCGCGACCACATCCCGCTGCGTCCCCTCCGCGCGAATCGCCTCATACACCTTCAGCGCCGCCGCATTCATCGCACGATACGCCGCGCAGCAATAGAGAATGATGTCCACTCCCGCCGCCGCAAGCTCTTCCCGGGTCCACAGCGGAGTTTTTCCAAACTCCGTGATGTTTGCCAGAATCGGCACACCGACTGCCTTGCGAAACTCCGCATATTGCGCCAGTTCTGTCACCGCCTCGGCAAAAATCATGTCCGCGCCCGCGGCCACATAGGCCTGCGCGCGCTCCATCGCCGCTGCCAATCCCTCGTTGGCCAGCGCATCGGTCCGCGCCATCACCACAAATTGGTCGTCGGCCCTGGCATCGACGGCGGCCTTGATACGATCCACCATCTCGGCTGCCGAGACCAGTTCCTTGCCCGGCCGGTGGCCGCAGCGTTTCTGGCCCACCTGGTCCTCAATATGCACCGCCCCCGCGCCTGCCTTGGCCATGGAGCGGATGGTTCGAGCAATGT
>Ga0181516_10001773_pt1 | contig 16135 bp, 16 predicted proteins | sample PEATcosm2014_Bin_25_FD_121104 | JGI IMG/M metagenome (GOLD analysis project Ga0181516, IMG submission 121104) | Peatland microbial communities from MTU Mesocosm Facility, Houghton, MI, USA - PEATcosm2014_Bin01_10_metaG | ecosystem: Environmental > Terrestrial > Soil > Wetlands > Peat | place... | reverse complement strand
CGCTTCGGTGATCTCTTGCACCTTCTTGGAGAACTCGACCTGCAGTCGCCGGGGCAGGTCGAGTCCGTGGTCCGTGTCCATCACGTAGGCCACACCGCCCTTGCCGGACTGGCTGTTGACGCGGATGACCTCGCGGTATTGGCGGCTGATGTCGTTCGGGTCAATCGTCAGATACGGCACGTCCCAATGCGCGCGCCCGCCGCGTTCCCATTCCGCGAGCCCCTTCTTGATGGCATCCTGATGCGAGCCGCTGAACGCGGTGAACACCAGCTCCCCCGCGTACGGATGCCGCGCCGGCACGGTCATGCCCGTGCAACGCTCATAGACGTCAATGACGGCGTTCAGGTCGGTGAAATTCAGCTTCGGATCTATGCCGTGCATGTAGAGATTCAAGGCCACCGTCACAATATCCAGGTTGCCGGTGCGTTCGCCGTTGCCGAACAGCGTCCCTTCAACACGGTCCGCGCCGGCCAGCAGGCCCAGTTCCGTCGCCGCCACGCCGGTGTAACGGTCGTTGTGCGTGTGCAGGCTGATGATGAGCGAATCGCGGTCGCGGATGTTCCGGCAAATCCATTCAATCTGGTCGGCATAGACGTTCGGCATCGCCACCTCGACGGTGTCCGGCAGGTTCAAAATCATCTTGTGCCCGGGCGTCGGCCGCCACACATCCATGACCGCCTCGGAAACTTCCTTCGCAAATTCCACTTCCGTGGCGCTGAAACTTTCCGGCGAATATTGCAGCATCACGTCCGTGCCCTTGAGGCGCGGGAGCCGTTCCTTGATTAATTCCGCGCCGCGCACCGCGACCTGCACAATCTGCTCCTTGGACATCCCGAACACCACGCGCCTTTGCGCCGGCGACGTCGAGTTGTACATGTGGATGATGACTTTTTTTGCGCCGACCAGTGATTCGAACGTGCGCTCGATGAGATCTTCGCGCGCCTGCACGAGCACCTGGAGCCAGACGTCGTCCGGCGCGCGGCGCTCTTCAATGAGCCGGCGGTTGAACGTGAATTCCGTGTTCGACGCCGAGGGAAAGCCCACCTCGATTTCCTTGAAGCCGCACTTGACCAGCGTATTAAATAACTCGAGCTTCTGGCTGACGTTCATGGGCACGGCGAGCGCCTGGTTGCCGTCGCGCAAATCCACGCTGCACCAGCGCGGCGCCTGCGTCAGGACGCGGTCGGGCCATTGCCGGTCCGGCAGGTGGACGGGCGGAAACGGACGGTACTTCTTGGACGGATCTTTTTGCATGGTCTCAAAGGTTGACCGAATTTAACCACGGATGGACACAGATGCGCACGGATAAAAGCGTTGGGAATAAATTGGTTGCTCCAAGTCCCACGACGCTCCGGAAGCCGGCACAAGACTTCCGCCACCGTTCTATGAACGGGGCCATCTGACCGAATCCGTGTTTATCTATGTTCATCTGTGGTTAAAACAAAAACCCCACCGCCGGGTTGGCAGTGGGGTTTGAAAAAGCTCCGGTGAACGAATCAAAACCCGACCGCCGCGCCGCGCAGCAGCGTCTCAAGCAGCAGGTTCAGATTCAACTTACGATTCACACTGTCCTTATCGGCCATTTCGCGGTTTTGGTCAAATCGTATTTTCTCGGGTTTCCAGCTCGCACGGCGCAAACAGGGCTTGTTTTTTGGACGATTTTGGGCTATGAAATGACTATGAGCACGTTGCAAGAGATTAAAGCGGCCATCCCCAAACTGACGTTGGAGGAGCGGGCCGAGGTGGCACGCTGTTTGCACGGTTGGACGGACGACGAGTGGGACGACCAGATGAAGCGCGATCTTGCCGCCGGCAAATTGGACCCGCTTTTGAAGAAGGTTGATGCAGATATTGACGGCGGGCAGTTCTCCGAATTGCCGTGATCTCGCAAGCGCACCCGGACTTCTGGGTTTGTTATCAGGCTCTGCCGGAGGAAATACAGAGGCAGGCGCGGGAGAAGTTTAAACTTTGGCGGGAGGATGCTTTCAATTCAGCGCTGCATTTCAAACCGCTCATCGGAAACGTTTGGTCCGTCCGGGTGAATCAAAATTACCGCGCGCTGGGGAGGCGGCGCGGCAGCCTGATTGTCTGGTTCTGGATTGGAACGCACGCGGAGTACGATCAGCTTCTACGGCGGCTCTGAATTAAATGCAAAAGCGGGAGATTTGCGAATCCGTTTTTACGCTATAAACGCCGCGGGCTCGGTCTTCATGGCCTTCCCGCCGTTCGCAAGTTCGCTGACGGCGGAAAGATGCTTAAATTTGGCTTGGCTCTTCCATCCGGCCGCCTTAATCAACTGATGGTGAAAGACGAATCAGGAGAAATCTCGACGGGCCCCAACGCCAATGACTGGCTCGCCTGCATTTTGGGATTTCCCATGTACACCGCAATCGCTTCCATACTGCCGCTCCTCCTGCTCCAATGGCCTTACATGAACACGCCAAACGGCAGGGCGCCCGCATGGGCATTCGCCGGTATTTTGCTGTTTGGCGCGGCGGTCGCGGCCTGGTTTACGGGCCGTCTCCTAAACCGCCAGTTCTGGCGTCTGACGCAATCCGAGCTAGTCAGCGGGATGAGGGGGCAGACCCGCTACCCGCTTTCCAACATCGAGAAAATTGTGGTCGGACTGCCCGGCCAATTGCCTGTGGCGGGCATGGGCGTCTTTGCTTCGCCCGCGCAATTGGAGATCTTTGCGGAGAAGCAGGCCACCACATTGTTGCTGAAGTTTAACGATGGAGCCATGCTTCCCTTGAATCTTCGCGCTCTGGCCAATGGGGCGGCGCTCATGGAGGAATTGACCGGCAGATTGCAGGAGCGGGTGACCAGGAATTACACTTATTCGGACCAGGAAATCAAAACTCTTCGTCGTGCCGACCCAAACGCGCTGATCCGAAAAAGGCCGGGGCTCCAGTAAGCCGAATCTGCCCCGTTTCCTCACCCAATAAACGCCGCGTGCACCGCCTTCATGGCCTTCTCGCCTTTCGCCAAATCGATGACGACGGATATCTTGATCTCGCTCGTTGAAATCATGTCGATGTTGACGCCTTCGTTCGCCAGCGTCTCGAACATCTTCGCCGCCACGCCGGAATGGCTTCGCATGCCGACGCCCACGATGGAGAGTTTGCCGATGTTCTCGTCCGCGATCGCCTCGCGGTAGCCGATCTCGGCCTTCAGCCCGTCAATCACCTTGCGCGTCTTGAGCAGGTCCGGCTTGTCCACGGTGAAGGACAGGTCCGTGGCCGGCTTGCCCGAGCCGTGGCTGATGTTCTGCACAATCATGTCCACGTTGATGGCGGCCTCGCCAATCGCCTTGAAGATGCGCGCCGCCACGCCCGGCTTGTCGGGCACGGCCACGAGCGTGACCTTGGCCTGGTTTTTGTCGAGCGACACGCCGCGAATCACGACGTCCTCCATGTTCTTCGTTTCTTCTTTCACAAGGGTTCCCGGGTTGTCGTTCAGGCTGGAACGGACTTCAAAGACCACGCCGAATTTCTTGGCGAACTCCACCGAGCGCGATTGCATCACCTTCGCGCCCAGGCTGGCCAGCTCCAGCATTTCGTCGTAGGAAATTTCGTCGAGCTTGCGCGCGCCCGGCACGATGCGCGGGTCCGCCGTGTAAACGCCGTCCACGTCCGTGAAAATCTGGCAGAGGTCCGCCTTCAACGCCGCCGCCAGCGCAATCGCCGTCAAATCCGACCCGCCCCGGCCCAGCGTGGTGATGCTCCCCGCCGCGGTCTGTCCCTGGAAACCCGCGACGATGACCACGCTGCCCGCGTCCAGCAGCGCGTGGACCTGCTTGGGCTTGATGGTCTGGATCTTGGCCTTGGTGTGGACGTCGTCGGTGACGATGCCCGCCTGTGAACCGGTGAGCGACACCGCCGGGATGTTCATCGCATGCAGCGCCATGGCCGTGAGGGCGATGGTGGTCTGTTCCCCGGTGGCCAGCAGCATGTCCATCTCGCGCTCGCTCGGCAGCGGCATGATTTCCTTGGCCAGCTTGATCAGGCGGTCGGTCTCGCCGCTCATGGCGGAAACGACCACCACCACCTGGTCGCCCTTGGCGCGATGTTGCGTCACGCGCCGGGCCACATTTTTGATGCGCTCCGGGTTGCCCACCGAAGTGCCGCCGTACTTCTGAACAATCAGAGCCATGTTAAGTTCCGTCGGGCGCCGCCGGCACCTGGTCCGGCCGGACGCGAAACGGGAACGGGAACATATCACAAACCGGCCGTTTGAAAAGACGAATTGGCGGCCGGCAGAAAATCAGGATCCGCGCAGGAACTTTCGCACGTCGTCGTGGCTCCCAACCATGACCATCACCAGGCTCTGCGCCCGGTTTTGAAACACCAGCCGGAGGTCCAACCCCACCCGGACCTCGAAGAAACTTCCCGACAGCTTGCGGATGCCTAGTCCGCGATGCAGATGCGGCTGGCCGAAATCCCGTTCCAACTGTTGCAGCGCCCGTCCGATTTTACCGCGCGTCACCCTCGGATACGCCCTTGCCCGGACCCGGAACGCCTCGGTCAATTCCAAGGGTTTCAAACCGCTAGATCTTTCTCCAAATTGCCCGAAAAACGCCTGATCTTGCCGCGCTTACGCTCGGTCGAGAGCAGCCTCTCCGTGCGCTTCTCGAAGCGGGCCAGCTCCGCCGGCGTCGCCCCATACTCACGCCAAGCGTAATCGTCCGATGACACCGTCACCGGGCGCAACGCCACGATCTGGTCGCCGGAAACGATACCGATGTCCTCGCCCCGCTTCGCCTTCTCCAACAAGGCCGAGAGATTGGCGCGGGCTTTTGTTATGGTTAACGTCGTCATACAGTCTATTTAGCGTCTTTTATGCGTATTGTCAAGCCGCATTTGTCCACTGCTCCCCCGGAGAACGGCTCTCGTTTTCCGCGTCCTCCCTCATTTACAGCCAGGTGGCGATCCCGCCGACCGCTTTTGTTTCGCTTACTTGACCTCGTGCGTCTCCACGGCCAAGCCGGCTTCCGGATGGTCGTTGTCATACGCCAAAGTGGATTCGTCCTGCCGGCTGCCGACGTTCACACCGTCCACGCCAACCGAGGTGCGGATATACTCCATCGAAAGGTTCTTTTCCGTGCGGTCGTATCCCTGCCGGCCATGAATGTTCTGCAGGCAGGATTCGACCAGCACCGACCGGGCGTCCTGCAGATGAAAACTTGCATCCAGCTTCAACCAGATGAGGTTCTCCTCGGTGCCGCCCGCGCACGGTCCCGTCGCCTCCGGGCTGGACTGGCTGACGACATTCAGCACCACGTAGGTGAAGCCGTCGCGGCGTTTCGGGAACATCACGGTGTAAACATACGTGCCGCGGCCGGCGACGTACGGTCTCAGGTCAATGTTGTTCTCGATCCCGTTCGACGACACCTTGACCGTCGTCCCGCTGAAATCGAAGCTCAAAAACCGGTCCTTGGTCAGGCCGTCGACGGTGCAACCGGCCGCGAGCACGGCGGCGGCCAAGGCGCCCGCCAAGATTAATCGCTTCATAGGACGATTGCGTTTTCTCTCAAGGCGCGGGCCGCGCCAAAAGATACTTGCGAAAGGTCTCATAATCCGCCGCCATCCGGTCGAAATCCTCCGGCTGTTTGTTGGTGATCTCCATGACGGGCGGGATGTCCGGCGACCAGCCCATCATCTTTTCGATCTCCTCCGGGAACTTCGCCGGGTTCGCCGTTTCCAGGATGACGGCGGGCAGTTCGCCCAAGGATTCCGTCTCCAGCCAGTCTTCAAAGCCGCGCCACGCGACCGCGCCGTGCGGCTCCAGGAGCAACTTGTATTTGTCCCAGACAGCCTTGAGCGTCGCGCGCGTGCGTTCATCGGAGACCGAACTCGAAAACAAATCCCTGCGCATGGCGGCAAGGTCGGGCTGCTTGTGAATCCCGCCCGTCTCGTCCATTTGCCCTCCGTACACGGCCACCAGTCGCGCGAGATTGCTCGGGTGGCCGACGTTCATCGCGTTGGAAACCGAATTGCGCGACGGCGAAACCTTCTGGTAAACGCCGCCGGCGAGGAATTTCGGAAACGCGTCGTTGTCGTTGACCGACACGATGATTTTTCTCACCGGCAAACCCATTTCGCGAGCGACAATCGAGCCCATCATGTCGCCGAAGTTGCCGCTCGGCACCGAGAACACCACCGGCTCCCCCGGCTCCGCCACGCGCGAGGCGGCGTAAAAGTAGTAAACGCTCTGCGGCAGCAGGCGGCCGATGTTGATGGAATTGGCGGACGAAAGGGGGATGTGCGCCAGCGCGGGATCGGCAAAGGCGCGCTTGACCATCGCCTGGCAGTCGTCGAACTTGCCGTCCACGGCCACGGTCCGGACGTTTCCGCTCAGGGTCGTCATCAGCTTGCGCTGGCTGATGCTGACTTCGCCGAAGGGAAACAGGACGAGGACGTTCACGCCGGGCACATTGTGAAACGCGTGGGCGACCGCGGAGCCGGTGTCGCCGCTGGTCGCGGTGAGAATCGTGACCTTCTTTCCGTCCTCATGCAGGAAACGGCCCATGAGGCGCGCCATCATTTGCGCCGCAAAATCCTTGAAGGACGCCGTCGGACCATGATCCAGGCGCATCAGATGGATGCGGCCGTCGATTTTCTCCAGCGGAACTTCGAAGTTGTACGAGTCGCGGCACATGGCCGCCAGCACATCCGGTTCGATGATGCCGTCGGTGAATTGCGACAAAACCCGAAAGGCAATTTCATGGTAAGCCATCCGGCTGAACCCGGCGATCTGGTCCGCGGTCAACCGGGGAAAGTGCTCCGGGAAATACAGCCCCCGGTCCGGCGCCTGGCCGCGAAGCAGCGCCTCGCGCAAATTGACCGCAGGCGACCGGCCGTTGGTGGATTGAAACATCAGAGCCATAAAATCTCAAGTGTCGCGCGAAGGGGGCAAAGGTTGCGAAGGAGAAAAAAAAGGCTTTCCTTCAAGACCGTTCACAACGCGCGTAATGCCGTTCTTCAAATGAACCTCGTTGAAATTGATGAGAAAGCCAAGCTTCAGCGGAACCAACCTGAGGTAGTTGGTGGTAATTTTTTTGAAAACCGGCAGAAGCGATTCCACCGATTTCAATTCAATCAAAACCCGTTGCTCCACGATCAAATCAGCACGGAAGCCGACCTCCAACAGTTCGCCTTCGTACTTGACCGTAATTGGCACTTGTCGCTCTGAATGAAGGCCGCGTTTTTTTAACTCGATAAAGACGGCGGCTTCGTAAACCGACTCCAGCAAGCCGGGACCGGGCACGGAATGAACATGGAAGGCGGCGTCAAGAACCGCCTTCCCGGTGCGCTCGATATCGGAGTCGTTCATATTATGCCTTCACGACGCAGGAAACAGGGGGAGAAAAGGAGATTTGTCTCGCTTCGCCCCCTTCTCAGCCTTCGCGCGAAAATTTTTCATTCAAAACTTTCCACGCGGATCATGAGCGGCGGCGCCTTGATGGCGGGCAGGCGGCCGATTTTTTCCAGCGCCCGGCCCATGTTCGCGTTCGTGGCGTCGTGAATCATCAAAATCAACGGCACGCTTTCACCCTCGTGGCCTTCGGGCTGAATCACCGAGGAAATGCCGATCTTCGCGGCGCCGAGAATGGCCGCGATTCTTGCCAGCGTGCCCGGCTTGTCAATCACGCTCAACCGCACGTAATACCGGCAGACCACTTCGCCGATGGGCGCGACCGCGCCGTCGCGCTCGTGCGGCACGAAGGGACAGACGCGGCTTTTGACGCCGCACTTCAAATCGAGCGCCGCGTCCGCCAGATCGCTCAAGACCGCGCTGGCCGTGGCGTCCTGGCCCGCGCCGCGTCCGTAATACAAGGTGTCGCCCACCACGTCGCCGCGCGCGAGAATCGCGTTGAACACGCCGTTCACGCTGGCCAGCAGGTGCGTCTCCGGCACGAGCACGGGATAAACCGAAACCTGCACGGGCCCACAGTTGCCATTCCGCCCGGCGGCCCCGTCCAGCGTCTTGACCACGCCCAGGAGCTTGATGGTATAACCGAGCTGGCCCGCGAATTGAATGTCCTCCTGCGTGATGCCGCGTATTCCTTCCACGTGAATCTCGCGCGGGTTCACCCAGAACCCGTGCGCGAGCGACGCCAGGATCCCAATCTTGTGCGCCGCGTCATGGCCGTCGATGTCCAGCGACGGCTCGGCTTCCGCGTAACCGAGCCGCTGCGCGTCGGCGAGCGTCGCCGCGAAATCCGCCCCCTCCAGTTTCATCCGGCTGAGAATGTAATTGCAGGTACCGTTGACGATGCCGTAGAGCCGCGTAATGCGGTTGCCGATCAAGCCCTCACGCAGCACCTTGATGATGGGGATGCCCCCGGCGACACTGGCCTCGTAATAAAGATTCGCGCCGTATTTTTGCGCGGCGGCAAACAATTCCTCGCCGTGCGCCGACAGCAGCGCCTTGTTCGCGGTGATTACCGGTTTGCCGCGACGCAACGCGCTCAACACGACTTTGCGCGCCGTGGTCGTGCCGCCGATGAATTCGCCGATCAAGTTGACCGACGGATCCGCGACGACTCCCTCCCAATCGGTCGTCAGCAGCCTCGCGGGCAGTTTCACCGCGCGGGATTTTCTGGGGTTGCGCACCGCGACGCGCACGACGCGCAACTGCACGCCGAGCCGCGACATCATCAGCGCGCCATTGCGCTGAATGGCCTGATAGACACCGCCGCCGACGGTCCCGCCGCCAATGATGCCAAGGTTGACCCGTTGCATAAAGGCCGCCAGCATGACCGGGAACGGGCCGGACCTCAATTTATTTTTGGCCGGGGATAATTAATGATTTGAACGGATGCAACCGCAAGCCGCATCGATTCTGAATCCTTCGGACGCTAAAACCGATTTTAGCCTAGCGGATGGAAAGCGCCAGGGTGAGCTGCTCGATCGCAACGTCGAGATGTTTGACGACCCTCGGCTGGGCGCCGGCCGCGGCCAATGAACCGCGCACCTGTTGGACGGAAGCAAGCACGGAGCGAAGCTGCTCGTCGGAGATGGCCTGCTTTTCTTTTCCCCTGCCCTCGCCCGATATGTCCGTGCCGAGCAGCTTGCAAGCCGCTTCGATGGCCTTCATGGCGTGGACGCGATGCCCCTTGTAATCGTGATCCGCCACCGCAAGGATGCCGTAAGCCTGCTGGAGCGTGGCCACCTCGCCGCCGGCCAGTCGGACCAACGGCTGCGCGGCGTTGCCCGGCGCGACGTTTTGCATAACCGGGGTGGTGGCATGAAGGTTCAAGGCCACGGACAACATCGCCGCGCCTGCCATCGTCGAAAGGTGTTTAATGTTCATGGATTTGCCTCATTCCAATGCGATTCGTTGAATATAAAACAATTGTTGGCTGACGTTGATAGCATATCTGCCGAAGCCCGTTTGTCAAGCCGATGGCAATGTCTCAGCGCGGAATCAGATGCACATGCGGCGCCTTGATAAGCGCCACCACGCGCGCGCCGGGTTGCAGGGACATTTCTTCACACGCCTGGACCGTCAACAGCGCCGCGAGCGGAAAACCGCAGTCGAAATCAATGCGCATCATCGCGCCGTCGCGGGCCACCGTCCGAACGATGCCCGGCAAACGATTGCGCGGACTGCCCTGAACGCCGGCGTCCGCCAGGAGCGCAACGTCCTCCGCGCGGATGCAGACGTGGACCTCGCCGGTGCCGGGTGGAATGGCTGGCTCCGCCGCGGAGAGAACAGCGCTTCCCACGGCAACCGTCACCAATCCGCCGACGCTCCCGGTGACGTGCCCCGGCAGGATGGTTTCCACGGCGACGATGCCCGCGACCGAGAGATTCGCGGGGCGGTTGAACACTTCCCGCACCGTGCCCGACTGCTCGATTTTGCCCCGGACCAGCACCACCATTTCATCGCCGAGCGAGAGCGTTTCATCGCGGTCATGGGTGACGTAAAGCATCGGCACGCCAAGCGTGTCGCGAATGCGCATGAGATACGGAAGAATTTTTGCCTTGAGCCGCGCATCGAGGCTCGCTAGCGGTTCATCGAGCAGCAGCAGCCGGGGCGACCGCAGCAGCGCGCGCGCCAGCGCCACCCGCTGTTGCTCGCCGCCGGACAGTTGCGTCACCCCGCGCTGCACCAGCGGGCCAATTTCGAGCAGGTCGACGATTTGCTCGAACTTGAACTTCGGATTTTGCTCGGGCCGGTGGCCGAAGAGCAGATTCTGCCGCACGGACAAATGCGGGAACAACGCCAGGTCCTGCGGCACATAGCCGATGCCGCGTCGTCGCGCGGGAACCATGACGTCTTTGGCGGTGTCGGTGAGAACTTCGCCGTCCAACTGGATGAACGCGGATTTCGCGCGGCGCAGTCCGGCCACGAGGTCGAGCAGCGAAGTTTTGCCGGAACCGGACGGCCCGAAAATGACGGTGATGCGACCGCGCGTTTCGAAGTTTGCATCGAGTACAAAGTCGGCGAGCGGAAGGGAAATATCTTTAAGCACCAGGCTCATTTCATTCTTTTCGCCGGCGCAGGAACCAGATGCCGAACCAGACGCCGATGAACGCCAGCGCGGTGGAGATGCCGAGGAGGCGGCAGGCGTGGGCGTCGTCGCCCATTTGGACGGACTGGAAGATGGAAAGCGACAGCGTCGAGGTGCGGCCGGGAATGTTGCCGGCGACCATGATGGTCGCGCCGAATTCGCCAAGGGCGCGGGCGAAGGCCAGAATCATGCCGCCGGCGATGCCCCGCGCCGCCAGCGGAGCGGTGATCGTGAAAAACACGCGCACCGGCCCGGCCCCGAGGGTCTGCGCGATTTGCTCGAGACGCGGATTGACCTTTTCGAAGGCGGCCCGCGCCGAGAGGACCAGCAGCGGAAAAGACATCACCCCCAGCGCGACCAAGACCGCGCGCCAGGTGAACACGATGTCCATCCCGAGCGCGTCATGCAGCCAGCCGCCAATCGCGCCCCGGCGTCCGAGAATTTTCAGCAGGATAAGACCGGTCGCCACCGGCGGCATGACCATCGGCAGGAGGATGCAGGTTTCCACGAGGGATTTGCCGCGCCACTCGCGGCGCGCGAGCAGCCAGGCGATGAAGAGTCCCGGCGGCAGGATGAGCAGCGTGCTCAGCGCGGAAACCCAGGTCGTAAACCACGTCAACTGCCAGTCTTCAGCGCTCATCTGATGGAAAACACCCCTCTCCCCTGCCCTCTCCCCGCTCTTTCATCGCGGGGCGAGGCAAGAGAAACACGAGCAAGGTAAACCCCTCTCCCCTGCCCTCTCCCCGCTCTTTCATCGCGGGGCGAGGCAAGAGAAACACGAGCAAGGTAAACCCCTCTCCCCAACCCTCTCCCCGCTCCGTTGTCGCGGGGCGAGGGGGAAGATGCATCGCCCCCGGCATTATTTTGGAGACAGTTTTGCAAGTTCGAGTCGAGGCGGCTTGAAAGCCGCGCTCCCGGCGGCTGCTCAGTAGATTCCGGTTTCACCGCGTGATTTCGGGCCCTGATTGCATTCCAGCGCACAAGGCGGCCAGCATGAAATAATTCCTATTTCAATACAATGAATCCATTTGCCTCAAATACTTTTCCGGCCGCATCGGAATCGAGGTACTTTAGAAATTGCGCCGCCGCCTGCGGTTGACGGGCACCTTTCACGATGGCCATGGGATAGCTGATTTTTGGGCCGTCGGCGACGGGCACCGCATAGGCGATCTTGACTTTCCTGGAAATGGCGGCGTCGGTTTTGTAAACGATGCCGGCCTCGACATTTCCGGATTCAACAGCCGCCAACGCCGCACGCACGTTTTCGGTGGGAACGACCTTGGGTTCGACGTCCTGCCAGAGCTTGAGTTTTTGCAAATATTCCTTGGCGTAAATCCCCGCCGGAACGGCTTTCGGGTCGGCCAGCGCGATGCGTTTGACCGCCGGGCCGGCCAGGTCCGCCGCGGACTGGATGGCGGGCGCGCCGTCGATGGCCGTCACAATCACAAGCTGATTGGAAAGCCGGCTTTTGCGCGTCTCGGACAGAATCAGGCCCTGTTTCTGGAGGCCGTCCATTTTGGCCTCGTCGGCGGAAAAGAAAATGTCGGCGGGCGCGCCTTCCACGATTTGACGGGCCAGGAAACTCGAACCGCCAAAATTAAAGACCAGCTTGTCACCGGATGCCTGTTCGTAATTGGTGCCGATCTCCTGCAACACATCGCTCAGGCTGGCGGCCGCGTAAACATTGATTTCTGCCGCGCGCAAGAGCACGGCGCTGAACGCCAGCCACATCAATAAGAGGCTTAAGAGCAGCCGCCGGGTTGTCATCATCGGAAAATTCATCGCCGGCCCGTTCGCCGTTTGGGAAGGGCAAAATGAAGTGAACGGTTTTCGATATATCAAGTCAAGTATAACGGGGCCCCTCGTTGGGGCCGCCAGGATGCCGCGCTGCGCGCGGACAAAATAAAAAGCTTCAGAAATAAAATTTTTTGTTGAAAACCGGTTGGAGGTGGAGGATAGTGCACGCGCGGTGATGGTAAGGAGACGGCCTCGGGGACGTTGATGGTTGGGAGTTGATGGCGGGGACGGAAAGAGGAGGCCGGAACAGACAACATGAAGACACCTATGATGTTTGATGCGCGATCTTTGATTGCGGGAGAAAGCCTGCACCCAATGGGTCAGAGACTCGTCACCTCGTCTCCTACCGACTCGAAAGGCGCGAGGCCCGGGACGTGGGGCCGCGAGGGCGGACAGGCCAGGTCAGCGCCGCTCTGCCGACCGCCGCTACGGGGGCCGGACGTGCGAGGCCGAGGAGGACGCCAGCGCAATTTGTCCCGCTCGACCCGCATTGTCCCGCCTGGTCCCGCGTTGTCCCACCTTTGATTTTTTTTGGGAATATGCGGGACACTCAATTGCAGAGTGCGGATTTCGGAGTGCGGAATGGAAGAGACGCGAACCCCGAAAGCTTTCGGGGGAACTTGCGCGAATTCTCATGAAACAGCCAACCGAATTCGCAATTCGGATGCTTGGTCGAACTCGGTCGGGCCGTGCGGAGGGCGGAATCGGAAGGGTCATGCGCGCCAACGTGCCGCCCCTCACGCATGGAATGCCCGGATGCGGGCGGGTGGCACACGATAAGACGCACCAGAACACGATAACGGCGGAAATGATTTTTTCGACAAGGTGGTTTTGGGCAAGGCGATGAAGGATTGAAACAGCCGGGCTTATCAAGCATGTTAACTCCCATGGATCAGGAACAACTGGATGAATTGATGGTGTGCCGTCTCAACGAGTCGCGCCAGGCGGTGGAACCGTGCTCGATCGTCATCTTCGGCGCGAGCGGGGATTTGACGGCGCGCAAGCTGATTCCGGCGCTGTATCATCTCCACAAGGAGAAGCAGATGCCGGCGGATTTCCGCGTGATCGGTTTTGCGCGGCGGGAAAAGACGGATGATTCGTTCCGGGCGGAGTTGCGCGCGGCGCTCGACCAGTTTTCGCGCACGAAACCGGTGGATGACAAGGTGTGGCAGGATTTCGCGTCGCGGCTGTTTTATTGCATGGGAGAATTCTCGGACGCGGCGGCGTATGAAAAACTGGAGCAGCAGCTTTCGTCCTTCGGCAGCCCGCAGTTGCGCCACAACCTGCTGTTTTACCTGGCGACCTCGCCAAGCCAGTTCGGGGAAGTGGCGGAAAAACTGAACGCGGCTGGGATTTTGCACAAGGGCAACTCGAAGGGCTGGCAGCGCATCGTGGTGGAAAAGCCGTTCGGACATGATCTGGCGTCGGCGCAGCAATTGAACAACGAGTTGACCCGGTTCGCGCACGAGCAGCAGGTGTTCCGGATCGACCATTACCTGGGCAAGGAAACGGTGCAGAACATTCTGATGTTCCGGTTTTCGAACTCGATTTTCGAGCGCTTGTGGAACCGGGACTCGGTGGACCACGTGCAAATCACCGTGAGCGAGAGCCTCGGTGTGGGTTCGCGCGGGGGCTATTACGAGGAAGCGGGGGCGTTGCGGGACATGGTGCAGAACCACCTGCTGCAGGTGACGTCGCTGGTGGCGATGGAGCCGCCGGTGTCGCTGGACGCGGAGCCGATTCGCGACGAAAAGGTGAAGCTGCTCAAATCCATCCGCCTGCTGACCGAGGAAGCGGTGGCGAGGCAGGTGGTGCGCGGCCAATATTTCGCGGGGACGGTGGACGGGAAATTGGTGCCGGGCTACCGGCAGGAGGTCAAGGTGAAGCCGGATTCGAACGTGGAAACTTTCGCGGCGTTGAAGCTGTTCATCGACAACTGGCGCTGGGCCGGCGTGCCGTTTTATTTGCGGACGGGCAAATACCTGCCATTGAGCGCCAGCGAGGTGCGCATCCAGTTCCGGCCGACGCCGAACGTGCTGTTCGCGGCGCAGTGCGGCGACAAACTGGACCCGAACGCCATCACGTTGCGCCTGCAGCCGAACGAAGGAATTTCGCTGCGGTTCAACGGCAAGGTGCCGGGCACAAGCTCGAGCGTGCGGCCGGTGCGGATGTCGTTCAGTTACAACAGCGAATTCGGCGCTTACACGCCGGAGGCGTACGAACGGCTGTTGCTGGAGGCGATGGCGGGCGACGCGACGCTGTTCATCCGCCGCGACGAAGTGGAGGCGGCGTGGGAGATTGTGGACTCGGTGCGGAAAGGCTGGGAAGGGAAGCCGCTTTCGAACCGGGAGTTTTACGCGGCGGGAACGTGGGGCCCGGTGGCGGCGGACGATCTGCTCGCGGAACGGGGCCACGTGTGGCGAAATCCGCAGCCGCAGACGTAAATTGAAATAACGGGAGGGACGGCAACATGCCGTCCCTCCCAGTATAAGTTATGCCCTTTAAGATTCTGAAATATCCCGACCCAGATTCGCTCGCAAAGGAGGCGGCGCGTGAATGGCTGGACCAATTGCGCGCGCACGCGGCCAAGTCAAATAAGGCGCCCTATACGGTCGCCCTTTCGGGAGGTCGGATCACGAAGAATTTCTACGAGGAAATTGTCGGGCAGGTCGGCGGGTGTTCAGGTGAATTGGCGCGGGTATTCGACCGGGTCCATTTCTTCTGGGCCGACGAGCGTTGCGTGCCGCCGACGGATCCGGAGAGCAATTACGCGATGGCGCGGGAGCTTTTGTTTGAGCCGTTGAAGATTCCCGAAGCCCAGATACACCGGTTGCGCGGCGAGGGCCCGGAAGCGGAGGCGCTGAAGCAGGCCATCGGCGAGATTTGCAAAGTGGCGCCGATGTCGAACGGCCAGCCGGTGCTGGACATGGTTTTTCTGGGCATGGGCGAGAACGGGCACATCGCGTCGCTGTTCCCGGAGGAACCGGAAGCGGCGAGGAATGACCCGGCCATTTATCGCGCCGTGACGACGGTGAAACCGCCGCCCCGGCGGATAACGCTGGGTTACGGCGCGATTGCGGCGGCGCGGGAGGCGTGGGTGTTGATTTCGGGCAAGGGGAAGGAAGAGGCGTTGAAACAGTCGCTGCCGCCGGTCAGTTCGACGCCGCTGGCCCGCGTGATGGGCCTGCGCCAGCAGACCACGATATACACGGACATCGAAACGGGGTTAAAAAATTAATAAACAGTAATTTGGCATTTTTTCCGAACGTCCGGCGGGGAGGGGCTGTCAATACCGGTGAAGCTGCGCTGCTTGTTTAGGGTTGGCATAGAGGTTATGCTCGTGGTGGGGTTCGAGCAGCGTATAATAGTTGACCTCACCGCCCTTCTGAGCGCCCGGGTGAGGGCGTTTTAGCCTCGTCATCACTGAGCCAGAGCAATCTGGCTCTTTTCTTGTACCGATTTGGACATTGCGCGGCGCGCAAACCCGGCATAAACTAGGCTGCACATGAAGAATCTGCTCGACTTCGAGAAGCCGATTTTTGAAATACAAAGCCAGCTTGATGAACTGCGCAAGAACGCGGATTCACTCGGGTTCAGTTCGGGCGAGGAAATCGAGAAGCTGGAGGAGAAACTCGCGGAAACGCGCAGGCAGATTTTTTCCAATCTCTCCGCCTGGCAACGCGTGCAACTGGCGCGCCATCCCAAGCGGCCTTACACGCTGGATTACGTCGCGGCCGCTTTCACGGAGTTCCAGGAACTGCACGGTGACCGGCTTTTTGCCGAAGACCGGGCGATGGTGGGCGGGTTTGCGAAGCTGGG
>Ga0181516_10001772_pt1 | contig 16136 bp, 9 predicted proteins | sample PEATcosm2014_Bin_25_FD_121104 | JGI IMG/M metagenome (GOLD analysis project Ga0181516, IMG submission 121104) | Peatland microbial communities from MTU Mesocosm Facility, Houghton, MI, USA - PEATcosm2014_Bin01_10_metaG | ecosystem: Environmental > Terrestrial > Soil > Wetlands > Peat | place... | reverse complement strand
ACGCCTGTCGTGGTGTAGGTATTTGCAGGAATAATGTTCGACGGCACGCCGGGGTCGAAGACAATCTGCGGACCGATCCCGAGGGCGGGGAGATACGTTGTGGCGAGGTTGTCTCCGCTCGAATCGGTAAGGACGATAGCGCCGGTTCGGATCCCCGGGGCTTGCGCCGAGAAGATTACATTTACGGTGCAGGTCTGGCCGATAGTGTAGGCGGTTCCGATGGTGCAGGTGCCGCCCGAGCCGAGGGTGAAGTCGAGGCCCGGGATGCCCTGGGTCAACACCTGAATCGAGTTCAGCATTCCCGCCGTGGTGAATGTGACCGTGATGGACTGGGCCGATTGGGGCGTGCCCATGTAGGACTGGAATTTCACGCCGGTGCCGCCGAGATTGATGGATTGGGGCGAGGTAGATGCGTTGTCGGCGACCATCAACGTGGCGGTAATGGCCTGTGCCTGAACCGGGGCAAAGGTGATGTAGAAGTTGCAGTTTGCGCCCGCGGCCAGTGTGCTGCCACAGGCGTTTGTGCCTGTGCCAAGGGCGAAGTCACCGGGATATCCGCCGCCGAACGAAGGCGTGATGCCGGTCAGTGTGGCGGTCCCTGTGTTGGTGAGCGTGGCGACTCCCGAGCCGGTCTCTCCGACAATTACACCGCCAAAGAGTAGCGGGGCGGGAGATAGTGACGCACCCGGTGCAGCAGGCGCGGCTGCCGTGGCGGAGAGCGCAGAGGTCACACTCCCGGAGCCCGCGCTGTCGTTGACGGTGAGCGTGTTTGAGAACGAGCCGGAGGAGGCGGGCGGGGTAAACGTGACCGTGATCTTGCAATTTGCGCCTGCGGCGAGGGAACTTGTGCAGGTGTTGCTGGTGATCGCAAATGTTGCTGGGGTCTGGATAGTGACAAATGTCGACGAAATCGTCAGCGAGGCAGTGCCAGTGTTGGCAAGGGTGAAGACCTCGCTGGCCGGAGAGCCTTGAGGAACTGGCCCGAAGTTATATGGGGCGGGAGTCAACTGCGCTTCGGCCTCGGCGATGCCCGTGCCCGTCAAAGCCAGGGACTGCGTTCCGCCGCCTTGCGTTGAATTGTCGGTAATGGTCACTGCGCCGGTGATGGTGCCCGCGAGGACTGGCGTGAACTCGACGTCAAGATCGCAAAAACTGCCCGCCGTGACCGGTGAGTTTGCCGAACAGGCGTTGTTATCGCCGGAGTTCAAGAAGGTGAAGTCGGCCGAGTCGGTCAGGCTTGGTGTGACGTTGAGGCTGGCGTTTCCAACGTTGTTGATGACAGCGACCTGGCAGAAGAAGGTGGGGATTTCAGATGCCAGAATGGGACAGGTGGTTCCAGGCGCATCGGTTGCGAAATCGTCACGGCTGCCGTAGCCATCGAGCGCGCCCTGCGACGAGGTAATTTCGGCGATCTGGTTGAAGGTCTGAAAGTAGATGTCGCCGGCGCTGTCAGAGACGGCAAAGGCGGGAAGGATCTGGTAGAAGCCGAGCCAGGAATCGTAGACGCCATTGTTGCCACCCCCTCCGTTCCCCTCTTGAAAGATGTCGGTGAGGGCAAAGGCCTGTCCCGAAGAGATGTTAAACCGGAACAGGCCGGTTGCCGAGTCAGACTCCAAACTTGAATTGCCTCCGCTGCAGAAGGCGGTGAGGCCATAAATGTTTCCCGCTCCGTCAGCGGATATGCCCGCGGAGACATCCGATCCGTTTGGATCGTAGTACCAGGCGGTCGCCGCTGAACCTTGCTGGAGGCAGGTGGTGGCGTTGGGTTGGTTGCCGGTCGCCCCCATGACCACGGTCACGGTGCCGTTGGAGGGATTGATCTGCTTGATTACGTAGGCGTTGAGAGTTTCGTCCTCTACAGCGGCATATAAATTGCCGTCGGCGGCGATGGTAAACCCATACGGGCTGCCACTTGTATAGGCGTTGCCTACCTCGGAGATGATTCCGGTAGTGGCAGTGATCTTGCGGATATTGCCCTGTGTCTGAAGGATGTAAATATTGCCGGCAGAATCCATTGCGAGGCCTGCCGGCTGGTAGATGAGAGCCTGGCTTGCCGGTCCGCCGTCTCCGCAGACGCTCTGAAATGGAAGGCTCGTTCCCGTGGTCGGGCAGTTGGCGGTGCCTTCCATTGCCGTGGTAAAGCTCTGGCCGGCGACGGACGAGATGATACCCGTTCCGGCGTCGACTTTACGAATGACAAATGAGGGCGAGTTGGCGGTGTTGCCCTGGTTGATGAAGTAGAGGTTGTCGCCGGCGTCAAGGACGAGCGCATTCTCACTGCCGATGGCTGCGCTGGTGGCCGCGCCGCCGTCGCCGGAATAGCCGGCCGCGCCGCCCTGGGTACCGGCAACAATGGTGATGATACCGCTGCTGCCGTCAATACGGCGTATGATGTTGTTCCCCAGGTCAATTACATAGAGGTTGCCGGCACTATCGATGACCATGGACTCCTGAGGCTCGTCGTAAGTGCCGAAGATGCTCTCAAAGGCGAAGGTTGCACTGGTTGCGGCCCCGCCGTTTCCAGCAGAACCATTCGATGTGTTTCCCAGCCCGTTGTCTCCGGCCGCGTAGCTTGTGTTGGCAGCGCCAGCGACGCGTTTGATCAACGACGGATTGAAGTAGAGGACGGGCCCGGTGGCTGCGCCAATCAGGCCGAGGTTATGAACAACTGTTGCGCTGGACTCGATGTCGCTGATCACCAGCGGGGCACTGCGCGCGGTGGAGGGCGAGGCGGCGCTTCCCGGCGCCTTGGGCGTGAAGGTGACCGGAATGCTGCAGACGGTGCCAGAGGCATTCACGGTGCTTCCATTGATGGTGCAGCCGGTGATGGCGCCAAGGACATATTCAGTGAAATTGGGGGCGACGGAGATGGAATTGATAGCGAGAGCCTGGTTCAGCGTGACCGTGACGGTTTGCGAGGCGCTCTGGCCCAGTGGGGTCGAGGGGAAAACATTATTCGCAATCGTATAGACGGGGTTTGCAGCGCGCGCCAGACTTGCCGATGCGGCAATGCACAAGACCAGGACAAGGCACTTTTCGACAGGCCGACGACTCCAGGCGATCTGATCGAATTTCCGCGACAACGCAATTTGCTTGCTCACAAACTCCTCCTTGCGCTCAATAGCGCATATGCACTGGAACCAGTGCGATTTCGAGCGTTCCCGGTCAAACCGTTATGGTTGCGATGTGTCGTGAGGAGGGCAAAGGGGAAGGCAAAGGCAGACAATTGAAATCTCCTCAGCTATGGGGAAGGGATTGGCGGCACACCCAGCACTCACCTGATGGAGATTGATGGATATGAATTTGGCGTTCCTGAAGACCTTGACGAAGGGCGGCAATACTTACGCCGGCCTTTGCAACCACTTCATTGAGCAGAAGCATCTCTGAATCTCCGCAGACGGGGCATTTCAAGGGCCGCGCAGACTCCTGCCCGGCAGCGGCCATCGAATCGGACTGCTGGGTCGTTGTCACGGTAATCTCTCGACGTGCGACGTGGATTTCCATAAGGGTTCGTCGCTTCATGAGCCCTCGCAGGACGCACTTCTCTCACGCACGAATGCACGTGGGGGTTGTATATCTAACATTTGTCCTGATAAGCTGGCCGTACTTGCGGGGGGAAGCCGCTCGTTCACCAACACTCTGCCACGACACATTACCTCGGTCTTCAATTTGGTACTCAATTCTTCTCAATTTTTTTAAATGCGATCCAATTGGGTTTATATTCAAAGGATTACAGGATTGCAGAGTTAGGGATCGTGGGCGTTGAATTGGTTACCAATGTGCGGAGATCTCCTGCTTCCCTCTTTGGCTAGTGTTTGTAGATTGCAGCGTTGCGCCGAAACGGTGTGAAAGTCCCGTAAGAAACTTCGACTCAATACCAGGTACGGCTGCGTGTGTTGACCCCCGGGAGCATCATTTCCCTTCCGCACGCGATCTGGAGGAGCGGTCTCTTAATGAAAGAAGCGCTGATCCGGTTTGAAGGCTATGAAATCGCGCTTGCCCAGCGCGCGTTGAGGCGCAATGGGAAGGTGGTTCCGCTGAATCCGCGGACCTTCGACCTGCTTGTTTACCTTGCGCGTCATTCACAGAAGGTGGTGTCGAAAGAGGAGCTACTTTCGTCGCTTTGGCCGGGCTCGTTCGTGGAAGAGAGCAACCTCACACAGCATATCTTTCTGCTGCGCAAAGCGCTGGCGATTGGCGGGCCTTCGGGCCGCTTCATTGTGACCGTTCCAGGACGGGGATACCAGTTTGCAGCCGGCGTAGAGCTAGAAAACTTGGAGCCCATTGGCCAGCCGAAGAGCCAGATTGTTCTGCACGCCGTGGAGTCAGTGACACGGGTGGTGATGCATGAGGAATCGGACGGCGAGCCGCAACTTGCGCTTCAAGCGCCTCATGGGCGCCACTCCCCGCGCTGGATATGGATTTCGGCTGCCGCTGCGCTGGTGGTGACGATCGCCGCTGGCGGGTGGTATCAGTGGCGCCGCATGCACCGCCCCCAACCCCCTCATCTCGAAGCCATTCTTGCCGATTTTGAAAACACCACCGGCGATCCAGAGCTGGACCGTACGCTGAATGAAGCGCTTCAGAACGATCTGGGACAGTCTCCGTTCCTCGACTTTCTTTCCCGGCCACGGGTCCAGGAAACGCTGGGCGAGATGCAGCGGAGTCCGGGCGAGATGCTCACCCCGGCCGTGGCGCGGGAGATCTGCGAACGGAATAATGCCCAGGCCATGATTCACGGCAAAATCTCACAGCTTGGCGAACACTACCTGCTGCTGGTGGTAGCGGACAGCTGCGTAAGTGGGAAGCGCCTTGCGGGCTACAACGCCGAGGTACCGGCAAAGGACGATCTGCTGAGCGTGCTGGATATGGGCGCAAGCCAGGTCCGAAAGGAACTGGGCGAATCGGCGGCATCGGTGGAACGGTACCAGATACCGATCACGCAGGCGACGACGCCCTCGATCGATGCTTTGCGGGCCTATTCCGAGGCCGGGGGGAGTTTCTGGCGCGGCGACATGAAAGCTGCGCAGATTCTGCTGAATCGGGCCATCGCTCTGGATCCAAAGTTTGCATCGGCTTACCGGGCGCTGGGGTCAAGCTACTACAACCTTGGCGACTATGTTCAAGCGGCGAACTACTACAAGAAGGCTTTCGAACTGCGAGAACGGACGACGGACCGAGAACGGCTTGGCATCGAGGCCATGTATTACGGCTATGGATTGGGCGATCTCGAGGAGGCAATTCGGCGAACCAAGCAATCGTTGGAGATTTATCCGGACACGACCAACAACTGGGTCAGCCTGGCCAATTTGTACACCTTGCTGGGAGAGTACCCGCAGGCAATCGACGCCGCTGAACATGCGCATCAGCTTGACCGGTACTCAAGCGTTGCGACGGTTGAGCTGGCGCGCTCCTACATGCGTGCGAGCCGTTTTGCCGAGTCAAAGAAGGTGGCGAGCGAGGCCATCGCCAGGGGGATGGATCACTGGGACTTTCACAGCATCCTGTTTCAAATTGCCTATGCGGAACACGACGCGGCAAAGATGAAGGCGGAGGGAGATTGGGGCCTCACGCATCAGCACGTTAACACTTCGCTATGCGATTTGGGGTTTGCCGCGGCCTCAAGCGGCAAGCTCCGCGCGGCGAGAGACTACTTCAGCCGCGCCCGCAGCGAGGCTCTACGGAACGGAGAGACCGACTTTGCCGATGAGGTTCTGGTTGACCAGGCCCGAATTCTGACGGACCTGGAGGAACCCGGCGATGCAGCCGCAACCATACGCTATATGAATGGGCAGATGAGGAGCCAGACGAAGGGGCAGATGCTCGCGCAGATGGGTGGACGCAGCGGTGACCCGGGTGAAGTCGCACTGGTCAGGACGGCAGTCGGAGATTCAGCTGCTGCAAGGCAGTTCCTTCAGGGCGCTGCTTCCGCGGAAAATAAGAATACCGTCGAAATCGATATCGACGCGCCGATTGCGCGCGCCCTTCTTGCTCTTCAGGCTCACAAGCCAATGGATGCGATAAAGGAACTTGAGCCCGCGAGGGCTTATCAACTGCGGGATTTTTCGATTCCCTACATCAGAGCAGAGGCCGAGACCGAAGCCGGCATGCTGGAAGCGGCAGCGCAGGACTACCGGCTGATTCTGGCCAATCAAGGCGTGGACCCCATCGGTCCGGAATTTTCGCTTGCCATGCTGAAACTGGCCCGCGTGCTGGCGCGAGAGCAGCAAAACGGCAAGGCGCGTCAGGAGTACGAATTATTTTTTCAACAGTGGAAGAACGCCGATCCAGAGATTCCACTGCTTGTGGCGGCCCGCAAAGAGTACGCGAGGCTATTGGCGAGCCAGACGCCCGATGTTGCCGGTGCCGCGGCGAACAAAGGATTGCCTCCAGGGTAGCTGCAGCTCACCATTGCCTATCTGCTGTGCCGGATATTGTCTTCAGCCGGCACGAACTGACGACGAGCCGGCGGATGTAGCATTCCAGTAGTGTTGCTGTGCGGCTTCAAATGAGGAGACTGGCCAACATCGCCAGGACGATCATCGCCTTCAGTACTCTGTCCCCAATGCCCTCGATCGAGCCCAAATCGTGCATTCGACGGTCGAGACAGACGCGGGTGCGATTGCGGGATGAACGCAAAGCCGTCATGGTCACTCAACCGGAATGGGCCGCAGATACACCGTTGGGCCGCGAAGGAAGTCAGTGAGTCCGCCGATAACGGCACCGGAGACGAGACCTGCTCCAGCGCCGACGCCGGTAATGAATTCCCGCCCGAAACTGGAAAAATCAAGAAAGCCACCGGTTGGGGTCACAACTGCATGGCCCACTCCCGCACCCACTCCGAGGCCGACACCGGCGCCAATTCCCAGGCCAGCGACCGTGGACACAGCGTGACGGGTGAGCTTTACACTGTTCACTTCATCGCGAAGGAATGTGTACGCTGCAGAGGATCGGCTCCGCCCCTTCGAACAGATGAGCTGGCGATCGTCAACCGAAACAAAGAAGCAGGTTTTGTTCTTCTTGTTTCCCGTGATGTGGATCTGCGTGCCGCCAGGCAGCGCGGCAAGATGGCTCCAGTTAGAGCCTTCGGCTGGAGCCTTGGCGAAGGCGGACGCCGCAAGATTGTTTGATAGGACGGCCGCGCACACTATCACCGTCAGCACGCGGAAGATGCGTGAAAGCTGAGAAACGCGGGAAAAGCCTTTTTCAAGCTTGATTTGACAGGCCGGATGCATGATGGTGCTTCTCCTTGAGTGCCATTCCAATGAAGGCAGGAGGTTGGAATATCTACATCGGGGAGCTAGGCGTGGCCGCTGCCGGTGATGTTGTCGGGGTTATGTGGCACGGGCCGCGATCCCGGTTGAGCTTTTCAATCATGAAGACCTGGTCGGCTTTGCTGTCTTTGGCCTTCCTGATTTTGGAGCCGTACAACTGGACAAGATCTCCAACCTTGATGTTGGGTGTAATGCCTTCCAGCGAGTAGTTTTTGCCTTCGCTGGTTTGCACCTCGATGCCGTTGGGGCCGTTGAAGACACAGCCCTTGATATTGTGACGGTCGTGATGGGTACCAATGAGGACGACGGTGACGACCGCGATTCCGGCGGCAACGCCAGCTATTTCCGCCGGTACGTGGCTTTCCGGCGGTGGTGACGACTGCTGGCAACCGTCAGGAGCCGTTGCGCCGCAGCAGAGGAATGAGCCCAGGGCAACCATGGCGACGATACCGGTTTTCCTGTGGTTGAGGGCAAGCGTCATTCGGGGCGGCTGTGACGGGGCAAGTATGGGTTTGGGAATGTTCATGTTGATCTCCGTTGCATAGCGCTCATGAGGGCCGCGATGAACCTATGGTGACGCGCGCGCGCGTGGGCTCGATGTGAGTTCGGTCATATTTCAGTGCGGATTTGGTCAGGATTTCCTGACAGATGCTTTTGAGAATCTGCAATCACATTCCGCGCGGGGCGCGAACTGCCTGTTTCTTGCGGGAGATGAACCGGGGCGGCTGGGTCTCTGACCGTGCGGTTGCGAATACCGAGGCCCGTGCTTTCCCACCCATTCGACGAGAGGATGACGAATGGATGTGCCACCCTAAGTTGGAAAATGAGCAAGCGGTCAGAGACCTCGGAGGCAGGCCGAGTGCGATCTATTGAAAGACCGCGTTATCCATCGAACCGGTAACCCGCGCCGCGGACACTGAATAGATAACGGGGCACGGCCGGCTCGGGTTCGATCTTTTTGCGCAGCGCGACAACATGGTTGTCGATCACACGATCGGTTACGGCTATTCCAGTGCCCCAGACTTCGTCGAGAAGCCGCTCACGGCTGAGAAGGCGGCCGCGGTTCCTGACAAACGCGGCCAGGAGTTTGAGCTCGGTCGCGGTAGCGTCGATGCGCTTGCCGTTGCGCCGCAGCTCAAAACGAACCATGTCGAGTTCGCACTCGCCAAAGCGGAAATTGACTTCGTTGCGGCCGACGGAACTTGCTGTTCCGGCGTCGGCATTGCTGCGCCTCAGCAAGGCCCGGATGCGTGCCCGCAGTTCACGAGGGCTGAAGGGCTTGGTGACGTAGTCGTCGGCGCCCACGTCGAGGCCCACGATTTTTTCCTCTTCCTGGGTTTTGGCCGTCAGCAAGATGATGGGCGCCTTCAGGCCGCGATGGCGCAGTTCGCGGCAGATTTCAAAACCGTCCTTGTTGGGGAGCATCACATCCAGCAGAATCAGATCGAACGGCTGCGCGAGAGCGCGGGGAACAGCCTGCGCGCCGTCGGCAACCAATGCGACCTCATAGCCTTCGGTCTGGAGATCGTTTTCCAGGCTGAAAGCAATACCGGGTTCGTCTTCGACGACCAGAATCCTGATCATGCTGCACCCTTCCGATCTTCGGCCAGCGGCAGCACGATTGTAAATGTGCTTCCTGCGCCAGGATCGCTTTCGAGGCGGATCTCTCCGCCCATGGCCTCAACGATTTGCCGGACCATGGCGAGTCCGATGCCCGTGCCTTTGATCCCGGCCTTCTTGGCGGCGCTGCCGCGAAAGAATTTCTGGAAGATGACCTGTTGTTCTTCGGGGTCGATGCCCATGCCTCGATCGCGCACAGAGATTGAGACATGACGATTGGAGACTGCGCCCTCGACCCACACGGTGCGGCACTGGGGCGAATACTTGATGGCGTTCTCAATGAGGTTGCGGACTGCACGGCGAAGGGCTTCTTCATCGACCTGAACAAGGGCGGGCACCCCATCAAGGCTGGCTTCGATGGAGAAGCCGCTCGCAGGCCCGTGCTGGGCGGCCAGGTCAATTTCCGCCCGGACGAGTTGAAACGCATCATGCGTTTCCATTGAATACTGCCTGCGGCCAGATTCCATGCGACCGAAGTCGAGGAGGTTCTCGACCAGTTCCTGCAAACGAGTGGTTTCGCGGTCAAGGAAACCGTAGCTCTCGCGACGGCGGGATGGATCGGGGATGCGGTCCTGAACTAGCATTTCGGTGATGGTGCGAAGCGTGGTGAGCGGGGAGCGGAACTCGTGGCTTACGGCGGAAACAAAGTCGGACTGAAGCTGCGCCCGCTGCGCGTCCATCTGTATCAGCCGCTGGCGGCGAACGGAGACAAGCAAGCGCCGGAGCAGCAGCAGAGCCAGTGCCGCGGCCATAAGCAGATTTGCAATCTGGAATAGCGCGATCATAACGCCGGAGGGAAACCAGTTGAGCTGAACGTGCAGGAACGAAAGCTCGATGCGAAACAGCCCGATTCCCAGCAGCACGATTGCGGGCAGCACCAGCCAACCGTCAATCCCCTGGCTACGAATCGCTTGGATGACGATCCACAGGAGGAGCGAGAAGAACAGGAGACGGACGATCAGGGAGACGATCTCGAACGCGAAGGCAACAGGATGCGGGATGAATGAAAAGAAGAGCTCGAGGGCGATCGCGTTCGAGATCATGTAGACCAGAGCGAGCGCGGCCGCCGCGCGCGGTCGCCATGCGGGACTCTGCCGCCCAAACCATACCCACCACACCATGACCCAGCTTGCGTAGGCCAGCGGGCCCAGGAAGCATTGCGTCATGAGGGAATCGGCCAGAATGCTGAGGTACTGCGTCCAAACGGCTAGCGCGCCGAGGCCGGAATAGGCTGACGTGAGCAGGAAGACCGCACCCATCCAGAGATAAACCCGGTCAGAGCGGTCAAAGAGAATCAGGCTGAAGGCCACCAGCGCCAGCAGACCAAACAGAACTGCGTCGAGAGCGAAAGGAGAGAACTTAAGGAAGAGATCAAGCCGAAGCAACTTGTGGCGGGCGCGAATCGCACCGTCTTCGCCGACGACCGGTGCAGAGCGAATGCCGCCTGCATCGGGCGACGTGACAAGAGTGTTGGGCTCCATCCAAACCCGAAAGGCGAGAACCTGGGCCGTGGAGTTTGGGTCGCCGGGCGCAGACTGCGTGAATTGGATCGGCAACGGGAAAACAGTTGGCTGGTTGTAATAGGTAACCGGCCTGCTGCCGCTGAATCTGCCAAACCTCCCCAGGACATTTCCGTTCAGGAAGACTTGGTAGGCGTCGTCGACGTCGGATGGACCGGCAAGAGCGAGCTTCTCGCCGATGCCTGTATTGAGATGGAGCCGGATGCGGTACCAGGCATAGCCCCAATAGTTGGCATGTCCCTTGGCGGTCCAACCCGGCACTGGTTCGACATCGTTAAAGGCGGGACGCTGCGCGGACCGCTCGGGCGTCAGATCGACCGACTCCCAACTGGAGTCGTCAAATCCCGGCTCTGCCCAGAGCGGAGCATGCGTGATGGGATCGGCCGGCGAGTCGCCGACATGAAACTTCCACGGGCCATAGAGCGGCGCGATGGACTGGCCTAGAGGGACGTGCTCCGCGGATTGCGCTTGTGCGGATGCAGGCTGTGGGGGTCGATGCTGCGGGGATTCGGGTGGCTGGGCTACGACCGACAGGCTGCAGAAGAGGATGACCACAACTAGGGGAAAGGACCGAGCCATGCGAAGATCCTATTCTTGGCGAATGGCAACGGCACGCGCAACCCATTCACCTGTATTACGGGGAATCTTCTTCCTTTCACGCGATGGAGCGGATCACTGCGCTCCACAAGACTTGAAGGCGCACAGGCAGAGTGTCGCCAAGGCAAGGGCAACACACTTGACAATACTGGCGTATCTCACGAATCCTCCTTGCATTGGCGGTGTTAGCGGGCCCTGGGAATCGTCAAAACTCCCAGCCTCGGGATGGTGTCAGAAATATACCATGTTCTTCTTTAACCTGTGGAGGATACGGCTCCTATGGACGCATTTCAAGCGCCTTGAGGATATGGAATCCGCACCGTGTTTGTGCTATATTCTTCAAGGAGCAGCACGGAACTCCCGCCTGCCCAGGCCGTGCAAATGGATTGCTTCTGCCCGGTTATTTCACACCATTGGACGCGTAGCTCAACTGGCAGAGCATTCGGCTCTTAACCGACAGGTTGTAGGTTCGATTCCTACCGCGTCCACCATTTAAAATCAATTGCTTAGAGCAATCACCGGATCTCCATCGGCGAGGGCTGTGGGGAGATTTGTGGGGACCTCAGAGAGATCGGTGCGTTCGAGATTTCAAAACCTCCCTCCAGACATCTTGGGCTTTGCTTCGCGGCCGGGAGTTTTGCTTGCGAGGTGGCCGATCCGCTCCGCCGTCGTGAGAATTTGAATACCGCGGCTTCCGATGGTGCATTCTGGCGTTGAAGGGTACGCTAGCGGCGCCACGTGCTGCGCATTAGCCCGACCCTGCCCGGATGAAAACTCAAGTAGCAAACTCCGTTTCCGAGGGCTACAAAGTATGATTTCCGTGTCTCGAAAGCGGGGGCTCAAAGCCATGAACGTCGTCAAGCTAACAATTCATAATTTCCGTGGTATTCAGTCGGCCGACCTGAAATTCGGCGGTCATGCCCTTTTGGTTGGGGCGAATAATGTCGGAAAAAGCACGATTTGCGAGGCACTAGATTTGGTTCTTGGGCCAGACCGGCTCAACCGCTTTCCCCCCATTGAGGAGTACGACTTCTACAACGGGAAATACCTCGAGCCAGCCCAAGTTGAAGGCGCAGACGCAACACCGGTTAGAATTCGCATCGAAGCCACCATCGTAGGCCTCAGCGGTGAAGTCCTGAAGCGGTGTGCAAAGCACCTGGAGTTCTGGCATGTCGAGGAAGAACGCCTCCTAGCTGAGGGCGAGGCAGGAGCGGCTACCGCCGCCATTTCGACTCCATGCCTTCGCTTGGAAACAGTTGGCGAGTACGATCCAACGGAGGACGAATTTATCGCCGAGACGTTTTACACTCACAGTCCAGACGCCCAAGACGGCGAGAAGGACACGGTACGGCGAGACATCAAGAGGCTATTCGGTTTTTTGTACCTTCGCGCGCTACGTACCGGCACGCGTGCGCTCAGTTTGGAGCGTGGCTCCCTCCTTGATGTCCTACTACGCCTGCAGAAGGTTCGCACCGGGTTATGGGAACACGCAATTGATCGATTAAAGAAGCTTGACATTGAAAAGGACGCGGCAGAGCTAGAGCCGGTACTAACCGCAATCGAAGACAGACTGTCGAGCTATGTAACCGCGACCAAGGCCGGCCGAAAGACGAAGCTTTACGTGACCCAATTGACGCGCGAGCACCTGCGCAAGACGATGGCGTTTTTCCTCGCAATGCGCGAAGACCAAGAGGAAGTCCCGTTCCAGCAGGCTGGAACCGGGACGCTGAACACCCTCGTGCTCGCACTACTTTCCTTCATTGCCGAGCTAAAACCCGATTCCGTCATCTTTGCAATGGAAGAGCCGGAGATTGCAGTGCAGCCGCATACCCAACGGCGCATCGCAGATTACCTATTGGCGCATACGAAACAAGCGTTCGTTACTTCTCACTCGCCATACGTTATCGAACGCTTCACCCCGGAAAACACTTTCCTCCTCACCCAGGCAGGCGCCGGGAAATTGGAGGCGATGTGCGTGGCAGACGCGACAGGGCTCAAGGAAAACGACTATAAGCGCCACGCTCGACGCGGCCTATCCGAGTGCATGCTGGGCAAAGGAGTCATTCTCGTCGAGGGGTCAACGGAATATCATGCATTGCCGGTACTTGCACGCTGCCTCGAGGGAGAGGACCCGACTTTGAATCCGCTGGACCTCGCCGGGGTCTCGATATTTGACGTTGAGAGCGACAGCAATATCCCGAAGTTCGCAAAGTTCTTTCAGGCCCTCGGACTAACAACCTTTGGGTTTTATGACATGAAGCAACGCGATGCTGCCGAAAAGGCCAAGTTCGCTGCAGTTCTAGACGTAAATGAAGAACACAAATACAAGGGTTTCGAGCAGATGCTAGCAGCCGAAGTGCCGGCCGCGCGACTGAGCGCCTTTCTACAAGACCTTTTGAACAGCGGAGTTGACGCTTCGCACTACAAGATTCCTACAACATTACCAACAGACGCCGCCGTGATCCAGAAACTGATCGTGAGCGTACTCTCGTCAACGAAGGGGGCGGGCTGGTCGGCTCGGCTCCTGGAACAATGCCAACCTGCAGAGCGACCTGCGACCGCAGTTGCCTTCTTGAAGAAGATCTATACCTATTTCCCGCTTCCGGCCGCGACACCAGCAAATGGAGCCCAAACGCAGACGCCATGAAGATTTGCGCTGAGCGGCAAAAACTTCTCGATTGCAATGGCCACGCGATCGTGGTCGGCGGCCCGGGCAGCGGCAAGACAACCATCGCCCTCAAAAAGGCGCTTGTCCGAATCGAAAAAGGCCTGGAGCCCGGTCAGTCAGTTCTATTTCTCAGCTTCTCGCGCGCGGCAGTGGCCCGAATCGTGCAGGCGTCGCGACTGCAGTTATCACGCGAGAACCGGGCACTTCTTAACGTCCAGACATTTCACTCCTTCTTTTGGGATTTGTTGAAGACCCACGCCTATTTGCTCGGATCTCCGCGTAGAATTCGCATCTTGATGCCGCAAGATGAGCGTGTTCGCAGCGGCGGCATCAAGATCGATAAAGAGCCGAACGAATGGGCTATGTGGCTGCGAGAACGGGAGAAACTGTTCATTTCGGAGGGCCTCATCGCGTTCGATCTATTTGCACCGGCAGCATCGAGCCTCCTCACCCAGTGTCCCCTAATCCTTAGCTTGGTTACGGAGCGCTTTCCTCTTGTCATCTTAGACGAAGCACAAGACACCGGCCCCGACGCATGGCGCTGCATTGAATTGATCTCGGCATCAACCCAGGTGATATGCCTTGCAGACCTTGAGCAGCAAATCTTCGATCATCTGCCGGGCATCGGGCCGGAGCGCATAGAAGCAATTAAAGCGGCTCTCAAGCCCGTAGAAGTCGACCTCGGTTCAGAGAACATGCGCAGTCCGGGATCAGAAATTGCCGAGTTCGGAAGGGACATCCTAGCTGGCCGCGCACGGAGCGGCGGGTACAGGGGAGTGTCCACCCTCCGGTTCAATCGGTCAGAAGATCTCGGAGCGACCTTACGGAGAGCTCTCGGGTGTCTGAAACGACAAATTAGGAACGAGACGAAGGATTGGCCTAAGACCATCGCAATCCTTGTGCCTTCTGGCTCCGAGGCAACAAAAGTATCTGCGAGCCTCAATTCTGGAGACAAGCCGGTACCGCACAAACTGATGTTCGATGAAGACGAAGCCCGGCTCGCCGCACGTTTCGCCGCATATCTGTTGGAGCCTCGCGAAGGAATGGATGAAGCAACCCAAGTCTCCGAAGCGTTGATGTTGCTTTGCGACCTAAAGAAGGCTGCAGGTTCGAATTCCACGGTCACACAGCTCCTAAGCTGGGCGGAGAAGTGCAAAGCTGGCACAATCAGTGGCACCGGGCTAGTCAAAGCTCTTCGCAACGTTCTCGCCACTCTCAAAACAAGCACTTTCACTGGAGACCCGGCGAAAGACTGGGTACTTGTCAAGAAGATGCTGCGGTCATCCGGAGAAGCGATGCTAATTACTGTGGCACAGCACCTCGAATACCTAGTGGCTTTCAACCGTGGAAAACGCATCAGCGCCAACCTGAGTTCTGCATGGGAAGCGACCGCAAGCTATGTGCGCGCCCGAGAGGCACTTGATGCTGCGTTGACGCAGGATCTGATTCTGGATGGCCTCGATGACCCCGACGGAATCCAAGTCATGACGGTTCACAAGGCGAAGGGCAAACAGTTCGACGGCGTCATCGTATTGCGCCGCGAGACGCATAACGGGCAGAAACTGGTTTCCAACGTAATCTGGCGAGGAGACACACCGCCATATAGACGCAGTCGAAAGATCCTCATGGTCGCGGTCACGCGAGCAAAAGCGCACACAATGATGGTGCAGCAGGTTTGGCCACCGTGCCCAATCATGGACGCCTACAACCTCGAATCGGCGTATGACATGTCGCCGCGTGACTCAAGAATCGAAGAAGGGGCAAGCGAAAATCTTCGCAGTCCTAATTACCGATCCTCAGATAGTTTGAACCATCAACCGGATCGCCCACGATAAGTAAGAATCTCGATAGCTACACGAGCGCTCGTTTCACTGTCCAGTTGGATAATGGACAGAATCTTATCTATGCGGCGATTCAGAATTAAATCAGGCCGAGTTGCGCTTGTTGCGCTGGCAAAGGCGCGGGAATTGTTGGGTTGGCCGCTGTCCGTGGCTTATTCGGCGCATCGCTACGCTTGGTCCGGGGTTTGCTGGTTGGCGCGGGATCGAGCGCTGAAATGGCGATCCGCTTCGCTTCATTCCGCACATGCGAGTACCGCTCCATCATTTTGCGGCTCAGGTGGCCGGCGAGTGCCATGATTGTGGCGTCGGATGCCTGACCCTCGGCCATCTTGCTGACAAAGGTGTGCCGGAGATCATGCCACCGGCAGTTGACTCCTGCTTTGGTGCGGGCAGCTGTCCATGCCACCTTCCAGGAGCCAATGGCGACTTCGGGTCGGATGGAATAGGGCAGCACCTTTCCGTCGGCGTATCCACTCTCTCCATCGAGGCCATAACGCTCGGAAGGGAAGACGAAGTGGGACGGAGCCGCATCGGGGAAGTTGCTGCGCCACTCCTGCATGCATTTGAGTGCGGTTGCGCTGAGTGGAATCTCACGGCCTTCGCCGCTGGCAGTTTT
>Ga0181516_10001770_pt1 | contig 16155 bp, 11 predicted proteins | sample PEATcosm2014_Bin_25_FD_121104 | JGI IMG/M metagenome (GOLD analysis project Ga0181516, IMG submission 121104) | Peatland microbial communities from MTU Mesocosm Facility, Houghton, MI, USA - PEATcosm2014_Bin01_10_metaG | ecosystem: Environmental > Terrestrial > Soil > Wetlands > Peat | place... | reverse complement strand
TCGCACCTTTCCCATGAAGTCGATGAACGATCTGGCTTCGGTGGTGGCCGCGTCCACTTCTCCCGCGCTCACACCGCCTGAGAACAGTTTTCCAAATCGAAAGCTCACGCCCAACATGGTTGGGGAGACACTGAGCGAGACCTGGTTGATGGTAATGGAGAAGTTGGGCACCAGGCCGCTGAGGCCGGAGAAGTAGGGGTTAGCCGTTATGGGGCTGAGGGCGGTGGTGATTTGCACGTAATCCTTTGTCTTGTTCTCGTCGGCAGATTTTAAGTCCGGGACGAAGGCGGACCAACGGTTGGCTGCATCCTTCTCAGCCTGATCTTTCGATTGCTGCCAGACTTTGCAGGCCATGTCGGCCGCGTCAATCGCGGATGGCTCTGCCCCTTGTTTCATCAGGGTGTCGCGGCCCGCCTCTGCGGCACGCAGGCGTTGGCTGGCAAAATCTATAGCTGCCTGCGCATGCTGCTTGTCTTGATTCTCATTGGCAACAATCAGGTCCCGCTCAAAGGTGGTCGCCATTTCCCACATATAGATTCCCTGTTGGATCTGGCCCCAGGCATCCCGTGCCTCGGCTTGCAGCTTTGCAATCTGAGCCCGGTCTTGATTTTTCTGCTGTTCGATCTGCGCGGAAAGATTGGCAATCTGCTGATCGTATTCCTTCGCTTTTGCGTCAATCTCAGACTGTGGCGCGGGGATTGGGGTTCCGTTCACTCTTTTCAGGTGGTCCCAAAAGTTCTCTCCGGTTTGTTCAATCTCTGTCTTGGTCCGATGGCATTGAGAACAGTAGAGGCCTTGCCGCAACTCAGCGAGCGCTCGATTCTTGGCATCGATGAGCGCACTCAACTTGCCGTCCTGACTTTGCAGGTCGGCATTAAGGCTCTGGATTTGCTGGAGGTCGTACACTGCACGGGCGGCGATAGTGCGGATGCTTTGAACTGCTTCGCCGGCCTTGTCACGGGCGACACCCGGGCCGGGCAGGTCCTGCACCGGGCGCGAACCGCCGGACGGGGACATAACCGGGATTACCTCCGTTGGGGACGGCGCAAGGGGATCGGGAAGTCCCGTTGTCTGCAGGCCATGGGCGCATGACGGCAGCCCAGCGAAGGCTATCGGGACGCAGACCAGCAGCCTTGTCAGCTTAGCTTTGAGATTCATTGAAGGTTCTCTCTGGGGCCGGGGTGGGATAACCGTAGCATTTCAGATTGAGGGAGTCAATGGGATCAAAGAGGAGTGCAGATCGAAGAGAAGTGCCGTAATCGTTACCGGCCTGGTGCGATTGCGGAGCACGCACGCTTAAGTAGCAGAGACGCCGCTGCCGTCTTTGCAGGTGGCGCCTTGCGGCGCTGGTTCTGTTCAGATTGCGTGCTGAAATGTGGATTAGTACCTTGAAGCCGCTTTCCCTTTGCCAGTCTCCTCTTTCCTCGCGATAACAATGCTCCGCACTCTTTGACGCGTTCCGGGCGGGTGGTCATGGATTGGAAAGGTTCAGCGTCCTGATGCTCAAAGTAATGCGGATTGTATGCCCTTCATTCTCAGAAATTGAATTTGATGGCTCCCTGCAGGATGCGGGGAGGGGCTGCGCCGATGGCTTTCCCGAAGGTTGAGCTGCCGATGTTGCCGTCGATTGCGCCGGGGCCATTGAACTGCGTGTGATTGAAGACGTTGAATGCCTCGACGCGGAAGAGCAGCGATTTTGAATCAGCAAGGGTCTGGCTCTTGGCGAGGGCTACGTCGTAATTATCCGCTCCCGGACCATGAAAGAAACGGCGCTTGGCGTTGCCTGGAGTACCGAGCGCGTTCATGCTGAAGGCCGCGGTATCGAAATAGCTGTTGCTGTCGGTGCGGGGATTGCGGTTGAGGTGGAGCGGACCGCCGCTGTAGTCGGGCTCGTCGATGCTGCTGTTGTTGACTCCGTTTGGATTGGCGCCGATCAATGAATTGTCGCCGTTGTCGATCATGGTTACCGGGAAGCCGCCGGCGAAGCGAGTGATGCCGGAGAGCGACCAGCCTTCGGCCAGTTGCCCGGCGACGATTCGATGGGGACCGACAAGGCGGAGACGGGCAAGGCGGTCGAAAGGCAATTTGTAGTCGTAGCTGAGAACGAAGTTGTGCCGGACGTCGAACGACGAGAGCCCGTAGCTGAGCGCGGGGTTGAAGGGATTTACTTCTTCGCCGATGTTGGAAGACTGATCGAGAGACTTGCTGAAGGTGTAGGCCGCGGAGAGTTCAAGACGGCTGCTGGTGTGGCGCGCGCTCAGTTCAAGCGCATTGTAGTTGGCATGGCCGATGTTCGATTGCAGCGCATCGCTGCCGAAGCTTGCACCCAGCGGTCCGCGCGTGCCGTTTACCTGCCCGCCGGCGATGGGATAGTACACAGTGTTTTCGCCGCCGGGGCCGCAGGTAAGCGTGCCTGGCTGGACCTCGCTGGGCTGGCTCAGGCTCAGGCAGAGAGCCGGATTGCCCGGATTCGGCTCAATCAATACGCGCTGCCGATGGCTTGCGGTGCCGACATAGCTTGCGCTGAGGACAGTCTCAGACCCGGCCTGGCGCTCAATGGAGAACATCCACTCATTGGTATACGGCACGCGGTTGTGCATGTCGTAGCCGGGAATGCCGCTGATGGGCTCGTAGCTGCTCCAGTCGATGTTCGCGTCCGGATGGCTGCGCGAGGAGTTGAGCGGAGCAAATGTATATGGAAATGGCTGGCCGTAATTGGTTCCGTCAGCGGCGGTAACGAACGGCGTTGCAAACAGCGGCGGAGCGGGGCTGGTGTACGTAGTTCCATAAGGCGCATTGGCGGCGAGAACGCTGATGGAGAGCGCATCGATGGCGGTATAGAAGGCGCCAAAGCTGGCACGAATGCTGGTGGTTCCCGGAGAACCGAGAACCCTGGCTAATGCGCTGCCGTCTTTGGCTTGGGGCGACCAGGCCAGACCAAGGCGCGGCGAAAATCCCAGATTGCCGATGGGGGCGAGCGTGCGTGGGACTCCAGGGTCGCCGGGATAGAGAATGCCCGCCGGGGCTCCGGGAAAGACTTGCGACTGCGCGCCCGGATCGAAGGTGGAGATCTGATTGTATTTTTCCGACCAGGGCGCGATGCGGTCCCAGCGCAAACCGTAATTCAAAGTGAGGTTCGGGCGGGCGTGCCAACTGTCCTGCGCGAAGAGGCCAATGTATTTGTTGCGCGCATAGAACGGGTTGAGCTGGCTCTGGTTGTATTGGCTGGGGACGCCGATCAGGAAATCCGCAAAGTCCACGCCGGTTTCAGTGCCGGAGAAGACAAAGCTGCCGTTGAATTGCGCGATGGGGTGGGCATTCACCTGGTCGGCGTGAGCTTCACCGCCAAACTTCACGGTGTGCGCGCCCAGGACTTTTGAAAAAGTATCCGATGCTTGATAAGTGTTGTTGGTCTGCACCAGTTGATTGGCCGCTGCGCCGGTCGAGTAGCCGTTGAAGTTGAGATTTTCGACGCTCTGCCCCTTGGGATCGAGGGCCGCAATACTTGGTGTGCCATCGGCGTTGGCAAAACCTTGTGAGACAAGGCTCACGCCGCTGCCACCCTCTGGCTGGCCGAGGTTGGTAAAGTCGCGCAGATAGCTCAGGTGCGCGTCGTTCACCGTGGTGGTGTTGATGGCTTTGGTTGCACTGAGCGCGAAGAGCTGGGCTCGGCCGGTGGTGAGCGCGTTGAAGCCCGGAACGCTGGCCCCGCTCTGTGCTGTGGGATACGGATTATCGAGGGTGAAGTTGTCAAAGAAGTAGTAGGCCGAGAGCAAGCCGAGGCGGGTATTCGCATCGATGCGCAGGCCGGTCTTGTCGTCTTGCAATGTCTGGTTGTAGGCAGAGGTCGAAAATCCGTTGGCGCTGTTAGGCGAGGGAATGTATTGGAGCATGCGCTGGGCCGGGACGGACCATGCACCGTGCGGCAAACTGGCGTTGGGAAAGACGCATTCCTGCGAAGAGGTGCAGTTATGCGTGTACGTGGATACGGCATTGTTGGCTATATAACTCTCGCCAGCCGTAAAGTAATACGGCTCTCCTTGAGTAATGGCAATCCCATTTCCGAGCTGAGTGGAAAGAACGCTCGCGAGATAGGGCCCGCTGACTGCGGTGGGAACGGTGTACTGTTGTCCGTTAAGCGTGGCCATAGTCGTGAGTGACTCGGCGAGGTCGCTGAGGTCGCCGGTCCGGTCTGCGTTCGATGGCACGCCGATCTCGCCCGTATCGATGCCCTGGGCCTGACGAGTGCCTTGAAAGTCCAGGAAGTAAAAGGTCTTGTCATGGCGAATGGGGCCGCCGAGAGTTCCGCCAAACTGGTTTTGCCGAAAGGCTCCACGGGTGGGCGAAAAGTAGTTGCGGGCATCGAGATCGGTGTTGCGCAAAAAGTTGAATGCGCTGCCGTGCAGTGCGTTGCTGCCGGATTTTGTCACTACGCTTACCTGGCCGCCGCTGAACTCCCCATACTCGGCGTCGAAGTTGCTGGTGACGATGCGAAACTCGGCAATGGCATCGAGATTGGGAATAATTGCCGTGCCGGCGTTTACATCTTCCTCCGCGTCGCTGCCGTTCACGCTGAAGAAGTTGGAGGTCTCCCGCTGCCCGTTAACGGAGATGGTGCCCGGATTAAGGGTTCCAGATGGAGCGAGAGTGGTCGCTCCCACGTCCTGCACGGTGCTGGAACTGACGGTTGTCGACGGAGCCACTCCGGGCTGCAGCGAGAGAAGATCGGTAAAGCTGCGCCCATTCAGCGGGACGGCGGTCATCTGGCGTCCGCCGATCACCTGACCCAACTGCGTGCTCACCGCCTCCACGTGCAGCGTGTTGTCCGACACACTCACGGTCTCGGTGATTTGGCCAATCTCAAGCGTGGCGTCGAGGGCGAGCGCCGCGCCGGTATCGAGCACGATGTTCTTGCGCTGGTAGGTTTCAAAGCCGCTGGCTCGTACCTCCAGCTCATAACGGCCCACCGGCATAACCGGCAAAGCGTAATCTCCCCTGGCGTCGGAGTGCGTGGCGTGGGTTATCCCGGTGTCGAGCTCCCGCGCCGTCACATCGGCATTGGGTATGGCGCTTCCCGAGGGGTCTCGCACCGTTCCGGAGATGCCTCCGGCAACGGCCGCCCAGGCAACTGCATTTAGAAACAGCAACATGCAAGCTAGTTTTCCGGTAAATCCAAGATTGATCTTCGACGGGCTCAAGCTAAGTTCCTTCTCTTGTGGTGCGCAGCTCGAAGGGGCCTTTGGGCGGGTCCAACCGAGCAGGCCAAAATATACGACCAATTTGGTCTTCATTTAATATACGACAAATTAAGTCCGAGTTTATTGCAGTGATTTAAATCACACCAGATTGTGGGAGATGCGGTTCTCGGGGCTCGCGCGGTCGCTGCGAATTGCAGGGACGACTATTTGTTTCAAGTCCGGGTTTTGTCGAGCCCATTCGAAGTCCAATTAGCGTGTTGACCCTGACCTAACGTCAGGACGGACTATTCTTACAGGCGATGAACAGAGGCTACAAAATCGGTGAGTTCGCGCGACTGGCAAGCGTGACGGTTAAAACATTGCACCACTACGACCGCGTCGGTTTGCTTAAGCCCGAGCGGGTCCGATCAGGCGCTCGTGGTCCAGGAGCTCGTGTTTATTCGGTAAAAGATCTGGAACGGTTGGAACAGATCTCTGCACTCAAGTTTCTTGGAATCTCTCTGAAAGAAATCAAATACCTGCTCGGATCGTCGAGCACGCTCACGCTTTTGGATTCTCTCGATTTCCAACTCAAGGCACTGGAAGAGAAACGAAAGTCGATCGGCAGCGCGATGCGGGCAATTGAACTAGCGACAAAGGCGATTCGGTCGGGCGATGCCACCGACGCATCTGTCCTGGCGAAAATACTGGAGGTAATGGATATGCAGCCGCAAGAGAATTTCATGAGAAAGTACTACACGGAACAAGCGTGGCTCGACAGAGCCAAGATCGCAACGGAAACGCCTCTCGAAGTCCGCGAAGAGCGCAGCCGGACGTTTAAGCAACTGTTCGCGGAACTGGAAGCCGCTGTCGATCTGGATCCAGCGAGTGAGGCAGTGCAGGCCCTCACGCAAAGATGGATGCTTTTGACGGACGCCGGCTTTGGAAGCAATGCCGGGGTCAGAGAGGGCGCGATGACTGCATGGAAGGATCACGAAAACTGGCCGCCGGACCAGCAGGACACGATCTTGAAGTGGTACGGCCTGGAAACCAGCGACAGAGCCACTGCGATGCACCGTGCCGAGCGCGTGTTCGGCCTGATCGGTAAGGCCATCGGTCATCGCATCAAGACAAATTGGCGGGCTCTCTATGGGCTGCAACCGTGAGACCTTGAATTGAGCGCGCGAGTTCGCGGAGGGAATCCGAAGCCGGCCCCGAGAGGCCGGCTTTGGCATTTTGGCTGACGGTGCGGGAACGTGTGGCGGGAACGAACCGGGCGCGTGGGATGTTGCCGCCCAACGCTTACGGGAGCATACTGTGACTATGGCGACGCAGCCCGCACTGACCAGATTCGTGACCGTGGAAGAGTACCTGACCACGGTCTACGAGCCCGACTGCGAGTACGATGACGGCGAAGCGGTGGAGAGAAATTTGGGCGAGTTCGATCATTCCTTCATGCAGGCGATGCTAACGACCATTTTCACAGTGAACATGGATTCCTGGGGTGTTTACGGTCTGCCGGAACAACGCGTCCAGATAAAAGCCAGGCGGTTCCTGATCCCAGATGTCTGCGTTCTGCCCATCGGCTATAAGCGCGAACCAATCCTCACGCGGCCGCCGCTCATCGCCATTGAGATCATGTCTCCGGAAGACCGCAAGAAGGCTGTTGCCGCGAAATCTGTCGAGTATCTCGATTTTGGCGTCGAGCACGTCTGGGTTATCGACCCTGCCTCGCGGAAAGCGTTTCTCGCCACCCGCTCCGGCTTGCAGAATGTTCCGTCCGGCATCCTCACCGTCCCCGGAACACCGATCCTGGTCCAGGCTTCGGAGCTTTTTGCCAGGCTCGACCGCATGTAGCTTCTACCCCCGGTCCCCAGGCGCGAGGGAACGGGCACCCTGGGAGAGGGAGATTGTGCTCAGGGGCTAAAGCCCAGTGTTTAAGCGGCTTTTGCGGCACGTCTGAAGTCTTGCCCTGTTACAAAACCAAAGAGCAATTCTTTGACAAACTTCCGACTCATGCCACTAGGGGCAGCGCACCACATGGCGGTGATGACGACGCGGGCCTCTTTGTGGGTCGTCAGATACGCATGGGCATGAGCACGTAGCGGTACTTGTACTCTGCGTCGGGATCTTCAGGGCGCATCTGGCCGGCGGATTGGGAGTCTTTGAATTCAAGGCGGACTTCGCCGGCGTTGTCGAGCGCCTTGAGGAAGTCGAGAATGTAGCCGGAGTTGAAGCCCACCATGATGGGGTCGCTGGAATAGGGCGTGTCGATGGTGTCTTCGCTCTCACCGGATTCGGTTGAGTTGGCGCTGATCTTGAGCTCGTTGCCTTCAAGGCGCAGGCGGATTGCGCCGGAGCGCTCGTCGGCAAACTGGGCGACGCGCTGAATGGCAGCCGACAAGTCAATTGACCGGACCACGGCGAACTTGGTGTTGTCGCGGGGCATCACGGCCTCAAAGTTGGGGAACTGGCCGGAGAGTTTGCGCGTGCTCAGTGTCCGATGACCGACGCGGAAGAAGAGCGTGTGCTCATCGTCGGCGTATTCCACCTTTTCAGCTTCGGTGGAGTTGAGCAACTGCTGCAGCTCCTGGAGCGCCTTGCGCGGAATGAGCACGCGCTTCTCACCGCTGATGCCGGCGAGGTCTTCATTGCCCTTCTCGACAAAGGAAAGACGGTGGCCGTCGGTAGCCACCATGGCCAGCGATTCGGGCTTGATGACGAGGAGTGCGCCGTTGAGCGTGTAGCGCGATTCTTCATTCGAAATGGCAAAGATGGTGCGGGCGATGAGCGTCTTGAGCGCGACGAGCGGGATGCTGGTGACGGAGATGGTGGGGAACTCAGGAACCTGCGGGTAGTTGGCGCGCGCCATGCCCACGATCTTGGTGTTGGAGCGGCCGCTGCGAATCTGAACCCAGTGGTTGTCGAGCAGCTTGATGGAGATGTCTCCGTCGGGGAGCAGCTTGATGTAGTCGTAGAGCTTGCGCGCGGGGATGGTGCAGGAGCCGGGCTTCTTGACTTTGACGGCGGTGCTGGTGCGGATGGCCTGATCGAGATCCGTGGCTGTGATGTTTAACCGGTCGCCATCGGCCTCGATGAGAAAGTTCGACAGAATGGGAATGGTGGTCTTGCGCTCAACCACGCTCTGTGTCGCGGTAAGCTCCTTCACCAGGTCCTGGCGGCTTACGGTAATCTCCATCGCTGCCCCCTGCGCGGCCGGCTTCTCGACTTCGGTTTCCATGATCGGCATTGGCTCACCTGTGTGCTGGAAGCCACCTTCGCGCTCTGGCCAAACTTTACATCACCGGGGCGTCTCGCCGGAAGTGGCTGTCTTTTCTACCTCTTGATTGTATTCATCTTTCCATTTCACTGGGCGTGGAAAACAGGTGCGCAACTCTGGATTCCTGGACAATGTCGGTTGGAGGACCTCGGCGACACGGCGATGGCGGCGCGGAGCAGTTGGACTGAGGCTGGAGATGCGGGTCGGTTTAGGTGAGACGGGGGTTAGGAAAAAGGAAGAATAGTTAAAAGAAAAGACAGTAGTAACCGTAGGGGAGAAGGAAAAGTGGGAATCGTGACGAAGCATTGATGGAATAAGGGGTTGAGAGGGTGCGGGGTTTTCTAAATCGTGGCTGTGGAATTGAGGGGATTTGGAAAAGTGGATGGAGATATGGATGAGGAGGCCTGCGTTTCCCACGCTTCCCACAGGGGTGCGGATTTGGCCTGTGCAAAGCTGCGGAGTTGTGTGAATGGCTGTCTGAGGATGTTTAGGAATGTGGGGTTTGCCGCGGGCTATTCGTCCACAGGGAGGGTGGAGCGCGGAAGTAATGCTCGATTCCTGCGGGGGACGGTTGGGCTCTTGAGTTCCCATTTCAAGATGGGATGCCGGTGGCGTTTTGCTGTGTGCGACGGCTGATCTCGGTTTGACGCTAAGCTCGGTTGTGACGGGTTGAACAGAAAGTGCCGGAATGAGCATCGCGATCGATCTCCTGGAGAATGAACTGCTGCGGATGTCGGCGGACGGTGCGCCGGGACGGGCGTTCTGCGAGGCGATTGCGGAGTTGGCCAGGACCGGGCGTTTTGAGCAGTTGCATCCGATCTTGCCAGGGATCGTGTATGACGAGCTGTTGCAGCGATACGAGGGTGACCCCAAAGCATTTGTGGCGGAGTGGCGGAAACTTGCCCAGGAGATGAGGCAAGGTTTCATTCAGCACGCTCGGCAACGGTTGACCTCCCTGACTCGGTTGCAACCGGCAAGGGGAGCGGAGACGCCGGCATGGCAGGAAATTCAGAGCGCTCTCGATGGGCAGGAGAACGATCTGCTGCGCGCAGCGTTTGCTTTCGAACTGCTGGAGCTTGTGGAACCGGCGGTTTCGCGCGCGACCCAACTGCGCGAATGCGTGGTTGCTTCGGCAAGCTCCGAAGTGGCCGACCGGTATCTTGACGAGGCGACCCGCTGTTACTTCTTCGGACTGTTCACGGCATGCGCTGTGATGTGCCGGTCGGTGCTGGAAGAGGCCATCAAGAGACAACTGCCATCGGCGCTGATGGCCCAGGTGCGGAGCCGCTATCGAAACGCGGCCACGCTGGGCAATCTGCTGCATGAGGTGAACAACAATCTTCTGCTGACCGGGATCGATGGAGATTTTCCGCGCGTGGCGAACCTGGTGAACGACTGGGGAAAGAAGGCAGTTCACCAGGGGCTGTTGTCAGAAGACGAGGCGCGCGATTGTTTGCAAAATGCGCGCCAGGCTCTTCAGCTGCTGTTGCGGGATTAGATCGTGTTGCAGTTTCCGTACAACTGTTCTGGACTTGATGTCGAAAGATCGCCCAAACTTTCCTGTTGCTTTCCAAAAGGAATCATGGCATTATTCCTGTTGGAAACCTAGAGGTCGGTCCCCAGATGAAAGAGAAGCCGGACGTATTGCAGGGAACGCTTGCGCTGATGGTCCTGAAGACATTGGACATCCTCGGGCCGCAGCACGGCTACGGTATCGCGCGGCGCATCGAGCAGATCAGCGAAGATGTCCTGGCCGTGAACCAGGGCACGCTTTATCCCCTACTGCTGAAGCTGGAGCACGAGGGCTCGATTGTCTCCGAGTGGGGCGCATCGGAGAACAACCGCCGCGCCCGCTTCTATCGCCTTACCGCGGCCGGGCGCAAGCAACTCCAGACGGAAACTCGCGATTGGGAGCAGACCGCCGCTATCATCGCCCGCTTTTTCAAAGTCAAAGCAGAGGACCTGCCATGAAATTCCTGCGCCGCTTCTTCAAGAGACTGTCGAACTTCGCGAGTGGGCGCGATGCCGACCAGCGCCTGCAGGAGGAACTAGCCGAGCACCTCGCTTTGCAGACAGAGGAGAATATGCTCGCCGGCATGTCGCCTTCAGAGGCGCGGCGGCAGGCCGCACTGAAGCTGGGCGCGGCCCAGGCCGTTCGCGAGCGCCACCACGCAGAGCAAAGTCTTCCATTCATTGAGAATCTGTTGCAAGACTTGCGGTACGCGGTTCGGATGCTTGTGAGATCTCCCGGATTTTCTTTGGTCGTGATCGCCACCATGGCCCTGGGCGTTGGCGCCACCACCGCCATCTATAGCGTCATCGACGCCACGCTGCTGCATCCATTGCCCTACCCCCACCCCCGGCGAGCTGGTGCGCGTTGAAGCCAACCTTCCCGGCGTGGGGGCGCGCGACATCGGCATCTCCGTCCCCGAGTTGAGAGACCTTCAGAACTCGGGAATCTTTCAATATGTGTCGCTTGTTTTTTTCGGCACCAACAATCTCACCGGCAGCTCCCAGCCCGTGGCCATCGCCTCGAAGTCGGTTTCACCGAGCTACTTTGCGGTGTTGGGCGTGGATGCGGCGCTGGGCCGCACCTTCGATCCGCACGACTCGACCCCCGGCTTCAATCTTGAAGTGGTCATCAGCGACGGGATCTGGAAGCGCGCATTTGGCGCCGACCCGCACATTCTCGGCAAAACTCTGCGCCTGGATAACGACATCTTTCATGTTGTCGGCGTTATGCCAGCGAGCTTTCGCGACCAGGGTCAAACCAGCGATGAGCGCAATACCGATATGTGGGCGGCGGCCGGATTTTTCGGCGACCCCGCCCCACCGCCGATGCGCAGCACGCGTTTCCCCTTCGAGACCATCGCGCGGCTTCAGCCCGGGCTCTCGCCTGAGGCTGCGCAGGGGCACCTCGATGCCCTGATTGCATCGTTGAGAAAGCAATATCCGGCGGATTATCCGCCGCAGGCCAATTGGACGATCCACCTGACGCCCCTGGCCGAGACTCTTGTCGGAAACGTTCGCCAATCGCTCATCCTGCTTTCAGGCGCGGTGGGCCTGGTGCTGCTGATCAGCTGCGTCAACGTCGCCAATCTGCTGCTTGCCCGTGCCAGCGCGCGAGGACGCGAGATGGCGGTTCGCCAGGCATTGGGAGCGGCGAGAACGCGCCTCATCCGTCAGCTCCTCACCGAGAGCCTGCTGCTGTTCGTGCTTGGCGGCATCACCGGTTTTGCGGTTCTCTTCTGCGCCCGGAAATTTCTGCTGCAGTTTGTTCCCGAAAGCCTGCCCCGCCTGAATGACATACAAATCAGCTGGGGCGTGCTGGGGTTTGCCATCGTCGTCTCAGTCGCGGCCGGAACCATCTTCGGGCTTGCCCCCGCGTTGCTCACAAGCCGCCTGGATTTGACGGCGACACTCAGGCAGGAGGGCCGTGGCTCCCATGGTTCCCGGCAGCGCTCGCGCCTGCGCCGCGCTCTGGTGATTGGTGAGTTGGCACTTTCCCTGGTGCTGATGGTCGCCGCCGGCCTTCTGCTGCGCAGCTTCTGGGACTTGTTCAAGGTGCAGCTCGGCTTCAATCCCACTCGAGTGGTGGCAGTGGAGACCAGGCTGCCGAATCCCAACGATCCCAACACCGATATTTATCGAACTGCCACGCAGGAATCTGTGTTTCTGCGGGAAGCTCTGCGTCGAATCCGGACGTTGCCGGGCGTGGAAGAGGCCGCCGTCAGCGATCGGGCGGCTCTACCCCTCGGCCATGGCCAGAACGACCGCAGAGCGTGGCCGTTGTTTCGCGAGGGCCAGGACGTGGAGAGCAGCCAGCCTCCGGTGATCGACACATCGATCGTCTCACCGGATTATTTCAACGTCCTCGGCATGACTCTCTTGCGTGGACGGCTCTTTGTTGACCAGGACCTTGAGGCTACTCCCCTGGTCGCAGTCATCAACCAGGCCGCGGCTCGCATGTACTGGCCCGGCAAAGATGGAAAGGGCGAGAACCCGGTCGGCAAACGCGTCCGTGTGTTGGGCCGTTTGGGCCAGGCCAGACCGGACTGGACCACCATCGTCGGCGTCATTGCCGATGCACGCACGGAATCGCTCGCCGACGCCGGCATCCCGCATCTCTACCTCGACATCTACCAGCGCCCCACCAAGACTCTTGCGTTCTACCTGCGTGGACAGGTCGATCCCGCCGCTGTCACCGAGCAGGTGCGGACGCAAATCCAGTCCGTGGATGCGGAGCTTCCCGTCATCCGCGTGGAGACCCTGGACGACGTTCTCTCCTCTTCGCTCTCCGTGCGCCGATTCTCCATGGAAATGGTGGCGCTGTTTGCCGCCACTGCCCAGCTGCTGGCGGGTCTGGGAATTTACGGGACGATTTCCTTTATTGTGAATGAGCAATCGCGGGAGATCGCCATTCGCCTGGCGCTGGGCGCGCAAAGAAGCAATATCCTCAAGATGGTGCTGCGCCAAGGCCTCGGCCTGGCCGCCGTCGGCGCAGGCGTTGGGCTGGTGGGCGCGCTGATTGTTTCGCACCTCATGGCCGGCCTGCTTTACGGTGTGTCGCCAAACGATCTAACCACGTTTGCCAGCGTCACCGCAGTGCTCACCGCCGTCGCCATCGCCGCCAGCTATATTCCGGCTCTGCGCGCCATGCGCGTCGATCCGATCACTACGCTCCACGCCGAATGAGCTTCTGCAAGCTCCGAGGTGGCCGACCGGTATCTGGACGGGGCGCGCAATTGTTTGGAAAATGCGCGCCGGGCTCTCCATTTGTTTTTGTGGAGTTCGGGAGTGGCGCAGTTTCCGGATAGACGACAACACGATCCGAACGCCACTTTTCACTCCACCTCATTTCGCTTGGAAGTCTGGCAGTGCTACACTTCGGCATCTTTCCAAGAGGATATGAACCTCATGCGATGGGTGTTGCGGATATTTGGAGGGTTGAACATTCTCCTAGGAATATATGGGATGTATTACTTCGCGTTCATGATTGAAATGCATTTGGGGAAATGGCCCGGAAACCCGTCTCATTTCGATTGGGCCATCTTCGTCGCACTGAGTTCGACGAGTACATTCCTCGTCTTTTATCTCGGTTACCTGGGAGTACGGCTGATGATTAAGCGAGACGTCGCAATACTTTGGCAAGTCTGTTTAGTGTTTATTCTGGAAATTGGGTATTTCTTCGCGGATACTTTTGTGACCTGGAACCTTACCCCGATCTCCAGGTCTCACATAAGCGTCGGCTTCTGGGGCATCGCTATGGATCCGCTCGCGCCCCAGGTAATTACTGGGTACCCCGTCATCGGTCTCGTTGTTGCCCTCGCGCTGATTTTTCTGCAAGGACGATCTGCAAAGGTAAAGCAAACCGCCGCCGGATGATGACCCGATACCCGCGACAAACTACAAATGCGTCCTAGCACCTCGCGTCATGCCTGTGTCACCGGTAAATTGGAATTTGCACTACTGCCCTGGATTGGGCTTTTCAACGAGGGTCCGGCGTAGCTTTTATACTTAATGTTTCCATGTCTTACGCGGCGGCTATCGAACAACTGAATGCCATGACGCCCGAGCTCTATACGGGGACGGGGCAGGCGCGCCGGAAATTCTCTCTTGCCGAGATCGGCATTCTGCTCGACATGATGGGAAACCCGCAGCGGAGCTTTCCTTCAGTGCTGATTGCGGGGACCAATGGCAAGGGATCGACCGCGGCGACGCTGGCCTCGATCCTGACGGCCTCCGGGGTGCGCGTTGGGCTCTACACCTCGCCGCACCTGGTCAAGGCCAACGAACGGATCCGGCTGGGGCGCGAGGAGATTGGCGACGATGCGTTTGCCCGGCTCTACTTTCAAGTCCACGATGCGGCACAGCAGCTGGTGCTGAGCGGGAGGCTGGCACAGTTGCCTAGCTATTTTGAAGTCCTGACCGCGCAAGCCCTTCTTTACTTCGCGGAAGAGCGAGTCGAGATCGCGGTGCTGGAAGTGGGCATGGGCGGGCGGCTGGACGCGACCAATATCGTCGATCCGATTCTCTCCGTCATTACCGATATCTCGCTGGACCACATGGAGTGGCTGGGCTCGACCATCTCCGAAATCGCACGGGAGAAGGCGGGGATTCTGCGCGCTGGCGGGACGATGATTACGCTGCCGCAGCATCCGGAGGCGAACCGGGTGCTGGGCGAGAAGGCGACGGAGTTGGGGATGCGTGCGGTGAACGCTGCCGCGTATATGCCGGGGCTGGGTGCGGAGATGGGCCGTGCTTATTCGGTTGAGGCGCTTGGCGGAGTGGTTGAGGTGAGTTCTCCGCTGGCGGGAGCGCATCAGCACAGGAACCTGGCGCTGGCGATTGCGGCGGCGGCGGAGTTGAAAGAGAGGCATGGATTCGCGATCACGCCTGCCAGCCTGGCTGAGGGAATTCGCGAGACACGATGGCCGGGGCGGCTGGAACGAATTGAGCAGGACGGCGTGGAGTGGGTTTTGGATGTGGCGCACAATCCGGCGGGAGCCTGGGCGCTGCGCGCGGGGCTGAGGGACATTCTGAAGGAGGAGAAGCCGAGGACGTTGATCTTCAGTTGCCTGCGCGACAAGCCGGTGACGGAGATGGCGCAGATTCTGTTCCCGCTGTTTGAGCGAGTCATTGTTGCGCCGATTCATACGGCGCGTGGCGCGGCTATGGACGATCTGCTCACCGCCGCGAAGAGAACGGGCGTGCCGGTTGCGGTTGCCGATTCGGTTCGGAGCGCAATGGAGCTGGCGAAGCAGGAGCCGGGGCGAGGTTCGGGGCAAGGGTCGATGGGCGGAGCGGTGGTCATCTCCGGTTCGGTTTATCTTGTCGGCGAGGCTCGTGGAATATTGTTTACGGAGAATGAAAAGCGAACAAAAGGGGAAGAAAGATGAGCCGGCCACGCGATCCGCTGCCGCGGCTTTATCGCTGGCGCACAAATCTCCTGCACATTCCGCTGATGACCATCGCCACGGCGGTTTGCGGCTCGCTTTCACTTCTGGTCTCCTTCGCGGACAAGGGAGGCTATGCGCAGCATGGAATTGCCAGAGTGTGGGCGCGCCTGCTGATCCTCCTTTCCGGGTGCTCTCTCACCATTCGCGGGGCGGAGAACCTGCGCAAATGTCCGGTGGCGGTTTACGCCTCAAACCACACCTCGTACATGGACACGCCGGTCATCTTTGCCGGGTTGCCGTTCCAGTTCCGTATTCTTGCCCGGCACGATCTTTGGCCCATCGTATTTATCGGCTGGTACCTCAATCGGTCTGGACAGCTCCCAATCAACACGTCCAACCCACACGCGACCATGTCGAGCCTGGGCGGTGGGGTGAAAGCGCTGCGGGCGGGCATGTCGCTTTTTGTGTTTCCAGAGGGGGGGCGGACGCCGGATGGCGCGCTGAAGCCGTTTCTCTCCGGAGCAGCGTTCATGGCCATTCGAGCCCAGGTGCCTCTGGTGCCGATGGCAGTCAGCGGAGTGTTCGACTTGCTGCCGATTCACACCCGCCATCTGTATCCGGGCGAGTTGACGCTGTCGGTAGGCGAGCCCATCGAGACCAAAGGCGTAACGGTGCGGCAGACGGAAGAGATCACCACTCAGTTGCGAGATGCAATTCAGGGGCTGCTGGGGGCCAGACCGGATGAGGCTCTCGCTCAGGCTGAAACAGCGGTGGTAGGCGCGCAGAGCTGAAAACCAGT